>SL_5KL_010_SEDDRAFT_10001909_pt1 | contig 12085 bp, 8 predicted proteins | sample SodLakKL_010_SED_FD_9118 | JGI IMG/M metagenome (IMG submission 9118)
TCCGGGTCTTCACGACCGCGTTCCCGCTCGAGGCGACGACCGAAGTGATCGGCCTCGAGTGGACTCACGCGTTCATTATCCTGGCTATCGTCACGATGACAGTCGGGAACTTCGCCGCGGCGACACAGAACAACGTCAAGCGGATGTTGGCGTACTCCTCGGTTGGTCACGCAGGCTACGCGCTCATCGGGCTGGCCGGGCTGACGATCGATGGCGGCGAACTCGTCCTGGGTGCAGCGATGATGCACCTGCTCGTCTACGGGTTCATGAACACGGGTGCGTTCCTGTTCGTCGCCCTGGCGGAGTACTGGGGCGTCGGCCGAACGTTCGACGACTATCGCGGTCTCGCTGCACGGGCTCCGATTGCCTGTGCCGCCGTCGCCGTGTTCATGTTCAGTCTGGCAGGAATCCCACCGTTCGGTGGCTTCTGGAGCAAGTACTTCCTGTTCCTGGGCTCGATGGAGGCAGCTGCTGTCAACAGTGCGATGTTGGTCGTGGCTGCGGCGCTGGTCATCAACAGCGCCCTGTCGCTGTATTACTACTCACGGCTGGTCAAGGCTGTCTGGATCGACGACCCCGTGACCCCACGTGACCGTGACTTCGGCGGCACGCCAACGGGCCTCTACGCCGCGATCGTCTTCGCGGCCGTGATGACCGTCGTCTTGTTGCCAGGGTTCGGCCCGGTTGCCGACATCGCGACCGAAGCGGCCAACGCAATCTTGGTCTAACCTCGACTCGTTCGTTTTTCCCTCATCTAACCCGGTAGGCTTTACTCAGTTCAGTGGAAAATCGCTGTATCGTGGCTCGACTGGTCCTGGGTTGTGGCAGCATCGGTCAACGCGTCGTTGAGCGACTCGAGGCGGCCGCACGTCCCCGCGAACGAGACGGGTTGGCTGTACGAGAGGACGTACTCGTGTTGACCCGCGACGAAACGCTGGCGGAGACCTTCCGCGAGGAGGGTATCGACGCCAGATACGTCGAGTCTATCACACCGGAGACGCTTGCGGAACTCGAGACGCCGGATCTCCTGTTCGTCGCTGGAGAAACGCCAGCCGAAAACCGGCAGGCAGTCGAGGCAGCGAGGCGTGTGTTCCCAGACCAACACCTCGTCGCGTACATTGGCGATCGAATCGACGAGACACCCGCTGAGGAAGCCTCGACTCGAGCGGACCGTGTCCGTATCGAACAACTCGCGACGACAGTCATCGATTCAGTTCCAGAGTTAGGCTCGTGGCTGCTCGAACGAACGGCATCCGAAGCCGCACGGAAAGCGATCCGGCTTCGGGTGCAGCTTCGCTCGATCGATGGTCGCCTTGCCGTCGTCATGCACGACAATCCCGATCCCGATGCGATCGCCAGCGCGGTGGCGCTCACGAAGGTGGCTGAGTCGGTGGGTGTGGAGGCCGACGCCTGCTACTATGGGGAAATCTCTCACCAAGAGAACCGTGCAATGGTCAATCTCCTGGATCTCGAGTTAACCCAGCTCGAGGAAACCGATTCACTCGGCCGGTACGACGCGTTCGCCTTGATCGATCACTCCCGACCCGGGATTAACGACCAACTGCCTCCGGATATACACGTCGACATCATCATCGACCATCATCCACCTCGCGGTCCAGTGCAGGGAGCGTTCGTCGACCTGCGCGAACAAATCGGGGCCACCAGCACGTTGATAACGGGGTATCTGGAGTATTTCGGTCTGGAGCCTGACCCACAGGTCGCCACGGCATTGCTCTATGGCATCCGGGTCGACACGAAGGAGTTTACCCGCGAGGTGTCGTCACTCGATTTCGATGCGGCAGCGACCCTCTGGCCAGTAGCGGATGACAGTCTCTTGCGCCAAATCGAACAGCCCACCATCGATGGGGATACCTACGACACGATCGCTCGAGCGATCAAGAATCGAACCCGCCGCGGGTCGGTCGTCGTTGCGAGTGTGGGGGAGATGACGGATCGAGACGCCCTTCCACAGGCAGCCGACCAGCTCCTGACCATGGATGGCGTGGACACGACGCTCGTGTTCGGCTTCCACGAACAGATGGTGTTCCTGTCGGCACGCGCTCGAGGGAGTGCGATCGATGTCGGAGAAACGATTCGTGATGCGTACGAACAGATCGGGAGTGCCGGTGGCCATGCCGATATGGCCGGCGCGCAACTGCAGATGGGAGTCCTCGCCGAGTCCGAAGACGACGATGAGCGTGACTCAATTCTCTCCGTCGTCGAAGAAGTGCTCACGGACCGGTTTTTCGAGGCGGTCGATACCCAGACTGGAACGCCTGTCGGTGTCTACGATCAGACGAGCGAGATGCTGTTCGACGCGGACGCGGACTCCTGATCGGGGGAGAGTACTTTTGACCACCCCACGCGATATCCGAGTATGGAGGTCGCCGCCGATGGAAAACCGCGCGTGAGAGACTACATGACGCGTGACGTAGCAACCGTCTCTCCCGATACGAGTGTGAGGGCAGTTGCGAAACGCATCGCCGAGAGTGACGAACATAGTGGCTTTCCCGTCTGTGACCGTCGTCGCGTCGAGGGTTTCGTCAGCGCTCGAGACCTGCTTTTGGCCGATGACGAAACGCCGATTTTTCGGGTGATGTCACGAGATTTGATCGTCGCGCATCCGGATATGAAAGTGACGGACGCCGCGCGTGTAATTCTTCGATCAGGCATTCGTAAGCTGCCAGTCGTGGACGATGCGGGCAATCTGGTCGGGATCATCTCGAACGCGGACGTGATTCGGAGCCAGATCGAACGTGCGACGCCCGAAAAAGTCGGGAAACTCGTCCGGACGCTCGAGAACATCCACGATGTCGAGTTGCGCCAGGATAGACGAGTGATCTCGCTTTCGGAACTGACGCCCACCCAAAACCGCGTGTATGCCGACGAACTCGAGGGACGACGGTACGAACTCGAACACGGGCTGGCAGAACCACTGGTGGTGATCGATAACGACGGAACGCTGTTGCTCGCAGATGGCCACCATCGGGTCCTCGCTGCCGATCGTCTGGGCATCGAGGAGATGGACGCCTATATCATCGTCGTCGATCACCGAATCGACCTCGGGATGGCCAAAACGGCGGCCAAAGAGGGATTAGAAAGCATCCACGATATCGACGTTGTCGATTACGCCAAACATCCGCTCGTCGAGACGACGAAGCGCTTACAGTCGCGGGAGAATGTCTGAACCGGGGTCGATCGACACACTCAGACGCGCAGTGCGGACGGCTGACCGAATCGTGGCACTCACGGGTGCTGGCATCTCCGTCCCCTCGGGTATTCCGCCATTTCGCGGCGAGGGCGGCATCTGGGAACGATTCGACGACGGTCAGTTCACCTACGGCCGGTTTCAGCGAGATCCAGCTGGGTTTTGGGTCGACCGACTCGCGTTACACGAGGCAATGTTTGGCGAGAGCGTCGAGCCGAACGTCGCCCACGAGGCGCTCGTCGGCCTCGAGAACCTCGAGACAATCATCACACAGAACACGGACGGGCTCCACCGAGAGGCGAGCGAGATGGCCTCGAGGCCAACGGTTCTCGAACTCCACGGGAACGCACAACAGGTGGTTTGTCAGTCCTGTGGTAGTCGGGAGCGAGCTGACCCGGTGTTCACGCGAGTTGCTGACGGTGAACGGCCACCGCGGTGTGGCTGTGGTGGGGTTTACAAGCCTGACGTCGTCCTCTTTGGCGAAAGCCTCCCCGAAGAGACCCTCGAGCGGGCCCGTGAAGCGACACAGGGGTGTGACCTGTGTCTCGTGATCGGGACCTCACTCGTCGTCCACCCAGCCGCGTCACTGCCACGACTTGGGGCGCGACACGGGGCCACTGTCGGGATCATTACGCTCGAGCCAACGCCACTCGATGGGCTGGCCGAGGTGGTCATCAGAGGAGACGTGGTTGACGTGTTGCCGGCAGTCGTCCCAGGGTTCGGTGACGGGGATGGAGACCACGGGTAACCGAGTCTAATCTGCGACTGCCTCTGTCGCTTCAGCCTCCGGTGTCGCCTGTTGAATCCAGAGATCACCGAACAGCTCGTCCTGCTCGAGGACGAGTCGACCGCGGTGGGCTAAAAAGAGTAAGGCAAGGTAGGTCATCACGCGACTGCCGCCGACGTGGTCGATTTCGGCATAGAGCACTTCTTCTCGGCCCCGGTCGTATTGTTCGATTAGTGCCTCCTCGACGTCGTCGATGACCGCTTCGATATCCTCCTCGTGTGCCGTGTGGGTCACGTCGTTCGCCGTCGGCTCGTCATCGACGCGGAAGTCGTCGCCGGAGTGATAGTGTAACTCCTGCATCCCGCGGCCGTACCCACGTGGGGAGTCACTGGTATCGTAACTCCGCGAGGATTTCCACCAGGTGCCCCGTTCTGCGTCTCGTAACTCCCGAACCAGTTCGTCGAGCGTCTCCGGTTTCCCACGAGCCTGCTTTCGCTCGAGCCGACGGTCCATCTCGGCTTCCAGTCCGGCGATTGGATCGAAGTCCGGGTCGACCTCGCCATCCCCTTCGTCCGCGAACGGAGCCTCCCAGGGTGGTAACTCCGGCTCGTCTGGTTCGTCGGGAGCGAACAGTTCGTCACTCTTCATCCGCAAGAGGACGCTCGCGTAGAACAGTGCCCGGCCGGACGTTCGAAGGTCGGCCTCGTCGAGTGCCTCGAGGAATTTATCGGTGACCGCGACGATGTCGATGTCCCAGGGATCGATCTCGCCGTTTTTGGCGAGTTGGACCAGCAGTTCGACGGGCTCGACGTCCTCGTCTTCGCTTGCCGGATCGTCGGCGGGTTCGTCAACCGCGTTCTCATCGAATTCGAAGACGGAATCACCACGCTCGGCACCTGGTCGCTCCCGGTCTTCGTGGCCGGCGATGGTGAGGGGAATCTCGTCGTCAGTCATCCGCCGGTACCTCCCCCATCTCGCCGCTCAGGTCGATTCCGGTGACGGCCGACACGTTGTCCTGTTGCATGGTGACGCCGATTGCGCGCTCGGATCGGTCGAGCATCGCCGATCGGTGAGAGACGACGACGAACTGTGCGCGACCCGCAAGTTCGTCGACCATCTGGCCGACGCGTTCGGCGTTGACTGCATCGAGGAACGCGTCGACCTCGTCCAGGGCGTAAAACGGCGCGGGGTTGTGGCGCTGAATCGCGAAAATGAACGCCAGTGCCGTCAGTGACTTCTCGCCCCCCGACATCGCATCCAGACGCTGGATCGGTTTGTCGCCCGGCTGAGCTTTCATCGTCAGCCCGCCCTCGAACGGCTCTGCCTCGTCCTCGAGGTGGAGTGAGCCCGTCCCCTCCGAAAGCTTCTCGAAAATCTCCGTAAAGTGACCCGCAATCGCCTCGTAGGCGTCCATAAACGTCTGTTTTTTCTGCGTTTCGTACTGCTCGATACGTTCTCTGATCGCTGTTGCCTCCTCATCCAGCGTCGCCTTTCCGGCCTCGAGGTCGTCAAGTTCTGAGCGCACCTCGTCGTACTCGTCGATCGCCAGCATGTTCACCGGCTCGAGTGCTTCCATATCGGCCTCGAGTAACGCGACCATCTCGACGACGGTGTCGTGGTCGGGAATCTCCTCGGGATCGTACTCGCCGACGTCCGCCTCGAGGGCGTCGATCTCCCACTCGAGGGCACCGGCTTTTTCACGGGCTCCCTCGAGTTTACTCTCGGCCGTCTGGACGCGGTTTTGTTGGGCGTCACGGTCTTTGCGTGCCTCGCTGAGGGCCTCTTTGCGCGTCCGGCGTTCGTCTTTTAACTCCGTCAGCTCCTCCTCGAGTTCGGCAACGGCCTCGTGTTTCGCCTCGAGTTCCTCGTGTTTCTCATCGATCTCAGTCGTACATTCTTCGACACGAGTCTCGAGTTCGGCCTTTCGGTTCTGGGCCGTTTCGATGTCGTCGTGTAACGCTTCGATGGCGTCTTCGGCGTACTGCTTTTCGAGGCTCAACTCGTTGAGCTTCCCGTCGAGGGCGTCCATTCGCTCACGACGCTCGCTCACCTCGCCCTCGAGTGTTTCGATCCGTGCGGTGAGCTCCGGAATCTTCGAGTCCGCGAGCTCGCGCTCCAGATCGTCGATGGCTGCCTGGATGGTCTCGATCTCGCCGGTCTGGGATTCGATCTCGTCGGCAATCTCGGTCATTCGTTCGTCGACCGTTTGTCGCTCGTCCTCGAGTTCGCTGAGGCGTTCGGTCCGTTCGTCGATGTCTGTCTCGAGTCGCTCTCGCTTTTCAGCTAGCTTCTCGAGTTCGTTTTCGATCGAACGCACCTCGTCACTTGCATCCGTCTGGCGGTCTCGCGCATCGTCTAGACGATCATCGAGACTGCGGATCTCGTCTCTAACGGACTGTCGCTCCTCCTGTAACGTCGTAATCTGAGTGGCAACGCGCTCGAGTTGTCCGGTTCCGCTGCTCGAAAAGGAGTAGCGTGAGCCTTTTCGTGAGCCACCGGTCATCGCGCCGGTTTTCTCGACCAGGTCGCCGTCGAGGGTAACCATTCGGTAGTCACCCATGTACGCCCGAGCCGTCTCGAGGTCCTCGACGACGAGCGTATCCCCGAGGACGTACGAGAAAATGCCCTCGTAGCGTGGATCGAAATCGACCAGATTGTACGCGAAGTCGACGACACCCGGGTCGTTTGGCGCGGTGGGGAGGCCACGTTTGCGCATCTTCGTGATCGGGAGGAAGGTCGCGCGACCGGCGTTCCGGGATTTGAGGTACTCGATACACTGTTGGCCGATCACGTCGTCGTCGACGACGACGTTCGCCAATCGGCCGCCTGCGGCGGTTTCACAGGCAACTGCATACGCGCCCTCGACGCCACCGAGTTCGGCGACCGGACCGTGGACACCGTCGATAGCCGCGTTCTGAATCGTCGTTACCGCCCGGCCGTACGACGAGTCACCACTTTCACCCGCCTTCGCCTCGAGTTCGGCGTATTCGGCCTGCTTCGCTTGCAGTTTGTCGTCAAGTTCCTCGAGGGTGTCCTGGAGGTCGGCCTTTTCGTCGCGAAGGTCGTCGACCACGGCCGTGATGTTGTCCCGGTTCGTTTCGGCCTTCTCGAGTTCGCGTTGCAGGTCCGACCGCTGGGTCTCGAGTTCGGGGAGTTCCGCTTCCAGGGACTCGATTTCGGCTTCGGTTTCGGTGACCTCGTTCGATCGGCGACGTGCCTCGTCCAGTAACCGATCTTGCTCGCGTTGCAGGTCGTTTTTCGCCGTCTTCGCCGTCTCGAGTTCGTCTTTGCGCTTCCGAAGATCGGCTTTGACCTCGTCGTACTCCGTGTCGACGGCGTCAATTTCGCCTTCGAGGTCGTCGATCTCCCCCTCTCGTTCGGCGACTTCGGCTTTGATCGAGGCTTTCTCGAGTTTGTGCTCGCGCATTTCGCCCTCGAGGTCGGCGACCTGTTCCTGTTTGCGGTCGATCTGGACGAACGCCTCACGACGGGTCGATTCGGCGTCCTCGATACGCGCCTCTGTCGCCTCGATGGTATCCTCGAGGCGGGAGATTTCGCCTTTGATCGCCTCGATCTCGCTTTTGATCTCGAGTTGTTCGTCCTCGCCCTTCCGTTCGATCTCGGCGTTCAGATCCTCGAGGTCCTCCTCCAGTCTGAGCACCTTCCCCTGTCGTTCGTCGAGTTCACGCTGGAGCTCCTTGAGGTCGGCTTCGAGCCCCTCGATACGGGCGTCGACGCGGGCGAGTTCCTCGCGTTTGTCCTCGAGTTCACTCGCCTTGAGATAGCCCTCGTACTCCTCTTTTTCGCGACGGAGACGCCGATATCGCATCGCTGTCTGTCGTTCGTCCTCGAGCTGTCCCAGTCGGGTTCGTTTCTCGTCGATCCGTAACTGGGCTTCGTCGATCCGTTCTTGGACGATTTCGAGCTCGCCGAAGGCGTCCTCCTTCTTGGCATCGAACTCGGCGACGCCGGCGATTTCGTCGATGATCTGGCGACGATTGTACGGCGTCATGTTGATGATTTCGGTGACGTCACCCTGCATGACGACGTTGTAGCCCTCGGGTGCGACGCCGGCTTGGGCCAGTAAGTCCTGGATGTCCGAGAGGTTCACCGAGCGGTCGTTGAGGTAGTAATAGGAGTAGTAGTTGTCTTCGGTTCGCTTGATCCGTCGGCGGATCCGGATTTCGTCACAGTCACCGACGTCGTCGCTGCCGGCGGCGTTGACGACCTGTGTGCGTGTGAGCGTCTCGTCGCTGTTATCGAGGACGACTTCGACGATGGCTTCCCGTGGGGCTCCGGTGTCGCCACCGCCGTCGTGTCCGGGATTGTATATCAGGTCAGTCAACTTCTCAGCGCGAATGCCCCGCGTTCGGGCCAATCCCAAGGCGAAGAGCACCGCGTCGATGATGTTCGATTTCCCCGATCCGTTCGGTCCAGTAACGACGGTGAAGTCCTCGTAAAAGGGAATCTTCGTCTTTCGGCCGAAGCTTTTGAAATTGTCCAGGACGAGGGCCTTGATGTGCATGGTGGTTCCGGGATCCGTGTGCCGACGCGGTGTCTTCGGTCGTCCAGCGCGCCAACGAGTTATGCGACAATAATGTCGTCAGTACCTGAGTCTTCTGGTTCACCCTCGAGGTCGTCGGTCGCTTCCGCGGCGGCCGCGTCGACGTCGTTTTGGGCGGCCTCCGGGGTGTCCTCGTCCTCCTCTGCTTCGAGTTCGATCGTCGTCGCCCGACGTTCTGGCACGCGAGTCGGCGTGTCGGTGTCCAGTTCTGCCTCGAGCACGCGAATGCGCTCTTTCGATTCGACGAGTTCCTCGGTGAGCCCTTCGACGGTCGATTCGAGTTCGTGGACGGTCGCCTCGAGTCGCTCGACGCGGTTTTTCGACATACCTACTAGGGACTGGTCACGATACTTAAACGTACGTCAGACATCTGTCTGCCAATTTATGCTATTTGTGGATACCGCGTCGGTCACGTGGTCGTTTTGGACCGCGTGTTGGTATACGAACAACCGATACTTAGCAGGGAAGACACGAATACCATGCTATGTCAACCCATTCGGTGTCCGTCCCACCGATTACGCTCGAGACGATTCATACGATCGATGACGACTCCTTTACCAGTGACCGTGTCTGCATCGTCACCGGGAGTGCCTCCGGGATCGGGCGGGCAGTCGCCCTGGCCGCCGCCGGAAACGGCCTCACCGTTGGAGCGACCGATTTCGATGCAGCGGGCCTCGAGGAGACGGTTTCGCGCGCTGAAGAGATTGACGTACCGGGCACAATTACGCCGATCGTGGCCGACCTCACGGTGGACGAGGATATCGAACGAATCGTCGAGGAAGCCGCAACCCTCGGTGACATTACCTATCTGGCGAACGTAGCCGGCGTCCAGCACATCGACGCGCTCGAGGATTTTCCGATGGACACCTACGACCGGATCCACGATATCATGCTTCGAGCACCCATCTACCTGAGCAAACGCTGTATCCCACACTTCAAGGACTCCGAGGACGGGACGGGCTGTGTCGGGAACATGGCCTCCGTCCACGGCCACTATGTGACCAGTGACAAGGTGGCCTACAACGTCTCGAAGTTCGGCCTCCGCGGGCTCACCCAATCGATCGCTGCCGAAGGCGACGGCGACATTCGGTCGTTTTCGGTGAGTACTGGCTACGTCAAAACCCCACTCGTGACGAACCAACTCGAGGACACGGCCGACCAACGTGGAATCAGCGTCCAGGAGGTGATCGAGGAGGTGATGCTAGGTCAGTCGCGTGTCAAAACAATGATGGACCCAATCGACGTGGCTAATCTCTTCATCATCGGATTTTCTGATCTCGGCAGTCACCTCGACGGAGGAGACCTGCTGTTCGACGGCGGGATGACGTTGACCTACGAGTGACCGGTGTGCTGGGGACGGTTGCCTCGAAATAACTCAGCGTACGCGCTCGCTCGAGACGCCACAGCATGGACGCGCTGGGCTCTGACGCGTCTTCTCCCGACCCAAAAAGTGGGTGTCAGCGTCGGGTTAGTACAGACCGATCGCTTCGATCTGTTCTTGATACCGGTTGCGGATCGTCACTTCGGTCACCTGGGCGACGTTCGCGACCTCACGTTGGGTCTTCTTTTCGTTGCACAGAAGCGAGGCCGCGTAGATCGCGGCGGCCGCATAGCCAGTGGGTGACTTGCCCGAGAGAAGCCCCTTCTCGCTGGTCACGTCGATGATCTCGTTGGCCTTCGACTGCACCTCTTCGGTCAACTCGAGTTCCGAGCAGAATCGGGGGACGTATTTTTTCGGGTCAACGGGTTCCATACCGAGGCCGAGTTCCTGGGCGACGTACCGATACGTCCGGCCGATTTCCTTGCGGTCGACACGCGAGACGCCGGCGACCTCCTCGAGGCTTCGTGGGATCCCCTCCATCCGACAGGCGGCATACAGCGCGGAGGTGGCAACGCCTTCGATAGAGCGTCCCCGAATCAGGTCCTCCTCGAGGGCGCGTCGGTAGAGCATACAGGCGACTTCTCGTACCGAACGGGGGATGCCCATCGCCGAGGACATGCGGTCGATCTCCGAAAGGGCGAATTGGAGGTTCCGTTCGCCGGCGTCTTTGGTGCGGATTCGCTCCTGCCACTTTCGCAGCCGGTGCATCTGGCTGCGTTTTTCCGAGGACAGCGATCGGCCGTAGGCGTCTTTGTCCTTCCAGTCGATGGCCGTCGTCAGGCCCTTATCGTGCATCGTCTGTGTCGTCGGGGCACCGACCCGCGACTTGTTCTCGCGTTCTGCGTGGTTGAACGCCCGCCACTCCGGTCCGCGATCGATACGGGATTCCTCGATAATGAGGCCGCACTGTTCGCAACTGGTCTCCCCACTGCCGTCGTTGGTTAGCAGTGCTTCGGAGTCACACTCTGGACACCGTCTCACCGATTCTGTCGTCGAACTCGAGGTCGTTTCGTCGGTTGCCGTCTGGCTTGATCGCTCTCGTTCGCGGGTGTGGCGTCTCATCGCTTATCTCTTTGGAGGCGACGGGGGTTGTTAAACGCTCTGTCCGATTACCCGACAGGTCTATATATCCTACGCAAGACTTATTTACATATAATTCGGCCCGTTAAGGCCTTTATGTCGCTAATTGCGGGGTTTTTGTCTCGAGGTAGGCGGCCAGCGCTCGTCGTTTCAAGAGCGCAAAGCCCACAGCGACCAGACCGAATCCAACGAAGGTGAGCCAACTTATGGATTCGTTGAGGACGAAGACCCCGACGATGGTCGCCACGACCGGCACCAGATATGAGACGAGCGCTGCCTCGAACGCGCCGTGGTTCTCGAGGATGGTGAAGTAGATGAGGAAGGCCACCGCTGTCGAAAAGACGCCGAGGTAGATGACCATCGAGAGCGAAAGCGGGGTGAGCAGCGATGGTGACTGTGCTTCTCCAGCCCCGTAACTGATCGCGTGAAGGACGAGTGCCCCGAGGACCATCGACCAGCCGGTGAGTGAGAGTCGGTCGATCGTCGGCCGCGCCCGCTGGACGATCACACCGCCGAGGGCAACGCTGATGACCTGGCCGATGATGAGCAGCCGACCGACGGTATCGCCAGCAAGCAAGTTCCCTGGATCGGGCTGGACGACGAATCCAACCCCAATAAACCCGACACAGACGCCGATGACGCCCATCCGTGACAGCCGTTCCCCGAGGAGAAACAGCGCCCACAAGGCGGTGACGATTGGCACGAGGCCCTGTAAGATCGCGGCCACACCGCTCGGGACTGTCTGTTGCCCGATGAACAGAAAGCCGTTACCAGCGACGAGAAAGAGCCCGCCACCGACGATGGCGACGAGATTATTCCGTCCACGGGGGAGCCAGTCCTCGACCCGAACGGCCGCGACGGCCAGCAACAAGACCGCGGCAACGTCGTAGCGAAATGCCGCAAACAACAGTGGTGGGAGATCCTCGAGGCCGACGGCGATCGCTGGAAACGAGAGTCCCCACAGGGCGGCGAGGATGAGAAACAACCCGCCATCTCGTACGCTGGACACACGCAGATTTGGCTCGAGACTGCGAAAATGCTGGCGGTTGCGGCCGGGACTGCTGGCACCATCGAGCCAGTCACCGACCCCGTCCACGACGATAGACACGTTTATGCGACTCTCTC
>SL_5KL_010_SEDDRAFT_10001910_pt1 | contig 12082 bp, 15 predicted proteins | sample SodLakKL_010_SED_FD_9118 | JGI IMG/M metagenome (IMG submission 9118)
TATAGTGTCCTTCGGAGATAGATAACATTTCAATACCACCCTTCGGGGTGGTATGTTTATTGCCGGAATGGCGGAATTGGTAGACGCGCCGGATTCAAAATCCGGTGGCTATAACGGCCGTGTGGGTTCAAATCCCACTTCCGGTAAGGAGAAGTATTGCAATGGTACAAGATCTGGAGCCGTTCTATTGGGAACGGAAAGAACGAACAGGATTGAAGAAGTATTTCACCATTCCCAAGATTGGTATTTACTTCGATGGTGTTGAGGTAGCTGAGGTCACTAGTCCGACCTTAGCTGAAGCAATAACGGAAGCTATGAATCATGGCTTTTATCTGGGGGGCGAAAGCCCAGGAGGCGGCCTGCCAGGTAGGAACTAAGAGGTTCCAAGGAGGAGAGTAATGGCCGAGGAAATTAGTCCGCGTACGCCAGTGGAAGTGCAGCTGGTAGGTCAAAATGGTAACGTGTTCAACCTTGCGAGTATCGTAACGCAGGCCTTGAAGCGCGAAGGATATTATCAGGAAGCCCAAGAGGTGAAGACGAAGCTGTTTGAGTGTAAGTCTTACGACGAGGCACTTCGGTTGTTCATGGATTACGTCCACGTCAATTAAACCCGCGCCATCTACTAATTACCATACACACTCGCAGTAAGGAAGATGTATGGAACATGTAAGTGACGCAGACGTTCTCACGATCGTGGGAATGATAATTGACGAGGACGAATCCATTATGGATTTGGCTGATGCCACCGAGCAAGCAGCTTACCTATTAGGGTTAGACCCTGATTGGGTGTATTCACTAGCGCATGGGGAAACCGGTGTAGCTGAGGAAGAATACCAATTGGGTGATCGGTGGGATCAGATGAGCGATGAACTGACTCGAGATGAAATGTATGCTCGGGCTATGGAGAGCAGGATTCGTATGAACGAGAGTTTGGATCTTGTAGCGATGTCTAAGGCAGAAGTCCTTAGAACCTACTTCGATCAGTTTGGTGACCATCCCAGAGGGGTGAGTTACAACCATTACGTAGGATGGGCCGCGGAGAATGGGGTAAGTGATAAGGTAGCTAGCCGTCCTTTCTATAATAAGGTCAAACAGGTGAAGATGGGGAAGTCCCCACATAAGGCTAAGCCGGCACCTAAGGCCACCTCAACCCCTGAACCTGCGGAAAAAGTAGGGACAGTATTAAAACAACTTGATCCAGTACGTAGAGCAGGGTATGCTATCAATGCATTGGGGGAGGAGCTTTCCCGGCAGATTCATGACATAACCCCGAAGGTCAACGAACGATACGGAACGGATTTCAAACCGGCTCAAATTCCAGATCGCACGGGGTTGAAGCTTATGCACATACCTCCGGGTGAGGGTGGTTACACCGATCCAGATGATGGGGCTGATACAATAGGAATTCTTCTGGATCTTCCACGTGAACTTCGGCATCCGGATGAGTACCCATCTTTGGACTTGGAACATGATGATCCTCCAAGAGGTCTTATCCCTTACATAATCGCTGACCGCGCCGCAGGAGTTGCCTTGGACAACATTGAACAGAAGTATAGGGATGAGCCTATACAAGTTGAGATGATGGCCGACCTTCCATGGACCGGCGGCCGGCCTATAGGCCGAAGAATTTCTGTGAGTGGTAAGTGGGGGTTGTAACTCTTTTACTAATAACAACATACCAAGGAAAGCAAGCCCCTGTGGCTTGCTTTTTTTTGTATATTATAGTCATGAAATCGTTAGCACAAGCCAGGCGGGAGGCCGAAGAGAATAACTTCGAGCTTCTTCCCGAGTCTGACTTTTGGGATCTGGTTGAGTCTGTTGGATGGCCTCAATCATGTCGTAAGGGAGACGCGTTGAAGTATCACCTGATTCATCAGGTAGCCAATGGACGGTCGTTGACCGATCCTTCGGTGAGAGAGGATCTTCTACGTTTCTCCAACACGTACCGACTGTACGTCAATCACATCTCCAAGATTCTTGATGAGATCATCGAGGTAGCTATCCAGACGAAGAATCTGTGGATCGGGGATGATAGCTTCAGTGACCTGTGCGCCCACTATGTGGGACTGGGTCGAGAGGTATATCGTCAAATCACTGCCCCGTTTGAACAGCAGTTGGAAAAAAGAGACTCGATCGATGTACTAGCACATAGTGCTCGCGCGGCGTTTGATGACGTCATCCAACGAATCGAGAACAGCGATTATGAGGAGTCCTTCTCTTACGTTGTTCCTCATGTGTTCTCTGCGGAGCATCTGGAAGAAGAAAAAAATGCCCTCGGCGATGATCTCGATGATGATCTCTCGTACTTTACATGGGAGCATTACGCTAAGCGCCTGGAAAGAGAGTTCACTGATGAAGGAGAGGAGATGCCGTTAACGGCGGCCGCGGCAGCGATACGGGTACTCCCCGACAAGCAGCATGTGACTCCGGCCGAATGGGATCAGGATGTGGCTCCGATGTATGAGGACATGCGTCGAATTGCGACCCTGCTATACGAGGGAGTCCTTCTCTACAAGGAGGGCAAGTCACCTGAACCCAAGTGGAAGGAGGCGGTGAAAGCCACCATACCCTTCCGACGTGATAAGGGGAACGGAGGGTGGTCACCGGTGATCTGCCGGTACATGGACTCGCATTACCTTATCCCCAATCTGACCACTGACATGAAGAACTTTCTTTTTCCGGAGGATTTCGAATGAGCAAGCGCAAGAAGACACAGGCACAGGGCCTGGTGATGAATCGATTCGCGGGAACGCCGAGCGAACAGAGTTTCTTCGTCACCGACATCAAGACCATCACTCCGACGCTGGTGGAGGTAACGGCCTCCATGCGCCAAAACACCGGAGATGTGATCGTCGATAAGAAGGGTAAGAAGCACAAGGTTCAAGAGGTGGTATCGTCCACTGGTATCGGAGGATTCGCCAACGTGGATGACTTCGATCTAGACATCGCCATTCGGGCCGCTTTCGAGAACGCCGCAGACAATTGTCTGGAAGGCCGTGATCGGGTGAACACCGGTTTCACCCCTGACATGCTGGAGGAAATGGGAGCGTGAGTAAGAAGGTACGACGTGCCTACTCCACTTTCATTGACTTTATGGTAGGCGGACTTATGGTCCGCCTACTTTGGTTAGCCGTGGATGGGGGTAACCTAATACACTTACAAGCAGGATTCCTTTTCGTTCTTTCATGTGTGGTTATGTCGATTGTATGGGTTGATGAGCGCCCAAAGGAGTAGGGTCTATGAGTGATAAAGAGCTGAAAGACATGTCCTTGAATGAACTCAGTAATGAAGCCGCAGCTGAGGCTCTTGAGGCTTTCGTTGCCGAAGGAGGCAAGGGATTGAGATCCAGGATCTTCTTAGCAATGCAAACGGCACTGCAGTGGAAGATGTCTATTGATGAAGAGCGGAAAAACAAGGAAGAAGCATCGATCCCTCAACCTCCTGCAACTTATGAGGCCGATCAGGTATTCTGGTGCTGGGAGTGCAAGACCTTAACGTACAACAAAAACCATCGATGTGAACAATGGGCTAGTGTCACCCCTATACCACCAGAGATTTACCAGGTATATCGAAAAGCGCGGGAATACGTGGAATCACGGGAATCGAAAAAGACTAATTAAAAGAAGGAAGAACCGCCCCCTGTTCCTGACAGGTGTCTCCTAAACACCTCCATAAAGTCAGGTGGATGGTTGAAGGTTCAATTCCTTCAGGGGGTAAGATGGCTTTGCAAAGATCCGAAACAGACATTCTTACGTTCATGTTGCCCGGGCCCTTCCAGATGACCAACCACCATTTACTACAACTTAGGTTGGCTATGGGGTTCGTCAAGGAGTCTTCTATTCTCTATTGGCAGCATGCTTTCGAAAAGTACAAGGACTTGAAGGTGGAGAGTACTTCTCCTTCAGCGTCGTTGCAACCTCATATAGTCATCTCCTACCAGGGCGACTACATGTTTCCTGATGAGGTAACTGGAAGCATAAGTAATGGAACATTGCAATCGGTGTTCACGGTACAGATCTATGACCTACAACCTAACGCCAAGGAGAGGTTGAAAGATTTCTTTGAGTTCTTGAAGACCACTCCTTACCCGCAGATGTTATCTCTACAACCTAAGTACCTGTGGACTAAACAGGATGAGTACAACGCCCTTCGTACATTCGAAGGTATGGAGGATGAACACCCGCAGACACCGGAGAAAGAAGGATTAGTATTGCTATGAGTGATGTAGCCGCATATGAGGACTTTGAAGAGATGGTAGACAGGGCAGAGGCTTTAGCTCGTTTCTATCATGCTGGACAGACACGTAAAGACGGGACTCCCTATATTGAGCACCCAAGGGCTATTGTTGACCTTCTCAAGATGGTCGATCCTGATATTGTTTACAAGCCTGTCATTCTTGCGGCTGCATGGTTACATGATACTCTGGAAGACACCGGCATCACCCCTCAGCAGATCATAGACAACACTTCCCCACGTACCCTGGCTATCGTTAAACAGGTAACCAATGACCCCGTGAAACTGCGTGCTATGGGAAAAGGTGACTACATAGCCCAAAAGGTACGTGAGATTGATGACGATGCCCTCCTAATCAAATTGGGTGACCGGTACCACAACGTATCCGATCTACAAACTGCAGATGTGGATTGGGCCCTTCGGTATGCTGGTCAAACCCAGTTAATGTTGGACGCCTTAGATGACCGACCCGCGTTACCTCGCCCTCATAGGCTGTTAATAGAAATGATTGAGGAAGAGGTGGACGAGTTCCTCCAGCGCGTTGAAGAAACTGGAACATAATTTTTTCACCCCAACTCTGCATCCTCGTTGTATATTATTGACAGGAGGATAGCAAGAGAATGTCAGACATTGCTACCAAGGAAACAGATGTAACGCGTGAGCAGATCGAAGGCGCTGCCGAGAAGCTGCTTGAGCAGGTGACCGGAGAAGAGGTCGCACCGGAAGGATCCGAGGACGTCGACGGCCAGGAAGTACTTGCGGTGGAGAAGCCGAGTGATCGCAATCGTACCTTCGCCGAAACGTTGGCGATGTTCGAGGCCGGAAACTTCAACGATCCGTCGGTGTATACGCAGATCGATGCCGGTTGGTATGACTGGTTCTGCAAGGATTCCGCCCTCGCTCGCAAGACCAAGACGCTTCTGCAGCGCGCCAAGAAGATCAGCAAGAGCCCGCGCTTCGATAACGATAAGGTGTACATCTTCTTCAAGAACAACTGCCCGGTTGTCGGTTCGCTCTACGATGACTTCCGGATCTGCGACATGGAGACCGGTAACGTTCTGTATACCATCGTCCCCCGTCGAGAGTACAAGGTGTACAATCGGATTGAGCGTCGGATGGATACCGATTCGGTGAAGGCGGAGCTGTGGGGTCGTGAGAATGATTTCCAGGAGCCGCTGGTCGAAGGTGAGTGGATGGATGTCGTTCGGTACATGAACGAACCGCCGCAGGAAGAGGAAGAGGAAGAGGTCACCCCCGAGTGACACTCACCAACAATCTATTGACTCTGTAGTAGTCTAAGGCCCTTTCGAGGGCCTTAGCTTATTATATTATAGAGAGGGGAGCCATGGCATGATGGACAAAAAGATTGCCCTGATCATAGGGCAAAAAGCCTATACAGACATGACCACGCCAGGGACAGACAGGGAAACATTGCGCAAGGTATGCAAAGCCTTATATGGGCATATCTTAAAGTTGGAAGAAGAGAACAAAGAACTCAAAAGGAGGCTAGATGAAATCAGGGATCTTATCCAGGAAGCCACAGACAGCGTACATGTCTGACGCGGAGTATATCCGCAATATCAAAGACCCGAATCTTAGTGAAGACCTGCGGCAGCGTTACCGGTATGAACTATTTACCAAGTACATGCCGCTGATACGTAAGATGGCACGTAAGTTTAACCTGAGTGCTGAGGACACCGAAGACTACGTAAGTGAGTCTTTCTTCGTGGTAATAAAGGTTATCGATTACACTGACGTAACCAAAATCAATGACGACTACTCCTTCGGGTACTTCTTGCGATTCAATCTATTGAACAAGGGCATTCAGGGAGTAAAAAAGAGTAAGAGGAGAGAGGCCAAGGTAGGTACTCAGATCTCGTGGGATGCGGTAGTCGATGGAGGTAACTTCCGGCCGGATGAGATGATGGTCACCGAAGAGGAGGCCTTAGGTGAGTCGGAGGTGTACAACCCACACAAACAGGTAGCCTCCCTTCTTCAACGGATCCCAGAATCGGAGATGACCCCCAGAGATAAAGGGATCATGAAAAGCATCATGGAAGGACATAACTGCAAGGAGGTATCAGACAAGTTTGGTATCTCTCAACAGCGGGTTCTCAAAATCAAGAAGACTGGTCTGGAAATTATGCGGGAATATGCAAAAGAGGCATTGGTGCACTAATTACTAGACTTACACATAAGGAATCGTAATGCCGACAAATATCGAAGTTCTTACGGAGTTGCTACGAAGACAGGTTTTGGAAAGAGCAGCTCCCGCTACACATCTTGAGGACTTGAATCGCATTCTCCAGAATGTAAATGTAACCTTACGAGGGGACATCTCTCCTGCACGTCGAGCATACATAGTCGAGGCGCCCTCTGAGGCTGAGAGAGAAGAGAAGGCGCAAGAGATTGTTGATCTCTTTGGGGAGGATAATGTACAGGTTGACCCGGATAAACCCACTATCCTCAAGATACCTGATTCAGGGCTAAGTCTAAAGGTCAAACCACCTTTGAAGACTACTGCGGGTGCGGGTGCCAAGGGCGCTGCTAGAACCGCAGACGCAGAGATGGCCACTATGTTGGCCTGTCTGTATAAAATAGAGCAGGGTAAGGATCTATCTCCGGAGGAGATGGAAGAGGTATATCCGTCAGCGGTGATGGAAGGCAAGTGGCCCCAAGTGTATGGTGTCACAGCAAGAGTATTAGATCAGTGGCTGGAAGGAGAAAGCGGTTATACCTATCACCATGAAGAAGGAGGGGTATACACCCCTGATGGCAATCGTTCTTCTGATTTGCCCAACATACATAAGCTAACCACAACCATAGCCGGATCTCAATACTTGGGAATAGGGAAGAAGGACACATGGAACCCTTCGGACATGTACCTTTGTAAGAGGGGGAAGGAAAGTGAATACTACAATGCAATTGAACGAGCAGCTAAGGATAATGACCTGAAAGCTGTCAACGAAATCCTGTTGGAGGGTATACAATCCAAGGAGTTGGTAGGAGTTTCTTTGAAGATGATGATCAAAGAGAAGCCCGCCCAAGAATTCAACATTATCCCCGATGAGGATCCCGCAAGTATAAGGGTATCACGAATCCATGTACCGCTGGATGGAGAGAACATTTCTCCTATAGTAACTCTCAAGTACAAGCAGACAGAAGAGAGCGAGGAAAGAGATCTTTGGTTGTTCCTGAAAGATTCTAAAGCGAAGGACCAAGGTATTTATCCTGAGCTTAAGTTCAAAGGAACGGCTGCACGTCTTGGACGGCCGAGTGTAACCCTCTTCCATCGTACTCTTGAAGCATACGGAATACAATGGAGAGGGAAAGACCAATTGCGTAGTAGAATCGAAGCAGGAGGGGCGCAGCAGATACGGCGAGAATTTCTCGAGGCCTCTTTTGAGGTTATCTCCGCTTTCCCTGATGCTGTTACCTTCTCACAAGAGGACGCACAAAACTTCGTTGATACTATACTATCGGAAAGCCGATTGACTGGGACTCCCTTCCGTGCTTTCAAAAACGGGTTCTTGGCATTGCAGACTATGCAGGCAGCCGCCCGTGCAAACAATGAAGGAGAGCTAGAATCACTGGTAAACGAATGGATGAATCTAGCACAGAAGAAAGGGGCAAAGCACGCGCCTTTCATAAAGTTAGGAGAGTCTGCGGAGAGCCCTAAGCCACCAGTGAAGCTAATGTCGTTGTATGAGGCCGCAGGTAAGAACTTACACATGACTCATGTTGACGAGCTGCCTATACTCGTCGGTAAAGATGGGATTGAAACCTCTCTTGAAGCTATGGATAAAGCCTTCGAGAAGGTAATGGGCATGCGAGATGAGGGAGTTACCCTCAACGTCAAGTGGGATGGCGCACCAGCTGTGTACGCTGGATGGCATCCTGAGTCTGGGGAATTCCTACTGGCCCTGAAGAGTCTGTTCGCCAAAAAGCCTAAGATCATCTACACACCAGAAGATGCGGAAGAGTACTATGGAGATAAACCTGATTTGAGGGACAAGATTCTTGCCACTCTTCAGATCTTGCAAGGTACCAACTTTATTCCGCAGGGCGAGATTTGGCAAGGAGACTTCTTATTCGCCGGTGATGACTTAGAGCAAGTCAACATCGATGATGTTACCCATTATGTTTTCCAGCCCAATACTCTCTTATATGCGGTGGTCGCTGAAAGTGATGTGGGACGCGACATAGCTAATGCCCGAGTGGGTATTGTGTGGCATACTCGTTACAAAGGTAGTACCTTGGAGACTATGACATCTACTTTCGATATTGATGAGGATGAGATAGCAGGGAGACCCGCAGTGCCCGGGCTTTGGGCGGTATCCCCTCATTACACCTATACAGGAGAGCCTGTAGGAGACATCATCAATACCGATCAGTTTGATCAGTTAAGGTCACATGTATTGATCTTGGAAAGCCGCTTAGACCCTGTGAATGAAGACTATCTACAAGCGCTTGAGCAGAGCAGGAATGCATTGGCACAGCAGTTCAATGCTATGATCAATCATTACATTCGTGATGGGCTGTTAGATGACCTAGACCCTTCAAGGGCAGCTGATCAGTTCCTATCCTATCTGGCGGATAAGTTCTCTAGGCGCCGTGAAGATTACGAGGCCAAGGGAAGAAGCCCAGCTCAGATTAGAGGAGTGGATCGCGACCATGAACGTCTCCGAAACATTGTCACTGAGCCGGTTCAAACCGCTCTCAATGTATTGGCGGCTATCCAAAAGGCCCTCAATCAAATGAAACTACAGATGCTAGAAGGCCTCAATAAAATGGCTACCAGAGGAGGTGTGATTAAGACCTACTTGGTACGCCGAGAAGAGGCGGTGATGGAACCAGCTTCTCATGAAGGCTTCGTAATTCAAACTACAGAAGGAATCCCTTTGAAGTTCGTAGACAGGGAGCAGTTCAGCAAAGCAAACTTCTCGCCTGAGTACAAGAAGGGATGGGAGCACTAATTACATATGAGTAAACGACAAAATGATGGAATGCCCGCTGGGTACGATCCTAAGCTAGACACAGAGTTAGAACCATTGGATGAGCTCGATTCTCAATTCTCCGCTCCTCCTGGCGTAGGGGGCAATGGCGGGGATGATATCGATGCTCAGTTATTTGGGGGAGGGGGCGATGACTACGACCCCACCCAAGGACCTGCCGCTTCAGGTACTTCTATTTTTGAAGCCGCGGTAAGTGCTGAAAGGGAAGCACGTAAGCAAAAGGGTCCTGCTATTCCGGCTTATGCCCGAGAGTTGGCTAAGCTTCAAGAACAAGATGAAGATGAAGACGAGCCAGAAGAGGACGAGGACGAGGATGTCACCCCTGAAGATCCAAATGACGATCTTGACTTGGATGACGCGGATTTTGATTTTGACGAAGATCCTGATGTGGACGATGAATTCGATCTGGACGAGGATGAGGTCGAAGAAGAAGAGGAAATCGACGTCGACGTAGAAGATCAAGAGCAAGCAGATCGATGGCGTGGTGAAGATGAGGTAGATGAGGAGATGGCACGTCTCCTTGGAACAGATTCCCCTTACGTTCAAGGAACGCGAAGAAGTGGGAGTCGTACTCATGGCTCTACCGCTTATGACTTTGACACAGTAGACTCTTCAGCTTACACACACGCGGTATCGTCCGGTGGATATGTAGATGAGGATCTTCTATCGGCCACCAAGTTCAATTCTGGTGGGTTCATTGAATACTTCGATGATGGCTTTGTATACGTCTCAGGTAATGGAGCCACCCTTGCAATGGTTCATCCGGAAGATGAGGATGATGAGCCAGGCCTTGATGATGAGGTAGATGATAGCCTTCGTGGCCTACTGCTCTTCAAGCCAACACAAGAGGTAGGAGATGAAGAGGAGATAGTGATCGAGTTAAGTGGCGAGGAGCTTGATGAATTGATCGGCGCTTTCACTACTTTCCGGACCTCACCAGGAGGCGCTCAGACTTTCATGGAGCGCGCACGTCAGAAGGCTAAGCAAAGCCGAAAGAATAAACGGAAGAGAACGTAAGGAGTTCAGTACATGCACATCAGAGAACAAGATCATGGGAAGAAGAAAGCGGTTGTCACTTTTGGCAGGTTTCAGCCCCCGACTCTCGGTCACCGGGTGGTATTAGATACCATGACTCGGCTAGGGCGAACAATCACAGATGCTGAGACCGCAGCTGTATCATTATTCGTGATACCTTCTCCCACACAAGATGCAAAAAAGAATCCTTTAACACCCGTGCAGCGAGAAGAGATTCTCAGTGAGGTGCTTGATGCCAATTTCCATGTGGGTATTGAAGGCGCCCAACCTCGAACCATACTTGAGGTAGCCCACCTACTCGATGAGAAAGGGTATGATGAGTTGTACGTGGTAGCAGGCTCCGATCGGGTATCAGAATTCCAAGACCTCTTAGACAGGTACAATGGTCAGGAAACCAAGAGAGGACATATCCTGTATGAATTCGATGCTATACAAGTAGTGCAGGCTGGAGAGGCACGTAGGGGAGAGGGTACCTTAGACCCAGATGCGGATGTAACTGCCGTATCCGGTTCTGCGGCACGAGAAGCTGCTGCAGCCAATGACTTCGACACCTTTCAACAGATCTTCATTGATCCAGATAACACCACCTTAGCGCGGCAGGTATTCAAGGACTTGCAAGATGCTATGGGAGTGGATGTACCTGAAGAAGACGACGATGAAGGGTTGCCAGAAGGGGAGGTAGTAGAAGAGCATAGGCGTGCAACTAATGAAACTCTTCGCTCCTATCTCCTTGCCCCTTCTACATCAAGGTTGATTGAAACCAGCTGTCCCGATCCCGACAACCCTTCCGATGAAGAAGAAAAGGATTTGGACAAGCCACCTATGACCAAGACTTTCGTTCGCCATGGCATGGTGGAAGCCACTATAGAGGAGACTAGTGAGGAAGCCACTCTTGCTAACATTTCCTTCAGTGTGAAGAAGCTATGGGAAATGTATGGTTCTACCGACGGCAATGTGAGAGACATGCAAGATTCCGCTCTCATTCACCTATCGGAACAACTGGCTGTGGTATTCTCTTACTTGGTCGAAGAGTATGGCTCACGCGGCAATAATGTACGTGTGGCTTTGAAGCCTATTCCTAAGAAGTTAGTTGAGGCACAATACCGCGGTAAGTATAATCAGTGGTTGCAGGGTGTGCTAACTCGACGAGGGGAAAGTATTGGCTTGGGTATTCGGTTCATGCCGGAGAAGTATTCTAAGTACTTATGTGTAGACACTGCTAACGGGTAATAGCACCCGTACTAATTAGCATGGAATCTACTGATGCGCCTTTCATATCCACTGAGATAGAGCACCCTTCAACTGAAGATACCAAGATCATCACCAAGGACTTCCTGGAAGGAGATACCAGTCTCTACAAGAAGTACATTGGTGATCTCGATCCTCAGGCCATACGAAAAGCCATTGACTTCCTGATGAACAATCCTCATCTATCGGACAAGCAGAAAGCCAAGCTACTGCACCGTTCATGGAGTATTGTATACAGACGGAAGCCGCCTACAATTCATGAGTTCCTGACACCAACTTACTTAGGTCGGCAGGCCGCAGATGGCAACATATATCCGCGTGTGCATCAAGTAATCACCGAATTCCTTGACCCTAACACTGAGTATCGAAATCTCATCTTGACTCCATTTATTGGTTTCGGCAAAGAGCTGGAGAACTCATCCAAAGTGATGACTCCGTCCGGGTATACACGTATAGGTGATATAAAAGTAGGTGATGATGTGAGTGCGCCCGATGGATCAGTAACGCAAGTTTCTGGTGTATTTCCTCAGGGGGTAAAACCTCTATACAAG
>SL_5KL_010_SEDDRAFT_10001911_pt1 | contig 12082 bp, 8 predicted proteins | sample SodLakKL_010_SED_FD_9118 | JGI IMG/M metagenome (IMG submission 9118)
CGGGTGGCCTGTGTTTTAAGCGGGGGTAATGTGGATCTGGTCAGGGCGAAGGATTGGTTCTAACCAGCCAAAATTCATTTATTTTGCGACTGTATCATAAAAAAGCACTTGACAGGAGGAGATGTTATGTCTGAACCCGGTAAAAATACAACCGGCAAAGAAGAAGTCAAGCTGGACCGTCCCTTGACCTTACTCGGCGGTATCGCTATCGTTATCGGAGCGGTAGTCGGAATGGGGATCTATGCCTTAATCGGGCCCATGAGTGCAGAGGCGGGTCCTTCTGTTTGGCTGGCCTTTACTATAGCCCTGGCAATTTCCCTGGTAGGAGTGATACCCCTGATCCAGGTGGCCAGTGCCCTGCCCCGCGCCGGTGGAGGTTACCTGTTTACCAGCCGTCTTTTGTCTCCTTTTTGGGGCACCCTTGCTTCGTACTGGGGCATATTCGGGGGAGCTTTTTCTACCAGTTATGTTTCCCTGGGGATGTCAGGGTATATAATCCAGTACCTGCCCTTTGACTTGCCCCTTCGCCTGGTGGCGGTCCTTCTTCCCGTGCTTTTTTATATACTTTACCTTTTTGGGTTGCGGCTGGCCGCTTCCCTGCAGATACTGCTGGTAGCCCAGCTCTTTGTGGCCCTGGCCGCCTATGCCGTAGCCGGCTCCCTGCAGGTAGGGTTTAACTTTTCCCTGGAAATGCCCCAGGGGTTCGGCGGGTTTGCCATGGCCATCATCCTGGGCTACACCGCCTGCATAGGGTTCCAGGTAATCGGAGAGATGGGAGAAGAGATGAAAAATGCTCCGCGCAACATACCCCTTTCCCTGATTATCGGGGGTTTGATAGTCCTTTTGCTGTATATTGTTATCAGCGTAACTTTTATCAGTGTTATGCCTTACGATTACGATGCACTGATGGCGATGGGCGCGCCCCTGACCGAAACGGGAGAAATGCTGCTGCCCACGTTTTTGGTCATCTTTTTGAGCGTCGGGGCGTTGAGTGCGGGTTTGACTTCTTTCAATGCGGCGGCTACGGCCATTCCCCGGGAGTTTTTCGCTCAGGCCCGGGACGGCATGGTTTCGCAAGTTCTTGGCAAAATTGACCGGCGCACCCGCTCTCCCCTCAATGCGGTGACCGCTTACTTTATCCTGGTAGTGGTGATCATTCTCCTGGGCGGCAGCGTGGATTTTTACGGTTATCTGACCGCGGTGGGGATCCTGCTTTTTACCGTGCTTATTTGTATTTCTTCACTGCGCCTTTCCAAAAAGTATCCCGAGCGATACCGCACTGCTTTCCTGCGCATCCCCCGCTGGGGCCTGATGATAATGACGGTTATAGCGGTAATAAGTTCCCTGGGCTTTGTTTTTATTGTTTTTACTGAAATGATCTTAGCAGCATTTATTTACTTGGCTATCACAGCAGCAGTTATTTTGTATTATTTTTGGCGATTGAGTTTTCTTAAGCGCAGCGGGTTCCCCTGGGAAGAAACTATATCCAGCCTGTCCGGCTTTGATGAAGAAGAAAGGGAGATACTGGAATAAAATAACGGGGGGAAAATAGCGAACGGTTTAAAAAATCCTGTTTAAACAATTTGAAAGGAGGTAAATATCTTGAGCGATGATGTTTTATTGAAAACGGAATGGACGGATTCGATTACGGGGGCAAAGGGGTATCTGGTAATTGATGAGCTGATTGATGGCATATGTGGCGGCGGAATACGTATGCGTTCCGGCCTGGATGTGGGCGAGGTGGAAGAACTTGCAAGGATTATGACAGCTAAATTTATGGCCATGGAGATTCCTTGTGGAGGCGCTAAAGGTGGAATTGACTACGATTCAAGCAAAGAGGACAGCTCTGGTGTGCTAAAACGTTTTTTGCTGGCGCATCGGCCTTTTTTACGGGAAAACTGGGGGACAAGCGAAGATTTAGGCACAAGGGAAGATGAGATTATGTCGATCCTGGCGGAATTGGATGTTCGCACCTCTGCTCATGCCATTCTGTCCCGGGTCGACGCTGAGGAAGGAGCCGCCCTGCTGGGAAACCTGGTTACCGGGTTGAATATGGAGCATGACGGGATGGTTTTTACCGATGTGGTTACCGGGTTCGGAGTAGCCGTTGCTGTTCGGGAAGCGCTGAAGCATACGGGAGTAGATCCGGCAGAAGCTGAAGCATCGATACAGGGTTTCGGCACCGTAGGGGGGAGCAGCGCATTTTATCTTCACCGGCAGGGGATAAAAATTGTTGCCGTTTCGGACGTGGAAGGAACCATTTATGACGAACGGGGGCTTGATGTGCCGGCTTTGCTTAAGATTCGCGATCACAGGGGAGTGATCGACCGTTCTTCCCTGCCTGCGGAGTATCGGTTGGAGCCGCGCGACAAGTGGATTGAACTAGATGTGGCAGTGATCGTTCCCGCTGCTATTTCAGATGCGATAACCACGGAAAATGCTCCACTGGTTCGCTCCAGCTTGATCGTCGAAGGGGCCAATATGCCGATCACCCCGGAGGCCAGGGCTTACCTGGCTGAACGGAAAGTCAATATTATTCCCGATTATATAGCCAATTCCGGCGGGGTCGGCCTTTTTGGAGCCCTGCTTTTTCACCGTATTCCACCGGATCCTGAACCTATATTGGATTATTTGGGCAAAACAATAACCGCATCGGTTAAACGAATATTTGATCTTTCAGCCGAAGAGAATATTTCTCTGCGTGATGCTGCTTCAAGCTTGGTGAAAGAAAGAAAAGAGGANATCATAAAANAGTACGGCGGTGCGTAAAAACGACAGATTGTTTTATGGCGAGGAGAGAAAAGATGAAAATTAAAGTGATCAATCCCAACACCTTTGTTTTAATGACCGAGGGCATTGCTGAAAGCGCGCGGCGAGCAGCTCGCCCGGAAACGGAAATAATCACTGTGAATCCGCAAAAAGGGCCAATCTCGATTGAATGTTTTTATGACGGCCACCTTGCTTTTGTAGGTGTGATCGAAGAGGTGAAAAAAAGTCTCAAAGAAGAGGAAATTGATGCTTATATTTTGGCCTGTTACGGCGATCCCGGCCTGGAAGCGCTCCGTGAATTGACTGATAAACCGGTAATTGGCATTGCCGAAGCTTCCATGTTTACAGCCTGTTTCCTGGCTCCGAAGTTTTCGATCATAACTGTTATTCCGCGGGTAATTGTGCCGTTGGAACAGCTGGTCAAGAAATATGGCATTTATGAACGTCTGGCTTCAATAAGGAGCACCAGGTTGTCGGTGGTGGAATTTGCCTCGGATCTTGAAGCGGGCAAAGAGGCCTTGGCAGTCGAGGGCAAATTGGCTGTGGAACAGGATGGAGCCGAGGCGTTACTTTTGGGTTGTTCCGGAATGGCTGGATTTGACGAAGAGCTGGAGGAGAAACTGGGTGTGCCTGTTATTGACGGTGTAACGGCTGCACTAAAAATTGCCGAGGGGTTGGTTGATTTAAAAAAGAAAACTAGCAAAATCAACACTTATGCAAAACCCGATCAGAAATTGATTGAAGGGTTTGACCCAATTTTCAATATTGAATAAAGGAGATGAAAGGCATGGAACTCGATTTAAAGATTGTCGATGGTAAAGTAGTTACTTCGAGCGGGATATGCGATTGGGGAATTGGTATTAAGGATGGGAAAATAGCTGTACTTGGTGATGGCAATTTTTTACCGGAAGCAAAACGGACAATTGATGCTTCGGGTAAAGTTGTCCTGCCCGGCGGTGTCGATACCCATTGTCACTCCGGTGATCCCGGTTTCCCCTACGGTTTTGACAATGCCTCAAAATCTGCAGCAATCGGTGGGATTACTACGATTATTGATATGCCCATTCAAATCCCTTTAACTACAGATGTTGATACTCTAAACCAAAAGTTGAATGAAATCAGCCCCAAGGCTTTTGTTGATTTTGCTCTTTGGGCTACGGCAATGCCGGAAAATCTGGCTGCAATTGGACCTTTGGCCGACAGTGGGGTTTGCGGATTTAAGTTTTTCATGCAGGGCAGTGTAAGCGGACTGACTCCCAGGGTTGATGACGGCACCCTGCTCGAAGCGTTCCGGGAAGTTGTCAGGACCGGCCTTGTTGTAGGTGTGCATGCTGAAAGCCAGGAGATTATTGCCCATCTGGAGGGAAAACTAAAAAGTGAAGGACGTGAAGATCCCTGGGCTTTTATCGAGTGCCACCCGATCATAAGCGAATTGGAAACGGTTAACCGCGCCCTTTTTTTAGCCGCCCAAGTTGGGGTAAAGCTGCATATATTTCACTGCAGTATTGCTTCCGGAATTGACCTGATTAATCAGGCAAGAGCGGCCGGGCAGCCTGTAAGTGTAGAAACCTGTCCACATTATTTGTTCCTGGACGAGTCATACCTTAAAACCAGGGGCAACTATGCGAAAATATCACCCGCTCTTCGCAGCAAAGAAGAAGTGGAGAAGTTGTGGCAGGTACTGCGGGAAGGAAAGATTGACAATATCGCTTCGGATCATGTTGCTTTTACTAAAGAATTTAAGGAGAACATGAGCATATGGGATGCAGCGGCGGGAGCTCCCGGTATTCAAACAATGATTCCTCTAATGCTGGCTGAAGGAGTAAATAAGAGTAAAATTACCCTGCCCCGGCTGGCTGAGGTAATGAGCGAGAGGGCTTCAAAATATACCGGCCTTTACCCGCGCAAGGGAGTAATTGCCGTTGGTGCAGATGCAGATTTTGCCATATTTGATTTGAAAAATGAAACAGAGATTACAATTGAAGACCAACTCGAATTGGACTTTACTTTATACGAAGGGATGAAGGCAGTTTATGCAGACAAAACAATTGTGCGCGGAGAAATAGTATATGAAAACGGGCAGTTTAATGTAAATCCTGGATATGGCCAATTTGTAAAAGTTGACAGGCCTGATTAAAGGAGGAACATATCATGGATTTGAGGGTAAACCCTGGAAGGCTGAAGGAGCGTATTGAAAATGTGGCCCGTTTTGGAAAGGATCCGGCCGGTGGATGGAGCCGGTTTGCTTTTACCGAAGAAGAAAAACACGCCCGGGAATTTGTTACCGGTTTGATGGAGAAAGCTGGAATGCAAGTGCGGTTGGACGCCGCCGGCAACCTGTTCGGCAAGCGCCCCGGCAGTGCTCCGGAACTGCCTTCGGTTGCCGCAGGTTCTCATATCGACACAGTGATAAACGGAGGCATGTTTGACGGTGTTACAGGAGTTATTGCTGCTGTTGAAGCGGTGCAGGTGATGCATGAAAATGATATTGAAACCGCCCACCCCCTGGAAGTGATTGTTTTTGCCAATGAAGAAGGGGCCCGCTTTGACAATGCGCTTTGGGGCAGCAGGGCGATGCTCGGTATTATTCAAGAAGAGGAACTTTACGGTAAGAAGGATAAAGATGGGACAACTGTGGCTGAAGCGATGCGGGCTGCCGGTTTTGATCCGGCTGAAATTGAAAAGGCCAAAGTAGAGGGCAGCAGGTTCAAAGCTTTTTTCGAGGTGCATCCCGAGCAAAGCGTGGTTTTGGAAACAAATCAAGTTAGCTTAGGTGTTGTTGAGGGTATTGCCGGTACGGCCTGGTTAAAAGCTGTTCTAAGAGGAAAGCCGGATCATGCCGGGGCCACCCCGATGGACCTTCGCCGCGATGCTCTTGCCGCTTCTGCAGCAGTGATACTCGATGTTGAACGCATCGCGGCCCAAGAGGTTGGCCGGCATACTGTAGCTACGGTGGGGCAGCTTACTTTAAAACCGGGGGGAATAAATATTATTCCCGGCGAAGTGGAAATGTCCTTCGATATCCGCGATGTTTCCATTGATGATAGAGAAAAGGCGGTTGAGTTGATTAAGGATGCAGTAGAAGAAGTTTGCCAAATGCGAGGAATTGCAGTCGAAATAGAGGAAATAGGTAAAGTTATGCCGGTTTCCCTTTCGGAGGAGATGGCCGACTTAATCGAAAGTATTTGTATGAGCGAAGGAATAAGTTGTTGTCGTTTAGTTAGTGGGGCCGGTCATGATTCCCAAGTAATGGCTTTCTTAACAAAGGTCGGCATGATTTTTGTGCCGAGTGTTAACGGTATCAGCCACAATCCCGAAGAAAAGACCGATTGGCAGGATGTTGCCAACGGGGCACAAGTTCTTCTACAGGCAATGTATAAATTGGCCCAGTAATCTTAACCGTAAGGTTTGCCGCCCGGTTTATTTTGGGTTGTCCTGATTTGTGGCAGGTGGCCAGGCATGGTCCCGGCAAAAGCCCCACGGTGGATTCTTTCCACTTCGCCAGGCCGGTTTGGTGGTTTTAGCTGGTTGTGATAACCCGGCAAATAAAGTCCACCATTCTTTCATAGTGGGAGCCCTTCCAGTAGATGCGCCTGCAGCCGGGGCAGCTTTTATAATCATGGACTTGCTGCCGCACACGGGGAGGAACTTTCCTTCGGGCTTCATCTTCGGGAACAGGTTTAAGCAGCCGGTTGCAGCGCATACAACGCAGAAAAGGGCGGATTTGATTGGTCAGGTCGAAGCGCTGCAGCACTTCCGTGACCTGTTCTTTTGGATCATCGGCCCGGACCAGGTAACCGTGAGTAACGTTTGAGCGTTTGAGCAGACCGCGGTCCCTGGTCAAAAGGATGCGGTGATTGTTTGCTGAAATAGAAGCCAGCTCTTCATCTTTGTAGTTGTTGCTGTACCAGGCATCAAAGCCGAGCATACGCAGGTATGAAGCCAGCTTGCCCAGATGGGTATCGAGGACGAAGCAAGGTTCGCGCAGAGGTTCGGGGCGAACCTGCAGGATGGGAGAGATATCCAGCGCCTCAAAGACGGGGTAAACACTGATACGATCCCCGTCTTGTACCTGCTGCGAAAAGTCGGCCGAGATTCCGTTAACCAGGATCAAATCAACTTCTGTATGGGGCGCTCCGAGCGACTCGATCAGGTCCTTTACGGTCGGTGCACCTTTAAAATTATGAGCAAAGGTAGCCTGTTTTTTCCCCAAGGAGAGAAAGTCGTTGAGTTCTGCATAGAATCGTATGTAAGCGGTTGGGGCCATTGAGAAGAACTCTCCTTTCAAGCCCGCAAAATTTTTCCGAACTGCATTTTTGGCCGGTTCACTTTAATTATAACAGGAACAGCTAATTGAAGTTAAGCTGCAAAATCTAAGGCAGGTATTCAGTAAAAAATGAAGAAGGTATTGGCAAACCAAATATCTTCAACCAGGGGAGCTTCTGTAGAGGAGCTGAGAAAGCGGGTGCGACCCGCTGACCCTTAGAACCTGTTAGTACTCCGGTAGATGCGAGTATTAACTGGATAATTCCAGCGTAGGGAAGGGGAGATTGTATTTTAATATGTGACCACTAATTTTTTCCGGCCGATGGTTTTTTCTTTAGCGAGACAATTTATTGATACATGCTTCTCAAAACAGAAACTAATGCCCTGTCAACGTATTAAGAGCGTAATCTGGAAATTTTTACAATAACTCTCTATCTATAGGAGCTGTTGCAAGCCGGAAGCGAACATAAAGCGAGCCGTTGGGAATTACAGGCGAGTCAAGAGCTTAAGCCGGGTCCCTGGGTCTCAGGAATAAAATATTACCGTTTCAGTCTTCCTGAGAGCCGGGCCGAGACCTGCAGACCTGGGTGTCAAATGTCAAAGCTGCCCGGGGAAGCTCGTAGACGAGCCGTGACAATTCCTGGTGAGCGATCCGTGAGCGCCGGCTTGCAACAGCTGTGAATCAAAAACAGAACAAAATTAATTGGCAGGGTGCTAAAAGTAAATTTTTAGGTGCAGGCAAATTAGAAAAGCAGCGGAGTAATAAAGCTTCCCAGGGTTCTGTAAAGGTCCCACTTTATTCTGAACCGGGTTTTGCTTTGATATCATCAGTAGGAGAGTGAAAAAATGAAAAAGGCACTTACCGTGGCCGGATCCGATTCGGGAGGCGGTGCGGGTATCCAGGCTGATTTGAAGACTTTTTCCGCCCTGCGTGTCTACGGTACATCGGCGATTACCGCTGTTACGGCCCAGAATACCAGGGGAGTGACTGCTGTTCATACCCTGCCGGCCGAATTCGTGGCCAAGCAGATCGAAGCGGTTATTGAAGATATTGGAACCGATGCTGTAAAGACCGGCATGCTGGCCAATTCAGCCATTATTGAAGCAGTGGCGGAAGCGGTAAAACGCCACCATTTGTCCCCTCTGGTAGTAGACCCGGTAATGGTTGCTCAGAGCGGTGACCCACTGCTGGAGAAAGAAGCGGTTAGGGCGCTTAAGGAAAAACTGTTTCCCCAGGCCAAACTCGTTACCCCCAACCTCGATGAAGCGGCAATTTTAGCTGAAAGAGAGATTGAAACACTTGAAGATATGAAAGAAGCGGCAATGTCGATATTCTCCCTGGGCCCTTCCTGGGTGTTGGTTAAGGGCGGCCACCTGGAGGGAGAAACAGTGACCGATATTTTGTATGACGGAACAGATTTCCTTTCGCTGTCATCCCGCAGGCTGAAGGTGAAAAACACTCATGGCACCGGCTGTACTTATGCCGCCGCCATTGCCGCCCTGCTGACCCGGGAAGCTTCAGTGCCTGCTGCTGTAGAAAAGGCACGGCAGTATTTGCTGGAGACTCTGAAGGAGGGTTTAAATATCGGCCGGGGCAGCGGGCCTGTTCACCACCTGGCTCGTTACTACCGTGACTGGAGTTGATTTTTGCTTTAAGCAGAATTGAACAAATATCACCTGCATTATGCGTTTATCTGTTCTGAAACTCCGTTATATACTCGCGCCCAGTTTCATCATCTTCTTAGTGAGCCATCTCCTGCCGGGCCTCGACGGTGAATTTAAAGTTCTCCACGTTTTTGCTCCACCACCTTGAGCAGGTGCCGATTTTTATGGTGATTTCTCGTTCCAACAGGGTCCACTTCCTTGAAATCTAAGTTTCTCATCTTTCTTTCTTCCTCAATTAAGCCAGGAGTTTTTACCTTCCCCGGGGACCGGTAGTCGAAAGATAAAGGCATGTTTAGGGAAGGAATGAAGGCTTCGTTAACGAAATAACTAGTGCCCTGTCAATTAAGTTTGTTCTGTTTTTAATTCACAGCTGTTGCAAGCCGGCGCTCACGGATCGCTCGCCTGGAATTGTCACGGTTCGTCTGCAAGCTTCCCCGGGCAGCCTCGCCATTTGACACTCAGGTCTGCAGGTCTCGGCCCGGCTCTCAGGAAGACTGAAACGGTAATATTTTATTCCTGAGACCCGGGACCCGGCTTAAGCTCTTGACTCGCCTGTAATTCCTAAAGGCTCCCTTATGTTTGCTTCCGGCTTGCAACAGCTCCTATAGAAAAAAAGTTGTTGTAATAATTGTCAAATTACACTTTTAATAAGTTGACAGGGCACTAGCAGCATCCCGATAAAACAGGTTGTGGTAAAAAATGGCCATTTTAATGGCAGAGTCGGGCAGAAAACTTCCATCTCATTTACCGGCGGTATTGATGCTGGGCATTGTTTCCCAGGTAGGCCAGGTTTTACTCCTGCGGGAACTGTTGATGGTTTTCCACGGCAATGAACTCTCTATCGGGCTGATACTGGCGGCCTGGCTATTTTGGGTGGGAATAGGCAGCCGTTTCGGGGCCGGCCTGGTCGAGCGGGCAGGTCAACCGTTGACCCTTCTTGCAGCAAGTGCCGGTATATTAATGTTAGCCCTCCCGGCTACTATTTTATTCATACGCGGGCTGAGGGGATTATTTGATATTGCGCCCGGCGCTTATCTTTCATTTTTTGACATTGTCATTTCCTGTTTTTTGTTGATGGCCCCTGTTTGCCTGCTTTTAGGAGCCCAATTTGTTCTGCTTTCAAGGATCTGGCGGGAAAGCGAACAGGCTGTGGACACCGTGGGTGCGGGCAAGACCTATGTGGGCGAAGCGGCGGGTAACATGCTGGGCGGACTGCTTTTTACATTTTTAATGGTTCGCTATCTCAACTCTTTCCAGTCGGCGCTGCTGGTTGGGCTTGTTATGGTTGCCACTGTTGGACTTATCACCTGGAAAATCGGGCACAGGCCTGCTGCACCGGGGTATACCCGGCCGGCGCTTCTGGGTTTGATTGTTGTAGCTCTTGCGGCGGTGCCTTTTTTGGGAGAGCTGGACCGGTGGGGCCACCGGATGCAGTGGTATTTTTTCTCCCCTCAGCATGAACTGGTCGAAACTTACCAGTCCAGGTACGGCAATATCTCCGTAGTCCGGCTGGAAGACCAGTATACTTTTTTTCAAAGCGGACATTTGATTTTCAGCACTGCCGGACCGGATGCGGTGGCCCCGGGGCTGGAAGAGCAAGAAGCGGTTGAGTTTGCCCACTTTGCCATGGTCCAGCATGAAAAGCCGCAAAATGTGCTGCTGATTGGTGGTGGTTTGCGCGGGGTGCTCGGTGAAATTATCAAGCACCCGGTCGACCGGGTCGATTATGTCGAACTGGACGAGGTCTTGACAGAAGCGGCCCTTCCCTATATTTCACCGCGCTCCCTGGAAGCCCTGGCCGATCCAAGGGTGAGCTTGATCCACACCGACGGGCGGCTTTTTGTCAAGGAAGCGGAAAAGAAATATGATTTGATCATAGTCGATGCCCCTGATCCGACCACGGCGGTCTTTAACCGCTATTATACGCAAGAGTTTTTTAATGAAGCAAAAAAGACGCTTAACCCCGGTGGTGTGTTGATGCTGGGCACCGTATCGACGCCCGATCTTAGAGGCACGGCCATTGCCAACCGCAATACAACCATTTACCATACCCTGAACAGCATCTTTGAGCGGGTGCTGCCGGCAGGGGACCGCTTCATGTTTTATTTTGCCTCCAATGAGCCCGAGCAAATTAGTCTTGATGCGCTGGTGTTGGAAGAACGTTTTATTGAGAGGGATATCGTAGCGGAAGGTTTTTCTGCAGGGCACTTTCAGGTTATTTTGGAAGAGACACAGTTAAGGCGGGCGAACTGGGTGTTGCGCAGTCACGGCCGCAGCAGCGAGGCCCACCTGGAGGGTCCGGGCATTGAACCTCTGGTTACTGTTTCCATAGCTGAGCAGGAGCAAAAAGAGCGGGAACTGCCCCCGGTCGAAGAACGTTACTTTATCAATTCCGACTTTAAACCAATCGGGTATTATTATACCCTGATGTTTTGGGATGAGCTGACTCGGAACGGACGGGGAAGGACCTTTGAACGGTTGCTCCGGGTTGAGCCCTGGTGGATCCTGCCGTTATGTTTTATACCCCTGCTGATGGTCCTGGGCCTGCGGACTGCCACCAAAAAGTCAAAGGCAAGGCCCGATACAGCTCTGGCCGTTTTGTTTACCGTCTTTACCACCGGCTTTTCGACCATGTCTCTGCAGATTGCCATGCTGTTTTCTTTTCAGAGCGTGTATGGCTTCGTCTATGAAATGGTGGGTTTAATTGTGGCTTTGTTTATGTTTGGCTTATCCCTCGGTGCATTTATTACCAACCGTTACATCAGGAATAAGGCCAACTTGAACCGCCTGGCGGCCGTGCAGCTGGCAATTGCCCTGCTGGCGGGATTAATTGCTGTTATGTTGCCCCGGGCAGCCGCTGTGCAGTACTCGGCCGTAATTTTCATTCTTTTTTCCCTGCTTACTTTTTCCGCCGGTTTGATAAACGGTGTAGACTTTCCTCTGTCTGCAGCATGCTATATGGCTCTTGGTGGAGGGGCCGAAAAGACAGCGGGCACGGTTTACGGGGTGGAGCTTTTCGGGGCTTGCCTCGGGGCCGTTTTAGCCAGCGCAGTGGTGGCCCCCGTGCTCGGCATTATTGCCTGCTGCCTGTTTGCCGCTGTTGCCAACGGAACGGCTTTTGTTGTACTATTAATGTCCAGGAGGTCTTAGCCGTGACCGAGAAAACTTTCCCGACCGGGCCGGTGAGCCGGCGCGATGTTTTGAAAGCGGGAGCTTACGGAATATGTGCTCTCTGCGTTGCCGGGATCACCGGCTGCATCCCGCTGAATGATAATGAAGAAGCACCTCCGTTGGACGATCCGAGCGAGGTGGCCAGGAAGGGCCTGATCGGAGACAGGCGTTCTCCCTGGTTCAGCAAGCTCGACAATGACCTGGTGCGCTG
>SL_5KL_010_SEDDRAFT_10001912_pt1 | contig 12080 bp, 11 predicted proteins | sample SodLakKL_010_SED_FD_9118 | JGI IMG/M metagenome (IMG submission 9118)
TGCCGCGAAACAGCGGATCGCCCGGCCGCCAGTCGGACTCCACGGCGAACTGAGCACCGTCGCCGAAGCGCACCACGGTGCCGCCATTCGCCTCGGTGATGTTCACATTGAAGGTCTCGCGGCCGAGAAACACCACCCAGTCATCGCCCACGCGCCGCTGGTGATTGGCCATGGCGCCCGAGATGGCCGCCTCGCGCGCCTCCTTGCGCATCTTCATGTGCCCCGCCGCGGCGGCGAGCTTGCGCAGCGTCGCGGCATCGGGGGCGACGCCCGAGAAGCCCTCGGGGAACTCCTCGGCGATGAAGGCGGTGGTGATCTCGCCGGACACGAAGCGCGGATGATCCATCACGGCCGCGAGGAAGGGCAGGTTGTGGCCGATCCCCTCCACCTCGAACGCATCGAGCGCGCGGCGCATTCCCTCGATGGCTTCGCCACGGTCGGGCGCCCAGCTGCACAGCTTGGCAATCATCGGGTCGTAATACATGCTGATCTCGCCGCCCTCGAAGACGCCGGTATCGTTGCGCACCTTCGCGGCCTCCGTCACGCGCTCCTTGGGCGGGCGATAGCGGGTCAGCCGCCCCGTCGAGGGCAGGAAGCCGCGATACGGATCCTCGGCATAGAGCCGGCTCTCGATCGCCCAGCCGTTGAGCGTCACGTCCTCCTGCGCGATCCCGAGCGGCTCGCCGGCGGAGACGCGGATCATCGCCTCGACGAGGTCGATGCCGGTAATGAGCTCGGTGACGGGATGCTCGACCTGCAGGCGGGTGTTCATCTCGAGGAAGTAGAAATTGCGCTCCCCGTCCACGATGAACTCGACGGTGCCCGCGCTCGTGTAGCCCACCGCCGCGGCGAGCGCGCAGGCCTGCGCGCCCATCGCCGCGCGGGTCTCGGCGTCGAGGAAGGGCGAGGGCGCCTCCTCGATGACCTTCTGGTTGCGCCGCTGGATGGAGCATTCGCGCTCACCGAGATGGATGGTGTTGCCGTGGGCGTCGGCGAGGACCTGGATCTCGATATGGCGCGGGGCGGTGACGAATTTCTCGATGAAGAGCCTGTCATCGCCGAAGGAGCTCGCCGCCTCGCTCTTCGAGGCGCGAAAGCCCTCGCGCGTCTCCTCGTCGGACCAGGCGATGCGCATCCCCTTGCCGCCGCCGCCCGCCGAGGCCTTGAGCATCACCGGATAGCCGATCTCGCGCGCGAGCCGCACCGCCTCCTCGGCATCCTCGAGCTGGCCGCCCGCGCCGGGCACGGTGCTGACCCCGGCCTCGGCGGCGAGGCGCTTGGAGGTGATCTTGTCGCCCATCGCCTCGATCGCGCTCGCCGGCGGACCGATGAAGGCGATGCCCTCCGCCGCCAGCGCCTCGGCGAAGCGGCGGTTCTCCGACAGGAAGCCGTAGCCCGGATGCACGGCCTCGGCCCCGGTGCGGCGCACCGCGTCGATGATGTTGTCGATCAAGAGATAGGATTGCGCGGCCGGCGCCGGGCCGACATGCACGGCCTCGTCGGCCATCGCGACATGCAGCGCGCGCGCATCGGCGTCTGAGTAGACGGCAACGGTCGCGATGCCCATGCGTCGGGCGGTCTTGATGACACGGCAGGCGATTTCGCCGCGATTGGCGATCAGAATCTTCTTGAACATGCGCGGTTGGTATCCTCGATCCCGGTGACATGGCAATGCAAAGGGGCATCGCGCGCCGCGCGATGCCCCCCGCCGAGACTCGTCCGCGCGACGCGCGCGCGGATATCAGCAGCGCTGCGGGTAGGTCTGGCAATAAGCGATATTGCCCGCCGCGCCGACCGCGGCACCGGCAAACGGATCTCCGCCCACGGCCGCGCCGCCAAGCGCCCCGGCCCCGCCGCCGAACAAGGCCTGTTCACCGACGCTGTCGCCGCACGCCGCAAGCCCGAGCAGCAGCGCCGCCCCGATCCAGATCCTGCTTCGCATGTCTCACCCCTTCCTTCCCATGTCGCTCGCCATGATCCTACACCCTGCACATGCGGGCTCAAAGCCGATTGCGCAGGCGCGCGGGATTGCGCCGAGCCGGCGACAGTCGCGCAGGCGTCGTACATCACGCCTCCTCCGGGAAGGTTTCGGGAAAGCTCTGCCGCGCACGGTCGACGTCGATGCGCAGCATCGCGTCATAGCTCTCCGGGTCGAAGGGCTCCTCGGCCGGGATCACCTCGCGGCCGAACAGCCAGGACAGCCGCCCGGCATCGAGATTGCCGCGGGCGAAGGGCGCGGCACCGAAGTGATCCCACAGCGCCGCGAAGAAGGCCGCATCGGCGCGCCGGTCGGCGGGGCGGCGATCGGCGTAGCGCTTGCGCGCCACGAGCCGGGTGGCCCCCTCCTTGGCCGCGCGGCGGATGGTAAACTGGTAATCGGTGCCGCTCAGGCGGCCGGGGAACCCGCGATGCTTGATCATGCGCGCATCCCGGAACGGTCATGCGGCCGGGCCGGAACACGCAGCGCCCGACCCGGCCGGGCCGGCTCAGTACTTGCGGTACTCCGAGTCATGATCCACATGCGGATCGGGTTCGACATAGACGACATCCTGATCGGCGCGCGACGAGCAGGCCGCGAGGATGACCATAAGGACGGTGGCGCCCAGGGCACGGGTGGTGGCGGACATGGCAGTCTCCTCGAGTCGGAGCGGGCATTCGACGCGCCCTGCGCGCGCGCCCGGTTCCTGGTTGCGTGGATGCGCCGCCATGGCGCATCACCTTGCAGGATAGCCGAAAATCCGCCGCGACGACACGACGCAGTGCGCTGGCGCGCAGATTGCGCGCGCCACAGTGGCCCGGCTGCACCAATCGGGCGCATCCGCGAGGCGCGCATCAGAATTCCTCCCACAGGCAGACCGCGCGCCCGGCCCGAAACGCCTCGAAGTATTGTGTCACATCCGGGGCGGTCTCTCCCAGCGCCAGCTCCGAGGCCTTCATGGAAACCACCAGCCGCTCCACCCCCTCGCGGCGCATCAGGTCGAGGCCGAACTCGTCGCAGATCACCTGCATGTCCTCGAACGCGGCGTCGGGGTCGATCCGCTCCTCGGCATCGCGCGAGATTTGCGGCGCGAGGATGCGCAGCCGCAAAAGCCCCGCCTCTTCGTCATGCACCACCTCGCTCAGCTCGGCCGGCTGGCCCGAGGGCAGCTCCAGCGCATCGAACGCCTCCGCGTCATCGGCCGGACCCGCCTGCGCGCCGGCGGCGATCACACCGAGCGCCGCCGCCACCGCCGCGCGGCGCAGGACGTCACAGCGGCAGGTTATCATGCTTCTTCCACGGATTACTGAGCTGCTTGCCGCGCAGGCTCGCGAAGGCGCGGCAGACCCGCCGGCGCGTCGATTGCGGCTGGATCACCTCGTCGATGAAGCCGCGCTCGGCGGCGACGAAGGGGTTGGCGAAGCGGTCCTCGTAATCCTTCGTGCGCGCGGCGATCTTGTCCGCATCGCCGAGCTCGGAACGGTAGAGGATCTCGGTGGCCCCCTTCGCGCCCATCACGGCGATCTCGGCGGTAGGCCACGCATAGTTGAAATCGCCGCGGATATGCTTGGAGCTCATCACGTCATAGGCGCCGCCATATGCCTTGCGGGTGATCACCGTGACCTTGGGCACCGTCGCCTCGCCGAAGGCATACAGAAGCTTGGCGCCGTGCTTGATCACCCCGCCATGCTCCTGCCCGGTGCCGGGCAGGAAGCCGGGGACATCCACGAAGGTGAGGATCGGGATCTCGAAGGCGTCGCAGAACCGCACGAAGCGCGCCGCCTTGCGCGAGGCGTCGATGTCGAGACAGCCCGCCAGCACCATCGGCTGATTGGCCACCACCCCCACCGTCGAGCCCTCGAGCCGGATGAAGCCGGTGACGATGTTGCGCGCGAAATCCTCCTGGATCTCGTAGAAATCGCGCTCGTCGGCGACCTTGGTGATCAGCTCCTTCATGTCGTAGGGCTGGTTGGGGCTGGCCGGGATCAGGGTATCGAGGCTCGGCTCGACGCGGGCGGGGTCGTCATGGAAGGGGCGGTGCGGCGGCTTCTCGCGGTTCGAGGCGGGCAGGAAATCCACCAGCCGGCGCACCTCCATCATCGCCTCCACATCGTCGGCAAAGGCGCCGTCCGCCACCGACGACTTGCGCGTATGCGTCGAGGCGCCGCCGAGCTCCTCGGCGGTGACGACCTCGTTGGTGACGGTCTTCACGACGTCGGGGCCGGTGACGAACATGTAGGAGCTGTCGCGCACCATGAAGATGAAATCCGTCATCGCCGGCGAATAGACCGCGCCGCCCGCGCAGGGCCCCATGATCACGCTGATTTGCGGGACCACCCCCGAGGCCATGATGTTGCGCTGGAAGACATCGGCATAACCCGCCAGCGAGGCGACCCCTTCCTGGATGCGCGCGCCGCCCGAATCGTTGAGCCCGATCACCGGCGCGCCGTTCTGCACCGCCATATCCATGATCTTGCAGATCTTCTGGGCGTGGGTTTCCGAAAGCGAACCGCCGAAGACGGTGAAATCCTGCGAAAACACATAGATCATGCGCCCGTTCACCGTGCCCCAGCCGGTGACGACGCCGTCGCCGTAGGGGCGCTCGGCCTCCATGCCGAACTCGGTGCAGCGATGGGCCACGAACATGTCGAACTCCTCGAAGGAGCCTTCGTCGAGCAGAAGCTCGATGCGCTCGCGCGCGGTGAGCTTGCCCTTGGCGTGCTGCGCGTCGATCCGCTTGCGGCCGCCGCCGAGCCGCGCGGCGGCGCGACGGTCCTCGAGTTCCTGCAGGATGTCGGTCATCTGGCCTCCCGGACTGCACTGCATCCGCACCATAGCCAGCCCACCGCCGCGGTCCAAGACGTCGCGCGAAATTTCCTTTCGCGCCCACGGCGCTGCGGGGGGTTTTCGATTGGCCAGGGCGGCGCGGCGTTCTACACCGGGTCGGATGACCGACAGGCCCGAAACCCGCTTTCTCGACCGCGCCAGCCCGCCGCACATCATGACGCTGGTGCTGCTGGCGAGCCTATCGGCGCTGTCGATGAACATTTTCCTGCCGTCGCTGCCGGCGATGGCGCGTCATTTCGGCACCGATTACGCGATCATGCAGCTTTCGGTCTCGCTGTTCCTGGCGGTGAACGCGGCGTTGCAGCTCGTCATCGGGCCGGTCGCCGACCGTTTCGGCCGCCGTCCCGTGCTGCTCGCGGCGATCGTGCTGTTCATCCTGGCAACGCTCGGCACCCTGATCGCGCCGACGGTCGAGGTCTTCCTGTTCTTTAGGATGTGTCAGGCGGTCGTGGTGGCGGCGATGGTGCTGTCGCGCGCGGTGGTGCGCGACATGGTCGGCGAGGCCGAGGCGGCGTCGATGATCGGCTACGTGACGATGGGCATGGCGCTGGTGCCGATGGTCGGGCCGATGCTGGGCGGCGCGCTCGACGAGCTGTTCGGCTGGCAGGCGAGTTTTGTCGTGCTGCTGATCTGCGGTGTCGCGATCCTTTTGCTGACCTGGGCCGATCTCGGCGAGACGGCGCCGATGCGCTCATCGAGCTTTCGCGCCCAGTTCGCGGAGTATCCCGCGCTGCTGCGGGCGCGGCGGTTCTGGGGGTACTGCCTCGCGGCGGCCTTCGCATCGGGCTCGTTTTTCGGCTTTCTGGGCGGAGCGCCCTTCGTCGGCTCGGAGGTGTTCGGCCTGTCGCCCTCGCTTCTGGGGATCTATTTCGCCGCGCCCGCCGTGGGATACCTCGTCGGCAACGGGCTGTCCGGGCGCTACTCGACGCGCATCGGGGTGGACCGGATGGTGCTCGTCGGCACGCTGATCACCACGGGCGGCATGGGCACGCTCGCCGTGCTGTTCGCCGCCGGGCTGCAATCGGCCGAGATCTTCTTCGGCTTCTTCGTCTTCGTCGGGCTCGGCAACGGGATGGTGATTCCCAACGCGACCGCCGGGATGCTCTCGGTGCGTCCGCATCTGGCGGGGACGGCCTCGGGGCTGGGCGGGGCGATGATGATCGGCGGCGGCGCGGCGATGGCGGCGCTCGCCGGGGCGCTTCTGCAGCCGGGCAGCGGAGCGGGGCCGCTGATCGCGATGCTCGTGGCAACGTCGCTCGCTTCGGTCGCGGCGATCCTCTATGTCATCCGGCGCAAGCAGACCATCGGCGCGTAAGGCTTGCGCCGCAAGGGCGGGCTGCGTTCGCCCTTTACCGGGGCACGACCGCGCCGTAGAAAGCGCGCAACGGAGGGACAGCCATGGAACTGACAGGCAGCCGCACCATCGCCGCCGACCGCGCCACGGTCTGGGCGCATCTCAACGATCCCGAGACGCTCAAGGCCTGCATCCCCGGCTGCCAGGAGATGACCGGCACGCCCGAGGAGGGCTTCGAGGCCGTCGTCAAGCAGAAGGTCGGCCCGGTCAAGGCGACCTTCAAGGGCAAGGTCACGCTCTCGGACGTGGTCGAGCTAGAAAGCTACCGCATCAGCGGCGAGGGCACCGGCGGGGTCGCGGGCTTTGCCAAGGGCGCGGCCGCCGTGCAGCTCGCCGATGCCGAGGAGGGCACCGAGCTGACCTATGACGTCGAGGCGCAGGTGGGCGGCAAGCTCGCCCAGATCGGCTCGCGGGTGGTGGGCGGTTTCGCGCGCAAGATGGCCGATCAGTTCTTCGACAATTTCCGCGCCCATGTCGAAGGCCCCGCCGAGACGGACGGCGCGGCCGAGTGATCACAAGCGCGGGGCGTGGTGCAGGATCGTCGGGATGACGAGCTCCTCCTCGTCGACCAAGTGCCGGTCGAGAAACCCCGCAAAGGGCGCCAGCCGGCCATGCAGCGCCCCGGCCGCATCGCGCCCGCCGCCGGCCTCGATCGCGCGCAACATCGCGTTGGTGCCCTCGGCGAGCGCATGAATGTGCGCATCGAGGCTGTGGTGATCGCGGTCGAGGATCTCGAAACCGCGCTCGAGTCGCCTGTCGCAGCCCTGCAGGACCGGGAAATACTGGATGTCCTCGATCTGGTGATGCCCGTGCAGCTGGTTGAGCAGAAAGCCGGTGTAGCGTGCATTGTCGCGCGCGAAGGCCGCCGGGTCGGCGCGCTTGTCGAGATACCCTTCCACCCCTTCGGTGATGCGGCCCATAAGATCGCGAAACATCATGTGCCGCTCGAGCCAGAAGCGGGTGAGCGCGTCGAAATTGCGATGACTCTCCCAGATGTCGCGCGGATACTCCTTGACCAGCACCCGCAGCGCGTCGGGCAGCCCGCTGCGCGTCTCGAGATCCATGTCGTCGCTGCTCATGCCGCCCCTCCTTCGCTGCCGCGCAGCATAGGGCGACGCGGGCGCCCTGCAAGCACCCGTCAGCGCTGCGCGCGCTCCCAGTCGGGATGGATCCAGGGGCGGCGCTCGTCGCGCGCCAGCGGCGCACGGCCGAGGATATGATCGGCCATCTTCTCGGCCACCATGATCGTGGGCGCGTTGATGTTGCCATTGGTGATGCGCGGAAAGACCGAGCTGTCGATCACCCGCACCCCCTCCGTGCCGATCACCCGCCCCTCGGCGTCCACGACCGCGTCGGGGTCGTTCGCATCACCCATCCGCGCCGTGCCGCAGGGGTGATAGGCGCTCTCGACCTCGTCTCGGATGAAGGCGTCGAGGTCGGCGTCCGATTGCGCCTCGGCGCCCGGCTGGATTTCGTGGCGGAGATGCGCGGCCATGGCGGGCTGGTCCATGATCTCGCGCGTCAGCCGGATGCAGTTGCGAAAATCGCGCCAATCCTCCGGCGTGCTCATGTAGTTGAAGCGGATGCGCGGGGCCGCGTCCGGATCCGGGCTACGCAGCGTCACGGTCCCGCGGCTGCCCGAACGCATCGGGCCGACATGCACCTGAAAGCCGTGCCCCTCGGCGACGGCGCGCCCGTCATAGCGCACCGCAATGGGCAGGAAGTGATACTGGATGTCGGGGTATTCCACGCCCGCCTGCGAGCGGATGAAAGCCGCCGCCTCGAACTGGTTCGACGCCCCCGGCCCCGTCCTCGTCAGCAGCCAGCGCGCGCCGACATAGGCCTTGCCGAGCAGGTTCCAGTAGCGAAAGAGCGTGATCGGCGTCTTCGAGGCGTATTGCAGGTAAAGCTCCAGGTGATCCTGCAGGTTGGCGCCCACGCCGCGCCGGTCGGCGCGCACCGCGATGCCGTGCTCGGCCAGATGCGCGCCCGGCCCGATCCCCGAATGCATCAGGATCTTGGGCGTGTTGATCGAGGAGGCCGCAAGGATCACTTCCCGGCGCGCGCGCACCGTCTCGACGCGCCGCCCGCGCGCGATTTCGACGCCGCAGGCGCGCCCGTCCTCGAACACCACCCGCCGCGCGAGGCCGCGCCGCAGCGTGCAGTTGTCGCGCCGCAGCGCCGGCTTGAGATAGGCCGCCGCCGCCGACCAGCGCCGCCCGCGCCAGATCGTGGCCTCCATGGCGCCGAAGCCTTCCTGCTTTTCGCCATTATAGTCATCGGTGGTTGCGTAGCCCGCCTCGCGCCCCGCGTTGACGAACGCCCCGAAGAGCGGGTTCTCCCGCCTGCCGCGCGTGACATGCAGCGGCCCGTCTGCGCCGCGCCAGCCGGGATCGGCCTCCCCGTTGCCGTGCCAGCATTCCATGCGCCGGTAATAGGGCAGCACATCGGCAAAGCTCCATCCCCGCGCCCCCGACTGCGCCCAATGGTCGAAGTCGCGCGCATGGCCGCGCACATAGACCATCCCGTTGATCGAGCTCGACCCCCCGATGACCTTGCCGCGCGGCGTCGCCAGCTCCCGCCCGCCCAGATGCGGCTCCGGCTCGCTGGAAAAGCCCCAGTCATACATCGCCATGTTCATCGGATAGGACAGCGCCCCCGGCATCCGGATGAACGGCCCCGCATCCGAGCCGCCATGCTCGATGACGATCACCGACGCCCCCGCCTCCGAGAGCCGATACGCCGCCGCCGACCCCGCCGAGCCGGCCCCGACGATCACGTAATCCGCTTCCATGCTGTCACTCCAGTCGCCCCACAGGGGTGCTTGTCACCGCCGCGCCGCAAGGCGCGGCCCGGCCCAACGGGATGAGCGCCGCTTGCGGCGCGAAGACAGGCGGGAGCCCCCTGCTCTAATAGGGCGCCTCCACCGGCCCCATCCCGACATGCACGCTCTTGACCTGCGAGTAATGCTCGATCGCCGCGCGCCCGTTCTCGCGACCCACCCCCGACAGCTTGACGCCACCGAACGGCATCTCGAGCGGGGTCAGGTTGTAGCTGTTGATCCAGCAGGTCCCCGCCTGGAGCCGCGAGACGACCCGGTGCGCGCGCGTCAGGTCATTGGTGAACACCCCCGCCGCGAGCCCGAATTCGGTCGCATTGGCGCGCGCGATCACCTCGTCCTCGTCTTCGAAATCCAGCACGCACATCACCGGCCCGAAGATCTCCTCGCGGGCGATGGCCATATCGTCACGCACATCGGCGAAGACCGTCGGCGCGACGAAATAGCCGGGGCCGTCGGGGGCCGTTCCCCCCGTCACCAGCCGCGCCCCCGCCGCGCGCCCGGCCTCGATGTAGCGCATCACGGTCGCGTGCTGGCGCGCCGAGATGAGCGGCCCCATCTGCGTGGCCTCGTCCATCGGGTCGCCCATCCGGATCGCCTCGGTGCGCGCCGCGAGGCGCTCCAGGAACCGCTCGCGCAGCGCGCGCTGCACGAACACCCGCGTGCCGTTGGTGCAGACCTGCCCGGCCGAGTAGAAATTGCCCAGCATCGCGCCCGAGACCGCGTCCTCGAGCGTCGCATCGTCGAACACGATCAGCGGCGACTTGCCGCCCAGCTCCATCGTCACATGCCGGATCCCCTCGGCCGCCGCGGCATAGACCTTGCGCCCCGTCGGCACCGACCCGGTGAGCGACACCTTCGCCACCCGCTCGTCGCGCACCAGAGCATCACCCACGGCGCCCGCGCCCTGCACCACGTTGAACAGCCCCGCCGGCAACCCCGCCTCGGTCAGGATCGCCGCGACTTCCAGCGTGCACAGCGGCGTGAGCTCGGAGGGCTTGAACACCATCGCATTGCCCATCGCCAGCGCCGGCGCCGCCTTCCAGCAGGCGATCTGGGTGGGGTAGTTCCACGCCCCGATCCCCGCGCAGACACCCAGCGGCTCGCGCAGCGTGTAGGCGAAATCGCCCCCGAGCGGGATCGTCTCGCCGGTCACCGTGGGCGTGAGCCCGGCGAAGAATTCGAGCGCCTCGGCCCCGGACTCGGCATCCGCCACCAGCGTCTCCTGCAGCGGCTTGCCGGTGTCGAGCGTCTCGAGCTCGGACATCGCGCGGTTGCGCTCGCGCAGAAGGGCGGCGGCGCGGGCGAGCACCCGTGCGCGCTCGACCGGCCGGCGCACCGCCCAGTCCGCCTGCGCCCGCGCGGCCGAGGCCAGCGCGCGCTCGATGATCGCCGGCGTGGCCGCATGGACCCGTGCGATGACGCTCGCGTCGGCGGGATGGACCACCTCGATGATCTCGCCGGCCGTGTCCTCGACGAAGGCGCCGTCGATGAAATGGCTCGCCCGTGGTTGTGCACGCATCATGCGCTCCTCTTGGTTTGCTCGCCGAGCGCCGCAGCGATCTGCGCCTCGACCATTGCCGTCGCCGCCGCCGCGTCGGGCGGACCCGCCCGCAGCGCCTCGCGGATATAGGCCCCGTCGATGAGCGCGGCCGCGCCCTCGGCGATCGCCGGTGCCGCCGCCCCCGCGAGCGGGCGCAGCGCATGCACGAGATTGCTGTGCAGCCGGCGCTGATACACCGCGAGCAGCCGCCGCGCCTCCGGCGCGCGCTGCGCGAGCACGTAGAAATTGAGCCACGCGCCCACCGCCTCGCGCCCGAAGCTCGACTCGGCGAAGCTCGCCCGGATCACGGCGCTGACCCGCGCCCGCGGCCCGCGCAGTCCGGCAAGCTCGGCGCGCACCTCGGCGGTATAGACCGACAGCACATGCCGCATCGCCGCGAGAAACAGCGCCTCCTTGGAGCCGAAATAGTGATGCGCCAGCGCCGAGGACATGCCCGCGCGCCGCGCGATCCGGCTGACCGTGACCTCGAGGCTGCCCACGGCGCCGATCTCGGCGATGGTCGCATCGACCAGCGCTGCGCGCCTGATGGGCTCCATTCCGAGCTTGGGCATCGATCGCCTCCGAGACAGGGGTTGCATTCTCCTGCTACATCGTTCTTTATTGACTCGTCAATCAACAAAACAGGGACGCCACCATGACCCTCCGCACCACCCTTCTCGCCGCCGCCGCCACCGGCGCGCTGGCCGCCCCGGCGCAGGCCGCCTGCGACTCCGTGACCTTCTCGGATGTGGGCTGGACCGACATCACCGCGACCACCGCCGTCGCGACCACCGTTCTCGAGGCGCTCGGCTACGAGACCACGACCAACGTGCTCTCCGTGCCCGTGACCTATACCTCGCTGGCCGCGGGCGATATCGACGTCTTCCTCGGCAACTGGATGCCCACCATGGAGGCCGACATCGCGCCCTACCGCGAGGACGGCACCGTGGACACGGTGCGCACCAATCTCGAGGGCGCGAAATACACGCTGGCCACCAACAGCCACGGCGCCGAGCTCGGCATCGAGACCTTTGAGGACATCGCGTCCTTCACCGACGAGCTCGACGCGACGATCTACGGCATCGAGCCGGGCAATGACGGCAACCGGCTGATCCTCGACATGATCGCCGACGACGCCTTCGGGCTGGCGGATTTCGACCTCGCCGAAAGCTCCGAGCAGGGCATGCTCTCGCAGGTGCAGCGCTACACGCAGCGCGGCGAGCCCATCGTGTTCCTCGGCTGGGAGCCGCATCCGATGAACGCCAATTTCGAGATCACCTATCTCGACGGCGGCGACGACTGGTTCGGCCCCGATTTCGGCGGCGCGGAAGTGCGCACCAACACCCGCGCGGGCTATGTCGATGAATGCCCCAATGTGGGCCTGTTCCTCGAGAATCTCGAATTCACCCTTGAGCTCGAGAACGAGATCATGGCCAAGATCCTCGATGACGGCATGGACCCCGGCGACGCCGCGAGCGCCTGGCTGTCCGACAACCCGGAGGCGTTCGAGCCCTGGCTC
>SL_5KL_010_SEDDRAFT_10001913_pt1 | contig 12075 bp, 8 predicted proteins | sample SodLakKL_010_SED_FD_9118 | JGI IMG/M metagenome (IMG submission 9118)
CTCGACGGGGAGACACGTAACGCCATCGCCAGCCATTTGTTATTGGACCTGGTGCGCTCCACCAACCGGACTCCGGAGGTATATGAAGACTACCTCGAAGAACTGGAACACCTGGAAGAAATTTCAGTGGGCCGCGAAGAGATCGAATCCCAGGTGCTTCAGCGCGCCAACGAACGCACGGCCGACCTGGGCATCGTGATACTCGATTTCCGCTTCAAACGGATGAACTACGTCACAGAAGTCCGCGAACGGGTATACGACCGGATGATCAGCGAACGTAACAGGATCGCCGACCAGTTTCGCTCCGAAGGCGAAGGCGAAGCCCGTCGCATAGAAGGTCAGAAAGAACGCGACCTGGCAGAGATCCAGTCGGAAGCACACCGCGAAGCAGAGATGATCCGCGGACGGGCCGATGCCCGCGCCACCGACATCTATGCCTCGGCATACAACCGGAGCAATGCATCCAGGGAACTCTACAATTTCCTCAGGGCCATGGAAGCCCTGGAAAAATCCCTCGACGAACAGACCACCATCATACTCTCTACCGATAATGAACTGTTCCGGTTTTTAAAGGACGTGCAGTAAGCACATGAATAACAAAACAACATAATACTTTGGGGTAACCTCCAAACTAAAAAAGCGTTTGTCTGAACACCAAAATGGGATAAAAGCGGTTTTGCAAAACAATACAACTGCCATAACTTATTTATTATGAGAAGTTTAGCAGAATTATTGATGCCATCACCTGAGAAAAGGAGATAAAAAATGGCGACGCGCAAAAAAGAACAAGCTCATAAGCAGCTTCAACCCAAACAGGAAATGATCGCCTGGCTTTACGTATCGCCCTCAAGCTCTATTCGCACCTTTGCCGTGTAAAAAGAATACTGTTTTAAAAGCAGTCAACCGGAAATCATCACATTCTTCTGATCTCAACACGTCTGTTTTTCGCTTTTCCTTCTTCAGTTGAATTGTCGGCAACAGGTTTGTCCTGGCCATAGCCAACCGTTTTGATTCGCTCCGCCGGGACACCTTTGTCTACCAGAAAAGTTTTCACACTTGCGGCCCGTTGTTCGGATAGTGTCATATTTGAAGCAGGATTGCCGACGTTATCCGTGTGCCCTTCAACAATAATATTCAGATCAGGATTGCTGTTCAGCATCACATACAATTCTTCAATCATATCATGTGACTCGCTTTTTATTGCAGAGCTGGCTGTTTCAAAATTGATATATAATGTCAGCGCTTCACCAGAATGCAGTCTTTCAAACATTTCGCTGGCTTGAATGTGTTGCTCCATTGCCTCTTTTTCAGCTATTACCATATCATATCCGTCGCTTGACAATTGAACATATACCCATATTTCTTTATTATCATCGGAGAATCTGATCGTTGTTCCCCAATGAGTGCAGCCATTTCCAAAAGGTATAGTGCCTCCGTGGATATCTGCTCCGTAAAATTCATAATATCCGGAACACCATCCCTGGTATTCCCCCAAAATGTCTCCACCGTGCTGCCGGGCTGCATTTTGAAAGTTACGCATGATCTGCAATCCTGATGCAGCTGTTTTATCCTCCTCCAGGAAGTAATTTAATACAGTCAATTTCCCTTCCACTGATTCGGATGGTATCATATCTTCATTATAAGGATCCGGATTCCCCACAGGGAATTTCATAGCGCCAAACTCCACTGCATCACAATCATAAAGATAATAGTTCGGCATACGGTTAAACAGGGAGTGGTCCTTACAACCTTCTGCATCTTCCTGGGAAAATGCAAAGTTCATTGCGAGAGAAAAAGCCGCAACAAGTAATGTTTTGAAAAGGGTTGCTTTCATGATCTGTTCTGTTTGGTGTTACATGATTTGAGGTTTTAAAACGTATTACAACATTGCATTGACACGACATGAACTTATAGATAAATAAAGAAAAACAGAATAATAAACCTGGCAGAAAAGACAGTAATTAGCAGTATTTGCCGACTTGTGCCAAAAAACACCCAAATCGACCAACCAAATATACAGAAATATTATATAAAAAAACAAAAAAACTTCGTGACCTTTGTACCTTTGTGATAAAACAAATTAACCGCAATAAAAAATCATATAAAAACGGACACTCACTGATCAATAACGGACAGTCATATTGCATCCGTCGCACAGGAAGTCCTGTTTATCACAATGAGAATAAGTCTTATAATAGGTATGGTGCGTTTTTTGATATAAAATCTGCATAAAACCTTTCCGTAAATGATAAAAAACTACCTGCTGCTTGCTTTCAGGAACATGAAACGGCAACCTGCCGTAACTTTTATCAATGTGCTGGGACTGGCATCGGCAATGGCCGCTACCATCATTCTCGCCCTGTTTGTGAAACACGAACGCAGTTTTGAAGACATGCACACAAACTCCTCGCGGGTATTCAGAACAATCACCCGGTTTCACGGGCATTTCGACTCCACCATCCCCTATACACTCGCCCTCACCGGGCCCGGCCTCGCGGAAAACATACCCGGGATAAAGTCCTTTACAAGGGTGTTCCCCAGGTATACCACCCTTGAAGTTGACGACAACCAGCTTATAAACAAGCGAATCTTTTATGCAGACTCCTGCTTCAATGAGATATTCAGCTTCCCGGTGCTGGAAGGAGACCCGGGACATGCGCTCAGCAATCCTTCCCAGGTGGTCCTTACCAGGACCGTTGCCGAGAACCTGTTTTCCGGCAGGTCTGCCATTGGGAAGGTGGTGGAGATGGATGTGTTATGGATTGACGTGGAAAGGGATCAGCTAAGCATCGAGAGAAAGCCCTTTGTTGTGGGCGCTGTCCTGGAAGATCCGCCCACCAACACACACCTGCAATTCGAGGTTCTGGCACCGCTGCTGATCATCCCTGACGAACAGCAGAACCAGCTGCAGAATTTTTTCGCCACCTACCTTCTCCTGGATGCCCCTCCTGACGATGCGCTGAAAGAAAAAATCACCGGCTTTGCCACCAGCAGGGTCTTAGAAGTTGTCGGGGAACACTACCAGGTTTCCATCCATCTGCAAAACCTCAAAGACATTCATTTTGGACAGCATCTCGACGGCGACCTGAGCCCCAAAGGAAACTTCCAGAACATGATCATCATGACAGGGCTGGCAGTTTTCATCCTCGCCATAGCCGTCTTCAATTTCATCAACCTGATAACCGCCCGCTCCGATAAAAGGATCATCGAAGCGGGCATACGGAAAGTAGCCGGTGCACAAAAGAAAAACATTGTGTTCCAGTTTCTCGGCGAATCGGTGCTCATCGCCTTTATTGCGCTGGTGCTTTCGCTGATCCTGGTGGAGGTATTCCTTCCCCCGTTTTCTGCTTTACTGGAACGGGACCTCGCGCTTTACGACTTTTTCAGTGCTTCGCTGCTGGTATCATTGATCACATTCACGGTGGCTACAGGGCTTATAGCCGGCCTTTATCCCGCTGTAAGCTTTGCAAGCCATCAGCCAGCAGATATCCTCAAAGGCCAGCTCCATCCGGGGCGAAAAACCCCGGTTCTGCGCATTTTCCTGGTCGTTTCGCAGTTTGCCATCGTGGTTTTCCTCATTACCTTCCTCTGGGTTGTTAATGATCAGATCCGCTTCATGAAGCATGACGATCTTGGATTTGACGGGGAAAATGTGCTGCTTTTCAGGGGTATAACCCCTGGCATCCAGTCATCGTACCAGGTGCTGAAACAAGACCTGCTGCAGCTTCCCGAAGTGTCGGCGGTAACTGCATCACAAGCTGTGCCGGGTAGTGGCGGCAGCGGCCAGTTCTTTCGGTTGCGCGGTCAACACCCCAGCGAGGCCATCCCCATTATTTATTTTGCCACGATCGACGATTTTATTGACTTTTACGACATTCGCCTCGTGGAAGGACGCTGGCTCGACGAAAGGATACAAACCGACAACTACGAGTATGTGGTCAACATGGAGACGGTACGCCAGCTCGGCCTCGAGGATCCCATCGGCGCTGATGTGTCGCTATGGGAATACCATGGCAAAATCATAGGCGTGGTGGAGGATTTTCACTTCGAGAGCCTGCATGAACCCATCGGAGCCCTGGTATTCAACCGGTATTTCGACGAGATCAGGATTGTTTCTGTAAAAGTAAACAGCAGCAATTTACCGGCAGCCCGTGAAAGGATTGAACAGGTTTTCATGAAAGCAGACCTTAACTACGGGGTGAACAGCATATGGCTCGATGATGTCCTTGCCCATTCGTATCGCTTCGAAGAAAGAAGTTTCAGGATCATCCTCTATGCCTCACTCACAGCGATCATACTCGCCCTGCTGGGTTTGTACGGTTTGTCAAGCTACATGGTACAATCGCGCCACAGGGAGGTGAGCCTGAGAAAAGTCCTCGGGGCATCAAGGCCACAGATCATGGCGGTGTTCTTCAAGATCATACTCAAATGGATTTTGATTGCCATTGTGGTCGCATGGCCCCTGGCATACCTGGTCGCAGACCGGTGGCTTGAAAATTTCGCTTACCGGGTCAACCTCAGCCCCAGCTTTTTCCTGGTATCTGCCGCTGTCACACTGGCAATAGCCTCCCTGACTATTGTATACCAGGTATTCATGGCTGCACGACGCTCACCGGTGCAATCGCTGAAAGCATGATTCGGAAAAAGCCCGGATAATGAGATTTAAATTTCCGTTTTTTTGTCTCTCCTGAATCCCTGATTGATATTTTTATGAATATATGATGATAATTATGTTTTTTGCGGGACTTTTCTTAATTTCGAATAAAAAACCGCAATGACACACCTCAACACCTGGAAAGACAAGGAAGAAGTCACCATCAAAAAGGAGAAAACTTACAAAAGGTTCAGGTTCAAAACCATTGCCTCCGAATTGCTGGACTTTTTACTGGTTAANAAAGGGTTNCTATATACCATCAAACAGCTTACCATAGCGCCAGGTATCACGCTGCGCGGTTACCTGCAAACCGACAGGGAGCGATTGACAGGGGCAGCAAAATACTTCATTCTGATGGTTGGGCTTTTTTATTTTGTGTTCTTTCAATTTACACACGCCCCCCACGCGGAAGGATACCTTGAACAAATGAAAGCCGATGGATTTGATGATTTTGCCGTATATTTCCAGGTGTATTTCCTTGATCAGCTGAGCATCTGGTCGGCCTTAGCNATATTTCTGTTCGGNTGGCTGAGTCGTTTGTTTTATAAAAAACACGGTCTGTATTACACCGAACATTTGGTTCTGCACACTTACATGAATGCCCAGGTGGCTTTTTACAAGCTTGTCATGCTGCCTTCAATTCTTCTTTTTGGGATAACCGGCTATAGTACAATAGAAATCCTGATTACACTGGGTTACTATGTNTATGTGCTTCATCATTTTTTTCGTGAAAAAATCGTCCACACGCTTTGGAAAAGCCTGCTCATCTTGCTATTGGGGTACTTTCTGTTCTTTATAGCAATCGGAGTCTTCTGGTTTTTCTTCGGCTTGGTTCTGGGTATCAGGCAGGGGTTTGGAGGGTACTAGGCTTGTGGAGCCACCAGCTTTTTTATGAAACGCCTTATGTTTTACTTGCCGAATACAGCGTAGAACACCTTGCCCATTTCTGTTCCCAATGCGAAGATAATCACAGCAAAAAAGAATACAATTAACACCCGCACTGCTGATTTTTCAGCTTTGCTCAGGCTTTGCCATTTTTGTTTTAATTTCTCAGTAATAGTCATAGAAGGCTTCCATGGTGTTTCTTTATAACAATTATCATAAGTGATTGTTTTATTCTGGTTCCTGTTTGGTTTGTTTCCGGGTATCAGTCAGGCAAGGGGATTACCACATCCTATCCGGAAAAGCTTTTGCGTTACATCCCCGGTTGGTTGTTACTTCAGGCGGATTATAATGTGATCTGAATTGTTTTCAGCAAAAAGGGTCATATAGTTCCGGAATGTATGGTACCGTTCCGCATTGACTCTCCTCGCAAGGTTTTCTGTAAACCCGGTTACGGAGATCACGCCATCTTTTTCCAGGAAATTGAATTGGTGAGAAAAACGGCCCCAACGTCCCGCTTTCTGCTCCGGGAGGTATTCAACGCTTGCATTAGCGGGCAGCTGCAGGGAAAAGCTGTATGAGTACCTGGCTTCATGAGGAAACACCACAGGGAATAATCTTTCTTCCGCGGCAAATGGGTTGTTGCTGCGGGCTTCAAAAAACAAAGACGGCATGATGATCTCATCACCCAGCACCTGTGCGTAGGCCGGTATCCGGAAATCTGCAGACAGTGTTACTTTCAGGGTGTCGTTTTCTGCAACGGCAGGCTCAAGCCTGACATTATTTATCCGCGCACCCGTTTCGCCTGCAAACTCATCCAGCAGGCGATTATCGTCAGATGAAGGCAATTCCTGCAGCACGGAATAAGCACCGAAGTCCTCCCATGTGTAGGTCAGGGTGCCCTCCAGGCTACCCTCCGGATCCACTTCCATTTCATAGTCTTTGTGAAGATGGAAGGTGATATTGCTTTCCAGGTTTACCCATTCGTTCACCTGGCTGTCGAAAATACGCCCCCTGCCGTTTATTGCCCTTTGAGGAAGGTATCCGGCATACGGAAACGGTGCGGTGGCATCAAGAAGCATGGGTTCCTCGCCGGGCAATCTCACCTGTGCCACCACATAATTCCACTGACTTATGGTAGGAGAATCGGAAAACAGCGCACCATTGCTTACCGTACTCACCGCGACGGGATAAGCTTCAAGCCCTAAACCCCTGAGCAAGCTTACAAGTAACAGGTTTATCTCTGCGCTGTTGCCGGAACCATCAGCAAATACCTCATCGGGCTCATTGCGAGCCAGAAAGGAAGCATTCAGGTTCCAGCGAATATTCTCGTGAATAGTGTTCAAAGCCCAGTCCACTTTCTTTCTCTCGTCGCTTTCTTCACTTTCCTGAGCCAGCCGCTGGGTTACAGCGATTGCATTTCGCAAATACCCTCCGAAACGCTGATGGTTCAAGATATAGGTGGCGGCATGACCCCAGCTGGAAGCGTAATGAAAAGGTTCCTGGTTGGGAAACTCCTCGCTGATCTTTTCAATAAACATCCTGCCCAGGTAATTATTGATGTTATCAGTGTATGGTGGCTTTTTCAAGCCTTCCAGATTTTTTGCCACCCACCTGTAATGGGTGCTGTAAGCTGTAATATCGAGTGTCCGATCGCTGGGCTCAGTATGCGTTCCATAGCCAACCGGCACCTGCCTGGCATACCGGAAAGTTTGCAGCGAGCGTTGCTGCTCATTTACATCCAGCTCGAAAAACCCCCTGAACCTGGCCATGTAATTGAAAAATGCCGGCATTGTAACATTGTACTCGCTGTGCTTTACCGGAATTTCGTGCTGAAACCTCCAGCTTCGAATGTTAAACAGGAAATCAGAGACTATCTCATACCGGACCTCGACAATACTTCCCACCCTGACATCGGGAAAGGCAAATGCCAGCTCTTTCCAGTTGTTGCCGAGATCATTTTCGAACCCTGCCCTGGCTCGTATCCGTGTTCTGTTTACCCTGCTTCCGTCAAGATTGTATACATGAGCCCTGAACCTGCGTATTTCTTCGCTTCCATCCGGTGACTCATAAAACCGGATACCGTAATCACCATAGCTCACGCCCTCCTCCCGAAGTATCATTAACCGCATCTTTCGGTCGAACACAAACTGAAAACGTTGCGTGCTATTGTTAAAAACAAAATTGCCATGAGCAATGTCGCCGATAATAACAGCCTCCTCTTCCGGATACTTATTCCTGAAATACTCCAGGTCCAGATCCTTTTGCGAAACGCTTCCAAACTCAAAGGGTGGTGCGTTGCCAATCAGGCTTGAATGGAAGAAAACAAACAGAATAAGGCAAATTACGATTTTCATGATGAATGCTTTGGGGATGGGTTAGTACATAGCAGCGCATTAACCATATCCTTATTTATCCGTGTTGAGACATAACACAAAAATATACATTCCATTTAAAAAGAGAAGTTTCGCATGTTTTTATGCGTTTGAAAAATTATTGATTTAGGGCGTTTTAGCTTCAATGCTTTTTGAACCTTAGTGCCTTAGAGCGTCTTGGTGGCTAAATAAAATGCCACTAAACCTCAGACTAAAACACCCACCGTTCACCTCCGTACAGCAACTGTCCGGTTTTGCACATAAAGAACCTGGCGAACATTGCCTGAAAATATATTAAATTTTATGTTAATNTCTGTTTTTCACACATTTACAAACTATGGTACACCCTTTGATCTAACTCATACCAAACCAAAACACCATCCAACCCAAAGGAAAAATATCACTATTTAAGAAAAATGAATTGTTTTTTGGTTTTTTTAGTTCTTTTTTTGCCGAATTTTTAAAAACTTTTTCTTATTTTCATCAATGCATAACCCTGTTTAGTGTCCACAATAACTGTTATCAAACATGTCACACCATAATGAAAGAGCAAAGTTTATAGAAGAAACAGGCATCCTGTTTGAGCAGATGGGGCTTACCCGGATGTCCGGAAGAATTTTGGGATACCTGATGATCAGCGACAAGGAAGAAGTTTCCTTTGACGAGATAACCACGGTGCTGCAGGCATCCAAAAGTTCCATCAGCACCAACCTGAAGGCACTTGCCCAGATCGAATTCATCAGGCCTTTAACGATACCCGGCGACAGGAAGACCTATTACATGCTCTCTCCCGATATGGACTGGACCGGGCTGTTTGAAAAGCGCCTGCACACATTGCGGCAACTGTCGGAGCTGTTTGAAAAAGGCCTGGAACTGCGGGTCAACAAGCAGGACAAACCCTCTGAGTGGCTTCGTGGTGCTAAGGAATTCTACGAGTGGGTTGGCCGTGAGTTTCCCGAAATGCTCAGACGCTGGAAAGAAAAAAACCAAAAGTCCTGAGTTAACAAACAAGCTAAAAGCAAACCGGCAGGCAGTTCCCTGGCTTTTTGACCTTTCGACATTTCGACTTTTTGACAGCATGTAAGCACACCGATTATGGCATAACAAGACAGAACGCAACGAACAGAACAAAGTCACTAATAAAACCACAAACCAATGAAAACAAAAAACCTGACCACATTCCCCCTGATGACCTTTTTCCTGGTCACCCTGATCACCAGCACAACCTTTGCACAAGACACGGTGGAGATCATTCGCCGGATGGAACAAAACATGCGGGGCGACGCCTCTTACACCGAAATGAGCATGGAGGTGGTAAGACCGCGGTATACCCGCGAGATCAGCATGCGCACCTGGGCCCTTGGCGACGATTATTCGCTGGTATATGTGACGGCCCCGGCACGCGACGAAGGTACTGCCTTCCTGAAAATCGGCAACGAGATCTGGAACTACCAGCCCAACATCGACCGCACCGTAAAGATGCCTCCCTCTATGATGTCGCAATCCTGGATGGGCTCCGACTTCACCAACGACGACCTGGTGAATGCAACCTCGCTGGTCGACGACTACACCCACGAATTGCTTGGAGAGGAAGAGATAGATGGCCACGCCTGCTACCTTGTTGAGCTGCTTCCAAAACCCGACAACCCTATTGTCTATGAGAAAGTGCTTCAATGGGTAAGCAAAGAACATTATCTGCCTGTGCGCACCGAAAACTATGATGAGCGCGACCAGCTGGTCAGCACCATCCACTTTCGTGAGATCAAAACCCTGGGAGGCCGCAAGATTCCGAGCATTATGGAAATGGTGCCTGAAAACAACGGCGATCAGAAAACCATTATCACCACCCATGAGGCCGATTATGACATCGATATAGAGGAAGACTTCTTTTCCATAGAAAACCTCACGGAGATCAACTAAATACCGCGCAGTCCGGCACAGGGGATGCATCAGCACATACCAGGGCATCTTTACTAAACACCTTTGCCGGACAGCCGCTTCTCCACCGGTCAGTTGTTACACGACCGGTAAATAAACAGAAAACGGGACAGATATTTCAACACAGAAACAAAAAACCAGATGCTAATCACACTCGCATGGCGCAATTTATGGCGCAAGAAAAGAAGGACATTTATCACGGTGAGCTCGGTGATGTTCGCAGTTATCCTGGCCATTGTCATGATGTCGATGGTCAACGGCATGAAACAGCAGATGGTCGACTCCATCATCAGCAACACCACAGGGCACGTGCAGATACAGGACGTGTTATACCACGATGAACCCACCATGGACCATGCCATGGAATACAGCCAGGAAGTAAAGGAGGCCGTGGAAGCCCTTGGCGACGCCGTGAAATATACGGTTCCGCGGATTGAGGGATTTTGCCTGGCATCCAAAGAAGTCAGCAGCCGCGGGGTGTACCTTATGGGCGTCATCCCCGAAAAGGAGAACAGGATGAACGACCTCTCCACACGACTGGTGGAAGGTGAGATGTTCACCCCGGATGACCAATTTGCAGTGATCGCAGAGGGCGTGGCCAATCAGCTCGATCTCGCCCTGGGCGATACCATCGTGATGCTTGGCCAGGGCTTCCAGGGAATGACAGCCGCAGGAAAGTACCCCGTTGGGGGCATCCTGGAATTCCCCCTCCCCGACATGAACAATACCCTGGTCTACCTGCCCCTGCAGGAGGCACAAATGTTCTTTGCTGCCCCGGAGAGATTGAACAGCCTGATCCTGATGCTCGAAGACCCGCGGAAGGCGGATGAAATCGCCAGCCGCCTTAAGGCAGATCTCGACGAGGAATGGTATACCGCCAAAACCTGGGAAGAACTGATGCCCGACAAGGTGGCTGCCTTCGAAGCCAGGGACGCGCAGGTAAGGGTTTTTGCCTGGGTGCTCTACATCGTGGCCGGCTTTGGCATCTTTGGCACCATGATCACCATGATGCACGAACGCCTCCGGGAACTGGGCATCCTGCTCTCCATAGGACTTAAACGGAGCAAGCTTGCCATGGTCTGCATGCTCGAAACACTCTTTATCAGCTTAATAGGCGTGTTGGCAGGCGTGGCCGTGGGCTTTCCAATCGTGTATCGGTTTTACCTGAACCCCATTCAGCTTGGGGCAGATGTGGGGGAGGTTTTGATTGATTACGGAATGGAGCCCATCATGCAATTTTCCATCGCTCCCGACATTTTCATCTCCCAGGGCATCAACATCTTTATCATCGCCCTGATCGTCGGCCTTTACCCGGTGAAAAAGGTCTTCAGGCTGGATATGATCCACGCCGCACGGCATTGAAAATGAACCACTAAATTCGGGGCATTTCGACGTTTCGACGTTTCGACATTTTGACATTAATGACAAATAGTTGCAAAACCATACAGACCATGTACACACTCATCAAAATATCCTGGAGAAACATCTGGAGAAACCGGAGCCGGACGCTGGTGATCACCACCGCGCTGGTGCTGGGCATCATGGGGGGCATTTTTTCGGCCGCCATCAGGCTGGCTGCAGAAGAACAGCAGTTCGAAGACACCATAGAAAACATGGTGTCCCACATCCAGATACACCACCCGGAGTTCATTGCCAACCCCGAGGCACATTATAGGATCCCCGACGGGAAGCGCATTGCTGAAGAGATCGGCGATCAGGCTGGCACAGCAGCCCTTTCAGCCCGGCTGGTGATGGATGGGATGGCCGCCTCCGCCAACATGAACACCGGCGTCCGCATCAAAGGCATCCAAAAAGAAGCAGAATCACAAACTACCAAGCTGGATCAACTCCTGGAGGAAGGCACCTATTTCGAGGAAGACTGGCGTTTGCCTTCCGTGGTCATCGGCAGACAGCTTGCCAAAGACCTTTTGGTCGAGACCGGTTCCCGCATCGTGCTGACCTTCCAGGACATCGACGGCGAGATCGTGAGCTCCTCTTTCCGTGTGGAAGCACTGTATACAGTGACATCCAGGCGTTTTGAGGAAAGAACGGTTTTCGTAAAGGCCGATGTGCTCGGAGAACTTGTCGGAGAGACAGATGCAGTGACCGAAATCGCCATCCTTATTGAGGATGCGGAAAGATACCGCGAGGTTACCGATGACCTGCGCACGCAATATCCCGACCTGGAGATCCGGCACTGGGCCGACATGGAGCCCGCACTGTACT
>SL_5KL_010_SEDDRAFT_10001914_pt1 | contig 12073 bp, 10 predicted proteins | sample SodLakKL_010_SED_FD_9118 | JGI IMG/M metagenome (IMG submission 9118)
GAGAAACACGCCGAAGAAGACAAAGCGCGCAGAGAGGCCATCGAAGCCCGCAACGACGCCGAAGGTGCCGTCCAGCGTGCCGAATCACTGCTCGAAGAGAACGAAGACGCCGTCGACGACGATCTGGAAGCCGACATTCGGGACGCCATCGACGATGTTGAAGACGTCCTCGAAGACGACGAGGCCGACACCGAGGAACTACAGGAGGCGACCGAAGCACTCTCCGAACAGCTCCAAGAGATCGGCAAACAAATGTACCAACAGCAGGCCCAACAGGCCCAGGCTGGCCCCGGCGGAGCCGGCGCAGGTCCTGAAGGTGGCTTCGGTCCAGGTGGTCCCGAAGGAGCAGCCGGCGAGGGCGACGAGTACGTCGACGCCGACTTCGAAGACGCGGACGCCGACGAAGCCGACGACAAATAGCGTCGCTGACTGATTCAAGGCAGCTGTTTTCAGTTACGTCGACAAAAAACGGATAAAAAGAGTTCGAGCGTTACTCGCCGTTAGGGAGGGCTTCGCTTGCCTCAGCGTCGTCGGGGACGTACTCTTTGGCGGCTCGTTCGTGATCGCCGTCTTCGGGGTTCTCATTGCCGATAGCGACGATGAACATGTTCTCGACAAGCCGAGCGGTCTCCGAGGCTCCGTACGAGTTGGTCATGAGATCGAGATCTTCGTACTTGCCGACATCGAGCTTCAGTCCCCAGCACGGCAAGCCATCGCTGGTGGACAGTCCGACTTGGTCGGCCTTGTCGCCCTGCAGGAAGGCAAACACGTAGATCGGCTGTGTACCTTGGTTTTGGATCCGGAACAGGTCTTTGAACATCGTGATCGAATTGGGGTTGACACCAGTACCGAGCTTCTCGTCTTCGAGATTCGGATTGGCGTCATCCATCTGAATCTGCAGGTTGCCGTTGTCGTCGTAGTCGACGTAGCTGCTGTTGGGGCTCTCGGGGACCTCTTTGAGCCCCATGTATGCGTTTTCGTCGTTGGCAACTCGCACACTAACCGTTCGTTCCGATGCGACTGCGGTGAACGCACCTGAGCCGACAAGCGCGCTTGCTCCGATTGCTGCACTCCCTGCACCGAGCATGAATTTTCGTCGTTGCATTGTTGGATTACCTCGTTCGCGGTAGACCCTCGGAAACCAACGGCATCGTTGGTCGCCTCATGGCTTGCCGCGTCAACTGACTGTGTGGGAGAATGGGACTTGTGTATGCGCCGCCAGCAGTGTTTTAGGCGGTATCTATCGGAAGCGTAGCCGCGCGCTAATAGACGGTAGTCCGCCGCTTCGGTCTCCGCTCACAGTCGGCGCAGCGATAGGGAGTCTGATTCTCTCAGCAGCCACGCGGCTGCCACCGACCATCTGCAGCCTTTCGTTTCGTCGGGATCGACCCGTCTCCGACCAGCAGCGTGACAATCTGTCCTGACGACTCTCGGCGGCTCAACGAACAACAAAAAAACAAAACAGCTGATATGTACGATGTGATGAATAACCGGTCTCAGAGCTGGTCTCGGTCCGCGCCGGTAGCCGCATACACGGTCATGGTGCCACCGGCCTCACCGATTGCCGAATCAGCACTCTCGATGGTGACGTCGACGCTCATCGTGTCCGGTTCGAACAGTTTGACTAGCTCATCGGAATCTGTGAGGTCTTCGCCGCCCTCGGCAGGCTCGGTCGAGCCAGCACTCAGTTCGACGTCGATCTCCTCGTCGAACCCTTCGAGTTCGATGTAGAGGTACGTATCACCCTGTTGGTGTTGCGTTCGGATCTCGAAGACATCGTTGAACGTGTACGTCGACTGTGGGTTGACACCACCATCAGCACCGGCCTGCGTTCCTGGCGTGTCGTCGAAGGCCAACTCGAGTTTGCCGTCTTCATTCTGGAACGCGTACTGACTCGTTGCAAATAGGCCGATGTACGCCTGTGAGTCTGATGCAACGTTAACTGCGAACTGACGGTCGCCCGAACTCATCGTCGAAAACGCACCTGAGCCGACAAGTGCACTGGTTCCGATTGCTGTGCTTCCCGCACCGATTAGAAATTTGCGTCGTTCCATTGGTACTCTCCTCCGCGCCGAATCTGACCCATGGGTCCCAACAACACTGAAGGGTCCATCGGGGCTCGCCGCGGACAGCTATCTATGAGTCAATATGTCACTTGTGTATACACTCCCAGCAGCCGCTACAGGCATGGTCTGCAGACGCTGTAGCCACTGACTACCGATTAGTAGAGACCTACTTCGAGCGACGTCTGCGTGCGTAGGAACTCTATACTTAGAATGATAGTCGCACAATAGCGGTCAACTGAATGATACAGGATACTACCGTGTCGACCGCTCGATTAGCTGGCCCTCCGACACGAGCGTCGGTGGTGAGTGTGTATGAATAGCAGACGGCTTCGCATGATTGGTGTTGGGCTCGTGGTCGCTGCCGTCATCGCTGGTGTTGTCGTTACTGGTTCGGTCAGCACGTCGACAGCCGATCGTGATATATCGGTGTCGGTGACAGACGACGCCAAAGCTTACCTCGGTCTCGACAACTGTACGGTACGAAATCAGTTCCAGACCACGATAACCGTCGAGCTGACACACAACGGCAGCACTGAGACGGTCCGACTCGCACCCGGCGAACAACACACTCTTGAGACGACAGGACCGACGACGATTACAGTAACGAGCAACAACGGTGAGGTCGATACGAGTCTGACTCGTGAGTTTCAGTGCTCCAGCGACGAGTGACTAACGCACGGAGTTCGAAACCATCAGACGGCACTCGACAGCGTCGACCGCAGACGCAGTCGGCTATCTAAAAATACGTCGACTGTATCGGTTCGTTATCTCTCGTGATCGGTGGCGTCTGTGTCCGAGGGATCCGGCGTGTCAGCGTCGGACTGCATTCCAGCAGAACTCTCCTGTGGCTGTGCCTCGGTAGTCCCGTCTTGTTGGGCTGGTGCCCGCACGGAGTTGTCTGGGCTGTACGCGTAGATCGTACCGTTGTCGAGTACCACGTACTCTGCCGCATTCTCCCGTTCGATCACACGCCGGTTGCAATCGATGGCAACGTCGACCAGTTCGGTCAGCGATGTGACCTCGATTCGTGGCTTGTCGGACAGTGACTGCGGAATCGAGCCACGGGAGATCCACTCTTCGAGCTCCGCTCGTTTCGACGCGTTCTCGACAGCGCGCCGTTCGGCTGCTGTCGGTGCCAGTCGCCCGCGGCGTTTCGCAGCGACGAGCGTCCCAAGAGTTCCGACCGAAACGAGGAGGATGGCACCCATCCCTGCCGCGTCAGCGAGTCGGTCCGTGCGGTTGGCTGTCGCAACGGTCTCAGTTTCGGTGTGGCCGGTGTCGTCCGGCGGCTCAAGGCTGTAGGTTCCAGTCGTGACCTCGATTGGGATCTCGTACGTTTCGGTGTGGTTGACTGGCTCGCCATCGATGGTCCCCTCCATTGTCGCCGTTATTTGAACCGCAGTTTCGAGGGTCCCCGCCGTACTTCCCAGGCTATCGGCTGTTTCGGTCGCGCTTTCTGAGAGTGCTTCGACTTCGACAGCGAACGAGGTCGTATGGGGGCTGTTCGGATCGACTCCACTCGACTGAGTCACGTCGAGGGGTGTTTCGACGCTCCAGTAGACCGTCGAGTCATCGTCGTCGACCGACCGGATGAGCTGTGTTGTTTCGGTCTCGATATCGACGTCGCCTTCGGCTGCGATGTAGCTGTACTCGAGTTGCCCCTCGAGTATCGGCATCACCTCCGTATAGTACCGTGGCTCGTCGCTCACGCGCTCGCCGACCTCGTAGACCGCATTCGGCTCTCGAACCTCCGCACTGTGAGTGATGTCTGTGGTTGTCGACCAGCTCTCGACCTGTTCGTATTCCGTGGGCTCTGGAGAGGCCGCAACCGCCGTATAGACACCCCACCCACTGACGAGCAGTATGACGGCCAAGATGACCACAAACGGAACAAACCAGTCGTCCAGTTTCGACCGGACAGTGATCATGAGAGTGTCAGTGTTCATCATCGATACCTCCTCGAGTTGCGATCTGGGCGTGTACCATTGGTTTACCAAAATCCATCATTGTCCTGCCGTGTTCGGGACCGCGACCGTGTTCGTGTTCGAACTGTGCGCATCGTCACAACCATCGCCAGCGGTGCCGAAACGATACCACCGATTGTCACTGCCACCGCCACGATAGCCACCAGTGGGTGGATCGAATGCAGTACTACAATCATGGTTGGCGGCAGCACACCGAAATACCTGTATTCGGTCAGCAAGTGGCTGTAGCGTCCGGTTTCAGCTGGTGCTGTAATCGAAACCTCGGGTTCAGCACTTGCGCCGGGCGCGAGGGATGTGGTGGTGTCTTCGACGACGAGTCGTTCGGATCCCGACTCGAGTACCGAAACAACCGGCAGTAGCCCGCCGTTGTCGACGGGTACCGACTGGCGTTCGGTTGTGTCCTTCAGGATAACATCCGGCCGGTCGGAGTCGAATTCGGCACTGATAACGGTAAGCTCGGAGCTATCTGCCATCACGATCATTGTGCCGCCGGTGATCGCACATACGAGAACGCCAACCGCGAGGACAACCTTTCGCGGGTCGACCGGGAGCGACCTCGATCTGGATCGTGAACTCGACGGCCTCCGTGTGGATTGCTGCTCGAAGAGAAACGACAACACGATGAAACCGATACCGACGACCAACAGGAGAGACGAACCGTCAGTGCTCAGCGTTGTTCCGCCACCGGGAACGCTCGTGGCTGCGGACTCCATCGTTGCTTGCAACTCCATCGAGGCGGTGCCGAGATATGGAACCGTCAGAACCTGACCGTTGGGCTGCCAGGCAACCGCAACGATCTGGTCGTCGGAAACAGGCGGTTCGCTGTCGTCCTGATCGGTAAACGGGTTGGCGTCTCCCTGTGTAATGTAGCCGTCGTCCGTTTCGTTGACGATTCGATGCGTTGTGAGTCCACCTCCTTCGAGTTCACGCGCATCAAACACGACGACATCGCCGGCCGACACATCGCCAGTGACAGCAGGCGGCAGGACGACGAACCCGTCTCCGGTTTGGATTGTCGGCTCCATACTTCCGGTCTCGACGAAACTCAACACGACCGGCGTTCCGAGTAGGTTCCCAGCAATGAGCGCGAGGAGCACACCACCGACGAGCAACCCAACGAGACGCCACAGCTGTGTGTGAATAGTAGTTGATTGTTCGGCCATGTGTGTGTGGTCTGTGCGGTAGTGGGTTCCTCAGTGTCCTACCGCCGAGTAATGACACTCACAACCCAACCGTACATTCACCCAAAACTGAATACCTCATTGGTATGCACCTCCTAATTGCATCCGTGGCTGTTTCTAAATCCGTAAGGTACTGCCTACCAACTCATCAGCAGACCGTAGCCAACGCATAGTTATTATCGGCCTCATTGATTGTCTTTCCAACGTATCAGCGTGACAAAATATGTCTTTACGAACGAGTGGTGGGGCCGGATCGGAAACGATCCCACGAGACCAGGTGTTTAGCATGTTGAGTAATCGACGTCGACGGTGGGTTCTGGACGCGCTTACCCAGCAGGACAGCGACGCAGCTGACTTCAGGACTGTGGTTGATGCCGTTTCGGCGCGGGAGTATGACGTCGATCCCGCAGAGCTGAGCTGGAAACAGCGAAAACGAATCTATACCGCGCTTCGACAGTCACATCTGCCGAAACTCGACGATACAGGGATCATCGATTACGATCGGGACCGCGGGACGGTCGAACTCACCGAGGAGGCAAAAGAGGTACAGCTGTACCTCGAATACGTGCCGAGCCACGACATTCCTTGGAGCTACTGTTATTTTGCCTTCGCAGCTCTCGGCTTCGTGATGAGTCTGCTCATGTGGGCATCTATCGGTCCGTTCGGTGGCCTTTCNGGGATCTTTCTCGTGTGGATTCTGGTCGGGCTGTTCGGTGTGACAGCGGTCGTCCACACCTATCACACTCGTCAGAACCGACTCGGAACGACGACGCCGCGGTGACACACGCCCGTTGAAGCTACTATTTCTGATAGCGATATATCACAGAGTAAGGCACTCATCCGTTCTTTATTCTCCGAGTACGAACGCGGCGGTATGCCCTCCAGACCCAATATCCTGCTACTGTTCACCGATCAAGAGCGCGCCGACCTCGTCGCACCCGATGGGCTCCCAGTTGAGACGCCGAATATCGACCGCCTGCGTGAGGAGGGGATGTGGTTCGACTCGGCGTACACGCCGACCAGCATCTGTACGAGCGCGCGTGCGTCGCTTCTAACAGGGTTGTATCCACACGCCCACGGACTGCTCAACAACAGCCACGAGGCCGATGCAATCCGGACGGAGTTCTCCGAGCGGCTGCCGACGTTCGGTGAACTCCTCGATTCCAGTGGCTACACCAACACCTACCTTGGGAAATGGCACGTCAGCCACGAGCGCGGCCCCAGCGAGTTCGGCTTTCGGTACTTCGGCGGCAGCGACGTCCACCACGACAACTTCGATGTCGCATTCAATTACTACCGGGAGACTCGTGGCATCTCGATCGAAGAGTCGGCGGTCGAAGACCGCATATACGCGGGTTCGGGCGAGAACAAAACCCTCATCGCTGGCACTGACCCGGTCGACGTTGAGGCCTCTCGCCCGTACTTTCTGGCAGAAGTGACAATCAACGCGCTCGAACGCTGGGCCGACGGTGATGGGCCGTTTTTCCATCGGACTGATTTCCTTGGCCCTCACCATCCCTACGTCATTCCCGAACCCTATGCGTCGATGTACGACCCAAGCGAGATCGAGCCATGGGACACCTACGCCGAAACGTTCAATGGCAAACCGCGTGTTCACGAACAGTATCTCGGCTATCGAGGCGTCAGTGAGTTCGACTGGGAGGTGTGGAGCCGCATTGTTGCGAAATATTTCGGCTTTATGACGCTGATCGACGACCAGATCGGTCGGATTCTCGACGCCGTCGACGAGTTGGGACTAACCGACGAAACCGCAGTCGTCCACACCTCGGACCATGGCGATTTCGTCGGCTCACACCGTCAGTTCAACAAGGGGCCGCTGATGTATGACGAAACCTACCGTATCCCACTGGTGATCCGCTGGCCAGACGTCGTCGAGCCAGCGACGCACACTGAGGCGTTCGTCAGACTCCATGATCTGATGGCTACCTTTTTGGAATGGGCCGACATCGAGCGTCCCTCGGGGCTTCACGCCCGGAGTATCCATCCACTACTCACTGGCCAGCGACCGGATAACTGGCCCGAGTCAGTGTACGCACAGTTCCACGGCGATGAGTTCGGACTCTACTCGCAGCGAATGGTCCGGACACACCAGTATAAGTTCGTCTACAACGGCCCAGATCGAAACGAGTTGTACGATCTAACCGCCGATCCCGGAGAGCTACAGAACCTGATTGGGCATCCCGAATACGCTGCGGCCCGCGATAAAATGTCGACTCGACTCACCGACTGGATGGATCGCGTCGACGACTCGTTGGGGGGCTGGGTACCGAACACCTTCTGATCGTTATATGTAGCCTAAATCCGCGAGTCGTTGTTCGGTTGCGGCACTCATGTCGACGGCCGTCTGTGTCGTCCGATCTCGCTCGACAGTGCCGAGCCAGCCGTCGAGTTGAGTATCCAGCCGCGCCGCCAGCGTGGGGCGGTCGGTGCGTCGGTTGTGGTGTTCGTCGCCTGCGAGATACAGCCACCGGCTTCCATCCGAGCCGCGAATGTATGTCGACCCATCGGTTCGAATCGACCGTAGTGTGCGATCAAATGCCCGGACACGGTCGGGGATCTCGCCGAAGCGGGCTTCGAGTGACTCGACGGTCGGCTGAGGCTGAATATGTTCGGCGTATACAGCCTGTCGTGGTGTGGCCGTTGAGTCGGGGTGGAATGACTGGCCTTGGGCCTGCATCGCCAGTGCAGATGCCGAAATCTCCGTTGTGTCCAACAGTGTAGGCACCAGATCAAGCAGCTGAACGTACTCCCTGTATTTGCCGCCGTCGTCGAATGGTCCACCGGTGATGATCAGGGGGACGTGAACGACCGTCTCATGAAGGTTGTACTGGTGGCCGAAAAAGCCGTATTCGCCGATGTTTTCTCCATGGTCGCCGAGCACTACGAAAATCGTGTTTTCCCACTGGTCGGCCGCTTGTAGTGATTTGCGTACAACCTCAATTTGGGCGTCGACGTAGGCTAACTCTGCTTGATACAGTCCACGCAACAACTCACACTCGCGGTCTGTGAGGTCGTACTCACCGACATCGAACGCCCGTGGATCCTGTCTAAGTTGGGCTGCTTCAGTGAGTTCTTCGTCTGAGAGGAACTGCTCGGCATAGATTTGCGGCGGATCGTACTCGATATGCGGTTCAATGTAGTTACAAAACAAGAAAAACGGCCGGTGGTCGCCACGCGTTTCTCGCTGAGAGAGCCAGTCGTCGATCCACTGTGTCGTTCGCTCTGCCCCATTATCACGGCAGAGATATCGCTCGTAGGCGACATTCGCCAGCGTTACTGCCGGGTTGCCAGCAGTTAGTTGCTCTTTAAGCGCAGTTAGTCGCTCACTAACGCCGTGCGCCCGGACGATGGCCCCGGTGTCGACGTCGCTTTGGAGATACTGCCAGCCTTTCCGAAACGACTCGAAACCACGATCAAAGCCGAATTCGCCGGTGATCCAGCAGTTGTTTGAGATACCGACAGTTTCGTAACCGGCTGACTGAAACGCCTCAGGCAGTGTTTCATGGTCGGCATCGAGATACGTGTGGCCGCCGTGAGCTCCGTGAGCGGCGGTATATAAGCCGGTGAACAGCGAGACGTGTGACGGCAGCGTCCACGGGCTGGAGGTGTAGGCCTGTGTGAACTCCGTACCGCTGTCGGCCAGCGACGCGAGCGTTGGAGTGTGTTCGGACGCCGCTGGCACTGTTTCTTTGGCCCGAGCGGTGTCCATGACGACGACAACGACATTCGGCCTGTCGTCGCCGTCGCCAGTGTCATGGGTTGGATCGGTCGACTGAGAACTGCTGTCGGTACTCATAGCGTACACTGTTCGACACCTGCTCGTAAGGCAGTAGTTGCCGAACAGTCACCGGGTAGTCAGCGGCTACGTATGTATCACCGCTCGCCGAGTATTTACGTAGGCCAACCTGAGTGTTCGGCGATGCGTGCGTTTCGAGTTGCCTACGACGGTCGCGATTTTTACGGCTTTCAGCGCCAGCCCGACGTCCCGACCGTCGAGGCAACGGTGTTCGATGCGTTGCGATCGCTTTCGGTTCTGTCGGCGGATGCTGCCAAACCGTCAGGCTATGCAGCGGCTGGTCGGACTGATCGGGGCGTGTCTGCGCTCGCCCAAACCGTCGCCTTCGAGTGTCCCGACTGGCTGACGCCACGAGCACTCAACAGCGAACTGCCCGGTACGATCCGAGCGTGGGCAAGTGCCGATGTCGACGACTCGTTTCATGCAACCCACGATGCCGTCCGCCGGGAATACACCTACTATCTGTACGCCCCAAAGCACACCGAGAGTCTCGACGGTCGACCGCCGGTCGACGACGAGCGTGCCCGCGCGGCTCTCGAACGGCTGTGTGGGAGCAACGATTTTCGGAACCTCACGCCGGACGAAACCGGCACTCGACGGGGTGTGTCGGCTCGACTAACTCGTCGTGGGGCGTTTCTCGAAATCGAGTTCGCAGCCGGCGGCTTTGCTCGTGAGTTGGTCCGGCGGCTGGTGTCGGTTATCCAGCACGTAGCGACAGGCGAACAGACACTGGAGTGGATCGATGCGCTGCTGGGTCCCTCGACTGTCGACCCCCGACCACCTCCGGCCCCACCCGAGCCACTGGTGCTGTCAGAGGTGGTGTATCCGGGCGTCGGCTTCGAGCGTGACCCGGGGGCAACCAAGCGTGCACGGCGTGCGTTTGGCAACCGAGCGGTCGAGTCGCTCACAGCAGGCCGTCTGTTGCGCTCGGTCAGCGACGGCGTCGACCAGTAACAAGACTTACGGCCGCTGTCGGCCTTCAGTCGGCCATGAGTACGGTTCCCGAACGCGAGGAGATCGAGACCGAACACAAGTGGGCACTCGAAAGCATTTTTGAGTCCGACGAAGCGTGGGCCGAACACTTCGAGGAAATCTCAGGCCGAATCGAAGAGCTCACTGCGTACGAAAAACGAGTCACAGAGAGTCCCCAAACCCTTTTAGAACTCCTGGAACTCCGTGAGGAGATTATGCGTGAAGTCTCTCGACTCGCCGTGTATGCCAACCTTCGGGCCAGCGAAGATACCCGTAATCAAGAGTACCAAGCCCTTTCGGGAAAAGCACAGGCGCTTTCCTCGGAGGCTTCGAGTGCGGTCTCCTACATTGAGCCTGAACTCCAAGCGCTGACCGAATCAGATATCGAGACATTCGTCGACACCGAGCCTGCGTTGGCCGACTACGAGCAGTATTTCGACGATGTGTTACGGGCGAAACCACACACCCGGTCAGCCGAAATCGAGGAGCTTCTCGCGGAACTTGGCGAAGTCACCAGCTCACCCAGCGAACTGTACTCAATGCTCGCCAACGCGGATATGACGTTTCCAACTGTCGAGAATCCCGACGGCGAGGCAATCGAAATCAGTCAGGGCAACTTCACGAAACTCCAGAAACACGAAAACCGAGCGTTCCGAAAGCAGGTTCACGAAGCGTTTTATGACGAGTGGGCGGACGTCCGCAACACCGTCGGCACCTCACTTAAAAAACAGGTCCGTAAAGACGTGAAAATCGCTCGGGCGAGAAACTACGAGACAGCCCGTGAGGCAGCTCTCGATGGGCCAAACGTGCCGGTCGAGGTGTATGATACTCTCGTCGAGACCGTTCGGGATAACCTCGATTTGCTTTACCGCCACGCAGAACTTAAAGCCGACACACTGGGCGTCGACCAACTGGAATCGTGGGATCTGTACATGTCGCTCACGGGCGAGGAGGGCCCAACCGTCGAATACGAACAGGCCAAACAGTGGATTATCGATGCTGTCGAGCCGTTAGGCGAGGCCTACCAACAGCGGATGGCCGAGGGTCTAGAGAGTCGCTGGGTCGACGTCTACGAGAACCGAGGCAAACGCTCGGGGGCGTTTTCGTCGGGCACGTACGACACCCAGCCGTTCATTCTGATGAACTATCAGGACGATATCGCCTCACTGTTTACCCTCGCCCACGAGTTGGGCCACTCGATGCACTCGGAGCTGGCACAGGAGAGCCAGCCATGGCATGATGCAGGCTACGAGATCTTCGTCGCCGAAGTCGCCTCCACGGTTAATGAGACCCTACTGACTCACTACTTGTTGGAGGCCGTCGACGATGACGAACTCCGACTCCATGTGCTGGATGAGTATCTCGAACGGTTTCGGTCGACACTGTTTCGGCAAACCATGTTCGCCGAATTCGAACAACAAATCCACAAACGGGCCGAACGCGACGAGCCGCTGACGCCTGCTGTGTTTGACGAGCTGTACGGCGAACTCAAGTCGAGTTACTACGATCTGGCCGAGGTCGACGACCACATCAAACGCGAGTGGCAGCGGATTCCACACTTCTACTACAACTTCTACGTCTACCAGTATGCGACGGGTATCTCGGCAGCAGTCGCCATTGTTGAGCGAATTCGACAGGACGGCGAGCCTGGACAACAGGCAGCCGCCGACTACCGCAACATGCTCGAAGCCGGCGGGAGCGTTTATCCAATCGAGGCGCTCGGAGTCGCCGGCATTGATATGACGACCGCCGAGCCAATCGAGTCGGCACTGTCGGTGTACGGCGAGTACCTAGAGCGCATCGACGAGCTTCGGTAGGCAGTGGCTACGGTGTGGTATCGGCGCAGAAATGCTGGTCGCGCTGATAGGTGGTGGTCTGACAGTCGACACAAGGTTTGCCAGCGACCCGAAGGCACATGTAACTCCGGCACCAACCACGGCTAACAAATGTCACGTAGCCCGTCGCTTCCTGACCGGCCACGGCTTGATCTCGATCCCGATATGTCGACAGCCGAGCGGCTGACGGCAATTCGCAAACACTTCTTTCGGCTTG
>SL_5KL_010_SEDDRAFT_10001915_pt1 | contig 12064 bp, 10 predicted proteins | sample SodLakKL_010_SED_FD_9118 | JGI IMG/M metagenome (IMG submission 9118)
GAGGCTCAGTTCATAGGCGGCGTTGGGCTGCAGGTTCTCAAAAAGCACCGTGTCGCCGTCTTCAACGCTTTCGCTTTCAAGCACCGAACCGTCTTTCAGAAGTTCCAAGACCGCGCCGTTTGCGAACGTTTCGTCCTCATCGCTCAATGCGACACTCACGCTAAACTTTCCAAGCGCTTTCTCCACTTCGGAGATTTCGCCTGTTCCGGCGCTCTTTGCTTCCGTAGTGAACGTCGCCGTCGCCAACTCTTCCGTTTCCACCCCGTCGCCGAGGTCGTATTCCGCCACAAGCGTCAACGTGTACTCTTTCCCTGAAAGAAGGCCGTCCATCGTGGCGATGTCGTTCAATTCGTCCAAGGTCAACTCTTCTCCGTTCACGATCGCTTTCAAGCCGTCTTCGATGATTACGTCGTCGTTGTCCAGCACCTCATAGGCAAACGTCACGCTGTCTTGGTTCATCGTCACATCGGCGATGCTGCCGATGGGCGCTTTCGCCCGGGCGTTCGCGCGCGCGTATTTTGAATCAAGATAATGCTCGCTATGGTCGCCTTCGCCATCGCGCAAGTTGTAATCGACGTAGATCTCAATCGAATAGGCGTACTCCTTATACACCGACAACTCCTCAAACGTATAGTTGCCGCTGCCATCAAGCGTCTTCTCCGCTTTCAAGTTCCGGTCGTCGTCTTCCACATACAACCGCGCGATGAACGTCTCTTCCACCGCTGTCTCGTAGGGGTCGTTCAACGTAACCGCAAACTCAATGGTGTCTTGGTATAGCTCAATCGAATCGACGCTGCCGGTCGGCCTTTCGTTGCGGTCGGTACGTACGGTCTCATCATGCACGAGTTGGTCGGTTTGTACGCCTTGACTGTCTTCTAAGTCGTAATCCGCACGGACCTCAAGACGCATTTCACGATCGGCAAAAAGTCCGTCGACGTCAAAGACAATTTCATCTTTGGACACGCTGGTAGTGGCCAACACTTCATCGTTGTCGACATCAATGACTTGCGCGTACACAGAGCCTTCGATGACAATCTCATCAAGCGCGGAGATGTCGATGGACCACACCAACCTTGATTCGCTGATTGTCGTCAGTGTCGTTCCAATGGTGGGCATTTCCCGTTCAAGCGTTGTGAACGTATGGCTGCTTAGCACCACTTCGTTGCGTTCGCCTTCGCCGTCGTTCAAATCGTAATCGGCGAGAATTTCTAGGGTGTATTCGTTGTTGTTCAAAAGTTCGGAAAAGACCAAGCCGTTAAGTTCATCAAGGTCCAAATCCATGGTGTTTTCATATTCATCGTTAAAGATGCGAGCACGTAGCCCGTCTTCAAGCAACACATCCGATGGGTCGTCAAAGTCAACATCAAAGGTGACATCCGTTTCCGTGGGTTCAACGTTTTCAATGGAAGCCGTCGGCGAATCCTTCGCCAATGTGCGGATAGGATCGCTTTCAAACAACTCAACATTCTCTTGCACGCCTTCATCGTCGTTGAGCTCGTAATCTCCGTACGCTCTGATGACATACTCCTTGTCGCTGAGCAATTCCTCAAAAACATGACTTCCGGCGGTGAGGTCGGCCGTGTCGACGACTTCGTCCCCATCCATCAGTTCCAAACGTCCTTCGATGAAGGTGTCGTCGGGGTCGTTGATCGCGACGTCAAACCCCAAGGCGTCGTCGCGTGGCGTGACGCTTGAAAGCGTGATTTCCGGAACCTCTTTCAAAATACGGATGGCGTATTCGTTATCGTCTTCGATTCCAAGCGTCTGCACGCCGTCGTCTATGTATTCGATTTCGTTCAAAGTATGGGTCGTCTCACCGGGAATCGACCCGGCGGTAATGTTCAAGATTATATGTTCGTTGGTGCTTCCTTCTTCAAAACGGACGGCCCGAAAAGAACGTCCGTGCATGCGGATTAAGTTGATTGGAAGATTCGACGGGTTGTCTAGAAAAATTTCTACCTCAATGGTTTCGTCTTTCTCCAAAAAATACGGAACAAGCTCATCGTCCTCTTTCGGATCTCTTCCGTTGATTTCCATGCCGGTGAACGTCGGCGGCGTCGTTTCGATCACCTGTTCTTCTTCACAAGCGCTCAAAAGAAGCGCGAACAGCACGAACACCCCGGCCAATATCCATCGTTTCATAAAACACACCCCTATTTTTTATGTGGTTAGCGTATAAAGGTATTTTATCACAATGTGCACGCAACAACAATCGTCATTTCCACTCGGACGAATCGCCCGTGCCCTTCTTGAGCAACGGCTTGTCGTAGTTGGCGTTGATGCTTTCAAGCACTTTTTCAAGGTTTTCGTCGGACGGCTTTTCATCTTTCACTTCAAAAATGGAGAGCTGTTTGAACAGCGTCTCGGTTTTTTCGACGTTTGAGGCGTTCACCCCTAAAAGATGCACCGGCTTTTCTTTGTACAAATCGTCAAACAGGCGTTCGACCTCGGCGAACATCTTGTAGAAGTCGTTGGTGTGGTAGGGAAAGGTGAAATGCTTCGAACGGCTTTCGAAATCGTTGAACCGTACTTGCACCGCTAAGGTCTTCGCCGCCAAGTCTTTGTCCTTCAACCGCGAAGAAACCCTTGAACAGAGTCTTTTCAAAGCCTGCACCATCTCCTGGTACTCGTGCAAAAACCCTTCAAAGGTCTTCGAATTGCCGATGCTTTGGTGAGATTCCTGGCGTGAGGGATCGATGACGGCGCTGCTTTCTCCGTGGGCTTTTTGCAAAAAACCTTCCGTTTGGTTGCCCAAAAACGCTTCAAGCTTGCGCTTGTCCTTGAACCGCGCAAAATCGCCGATGGTTTCGATGCCGAGCAGTTTCAAATTCGGCACCGTCTTCTTGCCGATGCCGTGCAAGTCTTCTATAGGCAAGGGCCAGAGTTTCTTTTTGACATCGCGCTTGCGAAGCACGGTGATGCCGAGCGGTTTTTTCATGTCGGAGGCCATCTTCGCAAGAAAGCGGTTCGGGGCGATGCCGATGCTCACCGGAAGCTTGTAGGTCTTCAGAAGGTCGCTTTGGATTTTCTCCGCCACTTTCAAAGGATGCCGCCCTTCGACCGCGTCGCTCATGTCCAAATACGCTTCGTCGATGGAAGCGGGTTCCATTTGCTTGGTGTAGGTGGACAAGTAGTCGAAAAAATACCGGCTGTATTTTTCATACAGCGTGAAATTCACCGGCAAAACTTTCAAGCGCGGGCAGCGCTTTTTGGCTTCGCTCACGGGCATGGCGCTTGTGACGCCGTATTTCCTCGCTTCGTAGTTCGCCGTTGTCAAAATGCCGCGGTCGCCTCCCCCGATACCGATGGGGCGGTTTTTCAAGGAAGGGTCTTCCGCTTCTTCGCAACTGGCGAAAAAAGCGTTTAAATCAATGTGGAAGAGGATGCGATATTTCTTCATAGAAAACTTTCCTTTTCTGTTATGATACGTTATAATGGTTGTTGCGAACCCTTATTCCAACGAAGAGGTGAAAACATGCCCGAAAGCAGAAAACGCAAGAAAAAACCCCAACCCGAACCGGAAACCATTTACGTCAACCCTCTGAAGAAAAAATGGGGCAAAGTCGTTGTCATGGTTTTGGTCGTGGCTTTCCTGCTCGGTTTGATCGCCACAACCATCGTCATTATGTATCAAGCAGTCTTTGCCTAAGAATAAAAAGCGCCGCGGCGCTTTTTTTATTTGAGCAGTTCTTCCGCGCTTCTAAGGGCGGAATCCGTCACTTCATCGGATGAGATCATCACCGCGAGTTCGCGAATGCGCCCGTCACGCTCCAGCGGCTTGACATGCGCCGCGGTGCGCTCTTCGTCGGCGGTTTTGTAGATGTGGTAGTGGCGTGTCGCCGCCGCCGCGACTTGCGGAAGGTGCGTGATCGCGAGGACTTGCATGTCTTTTGCGATATTGCGCATCTTTTTGGCGACTTGTGACGCCACATAGCCGCTCACGCCGCTGTCGATTTCGTCGAAAATCATCAAATTGAGCGTTTCTTGACGCACCAAAAGCGTCTTTAGCGCCAGCATGATCCGAGACAGTTCGCCGCCGCTGGCGACGTTTTTCAAAGGTTTCAAAGGCTCGCCCTTGTTCGTTGAAAGGTGGAAATCGACTTGGTCGAGGCCGAAGGGGCCGAACGCTTCCGCGTCGAAAGAATCTTCGGGCACCTTCCGGGTGAAGACAATTTCAAAACGGGCGTCTTTGAGCTCGAGGTCGGAGAGTTCGCCGGTCATGGAAGCCTCGATGGCTTGTGCCGTCTTTTTTCTTTGCGCGCTCAACCTATCGGCGGCGTCTAAGAGTTCTTGATAGCGTATATCAAGTTCTTCTTTTTTTGTTTGCAACAGCGCATCGTAATCGCTGAAATTTTCGAGTTCTTTTTCGATTTCGTCGCGGTAGTCGAGGATTTCTTCGACACTTCTGTGGTACTTGTTTTTGAGGGTGGAAAGCGTGTGTTTTCTCGTTTCGAGTTCTTCAAGTTCGTCCGGATCGAAATCCAAGCCGTCGAGCTTGTCCGATAACGTTTGGCGGACGTCGTCGAGTTCAAAATAGGCGCTTTCAATGCGCTCTTTCAGGTCTTTGTACTCCTCGTCGTACTCGGTGACGCTTTCTAGTTCCTTGCCGGCGCCGTAGGTTTCTTCAAGGATGTTTTTTTCTTCAAGCGCCGAATACGCCGCTTTGACCGCCTGAAAAATCTGGTCGAAATTTTTGAGGGTGTTCAACCGGGTTTCAATCTCTTCTTCTTCGCCGCGGGTCAAGTTGTGCGCCTTTATTTCTTCAAGCTGAAAACGGATAAGGTCCATCCGTTCCAATGTGCTTTGGCGCTTGTCCTTGAGGGCTCTATGTTCATCGTGGGCCTTCAAATAGACGTCCCGTTTTTCCCGGTACTTTTCGAGCTTGAAGGCGATTTCTTTTGCATAGCCGTCCAAAAGAGACAAATAGGTGTCGGGATTGATCAACCGTTTCGTGTCGTGCTGAGTGTGGATGTCGGCCAGATGGACGGTGATTTTCCTCAGTTCGCCCAAGGTGATGGTCTCTCCGTTCACCTTGATCAGATTTCCCTTGTCGGCGCTGATGCGCCTTTTTATCAACAGTTCGTCCTCTTCGAACAAGATGTCGTTTTCTTCGAGGACTTGTTTCACTGCATCGTTAAGAGGCGCGAACACGCCGCTCACTTCCGCGTGCCTTTCACCGCTGCGCACGGCTTCTTTGTCGGCGCGGTCTCCCAAAAGCAACCCGATGGCGTCAATCAAAAGGCTTTTCCCCGCGCCGGTCTCGCCGGTCAAAACGTTCATGCCGCCTTCGAAGGAGACTTCGACGTTTTCAATGATGGCAAAATTTTTGACGCTTAGGTGTTTGAGCATGCGGACACCTCTTTCTTCTCTATGCTTTTCAACAACGTTTCTACGGATTTTTGGGATTTTCGGTCGATGAGGACGAAAAACTCGCGGTTGCCGCGGTCATCTTGCCGCGGCGCTTCACAGAAAGCGCAGGCGGGATGACCGGAATCTTTCAACTTCTCCAAGTAGGCCTTCACGACTCGAAACAATTCGCGCTCCCTGCGCAAGACGCCTGTGTGCGTACCTTTTTCGCCTTCGAACTGAGGTTTCAAAAGCACAACGAGCGTAGCGTCCGCAAAAAGCGTCGCCGCATGTTGCACAACCGGCAAGCTCGAGGTGAAGCTCACATCAACGGTGGCGATGTCAACGGCGGGAAAGTCGCCGAGGTCGGTGTTGAGAAAATTGATGTTTTCCCGCAAAACGACGCGGGAGTCTTCGCGCAACGAAGGGGCCATTTGCGCATCTCCTACGTCGACGGCGAACACCTTCTTTGCGCCGTGGGAAAGTGCACAATCCGTAAAACCTCCGGTCGAGGATCCGACGTCTACGACGGTTTTTCCTTGAAAATCCAAACCGAAGCGGCGGATGGCGGTTTCTAGTTTCACACCGCCGAAACTGACGTAAGAAATCTTCGGACGGACATCGACCGTGTCGACGGGGCGCACTTGGTGTGAGGGCTTGTACACGGTTTCGCCGTTGACGCGGACGCTTCCGGCCTTGATTTCCTGCTGGGCGCGGTGGCGGGAATCAAACTTTCCCGTCTGCACCAAATGCTTATCAAGCCTCATCGATGAGTGCCTTCATCGTTTCGATGACGTCTTCGGGGGCAAGCCCGTAACGCTTCAACAGCTCGGAGCGTTTGCCGTGTTCAACGAATGTTTCCTCAAACCCCATGGTCTTGACCTTGTGAAGCGCTTTGCCCTGCTTGGCGAAATGATGGCAAATCGAGCTTCCAAGCCCGCCTTGGAGGATGGATTCCTCGTAGACGACCAAAGGTTTCGACGTGTCGACAATGTCAAGTAGTTTCGTGTCCAACGGCTTGATGAAGCGGGCGTTTATGAGGGTGACGTCGAGGTTTTCTTCCGCAATAAGGCTCCGCAATGAATCCACAATCGGACCGAAGGCGATGATGGTGCCTTTCGCCCCGCCGGTCAGTTTCGTCCATGTTTTCTCCGCCGGCACCACGTTTTCAAGCATGGAGGGCTCAAAACGGGTGTCCTCTTTCGGATAGCGGATGAAAATCGGCCCCTGGTGCTGTTCGAACGCATACGCGAACAGGGAGAGAAGTTCTTCGCTGTCTTTGGGCTGGGCAATGGTCACGCCCGGGATGTGGGAGAGCATCGGGATGTCGTATATGCCTTGATGGGTGTCGCCGTCGGCGCCGACTAGACCGCTGCGGTCCACACCGACGACAAGGTTCGCTTTTTGCCGGGCCACATCGTGCAACACTTGGTCATAGGCCCGCTGCAAAAACGTCGAATACATGGTCAAAAACACACCGGTGCCGCTCAGGGCGAGCGAACACGAAAGCGTCATCGCCGTCGCTTCGGCGATGCCGGTGTCGATCAGTTGGTCCGGGAAACGTTGTTGAAAACGGTGCAAGTCCGACCCGCCGATCATCGCCGGCGTGACGACGTAAAAGTCCTTTTGGGTTTCCGCCTTGCGTTCAAGCATCCTCGCCACGACGCCGGTGTAAGGGAGCTCGCTTTCGATGCTCCGCTTCATAAATTCGCCGTTTTCGATATGAAAAGGGGGCGCGCCGTGCCATTTGCCCAATGCATCCTGTTCGGAGGGTTCGTACCCTTTGCCTTTCAAGGTGCGCACGTGGATGACGGTCGGCTGGTTGGATTTTTTCGCGACCTCAAACGCCTTGAGAAGCTGTTTGAAATCGTGGCCGTCCAACAGCCCGAAATATTGATAGCCAATCGACTCGAAATACGTGGTCCCGGTCAAGAATCCTTTGAGGCGCTTTTCCACTTTCGAGGTAAAGCCGCGCAAACGTTTGGGAACGAGACGTCCCGTGCGCCGGCGCAGGGAGCGATAGCTCCTGCGCATCCGCAGATTTGTCATCATCCGCGCCAAATGGCCGACGTTTTCACTGATGCTCATTTCGTTGTCGTTGAGCACGATGATGGGGTTTTTGTCGGGGTAGTGCCCCAAAAAATTCAGTGCTTCAAGCGCCATGCCGCTAGCGAGCGCGCCGTCGCCGATCAAAGCGACGACGTGGCCAATCGACGATTGGAAAGGGCGCGCAAAGAGCATTCCGGCGGCCGCGGCGATCGAGGTCGAGGAATGCCCGGCCTCATACACGTCGTGCGCGCTTTCTTCGCGCTTCAAAAATCCGCTTAGCCCATTCGTCTGCCGTAAGGTGTCGAAATCCTTCGCCCGGCCGGTCAGAATTTTGTGCACGTAGCCTTGATGGCCGACGTCGAAGATGATTTTGTCTTTGGGAGAATCGAACGCTTTGTGCAGGGCGATGGTCAGTTCGACCACGCCCATGTTGCTGGAGAAATGACCGCCGGTCTTGGAAAGCTTTTCCACGAGAAACTTCCGAATGTCGGCGCTTAGGGCCTCGCATTCGGCTATGGACAAATCTTTTAAAAATCCGGGGTCTTTGATGTCTTTCAAATCCACGATATCAATCCTTACTCGTCGTCCTTGGGCATGTCAAAATCGGTCTCCTGACCGTTTTCCATTTTTTTGGTCAGCGCTTTTTCCGCTTCTTCAAGCAACGTATGGCAGTGCTTGCTGAGTTTGCGGCCTTCTTCGTACTTCTTGACCGCCTCTTCTAGCGGAAGGTCGCCTTTTTCAAGGTCCTCGACCAAGGTTTCAAGTTCCTTGAGCGCTTCTTCGAACGATTTCTTATCCATCGCTATCCTTCTCCTTTTTCGTCACTTTCGCATCCACGCGACCGTCGAAAAACTCCATTTCAAGCGTGTCGCCTATTTGAAGATCGGCGGCTCTTTTGATGATCCGGCCGTCTTTTTTCGCAAGGGTGTACCCTTTTTCCATCAAACCTTTGGGGCTTAAATATTTCAACTGTTCGTCGCGCGACTCAAGCGTTTGTCTCTTTTCCTTCACGTATTGCAACACGTTTTTGTGCAAGTGTTTCACCAGTTTTGACAGTTGTTCGCGTTCTTCTTGCAAGCGGCGCTTGGGGCTTAAAATCCTGAGCTTGTCCCGAAGGTGCTCGAGCCGTTTTTCCATGGGCTCGAGGATGCGCAGCGGGTCTCTTAGCACATAGCGGGACTCGAGTTCTTGCATTCGCCGGCGGTGTTCGTCGATGCGTCGTTTCAAAGCGTCTTCGTTTCGTATCCGCAACTTGTCGATGTCACGGTGGAGGACGTATTGGTCGGGGACGACGATTTCCGCCGCGCCCGAGGGCGTGGGGGCGCGTTTATCGGCCACAAAGTCGGCGATGGTGAAGTCGGTCTCGTGCCCGACGGCGCTCACTACGGGAATCGGGGAATTGTAGATGGCCTCGGCGACAATTTCCTCGTTGAAGGCCCACAGGTCTTCGATGCTTCCGCCGCCGCGACCTAGGATGATGACGTCGTTATCTTTGTTCTGGCCGGCGGCTTGCAGGTTTTTGACGATTTCGGCCTTGGCTGCCTCGCCTTGCACCGTCGTGGGATAGACAAGAATCTTCACAAGCGGATAGCGCCGGTTGATGATGTGGATGATGTCGCGGACCGCCGCGCCCGTAGCGCTTGTCAAAACCGCGATTTGCCTTGGAAAGGCGGGCAGGTCTCTTTTGCGCGCTTCGGCGAAATACCCCTTCTTATCCAAATCCTCTTTCAGTTTCAAATACTGGCGGTACAGATTGCCAAGACCGACTTCCTGCATGTCTTCGACATAGATTTGATAGGAGCCGGCCACCTTGAAGACGCTCACATAGCCCCGCACGATGACGTTGGTGCCGTCTTCGGGGGTGAACTTGACTTTCCAGGCGTTGCCCCGGAACATCACCGCCCGTATCGAGGCGTCGTCGTCTTTCAAAGTGAAATAAAAATGTCCTCGGACATTTTTCTTGAAGTTCGACACTTCACCTTCCAAATAGACATCTTTGAGATGTTCGTCGTAGTCGAATTTGTATTTGATGTAATCCGTCAAGGCGGAAACGCTTAAAGGCTTTTTCTTGTCCATCCTATCACGCCTTCTTCAAAGAGTTTTTGACGTTTTCGAGCACGCGGTTGTTGAATGCGACGTGCTTCTTGTCGCCTTCGTCGGAGAGAGAATGAGTGATTTTGAGGGCTTCGTCGATGACGATTTCATCGGGTGTTTCGGTCCTGGACAGTTCATAGGCCGCAAAGCGTAAAATGGCGCGGTCGACATAGTTCAAGCGTTTGAGCGTGTAGCCGGTGATGTTGTCCGATAACAGCGTGTCGATGTCTTTCAATACCGGAAGCAAGCCTTCCAGGATTTCGTCGACAAAGTCGTGACCGGTCTTTTCATGGGAAAAATCGCCATGAATGTCCATCATGTAGAGAAGTTCGACAACTTTCACGCGCTGATCGTGTCTTGTGAGTTTTTTCTGTTTGGGTTTATCCATATGTTTTCACCATCGCTTATATCACTAAAAGTGTACCATACATTCCGCGAAATAAAAAGGGAAAACGCTGTTTTCCCTTTTCGAAAGTATGCTTGCAACCGCCCCAACTAAGACGTTTTAGACATCAAGGCTTATGGTGTTGAGCGTCTCGTGTGTGGAGGCGTCTTTCCAAATGGCCTCCACTTTGGATTCGCCGAACTCAAGGAGCATATAGGTGTCCGGATGGCCGCTTCTTCCTTGCGCTACGGAGCCGGGGTTCAGCACATAGCGGTTTTCAATTTTTTGATAGCCCGGAATGTGCGTGTGGCCGTGAAGCGCTAGGACACTTTCCGATTCGAGCATTCGGTAGTAAAGCTTGTCGTAACCGGAGCGCACGCGGTAGCGATGCCCGTGCGTCAACAGCAATCGGCGCCCCATCAGGTCCATGACGTGTTCGTAGGTGAAACCCTTGTCGAAGGGATAGTTGCCCTTGATGGCGATGATGTCGTTTTTTTCGAGCAGTTTGTGTTTCAATTCGGAATCGCCTAAGCTGATGAAGTAGTTTGCATTTTCGTGTTGTTTGACGATGTCTTCAAACCTTCTTTTGGCGCCATGGATGTCGCTCATTACCAGCACAAGCATGTCAATCCTCCTTGGTTTTGGGCACAACGTCAAGGGTGATGTTTCCGTCTTTGAGTTCGATGATGCGGTCCGCTTTTTGCGCCACTTCCTGGTCGTGAGTGATGACGACGAACGTTGTGCCGTAGCGTTGGTTCACTTCGCGGAGCAAAGCGTAGATATTGTCCGTGGTTTCGCTGTCCAACGAGCCCGTGGGCTCGTCGGCCAGTATGATTTCGGGACGGTTGATCAACGCGCGGGCGATGGCCACGCGTTGTTGTTGGCCGCCGGACATTTCGTTGGCGGGGTTGTTTTTGACCTTATCCAGGCTCATAAGGCCAATGAGCTCTTCGGCGTAGGCTTTGGTCTCAACGTCGATTTTGCCGTGCGTGATGCGATGCGGCATCAGAATGTTTTCCATCGCGGTGAATTCCGGCAAAAGGTAATGATGCTGGAAGACGAAGCCGATGGTCTTGTTGCGTAGAAGCGCCAAGGCGTTTTTGTCCATGGTATCGGTGCGCGTGCCCAAAATCTTCACCGTGCCTTCGGTGGGCTTGTCCAATGTGCCGATGATGTTCAGCAGCGTGCTTTTCCCGCTCCCGCTTTGCCCGATGATGGCGGTGAAGGAGCCCTTGTCGATGGTGAAGTTCAACCCGTGCAAAACCTCGGTCTTGACAAGTTTTCCGTACGTTTTTTTGACGTTTTCAAGTTTCAATGCGGATTCAGCCATTTCGGATCACCTCTATTACGTTCAGCCTGGCGCTGCGCCTGGCCGGAATGATCGAAGCGATCAAGCTAGCGGTCACGGCGATGGTGGCGGATATGGCGATGAAGGACGGATTGATGAAGACGTTGACCACGGGGTCCCCGGCCGCATCCACCGCAAAGACGGTGAACGAATAGGCCAAAAACAAGCCGAGAAGCACGCCGAGAATGGCCCCGGCCAACCCTAAAATAAACCCTTGGGAAAGGAATATCAAGCTCGCCTTACGATCGGTGATACCCATCGCTTTCAATATGCCGAGCTGTTTGGATTTTTGCAAGACCGTGATGGCCAAGACGCTCGCGATGCCAAGCACGACGCTGACCATGACGAACACCTGAATCATCGCGCTTGAGATGCTTTGGCCCTCCAAACCGCTTAAAAGCTCTTGATTGTCGGCCTGCCATTCGTTGATGCGGACATCCGGATACGCATCACGCATCGATGAGGCAAGCGCCGAGGAGGCAAACACATCGGCCAGCTGCATTTCGTAAGCGCTGATGCCGTCGGTGTCCAGGATGGACTGCACCCCGGAAAGCGTGCCCGCAACCCACGTTTCGTTGACTTGCGCGGTCCCGAGGTCGAAGGTGCCGACCACTCTCACCGTGAAGGTTTCAAGCCGCGGCGGCCCTAAAAACACTTCGACCGTGTCGCCGACTTCGGCCTCTGCAATCTGCAAAAGCGCGCTGCCTATGATGACTTCGTCGTCGGCTTCGGGCAAGCGCCCTTCGTTGAGGTTGCCTTCGAAATTGTAGATCTTTTCGGCGTCGTCAAAATCGAATCCCCTTAACAAAATCGGCTCGTCGGTGTCGCCGAGAAGCGTCGCC
>SL_5KL_010_SEDDRAFT_10001917_pt1 | contig 12059 bp, 11 predicted proteins | sample SodLakKL_010_SED_FD_9118 | JGI IMG/M metagenome (IMG submission 9118)
GTAATCCGCCCCGCCCTGGAAGCGGGAGAAATTGACCTTTACTGGGAATACACCGGGACCGGCCTGATGAACGTGATGGGTTACGATGCCGAAGAGCTGCCCGGTGACGAACAGGAAACTTTCCAAATCATCCATGACTACGACCTGGAAGAAAACAATATCAAGTGGCTTGATTATGTTCCGGCCAATAACACCTTTGTCCTGTTTGTAACCAGTGAAACCCAGCAAGAATACGGCTGGGAAACCCTCTCTGACCTGGCCGAATATGCCCGTGCAGAAGGCGGCGGGTCATACGGCAGCATTGCTACTCCGGCAGAGTGGGTGGAACGTGACGACGGCATGATCCCCTTCCAGGATCATTATGACTTCGAATTTGCCGATGTAGTGGAAGTGGAACTGGGCCTGGCTTACAGGGCTGTCGAGCAGGGTGAAGCCCTGATCGGAGTCGGGGACGCTACCGAGGGCCGGATCATCAAGTATGACCTCTATATTTTAGATGACGACCTGGACTTTTTCCCCGCTTACAATGCCGCTCCGACCATTCGCATGGAAGTCCTGGAGGCAAATCCAGAGCTTGAAGACATCCTGAGAGAGCTTTCTTCACTATTGGACCTGGAAACCCAGATTGAACTTAACCTGCGTACAGCCGTAGACGAAGAAGACCCCGAAGATGTTGCCTGGGACTTTCTCGTCGAGCAAGGCCTGATTGACAACTAAATCCCGGCTGGTAGTTATAACCGGGACCATTGCAAGAACGAGGGGTTTCTCCATCAGGAGAAACCCCTTTTAAGATAAACTATCTCACCGCAATACGGCCTGTTTTCTGCCCGGGGCAAGCAAAGCGAAAAATGCAGCTGAAACATAGCTATTCCCTGCGATGAACCGTCACCAAACCAAAATAAAGCGCAGCTGAACAGACATCCAGATTTACAGTAACTTTAACTTTTTATCAGGTTGTTTTCCCTGTAAATCAGGGTAATGACCAGGGCCATTAATCCAAAAAGAAAACAGATCAAAAATCCTAAACGATATGCCTCCAGGGTGTATATACGGGCTCCATCAATGATCAAACCTTCCCAACCCAGATCAAGAACGTAGCCAAAAAGTGGCTGCAGGATGGCCATACCGGCAAAAACACCTGTATTAACCATGGCTGTTACCAGGCCGGTATTCCCCGGTGAACTGGCCTCGCGGGCCATGGAAAAGGTCAACACATTGCCCGGGGTGCCAAAGCCGATAAAAAAACTGACCGCATAAAGCAGGACCGGAGACAGCAGGCCGGGCCAGGCGGCAATAATCCCCCAGGCCAGGCAGTAGAAGATAAAGGAAGTTGCTGCCGGTTTTTTTCTTGATCCCAGCCGGTCCGATGCAAAACCATACAGTGGAGCCCCGATCATATAGCCTACAAAGGCAGGAATGATAAAGAAGGAGGCCTGCCGGAGATCCATACCGTAAACATGGACCAGGTAGGAAATGCCCCATGTTCCGGAAAAGACAATAAACCCCCCGTAAATGCCGGTGTTGATCAAAAACAGCATCCACAGGCGGCCATTTCTTAAAATTTCCGGTAGGACTTTAAATAGGGGGGTTCCATCTTGACCGGACGGTTCGCTATCCAGGCCCGGCCCTGTTGAGTAAACCGGGGCATTTCCCGGATCATTAGGCCGGTTCCGGATAACCTTGATACAGGTTATTGCCACCAGTACTGTGACGGCCCCGGCCAGAATAAAAGATCCCCGCCAGCCAATCATATCTACCGAAATACTCAAAGGGGTGGAAGCAAGAAGGGTTCCACTGCTGCTGATGAAAAGGGCCAGGCCGGATAGAGTAGCAAACTCATTGGGCTTAAACCAGGAAGCCTGGAACTTGAATACGTTAATTAAGATCACCGAACCGCCAAAACCAATCAGCAGGCGGCCGAAAAAAACCAGGGCAGCATTCGGTGAAAAACCGATAATGATTGAACCAGCCGCCATGGCCGCCCCGCTCAAGAAAGCTATTTTACGTGGCCCCAGTCTGTCGACCATGGCTCCTCCGGGAAGCTGCATGATCAGGTAAGTGTAGGTATAGGCGGCAGCGAGGTTGCCCAGCCCCGCCCCGGTCAGGTTAAATTCAGAAGTAAGAAGATCGGCAACCACGTTGAAGGAAACCCGGTGGAAATTTGTGATCAGGTGCAAAGAGACCAGGAACAACCACATAATCCAGCGTATCCTCAGCACATTGTTCAACAGTTCAGGTCTGGTTCCGTCTAAAACTGTCACCCGACACCTCCAACATGTAGTAATGGCCATGTATATAAAGTTATTCTAGTGGCGGCGCGCCCCGCCTGGCCAGGGCGGCGCGGCGGGCGTTAATTTTTGCCGCCAGGACCGGCCGCAATTCGGTAGTCAGGATCCCGGCCAGGATCAGTGCAGCACCGATCAGTTTTTGCATGGTAAATATTTCATCCCAGAACAGGTAGGCAAAGAGCCCGGCAAAGGCTGCTTCCAGGGACAGGATCAGGGAAGCATGGGTGGGCAGTGTATAGCGCTGGGCATAGGTCTGGGTTACAAAGGCTCCAATGGTACAAAATACAACTGCATACAGGATTGCCCCCCAGATAGCAGGAGGCTGATGGAACATCAGTTCAGTCGGTTCAAAGACAAAGGCCACAACCAGGCTGGCCAGACCGGTAAAGGCGATCTGGGTTACGGCCAGCACAATGGCATCGCTGCGCTGAACGAACAACCCGATCGCTATTATGTGCGCGGCAAACAGGAAGGCGCATATAAGGGTCAGCGCATCTCCCAGTCCGAGTCCGGCCACTTCGTTGGCCGAAAGCAGGTACAGACCACATGCAGCCAGGGCTCCTCCCAGGTAAGCCCACCAGCCGGGGGAGCGTTTTGCTACTAAAAAATATAAAAAGGGCACGATGATCACGGCCGTATTGGTGATAAAACCAGAGTTGGCCGGGGTGGTGTAAAGAAGGCCCACAGTCTGGAAGGCAAAACCGCCAAACAGGAACAGCCCGATCAAACAACCGTCCAGGTAATCCCGGGCAGAAGCCCGGACCAGGCGCTTCCAAAAAAATGGAGCCAGTAAAAGTGTGGCGATGATAAACCTGATCCCCAGGTAAGTAAAGGGATGGATTATATCCAGGGCCTGCTTGATAATCACAAAATTGGAACCCCAGAACAGGGCAACAAAAACCAGCGATATATCAGCCAGGACTGTTTTTTTGCCTGCAATTAGCTGCTTCATATACGAGCTGGTTCCTTACAAAAATATTGCCCGGCTTACCAGTGTCTAGTGGTGACCGGACAATAAAACTATAACACATTCCCTGCTTTAATAAAAGGCTGCCTGAACTATGCCGCACCGGCTTTAAATTACAGGATCTGGCCCAGGAAAGCTTTTGTTCTCTCATGACTGGGGTTCTGGTATATTTGATCCGGGTGACCTTCTTCAACAATCCGCCCTTCATCCATATAAACAACCCGGTCACCAACTTCACGGGCAAAGCCCATTTCATGGCTGACCACCATCATGGTCATGCCCTCAAGGGCCAGGTTTTTCATAACCTGTAACACCTCTCCAACCAGCTCTGGGTCCAGGGCGGAAGTCGGTTCATCAAAAAGCATGATTTTCGGTTTCATGGCCAGGGCCCTGGCTATGGCCACCCTCTGTTTCTGGCCGCCCGACAGCATGGCCGGATAAACATCGGCCTTATCTGAAAGGCCTACTTTTTTCAGCAAATCAGCACCCTGCTCAAGAGCTTCTTTGTAGGGGACCTTTTTCACCTGGGTCAGCCCTTCAGCAACATTCCCCATCACCGTGCGGTGGGGAAAGAGATTGAAATGCTGAAATACCATCCCTACATCTGCTCTGACCTGGTGCAGGTTTTTGCTTTTAACATTAGCCTCAAGTCCGTCAATATAAATTTGTCCGCTCTGGGCAAATTCCAAAAAGTTTACACAGCGCAGCAGGGTACTTTTACCCGAACCGCTGGCCCCGATAACCACAACCACTTCTTTAGGGGACACATCCATATCAATATCTTTTAAAACATGCAGCTTTCCAAACCACTTATTCAGGCCTCTAATCTTAATCATCGGCACAATCACACCTTTAGTCTTGGTAATCGCTCACCTGGAGGCGCTTCTCGATCCTTCCCATCAAAAGGTTGAGAACAGAGGTCATTATCAGGTAATAAATGCCCACTATCATCAACATTTCCAGCATCATCAAGGTCGAGGAGCCCATCTGGCGAGCCCGCAGTAACAGCTCGCGCACGGCTATAGCGCTGGCCAGCGACGAATCTTTTAAAGCAATAATAAACTGGTTGCCAAGCGGCGGTACGGAGCGTTTAAAGGCCTGGGGCAAGATAATTCTGCGCATCGCCTGGACATGCGTCATTCCAAGGGACAGGGCCGCTTCGCGCTGTCCCCTGTCCACCGATTGAATGGCGCCGCGGAATATCTCCGCTATGTATGCTCCGTTATGAACACCCAGCCCGATTATCGCTGCCGGCATTCTTTCAATATTAACCAGATCAATCAGTCCATAATAAATAATCATTAACTGCAGGAGCAGCGGTGTACCCCGGATAGCCCAGATATAGGCTTTGGCCGGAGTATTTATTAGGGGATTCTTTGAAAGCCTCATCAAACCGGTTACCAGTCCCAGGATCAAACCAACGAGGATACCAAAGAAGGTGATCTGTAAAGTGAGCAGGGCAGCTGCATAAAAGCCGGGAAAAAACCTCGGTATTGCCGTAAAATCCCAAGGTAGATCTATCATCAACTCAACTCCTTACCAGGACAGCAATGACTGGAATACAATTCAAAATGACCTAGTTATTATAGATGTAATAACTAATTTTGCCTAACCTGGGCTTATAAGCCTGTGATATGCGGGCACGGGCTTTTTTTGCAGCCCGTGCCCGCATATCATTATGGCTTGGTTATATCCATACCATGCCATTCCATGCTTATCTCGGTCATAGTTCCATCAGCGTGCAGTTCCTCAAGAATTTCTGAGACTTTCTCTCTTAATTCATTGTCTTCCTGGCGAAATGCGACGGCTACGTTTTCAGTCCGGATCAGGTCACCGGCCATCATCAACTCATCACCGCCGGCAATCTCGTTTATTCCCCTGAGAGCAACCAGGCGGTCGGTAATCATACCGTCAATCCTGCCGCCCCGCACCTCCAGGAGAATAGTGTTAACTTCGGCGTAATGAATATCTTCGGCGCCAAGGTTGATGGCATCATCAACATAAGTTTCCCCGGTGATAACCCCGATATCGAGGCCTTCTACATCTTCAGGGCCTTCAATGCCCGAATCTTCGCGCACGATCAACTGCGCCCCGGAGTAATAGTAAGGAATGGTGAAGCTGACGATTTCGCGGCGTTCTTCGGTGTCAGCCATACTGCCCAGGATGGCGTCATAACGCCCGGCCCTCAAACCGTCGGGTAGGCCGTCCCAGTCGGAAGTTTCATAAACCAGGTCAACCCCAAGACGCTCGGCAATTGCTTTACCGGTATCGACATCAAAACCGATCGGGGTATCGGGATCATCTTCCCCGTAGTAGTTGAAAGGTGGATAGCCACCGCTGCCCACTACAACCAGTTCTCCGGCATCGAGCACCCTCTGCAGGCTGCCGTCGCCTTCAGGCTCGGCTTCTTCTTCCGGCTCTTCTGCTTCTACTTCCGGCTCTTCTTCCGGAGCTTCACAGCCGACAAAAACAAACATTAAAGCAACAAGCATCAATACAAAAAACAGATAGCTTTTCCGATTAATCATTGTTATTGAACACTCCTTTATTCGTTTGTCGAGCCCCTGCTAAAAATCAATATCAATTATGCCGGCGTCACCCCTCTCTTTATTTAATAGCAGCCTGTCAATCCATGTTATATCTTGGATGTAAAAATATAACAGGTTGCGAAAAAAGTAAAAAGCTTGCAGTTATTATATCCTTCTTTCAACTGCTCTTCAACCCGGAGTATGAACATTCCCATTAGTAATACTAAAAAAATACAGGTTATTATCTCTCTCAGTAGCTTATACTTAAAATAATGTCTATTTTAAAAACTAAAGCTAAAAATAAGCCCGCTGCCTGTTATCCAGGACAGCAGGCTCCATTTTTGACAATTTATTTGAACCCGGGCTTGTTACTGCCGGGCTACCTAAAATTCAAGGATCAGTATAATAAATCTAACAGCGAGTATAATAGAACCCGGGTCGAATCAACCATGCTGTCAATCTCTACATACTCATCAGCTGCATGGTAATTTGCTCCATCCGGGCCAAACAAAACTGTGGGGATCTCCAACCTGCTCGCAATATGATTGGCATCGGACTCAGAACGGAAATAGGTGGTCTGCAGCTTCCTGTCCAGGATCTCTTCAGTGCTGCTTTGCAGTGATTTGACCAGCGGGTTATCCTCACTAACCGTCCAGGGCCGGAAGAAAGCTTCCGGATGAGGTAGATCACGTAATTTAATCTCCACTTCGCTCTTTAGGCTCAGGCCGTTTACAATGTCCTGAACCTCCTTTAAAGCCTGGTCTGCGTCTCCTTCCACGGTGTGACGGTAGATTGTGAAGCCGGCCTCTTCTGGAACTAACAGGTACTTCTCTCCTCCGTACAGGTTGGTTATGCACATACTGCCGTCGCCAAGCTTGGGGTGGAAACCAGGCTTTAGTTTCTCTGTCAGGGCATTGATTATTCTCGCTGCATCTTCAACAGCATTAATGCCTTTTTCCGGGTTGGCGCCGTGGGCCGACTTACCCTTAACTTTGACAAAGTAAACGGCTGTGCCCCTGCTGCCAAGCGCTACACAGGGGAACCTTTCTGTCCCCGGGGCAAAGGGTCCGGAAGGCTCGGTAATCACAGCATAATCGCAGCCATCAACTATCCCGTCTAAAATTGTATAATGGGTGCCCAGGCCGAAAGGCCCTTCTTCGTCGCTGACTGCAGTAAAAATAATGTCCCCGGACAGCTCGATCCCCGCTTCAACCAGGGCCTCCAGCAGGAAAACACAGACTACCACTCCCGCCTTCATATCAAGTGCGCCCAGGCCGTATACGCGGCCGTCTTTTTCGATCCCGGCATAGGGGTCTACGGTCCACCCCCCGCACAAAGGGACAGTATCAACATGTGCGTTAAGCAGCAGGCGCGGGCCCCTTCCTTTGCCGGGCAAGCGGACAACCAGGTTTTCCCCTTTGAAACCGGTGATCTTTTTTTCTTCATAGTGGTGAATTTCAGTTTGAAGCCGGTTGTAATAAGAAAGCCGGCCCCGCAGGTATTCAATAATCTCAGCTTCTTCGAAAAAAGGGCTTTTAATGCTGATCAGTTCTTTTAAAAGCTTGACCATGTCATCCCTTTTAATCTCTTTAACTGCTTTCTCGTATAATTCCTGCCTGCTGCTCACATTCTTCCACCTTTCCGATCCGGATAATTATTTATTATAAAGCATTTTATAAAATAAAAAAGACAGGCACAACAAACTTGCCTGCTCCTGGTTATACCTTAACCGGGTTTTTATATTTTTATTCTTAATGTCAGATTTTCGGGGACAATCTTTACCAGGCATAAAATATCCAGCCCCTTTGGGAAAAACCCCACCGCCCGATGCCTGCTGATTACATTAGAACACATGGACGATCTAAATTTCGGTATAAAACTGCACAGCAACTCCCCAATCTTTCAGCATTGAACAGGCCAGGAATAAATCATTAATAATTAATATGTATAATCAAAAGAATGAAAAAGAAAAAAAGATTCTACTGCGGCTGGAGTGCATTGAGTGGTCTCTTTTTATGGTAGTTGGGTCATTTTGTCAATAATTAAGGTGTCGGATATTATTAGCCGCAATTATTGTGTCAGCAGTAGAATCATTTATATTATAAGGATTAACATTCTTAATTTCATTGTCTGGCAGGCTAAAATTCTTGGGTAAAAATTATACATTTTGTATAAACAGGCAGGAATACAAAAACTAAAATTGAATAATAGAAAAGTTGTCCAAACCACCAGTTAATGGAGAGACCGTGATGGCCTTTACAGTCAAGAAAGCGCTTGAAAAAGGGATTTTTAACAACTGCCGGCTGTTAACCGGGCAAAGCGGCCTGCAAAATGAAATTCACTGGGTCAACATCCTGGAAATACTGGATGACCTTAGCCATGTTGAACAAGGCGAATTTTTAATCACTACCGCGCACGGCTTTGATATTAGCAGCGAAAAGAAACAGCTGGAAATGCTCGATTTCTTTACAGCCAGAAAACTGGCTGCTATGGCGATCCAAACCGGCCACTATATCAAGGAAATCCCTTCCTCTTTCATCGGTTATGCAAAGCAGTACCGGCTGCCTTTAATCGAAATACCTCCCGAAGCAAGCTTTAAAAAGCTGACCCGGGCTTTAATGAGTGAACTGGTCAGCCACGAACTTTCCGCAACGGGAAGCAGCGAATTATCCACCGCGCAGATCCACCTCAACAACCGGATCAACGACATGAACCGGTTGTGGCTCAGGCTCATAAAAAGCGAGCACACCGAAAACCTGCACACTGAAATGAAATACTTCAACATTGTAGCAGGTGAACCTTACCAGGCTCTGCTGCTCCAATCCAGTCCAGGCAAAGGCAAACCGGGAATGCCCGGATCAGAACAGGAAGCTCATTTGATCAATTCAATAAGGCAAACCACCGCCCGGATTCTCCTGCAAAGGCACATTCCGTTTTTGATAGGCCCTTCTGATCAAAATATGCCCTTGCTTATTCAATCCGGCCAGCTGAAAGACAGGGCAGGAGATTCCGATCAACCCGTTATTGAACAGCTCTACAATGAACTGATCATGCTTTTCCCGGACCAGGTCATACTAATCGGCGCCAGCAAAGTTCACAACGATATCAATGAATTTAAGCCGGCATTGAGTGAAGCCGGAAAAGCCCTGCAGGCAGCCCGCCTGGGCCTGATCGACGATATGAGCCTGGTATCCTACAACAAGCTGGGCCTTTACCGCCTGATCATGGAAATTAAAAACATTGAGACTCTCCAGGAGATGTATGCTGAAACTATTGCTCCCTTGATTGACTACGACCACCGCTGCAAGGGAGCTTTACTGCAAACCATGAAAGCATTCCTGCAGCATATGAATATTAAAAAGGCGGCCGAAGCACTGTACGTTCACCGCCATACCATGCGCTACAGGCTGGAACAAATTGAAAAACTAACTGGCTACAACCCTCTCGTCCCTGCTGATGCCCTGCAGTTAAACCTGGGTTTGCACGTCTTTCATTACCTTAAAACCCTCAACCTGCTGCGGCATACTTTTTAATTAGACAGTTAACCATTCAGCCTGTTGCCTATGTTGAATAATAAACCGCTCCACGGGGAGATTAGAACCGCTCCCTGCGGATTAGAGGTCTGGGGCTGAGTAACTGCAAATGCCGAAAGTATACCTCACCCTGATAGCTCAATTCCCTCCCTGGCGTGAATAAGCCCTGCCTACCTTTAGCAGGGACCGGTTCCGGTCATGTTTGATTTCTCCCGGTTCATACTGAAGGGGCTTTCTAAAAAGCGGTCCGTCAACCACCAGGGTGTGCGCTTCGCCGCCTTCCCCGCAGGGGGAAATGTTTTTGCTGATGCAATATTCAATGTAGCGATCATCCAGGATCCGGCCCAACCAGGATTGATCGACCAGGTCACTGCGGATGGCCACTATCAGGGCCCTGCCTCCGCGCCGGATCAGCTCTTCCGATACCCTGCGCTCTTCCATCTGCCACAGGGGCAGGTTGTAGTTAATCCCGCAGCGCTCACACATCTTTTCCACCCACTGCCGGTGTTCTTCTAAATTTACATCGCCAAATACCCCTCCGGTCAGGCCATATTCCTCCTTGATCCGGTTAACCGCCTCTTCAAAGCCCTGCTCGTAGCTTTCCCAGGTTACTTCCTTCATTTCCAGGGGAATGCCCAGTGCTGAGGCCTGCTGCTCCAGCATTTCCGTCTTTAAGCCGTGCGAACGGCTGTAGCCGTCACCTCCGACAAAACTCAGCAAACAGGCTGTATCAAAACCCCTTTCCCGGGCCAGCAGTAAAGAAAGATACGCATCTTTACCCCCGCTCCAGGATACAAAAACTTTATCCCCGGGACTGTTATTATATACCATTCGGCAGTTCCTCCCCTGTTTCAGTTTCAAGGTGATCAACCCTGTTATGGTAAACCACCCTGTAGTTCCCGTTTTCCCGGCGGACCAGGCTGATGGAAGCGTTATCAATCTTTAAATCCCAGAAGCTTGCCCGGTCCAGGTCTAATACATTTTGAAGCAATGCCCGGATCGAACCGCCGTGGCTGACCACCACCGCTTCACGGCAATCCGGGCAGCTCTCTTCCAGTTTCTCAAGGAAAGTAAGCATGCGCTCGCTGACCTCCTCTATCGTTTCCCCTTCGGGGGCGGAACGGGTAAAAGGATCGTCAAACCAGCGCCTGATTTCCTCACCCCACTGCGCTTCAATTTCTTCATAAGTGAGGCCTTCCCAGCGGCCAAAGTGGATTTCCCTTAACAAGGGAGTAACCTTCGGCTCCAGGCCGCAGAAAGAACCGATCACCCGGGCTGTATGGATCGCTCTCTGCAGATCGCTGCAGAAAACACCGTCAATACTTTTCCCGCCCAGGAACAACCCCACTTTTTCAGCCTGTTTAAGGCCCTGCTCCGATAGCGGTGATTCCATCCAGCCCTGGTAACGTTTTTGTTTGTTCGATTCGGTCTCGCCGTGGCGGACCAGGTATAGCTGCATTTATTGTTCTGCTCCCTTCGTTTCTGAACCAACTTCTTTTTCATCTTCGCCGGCTTCATCTTTGTTGCTGACCCTGGCATCTTCAAACGTGGCCATTTCCAGGGTTACCCTGGCAGCTGCTTCAAGCAGGTGCATGGCCAGGACGGCGCCGGTGCCTTCTCCAAGGCGCATCCCCATGTGGATGTAGGGCTGCAGGTCCAGGTAATCCATCAGCAGGGCATGGCCCGACTCGGCAGACAGGTGGGAGGGTACCAGGTAGTACCGGGCATTGGGGCACATTTTCACCGCTGCCAGCGCTGCAGTGCTCGAGATGAAGCCATCAATTACAACCGGAATACGGTGGGTAGAGGCTCCGATAATCAAGCCGGCCAGGGCGGCCAGTTCCAGCCCGCCAACCAGGCTGAGCACCCCGATGGGATCTTTCGGATCCGGTTTATGCATCTCCAGGGCTTCACTGACTACCTTTTGCTTGTGAAGAAGCTTTTCATCATCAAGGCCGGTCCCCCTGCCGACAACCAGCGATGTCTCATAACCGCTGAGAGCAGCCATAACGGCGCTGCTGGCCGTGGTGTTGCCGATTCCCATTTCTCCTGTGGCCAAAACCTTGATGCCGTCCCCGGCAGCTTCACGGGCACATTCAATACCGGCCATTAAGGCTTTTAGAGTTTCCAGGCGGTTCATAGCCGGACGGCGCCTAAAATTGTCACTGCCTGCTTTTACCCGGACCCGCTTTACACCGGGCAAATTGTTGTCCACTTTAACCCCGACATCTACGACTTCAACTTCCACTTCGCCCTGGCGGCCAAAAACGTTAATTGCCGCCCCGCCGCCGGTGAAGTTGGCTACCATCTGGGCGGTTACTTCCGATGGGTAAGCGCTGATTCCTTCTTCTGTTACCCCGTGGTCGGCAGCCATTACTACAACCCTCTTGCGTGCCCCTACCGGAAAAAAGTCACCGTTAATTCCAGCCAGTTGAACAGCCAGGTCTTCCATTCTCCCCAGGCTGCCCTGCGGTTTAGTTAAAATATCCATGCGCGCCCTGGCTTTTTCCATTGCCGCTTCATCAAGCGGGCTAATGCTGCCAATAATATTCTGCAGTTCCTGCTCCATTTGTTGCTGTTCTTCCATCATGAAAACTCCCTTCTATTTCGTAGAATTATACGCATGAGTTGAGCTCTTCCGGGCCAGTTAAATATAATAAGCCACGGGGACAGTTCCATCGTCTTCCCTTCGGCCTACGCTGCGCTTCGGGACGCTCGAACCGTCCCCATGGCGCCGCTCAAC
>SL_5KL_010_SEDDRAFT_10001918_pt1 | contig 12055 bp, 9 predicted proteins | sample SodLakKL_010_SED_FD_9118 | JGI IMG/M metagenome (IMG submission 9118)
TGATCTGCCGCCGCTGCCACAAAATAACTTTGGATATTGTAACCGGTTGCCCAGGTTATTACTTCCTTGCCTTTATCCTGTAGATCTTTGATCATTTGTGTCAAATGCTGGATCTGGGAATAGGAGAGGGCTAGGCTGCCCAGGTGAAGGATAACACCCTTAACATGAGGACTTTTGCCTGTAAGCTGGAATTCTTTTTCCAACTCTTGCAGGCTTTTCAAAGGGGGCCTCATTTTTCTTTGAATAAAGCCTTCCGGTAATTGCCTGAGATCGGGGTAATAGCCATGAAGGGTAAAAATAACATAATCAGGATGGCGAACCCCTTTTTTTATGAAGTTGGCAAAAATCACCAGTAGTGTGCGAAGGATGTATACCAGGTAAGAAATAAGCATTACACCAGCTCCTTATGTGTTCCGGCTATATAGTGTTTCAGTTTTTGATCGTAATTTTCCTGCCAGGGTTATAGTAGTCTTTGCTTGTGCAGTCAGCAGATAATAATAAGTTCAACGCGTCGGTAATTAGAGGAATATTGCATTTGCTCCAAAAAACAATGATTGGCAAGGTTGTTCGCCGTGCACTCGGGGCCGAGAAAGAAAACAAAAAGCAGTAAAAAAAGTAACATATATAAAGGCCCTGTGCATACGGTGGTACAGATCCTTTGATAATCAGCACCCAACCGTTTGCCAATCAAGTTTGGCTAATACTCGAGATATTCTTTTTTGTTATTTTTCCAATAAACTATGAAGCTGCTTCTTTTAACATGTTTAACAGTTTTGGCAGTGCAACGCTCATCAAAATTCCCATGGTTGTCTTGGATAAGTCGACCAGTGTCCCGTTCTGGTAATCGCCAACGAGGATAACGACAACTAGTAGATCGTTTTCCAGGTGAACGATGTAGTAATTACCGAGGCCGGGGTATTCTGATTCGCTTGTAGTTTTATCCAGCATCCGTGTGACCTCGTTAAACAGGGCAACTGCCTTGGGCTGAGAATTATAAGAGGCAAGCGGCTGAGCATCTTTTGTGTGCCAAATATCACTAGCGATAAGTCCCTCCCCAAGGTCGTCTTTTAGCTCATCGATAATCTTGTTAAACTTTTCCAATAGCTTTGCCATGTTCCCCATCCTTCCTGTTCTTTGTTGCCTTTGTGAATTCAACTTAATATAATCCCAGAATAGAAGTGCATTTTACCGGGTTCTTGCCGTTAGAGCAATAAATCCTTTAGCCTGCAGCAGGCACAAAAAATTTGTTTCTCCCTGAATTAAACTTTGTTGATGGCAAGACCCCCTTTCTTGATTTTCGTCAGGCCGGAGGGCTTTTTCCCGGCATGCCGGATTAAAAATTCGTTCTTTACAGCCTAAAATCCTCCTCAAAATCTTCAATGCTTAATATATCTTCTTCCCAGCTCGATGGTTCGGCGCTTTCGGAGGGTTCATCTCTTCTTGCCACTAATGTTTTGTTGTTTTCTTCCTCTACCAGCACCCGGCGAAGATGCTTGCCGGCATTGCTCTTTGGAAGTTCACTGCGGAATTCAAAAGCGCTGGGCAGTTTGTAGACCGCCAGTTTTTGAGCACAGTAATCGAGAATTTCATCCGCACTTATATGCTCTCCATTTTTCGGCACTATGTAAGACTTCAGCACTTCTCCGTAATAACTGTCGGGAATGCCGGTAGTAACCACCTCGGCAACCTTGGGGTGGTTGGAAATAACTTCGTCAACTTCCCGGGGGTAGACGTTAAGGCCCCCGGTAATAACCAGGTCTTTCTTTCGGCCGACAATATAAAAGTAGCCCCCGCCGTCCATTCTGGCAATATCCCCGGTATAAAGCCAGCCGTCGCGCAGGGTTTCTGCAGTTTCTTCGGGACGGTTCCAGTAACCTTTCATTACTTGGGGCCCCCGGATAATCAGTTCACCTTCTTCGCCAAAGGGCATATCCCTGGTTCCTTTTTCCAGGTCGACGATACGGCATTCGGTGTTGGGGAAAGGCAGTCCAATACTGCCGAACTTGCGAATTCCTCGAAACGGGTTGGCGTGTGTAGTAGGAGAGGCTTCGGTTAAGCCGTAGCCTTCGATAATTTTGATGCCGATTTTTGATTCGTAATGCTCAATTACATCTACAGGCATGGGGGCTCCACCGGTACGCCAGATATCCACGGCTTTCAAATTGTGCTCATTTGCGTTTGGATGATTGGCAATGGTGGTAAAAATAGTGGGAACACCCATAAAGAATACCGGGCGATACCGGTCTATTAATTCAAGGGTTGTGTCTACGTCGAAACTGGGCAATATCAGCAGTCCCAGGGGGAATGTCATTCCGAAATTCATAACGGCGGTCATCCCGGTGGCGTGGAAAAAGGGCATAATTGCCAGTCCAAACTGCTGGGTGACTCCTTGAGCAAATTTGTCCTTAAACCAGCTGGAAAACCATTCTCTTTTCTGGACTACATTGCAGACAAGATTGTAATGAGTCAGCATGGCTGCCTTGGGAGAACCTGTTGTCCCTCCAGTATACTGGAGAACAGCCACATCTTCTTTTGGATCGATTTCCGCTTCCGGTGATTCTGGTGGATATTTTGCCAGCAATTCATCAAAATCGAGGTTATATTCGTTTGAATCCAGCTTATCTGACAACCTGTTTACAATTACGTGCTCGACATTTAATTTGTTGCGTACGGCCTGGAAGGAACCGCTGACAACATCTGCCATGATTATAACTTTGGGCGTGGAATCGTTAATAGCCATTTCCACTTCGGTTGGCATAAAGAGGGGATCTACCTGGACTTCAATTGCCCCGATCTTCATGCATGCATAATAGGCGTAAATGTATTCGGGACAATTCGGCATTATGATGGCTACCCGGTCACCCTTTTTGACGCCTAAACTTGTAAGCGCAGCTGCAAACCGGTTAATATTTTCATGGACCTTCCCAAAGGTAATTTTTTCCTCCAAGAAAACAAGGGCTATCAAATCCCTGAATTGGAAGGTCTTTTCCTTCATATACCGGTAGAGTGAGATTTCCGGATACTCCAGGTTCCACCGCACAGGGTAATTTTTTAGCCACTTATGATATGACATTTCCTGCTTACCTCCCGTGTATGAATGTTAAAGTGAACAGTGCTATAAGTATTTTTAGATAAAAATAATTACTGCAGTGTACAAATAGCACTCACCAGTGGTGCCTGGGCAAGCAGTCAAATAAGCACCTTAATGAGAGCCGGGGGCTGGAAAGCGCTATACTGCTTTTAATAATTAATAGATGGCATCGCTTCGGAGCTTTAACCTGCCAAAAAGAACCAGATGATCATAGCCGCCAGCAAAGCAGTAATAACAATGTTCCAGATCCACAAAGTTTTTAACGGCGATTTTGTTTCTTCATCTTTCCTTTCCAGCTGTTCTGTAAGTTTTGCGATTTCCCTCTGCAATTCCCTGCTTGGGTCTTCTTCCCGGGGAGCATCGGTCCGACTGCCAACAACCGTACTTTGAGATTCAGGTTGAGCGCTCATGTCTGCACTTCCTGGTTTACCTCCTGCCGCTGCTCTTTCGCCAAAGTGGGCCTGTGCTTTTTCGCCTTTTTTCAATTCGCCGGCTGTTTTTTGTTCTTCCGATATGCTGTCGGCATACTGGGCCTGAATTTCGTCATCTTTCCATTCACCTGTATACTTTCTGCCGTCTGCATTGATCATGGTTCCCTGGCCGTGTTTTTTGTCGTCTTTCCAGTTGCCAATGTATTTTTTCCCATCCGTGTAAATCATAGTTCCATAGCCGTGTCTTTTACCTTCATACCTTGTACCAATGTATTTTAACCCGTTAAGATATAGCATAATTCCTGAACCCTGTATCCTGTCGTCTTTCCATTCACCAACATATCTTTCGCCGCCGGTATAAACCATAGTTCCCTGGCCGTGTCTTTTGCCGTCTTTCCATTCCCCAATATATTTTCTTCCGTCCTGCCAGGAAATTATTCCATGCCCATTTGGCTGGTCATTATCAGATGCCACAAGGTCTTTAAACTCTTCTGCGTTTATCCTGATTTCTTCAGCATGCCTTTTGCCTTCTTTCCATTCACAAAATAGAATGTTTCCATTGGTGTAGATAATAGTTCCCGGGCCGTTTCTTTTACCGTTTTTCCATTCACCGACGTATTTGCCAACATAGGTGTCTTCATCCCAAATTGTCATAACACCCTGGCCATTTCTTTTGCCTTCCTTAAACTCCCCGGCATACTTTCTGTTACCGGGCCAAAATATCATTCCCTGGCCATTGGGCTGATCGTTTTCCCATTCGCCTATATATTTTGCTCCATCCGGCCTGGTCCAGGTGCCGTAACCATGTCTCAATCCGTTTTTGTATTCGCCTTCGTACTTGCTGCCATCTCGCCAGGTTATTACTCCCTGGCCATGAGGTTGGTCACTTTCCCACTCTCCAACATACTTCCTTCCATCGGCGTAAATCATTGTGCCATGACCGTGTTTCATGCCGTTTTTAAATTCACCTTCATACTTGCTTCCGTCTTCACGGGTCATGGTTCCATAGCCGTCTGATTTCCCCTCTTTCCATTCGCCGACAAACTTTCTTTTTTCCGGGAACAGATAAACTCCCTGACTTAATCCCTTGTTCATATTTAACCACCTTTCCCAGAGATATAGATTAAAAGTTTTGTCTTGTTCTTGATTTATGTCGGTTATGGTGATATATGTTTATATCATGGCTGCCGTGTGTGCATATCAGTTTTTAATTATTTATTAACTTAAAGAGCCAGGATTAAACTTGATTAAAGACAAAAACAACCCACTTTGGCAACCCGGCAATCATGGCTCTCGAATAAGAGCTTTAGATCCGTGGTTTTGCGTCCTCGTTTTTCAACGAGTTTGCCTTTTTCATTGGGTTTTATTATGACTTTTTAATTATATCCCCTATATATGTAATATTATATGATTTTAAAAAGATTATGTCAATCTTTAAATAATTCTAAGCTGTTTGTCATGTTAAAAAATCTTTGTATAACAAAAACTGTACTAAGATTGCTTCGGTTCTATGCCTTTTTCCAGTAAAATTTCAGCAACCCATCTGGNGGTTTTGCCCGCTACATCGGTGCATTTGTCATCATGTGCTCCGGCTGCTTCAAACTTTTGATATTCTTCTTTATCCCACAGGTTAAAAGAACGGCCCATCTTTTTGTTCTGAACGTCATTGCATGTTACACTTCCAAATTCATCGATGAATTTATCACGGAGTTCTTTTGATAAGAAGAAATTCTTAAAGTGCCTGCCGCCTTGTCCGAATTCCTTTCTTTCCCTGCCAAATTGACTGCTGATTGCGGCAATGCCGCCAACCAGGGCTCCGCAGGTCCCATCACCGCATAGGGCGCCGCCTCCTGCCAGGGAGTGAACTGCTTTAATAGTTGCATCGTCAACAAAATCAAAATAATCCTTGATTGCCGAGAGGACCGCCTGAGGGCAAGAACCATATTTGCCTTCATACTCGTAAGCGCGGTTGTAGATTTCTTCCAGCAGTTTTTCTCTGTCAACCTCCATTTATACATTCTCCTTTTCGGTTGTTTTGTTAAATGTTTGTTAATATAGTAATTCTTTATTGATTGCCATGATCCTTCAATATATTGGGGATGGTCCTTTTTGTTTCACTTGACACGGACTATTGGGGACGGTTCTTTGAGCTATTTGCGATCTTCAACAAAGCATTATTGCTAAGGATTTTCAGGGTATAGCAAAAACATTTTACCCCAACGCGGGCTTTTAAAGCAGGGGTTTTACCTGTTGCCCCCAGCAAAAGCGACAAAATTGACCCCAGTTTATTTCTGACAATTGCCTAGATTGGATCTATTAGGAATATAATGGTATGGCAGGAAATAAAAAGGGAAATCCCCTTCTTTGTAGAAATAGTTTTTAGGGAAAAAACAATACAAAGGAGGATTTCCCTTATGGCAATTATAACACGACAAGGACAAATTTTTGAATGGGAAGAACTTGAAATATTAGGCGACTTAGAAAGATTCAGGCTGGTAAAAGAACATATGCCCGATGAAAGGCTGATGCAGCATTTAGAAAGAGACAGAAACCGCGGGCGCGATGATTACCCCGTCCGGGCGATGTGGAACTCGATTTTGGCCGGAGTCATCTACCAGCATCCATCTATTGAAAGTTTAAGAAGAGAACTTTCCCGTAACAGTCAATTACGCCGGATGTGTGGATTTGCAGAAGATAAAATTCCTTCCGAGTGGGCCTACAGCCGCTTTCTGGCCAATCTATTTGACCACGGGGATTTAATCAATGAAATCTTTGAAAGTTTAGTAACCCTGTGCTATGAACTGTTGCCCGGTTTTGGCAAGCACCTGGCTTTAGACGGCAAAGCGATTGATTCTTTTGCCAGAAGAAGCAATAAAAATCACAAACAAGATGGCAGGAGAGATTTAGATGCTGATTACGGGGCCAAGGGTTACAAAGGAAAGCATCAAGAGGGCACCCTGTGGGAAAGGACAATTTACTGGTTTGGCTACAAACTGCACCTTTTAGTGGATGCTGACTATGAACTGCCGGTAACATATGCACTAACACCGGCTTCACATGCAGAAATTACTCAGGCCCATCAAATGATCGGTGATTTAAGGACAAAAAGGCCTCAAGTTTTAGATATTTGCCAGTTTTTTAGCGCTGACCGGGGCTATGATGACACCAAACTGCTTGCCAGACTGTGGGACGATCACGGCATAAGGCCGATTATTGATATCATAGACTACTGGAAAAGCGGGGAAGAAACCAGGCTATTTGAAGGCTGGGACAACATCGTCTATGACTACCGGGGCACAGTTTACTGCTGCTGTCCAAAGGCACTAAAGCTAAGGGAAATGGCCTATGCCGGGTTTGAAAAGAAAAGAGGCACTTTAAAATACCGTTGCCCGGCGGAGCATTACGGTTTTAAGTGCAAGGGCAAAAAAGAATGCACGGTTAAAAGCAGCATCCGGATTAGTATTGATGAAAACAGGCGTTACTTTTTACCCCTGCCCCGCTCCAGTTATCGTTTTGAAGACTATTACAAGAAGCGTGCAGCGGTAGAAAGAGTTAACAGCAGGCTTGATGTTTCCTTTGGTTTTGAGCAGCATTTTATCCGGGGCCTTAAAAAAATGCGGTTTCGCTGCTCTTTGGCCTTATGTGTTATGCTGGCCATGGCCATAGGCAGGGTTAAAGAAAAAAGGCCGGACTTATTGCGCAGTCTAGTTCAGACTGCGTAAGAAAAGTTATTTTATTTTCTTACCCTAAGCGGGTAGTGGTGTGTCCAAAAACCTGAAATACCCATGGATTTAATGATGTTAGTGCCTAAAAAGGAACACGTATTATCATTTTGTTGTCGGCATCACCCGACCATGCGCTGTTAATTGGTTTTTTAAAGAGGTTTTCGCCTACAGCGCAAATAGCTTTATTGATTGCCATGATCCTTCAATATATTGGGGATGGTCCTTTTTGTTTCACTTGACACGGACTATTGGGGACGGTTCTTTTTGTTTCACTTGACACGAATAATTAATTAAAGTATAGTTTAAATAAGCATATGCTTAATTAGATTAACTATAAGGTGCTACATGGATGATAAAAAGGCCGTTCTAACTTTTAGGGCAATCGGTGATAACACCCGTTTAAAAATAATGAAACTGCTTCTTGAAAACGATCTTTGCGTTGGCGCCCTGGCCCGGATTTTGGAAATATCCAAGCCGGCGGTTTCCCAGCACTTAAAAGTACTGCGCGACGCCGGCCTGGTTAAAGGTGATAAACGTGGTTATTGGACACATTACGAAGTAAACAAATCATTTTTTCAAGATGCCATCTACTTCCTGCATGAAATGGCCGAACCTGGAGGTTCGGCTGCTTATGTTTGCCTGCGGGGCAACGGCCGGAATAACGACATGGACATGGAAAGGAGGGTTTTGGCGATGTGCAAAGACTGTTGTGAACAGACGGAAAAACTGAAAATGAAACCACAGCAGTGTACACCTGAACAGATTAAAGAATGCCACGGTGATGATAAAGACCATCCCTGCGAGAAAGAAAAGGAAAAATAAAGCGGCATCAATTAGCATTTAAGGGCGTTCGGTGAGGTGAGCCGGTAATTTGGTGATTATTGAAGCTGAAGGTTTAAAAAAGATTTATAATGGCCTGACCGCGGTAGGTGGAGTTAATTTTTATATTGAGCGGGGAGAAATTTTCGGTTTTCTCGGTCCGAACGGGGCCGGGAAAACCACCACCATCAATATGCTCACCGGACTGGCCCGTATTACTGACGGCAGGGTTAAGCTGCTTGGCGAAGACTACACCAACAACGCCAAAAAAGCCCAGGCCAGGATGGGAATAGTGCCCGATGAGAGCAACCTTTACGAAGAGTTGAATGGTTGGGAGAACCTGTGTTTCTGCGGGGCTCTTTACGGCATGGAAAGAAAGCTCCGGGAGAAAAGGGCCGAACAACTGCTTAAGCAGTTTGAGTTGGGCGAAGCCGGCCAAAAGCCATTTAAGGCTTACTCCAAGGGCATGAAAAGAAAACTGACCATCGCTGCGGGGATCATCCACCAACCGGAAATCTTGTTTCTGGATGAACCTACCACCGGGATTGACGTAGCTTTTGCCAGGCAAATACGCAGGATGATTGTCGATCTTAACCGCAGGGGAACAACAATTTTTCTTACCACCCATTATATCGAGGAGGCGGAAAGACTTTGTAAACGCCTTGCTTTTATTGTTCGAGGAAATATTGTTCGTGAAGGTACTGTAGATGAACTATTGGAAGAAGCCCGGGAAGGAAATGTAGTCAATTTTACCCTGGGAGGAGATGTTTCCGGAATAGAAGGTGAGTTTAAGAGCCGGTTTCCGCAGTATGATATCAATCTGCCGGAAAATAGTGCGGTGAGCATTTATTCCCCACAATCTTTCAGCCTTTTACCCCTGGTGCAATTCTTTGAGGGAAAAGGGCTTCCGGTTTATGAAGCTAAGATACAGCGCCCTACCCTGGAGGAAGTTTTTGTTAAGGTAACGGGGATCGAGTTAAAAAAAATGCGAAACCAAAAAGGGTCTTGATCATGAAAGACTGGATCGCTTTTACCAACATTTTAATGAAAGATATGCGCAGCTATTATTTAAAGCCGCCCAATATCAGCTGGGGGCTGATATTTCCTGTTGCCTGGACCTTGATGTTTTTCTTGCGTTCTCCCGTAGCCTTGGAAGTGCGAGATTTGCTGCCTGGAGTAATGGCCCTGTCTATCCTTTTCGGAACCACCTCCATGCTGGCGGTAACGATTACTTTTGAAAGGAAAAGCCGCTCTTTTGAGCGCTTACTGCTGGCACCGATCAGCCTAAACCTTTTGATGCTGGCCAAAACCTCCGGGGCTATTGCCTTCGGGGTGGTCAACGCTTTTGTACCGGTGATTTTTGCAAGTTTTTTGACCGAGCTAACCGGAATCGACTGGATTATGGCTTTGGGCAGTGTGTTTTTTATTGCGATCACCTCCACCTTCCTGGGTCTCTTTATTGCCGTTTCCGTAAGCCAGGTTTTTGAAGCCCAGACTTTTTCGAATTTCTTCCGCTTTCCCATGCTTTTTCTGTGCGGGCTTTTCATTCCGCTGACAGATCTGCCCGTCTTCCTTCAACCTGTTTCTTATGCCCTGCCACTTACTTACGGTGCCGATATTTTGAAAACCGCCATCAACGACAACGGCTTTTTATCCGTACCCTTAAGTTTTTTGATTCTTGCCGCCTTCAGTTTCTTTTTATTTGCCTACAGCATCCATAATGTGAACCGAAAATGGATAGTGTGAATGAACGGAGATCAGTTTATTATTTTTTAAACGCTGGATTGGTGTTTATGGATAGTTCAATTATAAAAATTTATTTATTCAGATCATTTTTTATTGACATTTGCGGCCGGGACTCGGTAATATTAATCGTAACGAAGCACTTATCTTTCTATTATCCCTAACCTTTAGTCAGAATCAAATTAATTAACATATTTTTTCTTGAACTGCCTAAATATCATGTGTATACACGGAAGCCATACTGTCCCGGCATGGGAGTGAGAAAGGTGGATAAAACAAAAAAATCTAAAAAAATTACATATTTAAAAAGTATTCTTTTTGTATCGGGATTTGTGATCATCATTTTCGTCTTGTTTGCTTTTTTTAACGGGTTTAATTTTTGGAAGGCCGATCATCCGGAACAAGAATTATACGACGATCAAGATTTTAAAGAAAAAAGAGAACAAATGGTGGTAAAACTTGCGCAAAGAGATGATGTCGATCAGGAAAATGTTACTGATCCCGGGGTTTTGGAGGCTATGGGAACAGTTAAAAGGCACTTTTTTGTGGATGCACAATTCCGTGATTCTGCTTACAGGGATGTTTCACTTCCCATTGCTGAAGGTCAAAACATCTCTCAGCCATACGTGGTTGCCAGAATGACAGAACTTCTTGAAATTGAACCGGGTGAGAGGGTCCTGGAGATTGGTACTGGCTCGGGATACCAGGCAGCGGTGCTTGCCGAGCTCTCAGATGAAGTTTACTCTATTGAAATTAGGGAAGGTTTGGTAGATATTGCCAGGGCGAATCTAAAAAATGCCGGCTATAAAGATGTTAAAGTAAAGCACGCCGACGGCTATTTCGGTTGGGAGGAATATGCCCCGTTTGATGCAATTATTGTTACCTGTGCAGCAAACCATATCCCTCCTTCGCTAATTGAGCAGCTGGGTGAAGGGGGAAGGCTTGTGATACCTCTCGGTGAAACGGAATATTTTCAAATGCTGACCAAAATAGTAAAAGAGGATGACGAAAAAAAGCTTGTAAGTCATACGGGCCCGGTGTGTTTTGTTCCCATGGTCGGAGAGGCGGACTTCGAGAATTGAACCTTATACAGCGGGGATTCTAATCTCAGCCGCCTAGAAAACGGCAACGGTTTTAAAAGGCAATCAGGTATGTTTTGAAAGATTGGAAGATGACCGGGAAAGTTTTGTATACAAGTAAATGGATGCTGTTGCAGTGAGGTAGGCAACTGCAGCCAGTTTCAGAACCAGGGAAAAACCGCCTGATATGGCGATTGTTAGAGCAAGTGAGGCACTGACAACAGAAGCTGTGCCGTTGGCCGACCAGGCCCATGGGATCAATTCTTTATCATCCTTACCGATTAAGCGCATTGCCAGTGGAAAGGGCATCCCCATAAAGAACCCCAAGGGAAACAAGATAACGGATGTAAAAGCTATTCTGGCTGTAAGCGGGTACAGTACAGCAAATTCGCTTATATCAGGCAAAACCAGTGTTATTATTAAGATCAACATGGCTATGACTCCGCCGGAGAAAATGATACCCCTTTTCTCATTGGTAATATGCCTGGTTGTAAACAGGCTTCCCAGGCCTGAGGAAATTAGAAGGGCAAATAATACGACAGCCAGTGAATAAGTGGGGTTTCCAAAGATCCTTATAAACCGATAAATAATTGGTATTTCAGCAAACATGAAGGCTGTTCCGATTAATATAAAGTAGAGAATGGCTGGCAAGACTGCCTGCCTCGGAGTAGAAATGGGGTTTCTTTTTTTTCTAATAAAGATGGGTGTTATGATAAAGACTACAGAAAGTATAAAGGCCTGAATACTTACCAGGGGCAAAAGATAGCCTCCTTCAAGCAAAATTTGCCATTTTCCCGAGGTGCTGTGATAAATTTCAGAAAACCTTTCCAGGGTAAAGTAGTTATAAAAGAAGGGGGCATCGTCGGTGGCAGGACTAATGTCAAAGAGATAATCTCTTAAGAAAATTTCCCGCTTTTCTGGATTCAGCAGGGTAACAAATAGTTCATGATAAACGGGCCTTTCGAAAGTGCTGTATATATTGGCTTTAGTGCTGTCCATATCCGGATAATAAACCAGGTCAAATTTTCTACTTTGAGAGAAATCAAGCAGCATCCCAATATCTTTTTCGGTGATTTCCCCCTTTTTTAAAAGTATTGTAATTGTTCCCCAGCTCCTAACAGCCATGATCTGTTGTTTGGGATCCTCGGAGCCTTCGAGATATTCCAT
>SL_5KL_010_SEDDRAFT_10001921_pt1 | contig 12048 bp, 9 predicted proteins | sample SodLakKL_010_SED_FD_9118 | JGI IMG/M metagenome (IMG submission 9118)
CGTGCATCTGAACATCGGCTCGGACACCGAGCCGTCGATGCTGCACGACATCGGCGGCGTCTCCCGCAAATGCATGGAATGGGGCATGCCCCTGCTGGCCATGGCCTACCCCCGCGGCCCGGGCATCAAGGACCCGTTCGACGTGGACCTGGTGAAGCACTGCGCCCGGGTGGCGGTGGAGCTCGGCGCCGACCTGGTGAAGACCAACTACACCGGCGACCCTGACAGCTTCCGCGAGGTGGTGGAGGGGGCGATGGCGCCGGTGGTGATCGCCGGCGGCCCGAAAATCGCCTCCGACAAGGAGCTGCTCACCATCGTGAGGGAGTCCCTGGACGCTGGCGGCAAGGGGGTCTCCATCGGCCGCAACGTGTTCCAGCACCGCAACGTTGAAGGCATGACCAAGGCCATATCCAGCCTGGTGCTCCACGGCGCGGACGTGGATGACGCCATGAAGCTGCTGAAGTGATTATCATGGGACGCATATGGGCGCGGGCGGACCTTCCCGATTCCGCCGATGAGAGGAAGAGCCTGGTCACCGGCGCGTTGGAGAGGGGCATCGAGGACATCGTGGTCCGCAAAGGCGATGAGTCCATGGAGGGCCTGGGAAGGATGACCCTTCATTTCCGGGACGGTGAGAGTATCGATTCCCCTTGGGGCGAGCTGCGCATCGTCTCCGTCGACGACCCTGAGAGCATGTCCGAGCTCATGGCCTCGGCGGGGGAGGGGTCCTTCGTGGTCAGCACCAGCGACTGGAAGGTCATACCTCTGGAGAACCTCGTAGCCGCGTTCCAGGGCAGCGGCTCGCGGCTGCTCGCCACCGCCGACAGCCTCGGCGAGGCGCGGCTCTTCCTGCAGACCCTCGAAGGCGGGGTCGATGCGGTGCTGCTGCCGCCGGAGGTNTGGAACGACGACGGCATCATCAGCCTCCTGCAGGAGGAGGGCTCGGTGGAGCTGCAGGCCGTCACCGTCAAGGAGGTGAGGAAACTGCCCCTGGCGGACCGCGTCTGCGTCGACACCTGCAACATCATGGTGCCAGGAGAGGGGATGCTGATCGGCTCGCAGTCGGCGTGCATGCTGCTCGTGCAGTCGGAGAGCGAGGAGAGCGGTTACGTGGCATCGCGGCCGTTCCGCGTCAACGCCGGGGCGGTGCACGCCTACGTGATGACGCCGGGAGGGAAGACCAGGTACCTGTCGGAGCTCAAGAGCGGCGACGAGGTCCTCGTGGTCGGTTCCGACGGCGCCGCCCGACGCTCTGTGGTAGGTCGCTGCAAGACCGAGAGCAGGCCGATGCTGCTGCTGGAGCTGGAGCATGGGGGGAGGTGCTTCAGCTCCGTAGTCCAGAACGCCGAGACCGTCAGGCTGATCGGCCCGGACGGCTCCATATCGGTGAGCGATATAAAGGCGGGGGACAAGGTCCTCGCGGCGGTGTCGGAGGGCGGAAGGCATTTCGGCATGAGCGTCGATGAGACCATCAGGGAGACATGACCCGTATCTGCCTATCAGTGGGCCGCGTCGAGGACCTGCAGTCCGACGCGATGCAATCGGCGGACATGGCCGAGCTGAGGCTGGACATGACCGGATGGCCGCTGGATCCCCTTCCCGAAAAGCCCTTCATCGCCACCCTGGGCGGGCTTGAGGGCCAGAGCAGGGCGGAGGCGGCCGAGTGGGCGCTCTCCGCGGGGGCGGAGCTGATCGATGTCGGCGATGGCGACGACGCCATAGACGAGGGCAGGAAGATGGCCTCCCATCACGACTGGGAGCGCACGCCCTCATGGGAGGAGATCCTCCGTTTGCTGGGCGGGATGCGCGGCGGGCTGCGCAAAGGCGCGTTCATGGTCAATTCCCTCCGGGACCTGGTGAACATCAAGCAGGCGGCCGACCTGATCGCCGGAAGGCATGTGATGCTGGGCATGGGCGAGCTGGGCGTGATCACCCGGATAAGGTCCCAGCTCTTGGGCAACGAGTTCACTTACGCCCATGGCGGCAAGGCCACCGCTCCGGGGCAGCTCTCGGCGCAGGAGATGAGGAGGCTGGGAGGAGACGCATTGCTGCTGGGGATAGTGGGCAGGCCGCTTGGCCACAGCTCCTCGCCGGCGATGCACCGCGCCGCTATGGACGCAACGGGACTGGCCGGCAGATACCTGCGTCTCGACGTCCCCGACCTCGACGGTCTGGCGGCCTTCATGAAGTTCTACGACGTCCGCGGCCTCAACGTCACCATACCGTACAAGGTGGAGGCCTTGGCGCACCTGGACGCCCTGGACGCGTCCGCCGCCGCCGTGGGGGCCGTCAACACCATAAGCAATGAGGACGGCAGGCTGGTGGGCTACAACACCGATGTGCTGGGAGTGAAGGAGGCCCTGTCCGAGGCGGGCCTCGTCATCGAGGGGTCGGAAGCCCTGGTGCTGGGGGCCGGAGGCGCCGCCATGGCCTGCTGCCACGCCCTCCTCTCCGAAGGTTGCGGAGTGACGGTGAGCAACCGGGACATGTCGAAGGCGGAGGCCCTGGCGCAGCGCTTCGGCTGCTCCGCGGCGGGCGTTCCCCGGAGCCTCGAACGCTTCGACCTCATTGTCAACTGCACCCCTCTGGGCATGGAGGGCTACCCCTCGCTCGCCCCGTTGGAGGTGGAACTCATCGGAGAGGGTCACACGGTGTTCGACATGGTCTACCGCCCCCGGGAGACGCCCCTCATCCGCGAGGCCTCCGCCCGGGGTGCGAGGACGATAGAGGGGGCGGAGATGCTGCTCCATCAGGCCATGGCCTCGTTCCGCATTTGGACTGGTTTGGATGCTCCCAAGCGCGTGATGATGGAGGCGATCCTATGAGCGGTTGGGGGGAGTCGTTCGGCGCTGTAACGGTGGTCAACGCCATACCTTGCGGCAAAGGGGCGACGCTGGGCATAGACCTGAGGACACTGGCCGAGTTCGAGCCCGGAGGGGACGCCCTCAGCATAGAGGTCGAAGGCGGCGACAGGACCGATGACAGGCTGGGTAGGATATGCGCCAAAAGGATGCACGAGGCCTTGGGCATCCCCTGCGTCGGCAGGCTGAGGATATGGTCGGAGATACCGGTCTCACGGGGTCTGAAGAGCTCCAGCTCCGCCGCCAACGCCGTATGCCTGGCGGTGAACAACGCCCACGGCGGGAGGATGGATGAGCTGGAGGCCCTGAAGATAGGCTGCCGGAGCTCCATCGACGCCGGCGTCTCGGTCACCGGGGCGTTCGACGACGCCTGCGGATGCCACTTCGGCGGCCTGGTGGTCACCGACAATGCGAGGATGCACATAGAGGCCATGGTGCCCAGCGTCGGCGAGCATTCGGTGCTGCTGCATGTGCCCGAGGAGCGGATAGAGAAGAGGGCGCTGGACCTGCCGGCCTTCCGCCGGAGGAGGGGCGACTTCGAGGATCTGATCGAGCGCAGCGCCGCCGACCCTTTCGGCACCATGTCCGAGAACGGCAGGCTGGTGGCCGAGATAGTGGGGGCGGACGACGGCCTCGCCCGCCGGGCGCTGGAGAAGGGCGCGGCGGCGGCGGGCATGAGCGGCACCGGCCCGGCGGTGGCCGTCATCGCCGATGAGGACCTCTGCAAGGAGCTGATACTGGAGCAGGGGAAGGGGCGTTTCATCCTCAGCCGTCTCAGGGGTGTGAGCGAATGAGGGTCCGCCGCAGCGACCTGAAAGGCCAGGTCCGCGCTCCGCCGTCGAAGAGTCACACCCATCGCGCCGTTTTCATGGCCGCGATGGCCGACGGGCGCTCCGTCATAAGCGACCCTCTGCTCTCCGCCGACACCATGGCCTCCTGCCGCGCCATGCGTCATATGGGCGCCGAGGTTGAATGCGGCGATTCCTCCATCACGATCGTGGGCGGCCTCGAATGCCGCGGGGGGGAGATCGACGTGGGCAACTCGGGCACCACCCTCAGGCTGCTGGCGGGAACGGCCTCGCTCTTCCCCTGCCCCACGGTGATCGACGGTGACGAATCCCTGCGCAGCAGGCCCATGGGACCGTTGCTGGACTGCTTAGATTCCATGGGAGCGCGCTGTACCTCGAGGGGCGGCAAACCCCCGGTCACGGTGGAGGGCCCCTTGACAGGCCGCAGGGCATCAATAAGGGGCGATGTGAGCTCGCAGTACATCAGCTCCCTGCTGATGGCCGGCGGCCTCAGGGAAGGGGGGATGCGGGTGGAGGTGACCGGCAGGCTGGCCTCGCGCCCTTACGTGGACATCACCGTGGACCTGATGCGCCGCTTCGGGAGCCTGGTGGCAGAGACGGAAGGAGGTTACGAGGCCGAGGGCGGAGGCTACGCCCCCTGCGACTACCGCGTACCTGGAGACTTCTCCTCCGCGGCCTTCCCCCTGGTGGCCGGGGCGCTCTGCGGGGACGTGGCCGTCTACGGCCTGGACCTCGAGGACCTGCAGGGGGACAAGGCGATACTGGACATCCTGCGGGCCTTCGGTGCCGAAGTCGAGGCGGACGGAGGCCGGGCCAGATCGAGCGCATCGAAGCTGCGGGGGGCCAGGGTCGACATGGGCGATGTGCCTGACCTCTTCCCCGCGGTCGCGGTCCTCGCCGCCAACGCCGAAGGCGAGAGCAGGCTCCACAACGCCCGGCAGCTGAGATTCAAGGAGAGCGACAGGATCGCCACCACCGTGGCCATGCTGAGATCGATGGGAGCGGACATCGAGGCCGCCGAGGACGGCTGCGTGGTCCGCGGAGGCAGGCGCCTGCGCGGCGCCAAGGTGGAGACGCATGGGGACCACCGCATAATGATGGCCGCTTTCGTGGCCGGACTCTCCGCCGATGGGGTCACCGAGATCGACGCCAAGGGCGAGCATCAGGTCTCCTACCCCATGTTCCTTAATCAGATGAGGTCCATAGGTGCGGTGTTCGAGGAGGATGACGATGAACAGCATGGGTGAGAAGGTGCGCGTCACCTTGTGGGGGAGCAGCCACGGACCGTATGTGGGCTGCGTGCTCCAAGGGCTGCGGGGCGGTCTGGGCCTCGACGACAAGGCCATCGCCGCGGAGATGGCCCTGCGCCGGCCCAGCGCGGGGATCGGAACGGAGCGGAGGGAGGCGGATGAGGTCATCATCGCCTCCGGCGAGACGGGGGGGTTCAGCAACGGCGACCCCATATCCATAATGATAGCCAACAAGGACATCAGGAGCGGCGATTACCATCAGTTCCGCAGCCGCCCCCGCCCCGGCCATGCCGACCTCACCGCCCTGCTGCGCAACCCGCATCATGATGTCAGGGGAGGGGGCATGTTCTCGGGGAGGATGACGGCCCCGTTGGTGGCCGCGGGGGCCATATGCGGCCTGGCTTTGAAGGAGGAGGGCGTCGAGGTCGCTGGGTTCACGCGCGCCATCGGAGGCGTGGAGGACCCGGAGCCGCGGTCGTTGGCGGAGGCGCGCGCGTCGCGGAGGCACCCCACCCGGGCCTGCGACGAATCCTTGGACTTCGCATTCATGGAGGCGGTGAAGGCACGGTCGGAGGAGGGTGACAGCCTGGGGGGCGTGGTGGAGTGCCGCATCGAAGGGCTGCCCGCCGGCGTGGGCGAGCCTTGGTTCGACAGCTTCGACGGATGTCTCGCCAAGGCGATGTTCTCCATACCGGCGATGCGCGCCTTCGAGATCGGCGAGGGCATAGAGTCAACGCGCATCAGCGGTTCGCAGAACAACGACCCCTTCGTCTTCCAGGACGGTCAGCTGCTCACCGCCACCAACCGCCATGGCGGCGTGCTCGGCGGGATAAGCAGCGGGATGCCGTTGGCCTTCCGCTGCTTCTTCAAGCCCACCCCGTCGATATCGGTCACGCAGAGAACGGTCGACCTGGAGACCCTTGACAATGTGGAGATCTCCATCGGAGGTAGGCACGACCCCTGCATAGTGCCCCGGGCGGTGGCGGTGGTGGAGGCCATGGCGAGGATCGTCGCCTTGGACATGCTGGAAAGAGGTGGATTCATTGGAGATTGACTCCCTGCGAAGAAGGATAGCGGAGCTGGACCGCGAGATAATGGAGACCGTGGGCAAGAGGATCGAGGTGGCCAAGGAGATCGGCGCCTGGAAGATCCAGCACGACCGCGAGATCAGGGACCTTGACGTGGAGGCGGCGGTCATCGACCGCTACGTCTCCGCGGGCGGGGACAACGGCATCAGCCCGAGGACGTCCCGCGAGCTGGCGGTTGCGCTCATAAGGGAGGCGGTGGACGTTCAGGCCGCCCTGCCGCGCAAGGGCGAGGGGAAGGACGTGCTGATACTGGGGGGCACCGGCAAGATGGGCAGATGGCTGGCCGGATTCCTCGAGGGCAACGGCCACCGGGTGACGTCGGTGGGGAGCAGAGGGCCCCCCATCGAGGAGCTGGTCCCCGGTCAGGACGTCATCATAATATCCACGCCCATATCAAGCATCGGCGGGATATTGGACGAGCTCTCCGCGCTCGCGCCCGATTCGCTGATATTCGACCTCTCCTCCCTGAAATCCCCCTTCATCGATCGGTTGAAGAGCATGTCCGGGAGCATGAGGATATGCTCCGTCCATCCCATGTTCGGACCTTCGATACCCTCTATGTACGACCGGAACGTCATCTTCTGCGACTGCGGGAACGAGGCCGCTGTCCTGGAGGCGATGTCACTGTTCAAAGGCCACGGGGCCAACCTGCTGCGGCTTCCGGTGGAGGAGCACGACCGCCGCATGTCCTATGTGCTGGGGATGAGCCACGCGGTGAACATCGCCTTCTTCACCGCGCTGGTGGACAGCGGCCTCTCCTTCCAAGAGCTGGACGAGGCCGCCTCGACCACGTTCAGCAAGATGGCGGATGGCGCGGCGGAGGTGGCGCGGGAGAACCCTCTGCTCTATTATGAGATCCAGAACCTGAACGATACCGCCAAGGTGACCTGGTCCCGCTTCATGCATGCGGTGGACAAGGTCATGGACGCTTCGCTCGACGATGAGCCGGACAAGTTCGTGGAGATAATGGAAAGGGGAAGGGAGTTCTTCGATGCTCAGTCCAGATAGGCCCCCTTCGAGGCGCTCTGCACCAGCTGCTGGTACTTCTTGAGCACGCCGCGGGGCGCCTTGTCCGGAGGGACGGCGGCGGCCAGCCGGGCGGAGATCTCCTCGTCGCTGAGCTCGACATCGAGGCGGCGGGAGGGGATGTCTATGCTTATCGAGTCCCCGTCGCGGAGGGCCGCTATCGGGCCCAGGTCATAGGCCTCGGGGCAGACATGGCCTATGCTGCCCCCTCTGGTGGCCCCGGAGAAACGGCCGTCGGTGATCAACGCCACGCTCTCCGATAGGCCCATGCCGGCGATCAGGCTGGTGGGGGAGAGCATCTCTGGCATCCCGGGGGCGCCCTTCGGCCCTTCGTAACGGATGACCAGCACCATCCCCTCCTCCACCTCGCCGTTCATGATGGAGTCCATGGCCTCCTGCTCGGAGTCGTAGACCTTGGCCCGGCCGCTGAAGCGCAGCATCGAGTCGCTGACAGCGGACTGCTTGACCACCGACCCCTCGGGGGCGAGGTTGCCTTTGAGCACCGCTATGCCGCCCTCGGCATGATACGGACGGTCCAAGGGGCGCAGCACCTCCTCGTCCTTGACCGCTGAGCGGGCTGCTATCTCAGTGAGGGAGGGGCCGCTGACGGTGGGGGCGTCCTCCAGGAGGGGGAGGAGGCGGTTGAGCACCGCCGGCACCCCCCCTGCCTCCTCCAGGTCGCGCATGTGATAGGGCCCCCCCGGCCTGAGGCTGGTTATATGCGGTATCTGGCGGGATATGGAGTCGAAGAGGCCGAGGTCCATCTCCACCCCGAACTCCCGGGCGATGGCGGGGATGTGCAACGCGGTGTTGGTGGACCCGCCTATGGCCATGTCCACCCGCACCGCGTTCCGTATGGACGCCTCGCCGACTATCGACCGGGGGGACACCCCGTTCTTGGCCAGCTCGACCATCCTCCTGCCGCTCTCCCGCGCCAGCTCCAGCTTCCTCGGGTCGTTGGCCATCATGGTGCCGCAGCCCTCCAGGCTGAGGCCGAGGACCTCGGTGAGGCAGGCCATGGTGTTGGCGGTGAAGAGGCCGGAGCAGCTCCCCTCCCCCGGGCAGGCGGCGCATTCGGCGCTGTGCACCGCGGCCTCGTCGAGCTTGCCGGCGCGGTGCTGCCCCAGGGCCTCGAAGACCGTCTGCAGGTCGGCGGGCTCACCGTCGAGGAGGCCGGCCTCCATCGGCCCTCCGGTGACGATGACCGCGGGCACGTCCATGCGGCCGGCGGCCATCAGCATGCCCGGGGTGATCTTGTCGCAGTTGGTGACGCCCACCCAGCCGTCCAGGGAGTGGGACTGGACCATCACCTCGCAGCAGTCGGCTATCGTCTCCCGCGACACCAGCGAATAACGCATCCCCTGATGCCCCATGGCGATGCCGTCGCAGACCCCCGGCACGCCGAAGGTGAAGGCCACGCCGCCCGCCTCCTCGATGCCCTCGCGCACCGCGTCGGCGATGCGGTCGAGGTGCACATGGCCGGGGACGATGTCGTTCCAGGAGTTGGCGATGCCGATGAACGGTTTGGCGAAGTCCTCGTCGCTGAGGCCGGTGGCCCGCAGCAGGCTGCGCGACGGCGCCTTGTCCAGGCCGGTCTTGATCTTGTCGCTCCTCATCATGCTACCTCTGCGAGGAGAGGGGATGATGAATGAGGATTAATAACTTGGGAAGAAGAGATGGTTTGTGTTAAGGGAGACTCGTGGAGTCAGTTTCAGGTGCTGCGGAGGACGATCTCGATGTTGACGCCATCGGGGACCTGTATCCTCATCAGCTGGCGGAGCGCGCGCTCGTCCGCGTCGAGGTCGATGAGCCTCTTGTGGATGCGCATCTCCCAACGGTCCCATGTCTCCGTCCCCTCTCCGTCGGGGCTCTTGCGGCACGGGACCTTTAGCTTCTTGGTGGGCAGCGGGACCGGGCCGCGTATGGCGACGCCCGTCCTCGTGGATATGCCACGGATCTGGGTGCATACGCTGTCGACCTTCTCCGGGTCGGTGCCGCTGAGTGAAATCCTAGCTCGCTGTGACATGTTCTACCCCGAATATAAAAAGGGAAGGGAGGTGTTTCACCTCTTTTCGATGTCGACGCACATGCCGGCGGCGACGGTCTGTCCCATGTCCCTGATGGCGAACCTGCCCAGCTGGGGGAACTCCTTGGCGTTCTCGATGACCATGGGCCGGGTGGGCTCCACCCTGACCAGGGCGATGTCGCCGGTCTTCAGGAACTGCGGGTTCTCCTCCTTCGGCTGGCCGGTCTTGGGGTCGATGGTCTTGATGAGCTCGACGAACCTGCAGGCCACCTGGGCGGTGTGGCAGTGGAACACCGGGGTGTAACCGATGGTTATCACCGAGGGGTGGTTCAGCACTGCGATCTGCGCGGTGAAGGACTTGGCGACGGTCGGAGGGTTGTCCACCGGGCCGGCTACGTCTCCCCTGCGCACATCGTTCTTGGCGATGTTCCTCACGTTGAAGCCGACGTTGTCGCCGGGCTCCGCCTTGGGGAGGACCTCGTGGTGCATCTCGATGCTCTTGACCTCGCCCACCTTGTTGGAGGGCTGGAAGGAAATCTTCATGTTGGGCTTCAGCACACCGGTCTCCACACGTCCCACGGGGACGGTGCCGATGCCGGTGATGGTGTAGACGTCCTGAATGGGCATCCTCAGGGGCTTGTCCACGGGCCTGTCGGTCTCCTTGAAGTCGTCCAGGGCCTGGAGGACCGTCTTCCCCTTGTACCAGGGCGTCTTGTCGGACAGTTTCGCCACGTTGTCGCCGGTGAGGGCGGAGGCGGGTATGAACGGCACGGTGTCGGGCTTGGCGCCCACCATGGCCAGGAGCTTGGAGGTGGCGGCCTTGACCTCGTTGAACTTCGCCTCGTCGAAGTCGACGGCGTCCATCTTGTTGACCACGATGATGATCTGCTTGACGCCGAGGGTGGTGGCCAGGAACACGTGCTCCTTGGTCTGCGCCTGCGGGCCCTCGATGGCCGAGACGGTGATGATCGCGCAGTCGGCCTGGCTGGTGCCGGTGATCATGTTCTTGACGAAGTCGCGGTGACCAGGGGCGTCGATGACGGTGAAGAAGTACTTGTCGGTGTAGAACTTCTTGTGGGCGACGTCGATGGTGACGCCGCGCTCCCTCTCCTCCTTCAGTCCGTCCATGACCCAGGCGAAATAGAAGGAGCCTTTGCCCTTCTCAGCGGCCTGTTTCTTGAACTTCTCGACGATGTGGGGCTCTATGGCTCCGGTCTCGAGTAGTAACCTGCCCACCAGGGTGGACTTTCCATGGTCGACGTGACCGATAACTACCATGTTGATATGGGGCTTGTCTGCTGCCATTTCTTTTCCTCCTACTGTTGATAACTCAATACGAGTCTTGGATTCTTTTTCACCATACTATCTTTCTTATTTAAGCTTACCTTCATGCGGAGTAGTAGTTGGCATCGTATGGCTCTGGGTTGAGCCCCTTCCTCTGCCTTATCTCCTTCACCACCTGAGGCTGCAGCTCCCCGGGCAACGTGACGAAGCCCGAGTTCTCGGTGGACCACAGCGCCCGGCCCTGCGTGGCGCCGCGGACGGCGCTGGCGAAGCCGAACATCTCCGCCACCGGGGTGACGGCGGTGACCACGGCGTCGGCGCCGTCCTGGCCCATCTCCTCGATGACTCCGCGCCGGGACTGGACCTCCCTCACCGCATCGCCCATGAAGTCCTGGGGCACGTTGATGAAGACCTTCTGCACCGGCTCGGTGAGGACCCTGCCCGCCTGGCACATGGCGCCGTAGATGCCCGACCTCACCGCCGGTATGACCTGCGCCGGGCCGCGGTGGATGGTGTCCTCGTGCAGCTTGGCGTCCATGAGCTTGACCTTGACGCCGCTGACCCTCTCGGCCGCCAGCGGCCCGACGGTCATGGCCTCCTCGAAGGCCTGCTTGATGAGCTCCATCGTCTCGTGCAGGTACTGGATCCCCTTGGTGTTGTCGAAGAGGGCGTTGTCGTCCTTGAACAAGACGATGCCCTTGGCCTCCTCCTTGTCCATGCCCATCTCCACCAGCTGGCGGGCGACGGCCTTGGGGTCCTTGATCTTGCCCTGGGGGAGCTCGTTGGACTTGATCGCCTTGGCGATCTCGGGCTCCAGCGGCTCCACGACGATGTAGAACTTGTTGTGCTTGTTGGGGGACTTGCCCTCGAAGGGCCCCGCCCTCTTGGCCACCGACTCGCGGTAGACGACGATGGGCGGCGATGCGATTATGTCCACCCCGTGCTCGTTGGTGATGCGGTACTCGGTGATCTCCAGGTGGAGCTCGCCCATCCCGGACATCAGGTGCTCGCCGGTCTCGTTGTTGATCTCGATGTTCAGCGAGGGGTCGGCCTTGGCCACCGAGCGCAGGAGCTCCACCAGCTTGGGGAGGTCCTTCATGTGCTTGGCCTCTATGGCCTTGGTGACCACCGGCTCGGAGTAATGGGTGATCTTCTCGAAGGGCTCCATCTCCTTCAGGGTGGACACCGTCGAGCCGGACACCGCGTCCTTGAGGCCGGTCACGGCGACGATGTTGCCGGCGCAGCAGCTCTCCACGGGGATGCGGTCGGCGCCCACGGCGAGGGCCACGGTCTGCACCCTCTGCTGGTTGGGCATCCCGGACACCCAGAGGCTCTGGCCCTTCTTCACCGTCCCGGAGAACAGCCTTCCCACCGCCACCTCTCCGGCGTGGGGGTCGATGATGATCTTGTTCACCATCAGCGCCACGTCCCCGTTCGGGTCGCAGTTGTACATCTGCGTGCCGATCTTGGAGTCGGTCTCCCCCTTCCAGATGATGGGGATCCTGATCTTCTGCGAGGTTACGGGGTCCCTGACGTGCTTGATGGTCATGTCGAGCACGACCTCATGCAGAGGCGATTTCTTGGACAGCTCCTTCTGCTTGCCGTTGACGCAGTAGTCGAAGACGTCCTTGAAGGTGATGCCGCTCTTCTGCATGTAGGGGGCGGATATCGCCCAGTTGTTGTAGGCGGAGCCGAAGGCGACGG
>SL_5KL_010_SEDDRAFT_10001922_pt1 | contig 12044 bp, 6 predicted proteins | sample SodLakKL_010_SED_FD_9118 | JGI IMG/M metagenome (IMG submission 9118)
CCTGCCGGCATATTCTGACAGGTCATAGCTATACACGTTCCATTCGAGTGGTGGGTTCACCGGGTTATTTTCAGGACTCAGCCAGATGGTTTCATCCCCATCCAGCAACTGAATCACAAAGAGGTCGGGGCCATAGCTATCTGAATAGGACTTGATGGCTAAAGACAATGCATAATCTTCGCCAAGTGTGATTTCCGGACTGATCATCCAGTCATCGTTGGGGGGATTCTGTGCCGCAAAGCAGGCCGCATATTTTTGACCGTTGTAAGGCACAAAACGATCATCATCATGTACCGGGGGATCTGTTTCGTAGGGATTAAAAATGATGAACGACCCCACATAGCCACTATTCGGAAAACTAGTCGCTGCCAGCCCCCAGGTGGTGGATCCGTCATTGTCGATTTGTTCCCAATCGCCAAACTCAAGGGCAAAATCATCATACGCTTCAAAGCCTTCAAAAAACACGACATCTTCGCCGGCGACCTGGATGGTTTTGGACATGCTGTCTTGCCCGGCATCGTTAGAGGCAGTCAACACCACCTCCATTTCACCAGCCACGTCAAATGCATGTACCGGGTGTTCTTCTTCACTGGTATTGCCGTCACCAAAATCCCAGTGGTATTCCAGGGCGTTCTCCGAACAGTTTTCAAACAGCACTTCTTCTCCAACGCTTACGCTGGTAGATTCCACGGTAAAACAGGCTACGGGACTGGGATCTTCGGCGACGACCAGTTCCTGGGTCACTTTATCGCTCATATCGTCCCGGAAGACTTCCAGGCTCACCTCATAGGTGCCTGGCTCAGCAAAACGATGTGACTCGTGGTATTCGACAGATGTGCTTCCATCGCCGAAATCCCAGTAATACGCGGTGGCATTTTCCGAGCAATTTACAAACTCAACCGGCTGGTTTTCCAGTATTTCGGTGGTTTCGATTTCAAAACAGGCCCTGGGCTCATCCTTGTCGTCTTTCTCACAGCCCTGCAACACCATTCCAGCCAACAATAAAACACTCAACAGGTAATATATTGGTTTCATAACTCAAGTCATTTATGGGTTAATTACTTATTTACGGATATGCCGAATTTTTCCTCATAGGCCCGGCTGATGAATTCATCCATCCACTGATAGTGGTCATTCACCGCTCCCTGCTCCGGCGCATTGGGATACCATTGCTCCATGAGCTGGCGTGTGACCTCATACACCTCCCGGTTTACCTCCAGCAGCTGCTGCGTCACCCCGGTATCATCCGCATTGTTTACCTGTACCGCGTCAATGTAATACTGCGTGGAGCCACGTGTGGAAGGTACCATGCGGGAATACTTCAACTCCAGTGCCCAGTCACAAATAGGAGCATGGTCAGTGCCTGGCGCGGTAATGATGGAGGGCAGGCTTTCATCAGGCGTAATCCAAACCGGAACGGCCACACTGGACAAAGGGAAGCCCACCATGGCCCACATCGTAGTCAGGCCCGGATCCTCATCCGGTCTGACGCCCTGGATGAAAACAGACGAACTGGAGCTGTAGCGGTTAATGCAATCCTGGAAATACATGAACTTGGACTCCGTTTCCCTGAGGTGCAAGGCATTTCGTGCATCCTGGCCACTATAGGAGTTATGCACCGAAAGCGCCATGTTTTCAATCAAGTAGGGCATGGACAGGTTATTCGTTCCTGAAGCACGATAAAAAAGCTGCTCGGCGGTTTGGAAGCGTATGTAGCCGGCACCTTCGTTGGGCTTTCCGGTAAACGAATAATTGCTGCGCACGATGTAACCGTGGGGTGCCACTGCTTTGTCATCCACGTCAATCCGGGTATATGCATAATTATCCGTTTCGAAGTATGCAGCATTTCCCTGGGCATCCATCACGGCAAAATTGGTTTCCACGCCCCAGGGTTGTGGCCTGTTTAGCAAGAATTGTTCAAAATCCTCAACAGTAGCGCATTCTGTAAGGGCATCCCTCATGATATAACCCGTTTGATGAGGGATGGTGATGGAATCTTCTTCCCACGCTTCCCATAAGTTATAGGATGCAGAGTTCATTATGGCAAATCCGGCCTCATTGTGGCCAATCCACACGCGCTCCGGACCGTCATCATTCGAGTTGATCAGTCCGGCAGCCCGATAGCTGCCTTCGTCATAGATCACAACTTTGTTGTCGAGGGTTCCGGTGTCGCGATGCTTCCAGATGATCGGTCTTCCATCCGGGGTGTGCTCGCCACTGATGATGGCAATGGTGCATGCCTGTGCAGGAACATAAAACAGGGCAATCAACAGAAATACTAAGTGGTATTTTTTCATGAGATGTTGTTTTGATTTGGATTGATCGCCCAGACCAGCAGGATAGCCAGTCCGGGTCATGTCGTCAATTGGTTTGTTATTGATAAAACGGGTTTTGCTGAAGCAATGGGTTGGTTTCCAACTCGCTGATCGGGATGGGAAGGATCAGGTTTCCCGCATGGAAGGGATAAGGTCCGATGTCTTCCTGCCACCTTTTGAGATCATGCAGGCGATGGCCTTCCCAGCAAAGCTCCTTATAGCGCTCCATACGGATGTCTTCCATGCTGACCTCATCCAGCTCTGGGGCATTTGCCCGGGTGCGAATCACATTGACATCTTCAAGGGGGGCAACGTCTCCCACGGCAGGTTGGCCGGCTGCAATCAGTTGAGCATTCGCCTCTGCCCTGTTAAGGTACATTTCGGCAAGTCTTGCCAGGGGAATGACCGTATAGTAATTCGCCCATTTGGCGGAATTGATTCCGCCGCTCCGGATGGCCCCTACTCCAATGTAATACATGCTATGGATGTTTTCTGCTGTATAGCTGGGATGCGTGTCTTCCTGCAGAAAACCCCGGCGGTCTTCCTCATCAAAGATGGCAAGAAAATCGCCTGTAAACTCATAATCGCCGCGCCCAAGGCCATTCAGGCTGCCATATCGCTCCATGAGCCATATCGTATTGCTGGTCAAGCTATTTTGTAATGTAAAGATGTCTTCCTGGGTGATTTCCGTATTGTTGAAGGCACCCATAGGGGTCCCGTGAAGCTCAAAATTGCCAGAAGCAATCACACGGTCTGCTTCCCCGGCTGCAGCCTGATAGTCTGACATTTGCAGATGCACCCTGGAAAGCACGGCACTGGCAGCATAACTATTGGCAAACACACCATTGGTACCAGGCAGCAGGTCACGTGCCATGGTCAGGTCTTCCAGCACCTGGGCATAACAAGCTTCCACGGTGCTGCGAGCTACCGGTACAGCATCTTCAGCTCCCAGGGTGGGCTCCAGGACCAATGGCACGCCTGGTTGGTCATTTTCCTGACCAGCCACATAGGGCAAACCCCAGAGGCGCGTGAGCTCAAAATAGGTCATGCCCCTTAAAAACAAGGCCTCTCCCCGGATCCGGTCCTGATCGCCTTCATCCAGGAGGTCGATCACCTCAAGCACGCTATTCACAGTATTGATCAGTGCATATGCCCTTATCCAGGAAGACTCCACATACGAGTTGTTTGCATTGATATTCTTTTCAATCATTTCCTGGGGTTGGCGGTGTGAGCCCACATGCTCCATGTGGCCCTCGTTGGCAAGCAGTTCTGCATATTCGTTAAACTGGCTGCCAAAGAGCCAGCGTGAGCGGGCTTCAAGGTAGGCGCCCACCATGGTGGACTTAATGTTTTCAGGTGTAGATAAGGCCTCGTCTGCATCCATGCTCTGCTGAGGTTGTACGTCCAGAAAGTCATCGCAGGACACCCAGGTCAAAGCCAAAAACAAGACCATGCCTGCGTAAAAGATATATTTGGTTTTCATAAGTCTGCTTTTTTATCGTTGAAAGGCCGCTACACAAGCGCTCCACGGCCTCTGAATTGATTTGATTAAAACGACAGGTCGATGCCAAAAAGGATGGAACGCACCTGGGGTGTGGTATAAAAGTCAATACCCATCACCACGTTTTGTGCCTGCGCGGAGGTACCTGTGCCCAGACTGTTTACTTCCGGGTCGTAACCGGGATAGTCGGTCAGGGTAAAGAGGTTGTACCCGGTTACATAGACCCGGGCATCGCGGAAGCCAGCACGCCCGGTCAATTTGGCCGGCAGCGTATAGCCAAGAGTAAGGCTTCGCAAACGCAGGTACGAACCATCGTAGAGATAACGTGAGGAGTGCTGCGATCCATTTCGCACGCCATACCGGGCCTGGGGTACATCGGTGATGTCGCCGGGCGCCTGCCAGCGGTCTAGCTGGTCGCGACTCTGGTTATCCCACCATTCTCCATTGGCACTCTGGTAGCGGCCTGCCGAGAGATATACCTCGTTGCCATAGACAAAGTTAAGCAGCACATTCAAGTCAAATGCGCCGTATGACAGGTTATTCGTGAGGCCGCCAACAAAGTCGGGAGTGGGAGACCCCACAATCACCCGTTGGGCTTCATTGTAATTCGTTGTAGTTTGCCCACTGCCATCATTTTTGTAAAACAGGGCGTCACCCGTCATCGGATGGACTCCAGCATATTCAGGCATCCGGAACACCCCGATCTCTTCGCCTTCGATCACGTAGTTTACGCCATAGGCAATCTCAGGACCGTCGATATTCACCACCTCATTCTGGTTAAAGCTAATGTTAAAATCAGTTACCCAGCTGAAGGTACCACGCAGATTATGACTGCGCACAGAAAACTCCCAACCGTGGTTCTTCAACTCACCCACATTCCTGGTAACAGCGGTATACCCGCTGGTGGCCGGCAACGACCGGCGCAGGAGCAGGTCCTCGGTATTTTTACGGTAATAGTCTACCTGTGCAGAAATGCGGTCATTCAAAAATGAAAAATCCAGGCCAATGTCTACTTGCGAGGTGGATTCCCAGCGCAGTCCGGGACTTCTAAGCTGAGCAGGCAGCAATCCGGAATAACCCGGATAGGTTACACCCTGGTAGAGCCCCATTGCCTCATAGTTGCCAATATCTGAATTCCCGGTGAGTCCATAACTGGCCCGCAGCTTCAGGAAGCTCAGCACTTCTGTATCATCCATGAAAGACTCGTCGCTGATGATCCAGGCACCGGAAACCGAGGGAAAAAAACCGTAACGGTTATCGGCCCCGAAACGCGAGGAGCCATCCACGCGGGCGCTCAACCCAAATATATAGCGGTCGAGATACTTATAATTGGCGCGTGAAAAATAGGAAAGGTAGCTATGTCCTTCGCCCCAGCCATTGTAACCGGTAATCTCTGCCGCACTGCTCATGTTTTTAAAATCATCCGTTGGGAAGCCTCGCCCTTCAAGCATGCTTCCGTCGGCTGAATTTTTTTGTGCTGACATCCCCAGGACCATATTCAGATCGTGACGCTCTCCAAGTGGCTGATCATAGGAAAAGTAGTTGTTGATGTTGTAATTCAGCACATGCACATCGCGTTTTTCTGCGAGCCCATTCGGGCTGCCCCAGTTGGTTAGCCTGCCATAGAAGTTCTGCTCTGTCTGGTTGAGGATATCGGTACCGAACTCTGAGCGAAACCTCAGGTTATCCAGGATGGCATAATCCGCGTGGGCATTCAGGAAGGTCCTGTAAACGGTGGCCACATTGGAGGCATCCCGGTAGTCGATCAGGGAGTTGTAGTAGACGGTGTTAGTATTGTAAGTCCCTGTTTCAGGATCGATGACTGGTTGCACGGGCGACTGGGCTACCAGCTGCATCGGATTGGCCCAGGCGTTATCGTGGGCCACGCGGTTGGTGACATTCCGCACAAAGTTCGTGCTCATCCCAAAATTGAACCGCTCTCCAACAGACTGATCCAGGTTGAGGCGCGCACTGACCCGCTCCATGTCATTTCCAATAATGATCCCATCCTGATCCTCATAAGTGATCCCCGCATAGAAGCGGGTGCTTTCGGTGCCGCCGTTTGCAGAAAAGCTGACCCTGTTCTGGATACCGGACTGCAGGGCTTCTTCCTGCCAATCTGAATCGTGTCCTTCACGCCACCCTGGAACATACATATCCTTCAGTTCGTCCGGGGTGCGTCCACCAACCATGCCTTCTTCATCTGCCACATTGGCAAGCGCTTCATCCATCAGCTCGATATACTCACCGGCATTGAGCCAGTCACGAAGGTTGGCGGCCTGATTGATGCCCGACGACATGTTGAGGTTAAACTGCACATCCCCTTCTTTTCCCCGTTTCGTGGTAATCAGCACCACACCATTCGATGCCCGCGAGCCATATATGGCTGCTGCTGAGGCATCCTTAAGGATTTCAATGGACTCAATGTCGTTTGGGTTTATGTCTGCCAGTGGACTGGTGGGATGATTGCCGGGTGAAGTTTGTGTTTCCGATGTGACCGGCATCCCATCGATCACATACAGTGGCTGGTTGCTGGCTGATACCGAGGATGATCCGCGAACACGGATATTGATGGCCTCGCCGAGGCGACCACTGGCCTGGCTCACAAAGACTCCGGCAGTTTGTCCCGCAAGCGCTGATTCCAATGAAGGTGCAGGGATGCTCGCCAGCTCATCCGAATCAATGCGACCGATCGAACCGGTCAAATCCCTGCGAATTTGGGTACCATAACCGACCACCACGACCTCATCAAGACCAATTTGAGCGGACTCCAGGACGATATCGATCTGCTCACGGTCTCCGATCATCACCTCCTGCGTCTCCATCCCCACCAGTGAAAACACAAGCACCCCCGCTCCCTCCGGAATTTCCAGGCTGTATTCTCCTTCAAGGTCAGTAACAGTGCCAATGGAAGTATCCCGGATATATACGCTTACTCCAGGCATAGGCACCCCATCTTCTGCATCAGTTACCGTCCCGGTGATGACTCGCGTCTGGGGTTCTTCTTGTTGCGGCACCGGCTCTGCAGGCTGTTCAGGCGCAGCCTCCAATACCACGTACTGGTCATGGTAGGTATAGCTAAAGCCAATATCTCCGGCAAGCAAATCCAAGGCTTCATCAAGTGCTACATCCCCCAGGTGCATGTCTACCACCTGGGCATCATCCAGCACATCATTGCTGTAGAAAAAAATGAGGCCAGTCTGATCGGCAATTTCATCAAAGACCTCCCCCAGCGTAGTTTGCCGCAGGTCAAGGTGCACATGGTAAGTTTGTGAAAACACCGTTGCCTGCGCATGCAACACGCCAAGGCACATAAGCAACAAAAAAATCTTCATGGTTTTCCATTTGCTTAGCCAGTTCCCAATAGCCAGGGGAACGGCCGATGGTAAGCTTTTTTTCATACTTTTGTAGTTTAGGGTTCATATGATTAGCCGGTATATGTTTTGACCCATCTCCGGCTGATTTTCAGTTCCCGGCCGGAAAACACCGCCATGTTTTCCGGTTTTTTTGTCCCTGTTATACGCGCTTATGAATCCAGGCGACGAATCCTGATGGTTTCATCCTGTACATCAATTTCCAGGGATGCTGACTTTTCAATCAGAAACACCAGGTATTCCACAGATCTGTCTTTTTCCATGGCCCCGGTCAATCGCAGCTCAGCCACCTCTTCATCCGCAAAGTCAATATTCACATCATACCAACGCTCCATGCGAAGGGCGAGCTCATGCAATGGCATGTCCCTGAAACGGAACATCCCTTCAACCCAGGAGGTGTATAAGCCCACATCCACATCGCTCACGGCTAACTTGGCTTCCGGGTGTGGCAACCTGGCCTGCTGACCGGAAAAAACCTCCACAGCTGGCTGATTGCCAGATGCCACAGCAATCTCACCCGAAACCACAGTGGCTTCTGCCACATCATCCACATAATTGTAGATATTGAAAGTGGTGCCTTTGACTACAACAGACATATCGGGTGTTTCCACAATAAAAGGCCGCTCCGGGTCAGGGGCCACATCAAAAAATGCTTCGCCTTCCAGCCTGATGACCCGCTGATCTTCGTCAAACAAGGTCGGATAGTCAAGTTGTGAGTCAGAATTGACCCACACGGACGAACCGTCAGACAATACCAGCTGATACTCCCCGCCACGCGGCACCAACAGGCTGTGCATCACCGAGGTGGAAGCTTCTGCAAGGCGAATCCGGTCAGATTGATCCTGGTGCAGTTTCACACCGTCGTCTTCAAAAAACTGGCCCGTGGTATGGTCATCCAAAACGAGGCTTTCGCCGGATGAAAGTACCAGCGTAGCATTTGCGTGGCGTGAGGCGGACATGACTTCAGCATGTTCCCTGGCCTCACGCATATCTTGTCCGGATAAATAAAAGTAGAGGAAACCCATGCCAATCAGCAGCGGGATAAGCGCTGCCGCATATTTCAACCAACGGGCTGCTGCCTTGCGCCCGACCATATGGCTTTGACCCGGCTTCCCGGATTTTTCCAACAGGGCTTTCCACGCCTTGCCCTTATCAATCGGGCGTGTCTTCTCCAGGTGGCCAGCATTGCGAATGATGTCGATATACTGTTCTGCCCTTTCGCGCATGTGTGGGTGACGTGCCAGATAAGCATCCAGGGCAGCCTGCTCCTCTTTCGTCGCCTGACCAGTTTCGCTGCTGACAATCAGCAGAATCATATCTTCGGGTAATTCCTTTGTTGTCTTCATACACCTTTAAGACAACAAAACCGGGAAAATGGGTGACAAAATCAGCTAAAAAAAGGCAGGTACATCAAGAAAAGGAGGATTCCTGCCTGATCATACAGTTCACTGCGGAGTTTCTGCATGGCACGGCAAAGGTGGGTTTTTACTGTATTCACGGAAACCTCCATACGTGCGGCTGCCTGTTTATAGGTATATCCTTCCAATACAATCAGGCCAAAGACCTGCCTGCCTTTTTCGGGCAGCCGGTCAACGGCCTCTTGCATCCTGGATATTTCCTCCCCGGATGTATTGCTGTCAGCCTCTGCAGCATCATGTGCTCCATCATCGACAAACAGTTCAGGTGTAGCCAGCTCATCCAGGGATATATGGCGGGGAGCTTGGGGTTGCTTCAGATGATTGATGCAGGAATTGCGTACACCGGCGTATAGGTAGGATCGTAAACTAATCGTTACGGAAGATATGCTTTTGGCCTGCCAACATCTGACCAGCAGATCCTGCACGGTGTCTTCAGCCACATCAAGACTACCGGTCATTTTTTGCGCATACCGGCACAAATCCACATAATACTTGTCAAATACAGCCTTTAACCCCTGATGGTGATTTTTTCGGAATAGCTTGATGATGTCCTTGTCGGGTGGGCTCATAACAGCCAAATATAGGTAAAATTTTATTTTACGGCTGTCAGCATGTTAATCGAAGAACTGCTGGTAGTGTGTGTAGAGGTTATTGATGGTTTCCACGTAGGTCACCGGTTCTATTCCGGAGGCATAGCCAAACCGGACTTCTTCGCGGTTGTAGTATTCCGGGTTAGATTTCTTGAGCATGTATTCCGCCACATGGCCGTGCCATCGGTCGTCCAGGTCACCATGGGCACGGGCAAGCCGGCGCGCGTCCTGCACATGGCCCTGGCCCACATTGTAGGAGGCGAGCACGAAATGCTTTCTTTCCTGCACATCGGGGATATGCTCCTGCCAGTAATCCTGCAGCCATTGAATATAGCGCACACCAGCGGCAATGTTTTGTTCGGGGTCCCTGGGGTTGGCGGCGCCAAACTCCCTGGCGGTTGCCGGCATCAGCTGCATGAGTCCCACGGCACCTGCCCAGGATTCAGCAGCCGGATCGAAACGGCTCTCGCGAAACATCAGGGCGGCGAGTAAGCGCCAGTCCCAGTCAATCAACCCGGCTTTTTCCTGGAGCAGGCTGTCAAAGGGCGAGATCTGGCCACCACCGATAGGAAAGTATTCGCTGGCATATCGTGCGCGAAAGGCGCGGCGGTTTTCATAATACTTGTTGTAGATCACATAATAGTCGGCATGGTTTTGCATGCCGATAAGCCAGTCGTTCAGGGTATCCAGCAAGGCTTCAGAGGAAGGCCGGACAGCCCAGGCGGTTTGTTGTGGCAGGCTGACCGCGGTTGACGCATCCAGGTCCTGGTAAAACGCTGCCTTGATCCCTGCGATGTTTTCATCCGCTACGGTATAATCGATCTCCTGCGTAGCCACCTGCTGGATCAACTCTTCCGTGATGACACCCTCCGCAGCCTCCTCGACATGGATATCGGCACCGATCTCGCGGGACAGGTTCAGAAGCCTTTCCACATACGCTGAACCCCGGCGCACCACGATGGTTTCGCCAGCCAGTTCCACGGGATTGCGGATCAACTTCCGCTCGATCTGATGCAGCATCATCTGGCGCCAGTTTTCGGGCTTGCGCTGCACAAGCACCTGCCGGGTCATATTGAATGGCTCTGTAAATGCCAGACGTTCCCGGCGCGCAGATGTCACGGTCAGTCCATAGGCAATCAGATCCCCTTCACCGCGATCCAACATATCCATCATCTCACCAAAGTCCCTGGCCAGTTTGATCTCTACCGGCAGTCCAATATGCGCTTCAAACAGACGCAGCAGTTCATATTCATAACCCATCACCTCCCCACGATATACAAAGTAACTGAACGGACTGTAGCTTGTGATGGCGATCAGCTCACCGCGTTCAGCAATTTCCGGAAAGTCAACAACATCTGGTCGCCTTTCATCAGCGCAAGAAATCAGCAAAATAGCAGTTACTGTAAGCAGAATGGTGAGTCGGGGTTTTTGCATAGCCAATGTTTTTGATAAAGCTAAGAAAAGTATGACAAACGACCAAGGGAATGTTTCCCCGGATATGATGCCATGGCCTGCAATGCGCGGGATGATGGCATGGCAGGAATAGACGCATGCAGATTTCCGGACTTGCACAAAATCATGGCATTCCCCCTGATAACTTCAATGGATTGTCGCCATTTTTATTTATTATTGCAGGAAGAAATCATCCTGACCTAATCTCATCAAAGAAAATATGAACCCATACAACACAATCAGACCCATTGCGGCGCTTGTCCTGCTCACAGCCATATTCCTGGCGTGCCAGCGGGAGCCTGCCGATACCGTATTTACCAATGCCAGGATCTACACGCTTGACCACGAAAGCCCCATAGCAGAAAGCATGGTGGTCAGGGGCGAGCGGATCATTTATGCCGGCGACGAACCAGGGGCCATGGAAGTGGCGGGAAGTCGCGCACACGTCATCGACCTTGAGGGGCAAACCGTCATCCCCGGACTCACAGAAAGCCACATGCATTTTGAAGGCCTGGGCAGAAACATGTTGCTGGCCCCATTGGATATCTACTGGCTGCCACTGGATGAGCTTACTGCCAGGCTGGAAGAAGCCGTGCAGGAGGCAGAGGAAGGAGCGTGGATCATTGCCCGGGGCTATAACGACGCCATCTGGGATGAAACGCCCCACAGGAGTATGCTGGACGAGGTAAGTCCGGAAAACCCCGTGGTGCTTCGGCGGTACTGTGGACATGCACATTTCGTGAACTCCATGGCCCTGCAGGAGGCCGGGGTCACGGCTGACACGCCGGACCCGGATGCTGGAAGCATTGTGAAGGACCCCCAGGGCGAACCTTCCGGTGTGCTGGTTTCCGCGGCAGGAGCACTTGTCACTGAACACATCCCGCCTGACCCGGAGCTTACCGACGAAGAGGAGCTGGAGGCCCTCCGGCTGGGCAGCGATGCCCTGCTGGAAGCGGGCATTACCACCGTGCATGACATGACGCGTTCAGACCTGTTTGAGGTGGCCCGGCGAAGCGAAGCCTATGAAAAAGGGCTTTTGCGCGTAAGGCTGATGGATGCGGTGGATGCTGAAACGGCCCGCATCATGGACGAACCCTTCATAGGGCTGCATGGCGACCGGTACACCATACGCTGGGTAAAAAAGTTTGTGGATGGCTCCCTGGGCGGACGAGGTGCGGCATTGCTTGATCCTTATGATGACGTGCCAGGTGAAACAGGGGCACTGCGCGCACTTGGCCAGGACGAAGAAGCCTACGCCAACCTGGTTGCAGAGTTGCTGGAATTGGGATTCAGCACCCGGACCCACTCGATTGGCGACCGGGGAAACCGCATCACCCTGAATGCCTTCGAACAGGCAATGGAGATGACTGGAAAAACACCGGAAGAGGCCCGGC
>SL_5KL_010_SEDDRAFT_10001923_pt1 | contig 12039 bp, 7 predicted proteins | sample SodLakKL_010_SED_FD_9118 | JGI IMG/M metagenome (IMG submission 9118)
CAATTCAGCATCTTCTTCCCGCCAATCACTTTTAACTTCTGAGTTATAGAAATCAAAGTCTCTATCCTGATATTCCTCTTTCTCAAAACTTTTTCTGATGGGTAATATCTTCTCATCAATGGTGCCTTTTTCTCTGCCTTCTTCTTTTAAACTCTCGTCAATTCTTTCTTCATAATAGTTAACTATCTTCTTTTTATGTGCATTACTAATTATCCGCTCATATTTTTCAGGATAACCCAAATGCAGCATGGCATTATACATGCCATATGCCCGGTCGCCAGGATCCATGTTTTCCATTATCTCAGAAAGCTCATTTCTGACAGAATTATGATCATTAATGAATTCTTCCCTGTCTTCTTTTCTTTTAACTCTGATAGCAAACAATAAAATTAACCATAACTGCTTATATTTTTGATGATACTGAATCGTTGTTCTGGTAAAACCCTGATTTAACACATCCCAGATATCATTAGAAAAATCCGGAATATCCAGCTGTCTTTTGTCAGAAACCTTTTTGATATATTCATACTTCTTCTCAGGGCTCATATATGTAGAAGGTAAAGTGTATACAAAAAAAGAATCTGCCAATATACGCCAGCAGTCATCATTGAGATCCGAAAACTGCTGATAAATATTCTCGAAAAAATTGCCTTTTCCTTCTATAGACCTGTCTATAAAATTCCTCTTAATTTTATCCAAATTATCAAGAGTCCAGACTTTTTTATCAGGCCAAATCAAACTATAATCATTTTTAAGACAGCGGTCCATAAATTCTTCAAATACTTCATAGCTTTTCTGGCAATTTTTATGCTTTGGCATAATAAAACCCCTTTATTCTAGTATTGTTAAATTAGTATAATAAGATATGAGTTTTAAACCATAACACTTACCTCAAATTAAAAATATCATCACACCTCTTTTTAATCTTTGAAACCAGCTTATCCTCTTCATCCCATTTAATCGCCTTTTCAAGCGGTATATCATAAGAGAACTTTACCCCTGGAGCCAGATTAATATGATCTCTATTGGTATCCAAAAATTCTTTTTGTATTTTCTCTTCCTCCAGCCTGGAAATCATTTTCTCCTCAATCAATTTCTCAACCAGGTCAGCAAACTCTTTTTCTTTAAATTGTCTTATCTCCCCATTTTCATGTGCTTTCTTCCAGTATTTAATGTAACTTAAAGGATCCTTTGTTCCTTCATTATCATTAGCTGCATATACCAGCTGCGTACCCATATAACTGAAATGCAGAACTGTATCCAGCGACCAGCCCTTTTCTTCCATTCTATTTATTATATTCTCATCAATTAATTTATAAAACTCCTTGGCCTGCCCGGTCGTATCTGCCGGATAGCAAAACACTTTTAAATTCTCCTCATTTTTATCTACTTTTAGACATATCCTTTGAACAAACTTCTTAACTTCGGGATCTTCAATATGAAAATGGGGGTCTACTTCAGCAAAAACCTCTCCCAAAGATAGCTCTTCTAAAATATTAATTAAATATTTTTTATATGCTACTTCATTGCCGCGGCACTCCTTTAGACTATCATAGGGCATAAGCTGGGGGTGATAAATCGTTAAGAAATCAATAAAATCCTGAACGAGTGTCTTTTCAATTCCTGAAACGCAGCCTTCTCGGTTATATACCTTTTCATAAAATTTAAAGCTATTCTTGAATAATCTTATGATCTCATCCCAGGTAATATTAATAGCCTTATGAAGGGAAACCTCATCCCCAAATACCTGAATATGGCCATATACCTGGGACCAGTCAATATTGTTATGTTTCTTGACTTCAATAGTTAAGGAAAGATTAGGCTTGAGGCAGATAATACCATCAGGCTGTCTCTCTTTTTCAATTCGCTTCGGCAGTGGAATCTTATCCACCTTTTCTTTCGTTATCACCACCGGCAAGTTCACTTCGCNGGCGTCCTCGCTTAAATCTCTTCTGACCTGAGTATAAAACTTCACTTCTTTAATNTCATCATAGATCTCATAGGTNGCTGATTGAGATAANGTAACCAGATCGGATGAGGAATAATTTCTCACAATAAAATTGATAAACTGCCTGAATAAAAAGGGACTGGACTTCAAAATAAGAAGCAAAGCCCTGGTAAGATTATTCTCATGTTCTGCACCACTGCTATACGGGCAGAACATATTCAGGTGATCCTTTGCCATTTTATATACCCCCTTGATTTTACTATTGGTTGATCATTTTACTTATATTATAACTGATTCATATATCTATCTCTCTCGAAAAAACCGGCTCACTTATCCAATTACCCTGATAGCCTCTTCTGATCTTTAAACCAAATATTTCAGCGGTTTGCCCCTCTGCCAGCTGACTTTTTGTCAGTCTATCGGTGAGCAGTAATCCCATTATTTCCGGCTTCCGGTAATGAGTGATAAATTCTTTGTCTCCCTCTTTATTTTTCCGCCTTATGAGCTGGCAGTAATCCATCAATTCCCTGAGACCGGAACGAGCTGTGCTGGAAAGACCTGTATATTTAACCTCGCCGATGATTACCTTTTCTAAATCATCCTCTCTGTTCCTTACTTCTATAACAATATCAGGCCGTCCGCCCCATAAATTATTGCCCAGCGATTTATCAAAGATACTGGAAATCTTCCTGGCCTGTTTTCGACTTTCCACTCTTCTGCGGAGATATTCATTTTTCGGCTGAGCAAACTCCTCCAGCTTAATTGACCAGTTTAAATCCCTTGAACCATCGCTGTCGTGATACAGGGTATACTTTCTTTCCTTTTCTAACCAGCGGGCCACAATACTGCCATATTTTTCAATAAGCTCAAACTGACAGCTATCCCTTTCTGCATTATGCTCAAGTAGTTTTATCACCCAGTAAAGTTCAAACAGCACACTCTCTTTTTCGGGTTTTATGAATGTATTTTCCAGCAAATTTATCATTTCTGCCGGATCATCCTGCCAGCCCTTTTTCACAATCAACTCCCGATAGAGCTCCAGCAGCTCTGCAGCAGTCCGATAAATTTGACTGCGGCTATCTTTGGTGAACTGAATCATCCTGTCTGTCACCTGAGTCTCCTGAATATCTATTCTTTTCAGATATATATTGCGCAGATACAAATTCTCCAGGGTAGCCGCCAGCTCACGCTCTCCCAGCCAGTCAGAAAGCCAGGCATAATTTTCCGGCCTCCCCTCCAGATCTGTAACAATGATATCGTAGATTATACTGAGCATTTTCTTTAGAACTATATTTTCTCTGATATTAAAGTTTTTGTCCGTCTGTTCACAGACAAATAGTGTGCTGTCCCGGTAATTTTGATTATGCCTGCTCTTTAAAGTCTCCTGCCAGTTAATTCGCCCCCGCACTTCGTTTCTGTGCTGTCGATGTATTTTTTCAGTTGATGTTTTAATATTTCTTATCCGCCAGGGAAGCTCCTCAATAAAATCTTTAACCTGTTCCTTGAGAAGAAAATGTATTCGCAAAAGCTGCTCCATATTATTAATCTGCAGGTCAACCTTCTCCAGGAAAGATTCTGGGTTCACAGTACCTTCTTTTAAATAAACAATAAGTTTGTCGGCAATTTCTTTTACCATCTCATCACAGGTTATTTTATCAGGAGCCAACTTATTTGCCCTCCAAACGGAAGTAATCATCAGCAAAATTGCGAATTCTGTCAGTATCAATCCTGTCCTCCCGAATAACTCCCTCGTCTTCCCCGTCAGTTGGGAAATACTTCAGGTCATCCAGATTATCGATAAAACCCATTATATCATCTTTTCTAGCTCCTTCAAATTGGGGAAGAACAAAATTAATGATCGGTGATGTATAATCTTCGTTTTCCAGCAGGTATCGATAAATATCTTCCACAATAGCCGGACCAATTTTACGAACTTTGTTGATTTCCTTCCACAGTTTTGCTACCTGAAAGGTATAATCTTCATTATTTATCCCCCAGCAACCCAGAAAATTGCTCAAAAGCTCTTCGTCAATATTATCTTCTTCAGGAATTGTCACCGGAATAAAGGCAAACCTGCGCATGAAGGCATAACTCATTTCATAAAGCGAAGTCTTATCATAGGTGTTCATGGTGGCAATGAGCCGCCAGTCATTGGGGACAATAAAGATATCCTTTCGGGGTATAACTTGCTCACTTTTACCCTGAGGCTTAATTTTAATGTTTTTACCATTATCCGTTTTAAAACTTAAGGTGATTTCATCGCCCGTGAGGGCAGAAAAGAGCGGCCCGAAAGCTTTATCAATATCTGCCCTATTAATCTCGTCCAGCACCAGCCAGCAGTTGTCTGGTTCACCCTTATCATTTTTAAAGTTAGAAAGGAATACTCCATTATCGAATGAGAGCTTGCCATCCAGTCCCGGCCGGTAACCTCCTATGGTATCGAAGGTGGACCAGTCAGAGGTGGCCGTCACCATGGTATAATTATCCCCCACGTAATTTTTTGCTATGATTTTGGCAAGCTTAGATTTGCCTGTGCCGGGCGGCCCTGTCAATATTATGTGTTTGCCCTGCTTCAGATTTATCTCAATCTGGTTTTTAAGGCGTTCTTTTTCCTCTGCCGGAAAATGCAGTGTGTCTCCGATTTCTATCTTAATATTAGCGAAATCAACCCCGGGAATTTTAACCGGAATATCATTATTTCCACCACTGGTAATATGATCATGAAATACCTTCTCTATCTCATCGTAGACTTCCGGGGAAAGCTCAATAACAGTTTTGCCTCGCAGATCTAATTCTTTTCCTGTGGCTTTTTCAACTTCTTCTTTATCCAGGGGAGCAGCTAGCTTTTCTTTAACCTCCATCCTGATAATATCCTTATCGGTAATCCTTTCTTTTACTTCCAGCAGGGTCCAGATACCATTTATCCCACTCTCTGAATGATAGCCTATTAACATATCTCCTTCGCTGATCTTTTCGATTTCTATTTGTAATTTATCCTCGCTGTCTTTTCCATCGCCAAGCTGATTTATCTGAAAATCTATCAACTCTCCTTTCATTTTGTCAGTAAAGTCAATTTCAGCAGGCCTGGAAGTAAGCCAGAAATAATTTTTTTCTTCTGTGGATATTCCGGAAGAAAATATTTTATCTCGCAGCTCAGAATGAAAAATTGCCTCTCCCAGCTTTTTTCTGTGAGATTTCCAGTAAGGACTTCTTGCATAATGTTCTTTCTGTTTTTTTACATGTTCCAGGGCAGAAAAGTAATCACTCCTGAGCCGGGAATCCGATTCCATAATATCCTCTAAAGAAGTATAGAAGAGACCGGTTCTTCTGTCTTCAACAGATGAAAAAATACCGCTGCTTTCCAGGTCAAATTGCCTCCCTGTTTCCTCAAATAAAGTTATATGTATTCTTTTCTCAGGAGCAATACCCCCGCCATAAATTCCAAATACCAGAAGATTTGCATAGTTCATGTGCAGTCCATTTTTATAACCATAGTTTCTGGCTGTGACTGCTAATTTCTCATTTTCTTCGTCATTAACCTCTAATTTTTCGCAGATTTCTTTCATCAAATCAAATACTCGCTCTGCTTCTTCTCTATCCGTGAAAATTGTGGAGAAGGGCTCCGCCATTTCACCCGAAATCATGACTTCGTTAATTTCGACATAGGAATCATAAACCTCTGCAAACTTATCGAGTATATCATCAAGCTGAGGAATAACATCCGGAGAGAACTTATCCAGATTGTCCTGGATCTCCTCTGTGCTTTCTTTCAATTTATCCCCAATATATAGACCGTATTCAATTTCACTCCCGCTGATTGTTAGAAAAAGTTGAGCTGCTTCTTTATGTGATTCCTTATCTTCTGGATATAAAGCTATCCAGCACCTGTCAGTGCCATAATAATTATTCCAGTCAAATCCTTTCACAGCAGCTCCTTTTTTGAAATTAGCTTCTTCCTTTTCGGACAGCAGTTCATCTAATTTATTTCTTAAAATATCGTGACATTCACCTAAAATATAATTTATTTGTTCTTTGATGGAGTTATAGTATATTTGAAAGAGTATAGAGAATTCGCTCCAATTTTGTAAAATATCCCCCTCATAACTTTCATTCACTGCTTCAGCAATCTTAATAACATCTTTCAGCTCAACAGCATCTTTGTCTGATAATATGGCTTCCAAAATTTTGAACCTTATCTTTTTAATCTTCTCTTCATTCCTATACTGCTCTCTCTGTTTGCTCAGAAAATCCCTATCCATCTGCTTGATTGCATGTAAAAAGTCCCCCGGAGATTCTTTATATTTTCTCAATTCCCGGGCCTTATCCCCTATATATTTTAGCAAAGTTTCAAATCTATAATTGTAATTCTGAGAAAGAAGAAAAATTAAATCCTGAGCATAAATCACATTGGATTCTTCCAGTATGTTTTCCTCCAGCATATAATCAACAATTTGATTGCACAATTCACAGTACAGGCTATATTTTTCACTTACATCAACCGGGCATTCAATCTGAAATAATTTTGTAAAGTCCCTCATAGCTCTATCTAAATATATCCCGTATCTTTTTCTATCATAGGCAGCTAAAATATAACCTATTAGAGGAGTCCCTAAAGTCACGCTATTATCTATTTCTTTGCCAGTTTCCCTGAAATAATTGATTCTCTCTGCCAATTCACCGCCGCCATTAACAAGACGATTCAAGGCCTCACTCATCCGTTCAGGGGCTTCTTCTGCTATATTTTTCAAATTATCTATAGCTGACCAGTGAGTAAAACTACCACTGGAGGGATTAAAACTTTTTAATATTGATACTATATCACCAATATTGTCAGCAGTTATTCTCTCTTTATTCAGCTCTTCATTTAAATCAGCCAGGATTTCAAATTTGTATTCTTCTTTATAACTATCTTTTTTCTGAAGCTTGAGGTATTCATCCACTGCGATTTCAAGTAGTTTCTTTTTATGAGCTTCTTCCCAAAAAATTTTGATCACCCCGTAATCAATAATGATTGCAATATGAAAAATCAATATTTTCAAAATTTCTCAATAAAGCTTTTACAAATTTCTTTTGCCTGTTATATTATCTGGAATAATTCTATCCTGGTTGAATCCCCTGATTAATCTTAATAATCCTTTATTTAAACAAAAAGCTATAAAAACTCTATGGTTTTATCTCCTCAACTTTTTCCAGGATATAATCATAAAGATCATTGAGATCTTCAATATTTTCTTCAGTTACTCTGGTTTTCAGGGTGTACTTACCCAACTCTTCTAGCAGCCACAACCACCTAAAACAACAAACCTCACAACTCAATTAAATTCCCACCCAGGCTCTCAGCAGTCTGGGGATCACAGGTGGTATATATTATTTGATAGCTATCTCCAAAGTCATTTATCAGCTCAATAGCTTCATCCCTTCTCTCCGGGTCAAGGTGGTAACCAGGCAGTCATCCAATACAATGAAAGCCTCCTGCCCGCTGAAAAGATTTTCAAATAAGGCAAATCTTAAAGCCAGGGCTGTCCCATCAAAGGTGCCAAAGGAAAGCTTATCAATATCAGCAGGCAGTTTTTTGCCGTCCTTCTGCTTGAGTTCCACTCTGGTGAAGTTCTCATCAATAGAGGCCGTTTCGTATCTTCCCGCGGTCAGGCGCTTAATATATCCGCTGAAAGTATCGATCAGGGGCTTAAAGGAATTCTGATCCATTTCAGCAAGCTTGTCTGCAAAAACTCTCTCCAGTTTTTTCAGCTTTTTTGCCCGGTTTACCAGGCCATTGAGCTCGCGATTAACCTCTTCCAGCTCATCTTCCAGTTCTTCTGCCGTGGTATCAAAAAGTTCATTTTTAGCTTCGTGCATCTCTATAATTTTATCCTGCAGCTCATCCTTCAACCGATTCAGCTCATCTCTGGCCGCTTTCAATTCTTCCCTGTACTCCTCATAAGTTGCAAACTCCTCAGGTAAATCTGCCAGTTCCTCAAGCTTTTTCCGACAGCTGTCCTGCTCGCCCTTCAATTTGGCCATTCTCTCGGTTAAATTATCATGGCTCTGATATTTTTCCTGCCATTCGGCAATTTTATTCTCCTTGACTTCAATATCTTTCTCCAGATCTCTTTTTTCATCCTTCCCGGAGTCTATCTCCTCTGCAATTTTTTCAGCTTCCCTGGCATCTTCCAAATCAGAGAGCTCTTCGATTCTTTCGGCAATTTCTTGATAATCTCTGTCGCCCAAAATTTCCTCGATTTTTCCCTGGTTATTGCTGATCTGGTTATCTATCTCCTTTACCTCATCTAATTTTTCCCTTGCTTCCCTCACACTTTCAACCTCTAGCTCTGCTAAAAGCTCATTATATTTCTTCTCAGCATTTTTAAATTCTTCCTGGATCTGAGTAAAATCTATCTCTGCCGACTCTACCTCGACATCAAGGTGTTCTGTTTTGATTCTAATATAACCATCAGCCTCTACTTCAGTCTCAGGGTCAATTGTCCTTTTCTCTTCTACCCCCGGGAAAATAGTGATTTCATCATCTGCAGAATAATTAATTCGGGCAGTCAGCTTCCCGGCCTTTAAGCTGGCTCTGGCTGCCTCAAGCTTATTCTTATAATCATCCAGCTCTGACACAATTTCCTGGTTAATTTCACCCAATTTATCTTTAGTCTTTTTTAATTCTCCAATATCCGCTTTCAGTTCTGCTATCTTTTCAGCCTCTGCTACCAGCCTGGCTTTTTCTGCCAGTTTTTTGGCTCTTTCTTTCTCCTGCTCAAGNTTCTCTAAATTATCCTCGACCTGCTCTAATTNTTCCCTCATCTTCTTAACTTGATTGACCTCACCAGGCCAGAGCTTATTAATCTTCTTTATTTCCTTAAGCTCTTTTTCTATATCTTCAATATCCCTTTCAAGTTTTTCCCTNTTTCTGATATCATCCTCGATAGCCGATAACTTTTCTACTCGTTTTTCCAGCGCTTCTTGCTTTTTCTTTAATGTTTCCACTTCATCATTAATATCAAAGTATTTCTTCTCCTTCTCTTCCGCTCTCCTTATTTTATCCTCAAGCTCCTGCCTTTTGATATCGGCATCGTATATCTTCCCGGTTCCTATTTTATAGGGATTTGCAAAATTTCTTTCCGGGTTAGTAGGGCGCCCTTCCTGTAAATCCCATCTCTTCAGCAGATCNTCCAGCTCCCGGGAAATTTTCTCTCTCAGGCCATCAATGGATACCCCATCCAGCTCCATGACAGCTCTTCTGAGAAAGTTATTGACAGCGCCCTTGAATTCCCGCAGCTCATCTTCACTGGTGATTTTCTCAAGGAAGTTTTTNACTTCATCCTGCCTGGTAAAAACTACATTTTCATAGGTGCTCCTGCCATAGGGNAAAATTTCCTGNCTTTTNGCCCGAATTTTTTCNGGATTGGCGAGNCTGGTATCATCNGGCAGCTTAAGATCTGCCTCCGGATTACTCCTGCTCCACCTTTTGCTTATGAGATAACGCCCCTCCGGCAGTGCAAACTCAAGCTCTCCCTCAATATAATCCCCGGCGGGATAGGGGAAAAATTTATCTTTAAAATCCTTATCCGTTCGTAAATCAATTTTGGGTTCAATAAATAAGAGGGCAAAAATAGCGTTGACAATGGTGCTTTTACCTGACTCGTTTGGACCTAAGAGCACGTTCAGACCCTCTGCAAAGGTGACATTGATATTGCTTATCCCGGCAAATATATTTGTGGAAAAGTTTATCAGTTTCATGTTTGCTTAACCTCCTGAATAAATTCATAGGCCAGCTGGAGAGCCTCTTCATCATCCATAAGATCATGGAGAACCTCGTAAGGAAGAGAGCCCGGAGTAAATTCTTCTGCTATTTTATCTGAGGTTATCTTTAGGTTTAAATCAGCATCGATAATTCTGGCATAGGCTGTTCTTTCCCTGATTTCCCGGTAATACTCATTCTTCCTGCTGTAAAGCTCCTCTTCGATACGACCCGATAACTTCAGCCGGACCACTTTCTCTGCCGGGTTTTCAGCAGAGATAGTTTCCACCAAATTCTCAAAGTCTTCTTCACTGTTAATCCGGTAAGTTTCATCCAGAAATAAATAATTGCCGGTCTTTACCTTTTTAGCAGTAATATTTTTCTTCTCGTCAATTTCAATATACCAGGCATATCCTGCATGGGAGCAGTTCATGCCATCGGGCTCAGGTGTTCCGCTGTTTAATATCCGCTGCCCGGTTAACTCTGCTCTATCGGGATAGGGCATGTGAGTATGTCCCAGAAGCCAGACATCCATCCCCAGACTCCTCAGCTCATCCTGATTCATTTTGAAATAGTCATCGGTCATGTCAGGGGAAACCCCGTCCAGGGCACCATGGGCCATGCCTATCTCATATTTAATTCCTTCTTTCTTTCGGGATGAATTGATCCAGCCAAGAGTATTTTCGGCAGAATGCTTATCATCGCAGGGCGCCGGGTAGACTGCTGCAGCCAGATCAAAGCCCCTGAGATCATATCTCTCTTTTTCTTCCAGCAGCAGAATCTTCCCCGTAAGATGCTCCTTAAACTGTCTCCAGATGTCAATCCTGTCATAATCGTGATTTCCCGGCAGCACAAGAACCACATCTCCAGAAAACCTGCTCAGAATATTAACTGCTTCGATGATGTTTACCTCTGGCATATTGGGCTTATCAAAAAGGTCACCTGCCACTGCCAGTATATTGCATTCTCTACTGTTAGCTTCCCGAACAACATTTTCCAGGGCCTGATACCTTGCCTTTTCCAGCTTTTCACTTATGCCTGGATAATTGCTGAATTTCTTGCCGAGATGGACATCACCGGTGTGCATGATTTTTAGTGACATGTATATTTCTCCTTTCTAATTTGAGACAATCGGGGCTCTCTCAATACTAAACAAACTCAAAAGCTCCCAGGCCTCAATCCTGGGAGCAACATTTTTATCTGGCAAGGTCTCTCACCCCATATTTCATTTGCTGGAGTTGTTTAATACCTCTTTTATAGCCTTAACATCTTTCTCACTTATATCTTCTCCCCTGGCTGCTGCTATTATATCATCATCTTCATTATTTATGATATTCTCAATATCCTTCCTGTGAAACCTCCATTCTCTCCCTGCTTTAAAAGCCTTCAACCTGCCATCTTTAATCATGTTATATACTGTTTGCTTGGTAACCCGCAATAATTCAGCCACTTCTTCCACATCCAGTATCTCTCCCTGGTCAATTTGCCTGCTTTGAGACAATGCCTCTCCCAAATTTTGCAGCATCAAAGTAGTTTCATAATCAAAAACCTTTTCACCACACTCCGGGCAGACATGGGCTTCAATGCCCCTAACAACGATTTCATAATCACCCCAGCCTATGGTGGTTTCAGTTTTTTCTTTTTTCATATCAGCATTACATTTATGGCATTTCCTTAAAACCATAACTTATTTCCTCCTCCAGATATTATTTTTGGAATCGTACTTCCAGCACTCTTCATCAAACCAAAAAGCTGTCACCACTCTTGGAGGAATTGTCGAAGTCACAACCACACAAAATCGCGGTTTCTCTTCTGAAGCTTCCTGGAATAAAATCCTTACATCTTCACCCTTATCCTCTTGTCTATCTATCACTTTGCCCTCTAAAACAGCTTTTTTAACCAGCTCTACTCTTATTTTTCTTTCATACAGCTGCTTTTTTGCATGCCCGGTGAAATCTAAATAAACTTTTTTTACCGCTTCTCTTATTAATTGCACTTCTTTGCTCTCCATAATTCCACCTTGCTTTCATTATATGATATTTTATATAAAATAACAATACTTAATATAAAATAATATAAATTAGAATAAATTAAGCAGCTATAATTTATACCCCTTCAAAAGAATACTAGTCTAACTCTTCTTCTACTATTTTAATCTCCTCATCAGTCAAACCATACAAATCATATACCATTCTATCTATTTCCATATCCGTCTTTTCAATTTCACTTTCTAACCTTTCAATCTCCCGCTGCAGATCCTCCCACTCTTTAACAATTTTCTTGACTACATGATCTTTCTCATAATCAGGAATCTTAATCTGCAGCACTTTTTCAAGCAGGTTCCCCTCAT
>SL_5KL_010_SEDDRAFT_10001924_pt1 | contig 12035 bp, 9 predicted proteins | sample SodLakKL_010_SED_FD_9118 | JGI IMG/M metagenome (IMG submission 9118)
TCGCTCCACGGGAGCGAAGTCGCCTGCCGGGACGTACAGCGCGCGGGCGCTCCCGACCATGCCCTGCAAGGATGTTGCCAGAATGGCCCGGAGCAGACGGGTTCCCCCAAAGCTCGTTCCTCCCGAGCCGATCCCGCAATCCCGTCCCCACTGCACCCCTGGCGAAGGCGGCGGCGGCCGAGCCCTTCGTCTTCCGAATCGGACAGGGCCTGTCCCATCTCAATGGCAGCGGCTTCCTGATGATTTCTCCGGCACCGGGCGGGGGTGATCGGATCCCCCTCTTCTCCAAATTCCGGACCACGGTGCCGAGAACAGAGGTGGGGGGAGTGGTCTCCACCTCCCCCGTGGCCCTCACGTACGTTCCACTCTCCGCAGGATCAGCTTTGCATGAGTGACACTGCCTCCACTTCGGCTCCCCGTCCCGTCCTCCTGGTGGAAGACGACCTGGACCAGGCTCACCTCCTCCGTTTCCTGTTGGAAGACAGCGGCCTCTACGAAGTGACGCTGGCGCAGGACGGGCTGACCGGATCCGACCTCGCTCGGAAACGAGAGTGGGCCGTGGTTATCACGGACCTGAATCTTCCAGGCGCGTTGGGGCGGCAGGTGGTGGAGGCGAGTCGGGAAGCCAGCCCCCATACGCCGATCCTGGCCACCACCGGATACGCAGGACCCGAATACGCGGAAGATGCGCTTGCACGGGGCGCCGACCACGTGCTCCTCAAACCCCTTGATCGGGACGAACTCCTTCACCACGTGGACCGGTTGGCCTCAGGGGGGAAGGGATGTGGAACCCCTCCGCAGCAGGAGGCCGACGAGGTGGAGGAAACCGCAGCCGCGCTCCCGCCCGAAGGTGAGGTGGAGCTGGAGGCACCTCCATCCCTGAACGGTGTGCCAGCGAGCCGCCGCCCGCTCCGTGTGCTCGGGTTGGGGCTCCGCCCAGGCGAGTTGATCGAAGGTGCCGGCGGTACGCTCCATCGTCATCACATACGGGGCGACCAGGTCATCATGCTGGTGGTAGGGCCGGGCAGCGAGGGGAGCGATCGAGCACGGGCACGGGTGGAGCAGTCCGCTCAACTCCTGGGCATCCGAGGGTTCCTCGGGCCGGCGCCCGAATCCGACCCTCACACTTTTCTGGTAGCAGTGACTCCCCTGCTCAGGAACGTGTTTGAGCAACTTCGCCCGGACGTCCTGTATGTACCCACAGGGAATCGGTCGGACCCGCTTGCGCGCCTCTTCCTGGAGACCTGCCTTCGCTTCGGATCGGACATTCGGAGGATTTTCTGTTACGATAAGGGAGACGCGGACCATCACTTTCGTCCTTCCCTCTTCATGCCGGTAGCCGAGGCTCTCTCGCGGAAGCTCCTGGCGTTGGACGAGGACCTGCCGGTGGCGGCGAGGCGAGGAGAATCGCCGCTCACGCCACCACAATCCAGGTCGGATCGGGTCGAGGCCTTTGAGGCTGTCTTCGGGGGTGAACCGTGGGAGGGTGCCGCGGCCTCCTCCCCGGCCCGGGTTCCCGTCGGCTGACATCACCCCTCCACGCCCGTCTCACCCGGAGCGGGCAGGAAGAACCCGTTGCCCCCATTTCTGTGACAGAACAAGAGGAAGGACTCCGGAGCATCTGCGTATTCTGCGGCTCCAGCGCCGGGGAAGATCCACGCTACCTTGAGGCTGCCTCTGCCCTTGGGAGGATCCTGGTACGTCGAAACATCTCCCTCGTCTACGGCGGGTCACGCATGGGCCTCATGGGGCGCCTGGCCCAGACTGTCCTGGACGAGGGCGGGCGAGCCGTGGGAATCATTCCACGGGCACTCCTGAACCGGGAGGTTGCCCACACGGGGCTCAGCGAACTCGTCGTCACCGACTCCATGCATGAGCGGAAGACGGAGATGGCCTCACGGGCTGACGGATTCATCGCTGCGCCTGGTGGGCTGGGCACCCTCGAAGAATTCTTCGAGGTCCTGACATGGTCCCAACTTGGCCTCCACGGAAAGCCCTGTGGCCTACTGGATGTGAACGGCTACTTCCAGCATCTGGTTGACCTCCTGGACCGGGTCCGGCGCGAGGGATTCATGCAGGAAGCCCACCGACGCATGGTCATTGTCGAGAAGACGCCGACCGCTCTTTTGGACCGCATGGAGCGCTACATTCCCCCACCGGTGCCTCAGTGGATTGAGGAGGCCCATGTCTGACGCCGCCCCCGCGCTCCCTGGCTTCAGGATACCGCGCCACTTCTCCTGCCGGTCGGACCTCCATTAGGTTGAGGATCGGTCGGAATCGCCGGCACGGGATCGGGACGGTACCCAAACGGACAGGGAGGAGCCTTGGCCACGAAACCCCACCTCGCATTCGAACGGGACATGGTGGAAGTCCAGGACCAGATCGACAAACTCCTGGATACGGCCCGGAAGAAGGGGATCGATGTGTCGGCGGAGCTCTCGGCGCTACGGAGCAAGCTCGCCGAACTCCGCGAAGAGACCTACCGGAATCTCAGTCCCATCGAGCAGGTGCAGGTCGCCCGCCACCCGCAGCGTCCCTACACCCTGGACTATCTGGAGCGAGTCTTCGGAGACTTCGTCGAACTCCATGGAGACCGATCCTACCGGGATGACGCCGCCATCGTCGGTGGCTGGGCCCGACTGGACGGTGACCCGGTCATGGTCATCGGGCACCAGAAGGGGCGGGACATGAAGGAGAATCTGCGCCGGAACTTCGGGATGCCCCATCCGGAAGGCTACCGCAAGGCCCTTCGCCTCATGCGCATGGCGGAGAAGTTCGGTCGGCCCATCATTACACTGATCGACACACCCGGCGCCTACCCTGGTATTGGTGCCGAAAAGCGTGGACAGGCCCAGGCCATTGCCATGAACCTCCGGGAGATGGCGCGACTCCGGGTCCCTACCATCTCGGTCGTCCTCGGTGAAGGGGGGTCCGGTGGCGCATTGGCCCTTGGAGTCACGGACCGGATCCTCATCCTGGAACACGCCATCTATTCGGTCATCTCGCCGGAGGGGTGTGCCGCCATTCTCTGGCGGTCCGCTGACCATCGCGACAAGGCGGCCACAGCTCTGAAGCTCACCTCCGCCAACCTCCTGCGCCTGGGTGTGGCGGATGAGGTCATCAGCGAGCCGCCGGGTGGAGCCCACGCGGACTGGGACGCCACGGCCCAGGCTGTTAAATCCGCCCTTCTGAATCACCTGGGTGATTTGCGGCAGATGGACTCCGATGAGCGACGTCGGCGCCGCTGGGCGAAGTTCGGGGAGATGGGCGACTGGACTGAACCGGAATAGCTTTCGATCCTGTGGCCCGGCGCCCCACGAGCGCGCTGAGCGGCGCCCGCATGAGAGGGAGGTTGGCGGTTCCTTCCACCGGTGGATCGGACCTGACACCGCCCCCTTCCGGTCGGGAGGGCCGCGGGGATCGCCTCGATCCGGGAAGGAGCAAGGAGGATAGCGTTGGCAGCCTTTGCCGAGGTGGGATTCAAGGGGAGTCGGAAGGCCTACTACATGGTCCGTGAGCCGGAGATCGTGCCCGGAGACTATGTGATGGTAGAGGCGGACCGTGGGGAAGACCTGGGGCGGGTTCTGGCCCTGGGCACCGTGGCAGAACGAAAGTGCTCCGCCTCGGCCGGTGGCTGCGGAGTGCCGGAACCGGAACAGGAGGTCCTGCGCCGGGCCCAGCAGGAGGAGATCACACAGCTGGCCCACCTCCGTAGCGACGAAGAGCGGGTCCGGGGGGAGGTCAGGCAGCACGTCAGCCGGCATGGACTCCGTATGAAGGTGACCGAAGCCGAGTGGCAGTTCGACAGAAAGAAGCTCACCGTCTACTTCACCGCCGATCGGCGGGTGGATTTCCGTGAGCTGGTGCGGGATCTGGCCAGGACGTTCCGCACCCGAATTGAGCTTCGGCAGATCGGGGTTCGGGACGAATCGGCGCTACTTGGGGGCGTCGGGCGTTGCGGCCGGGAATTGTGCTGTTCAACCTGGCTCCCGGAGTTGAAGCCGGTCTCCCTGCAGCTGGCGAAAGACCAGGAGCTGTCTCTGAACCCGGCCCAGATCTCCGGATGTTGCGGTCGCCTTATGTGCTGCCTCCAGTATGAGCACGACTCCTACGTACAGGCCCGACGACGCTTCCCCCGAGAGGGTCGGCGACTCCGAACCGCCCAGGGTGAAGAGTCCGTGCTGAAGGTTGACATCTGGAGTGAGATGGTGACGCTCCGAAGCGAGGACGGGGAGCGGCGGACCGTTCCCCTGGATGATCTCAAGCGGGAGGTGAAGGAGGCCTCCCAGGGCCCCCGTGGCAGGGGCTCCTGACCCGGCGTCACAACCCGTGCCCCCGACCCTTCCCACCCCAAGGACTCCGTCACCGCCGTGCCTTCCACATCTTCCTCATCCCGGGACCGTCAGTACCTCACCACCCCCATCTACTACGCCAGCGGTGAGCCCCACATCGGTCATGCGTACACCACCTTCCTGGCGGATGTCCTGGCCCGATATCACCGGCAGGCGGGATCCGACGTCCTGTTCCTGACCGGAACGGATGAGCACGGGCAGAAGATCCAGGAGGAGGCGGCCCGTCGGACCATGGAACCCCAGGAGCTGTGTGACGCCATGGCTACCCGTTTCCGAGAAGCCTGGTCGGACCTGGACATCTCCTACGATCGCTTCATTCGCACCACCGAGGCGGAGCACAGGGCTGTGGTCCGTGCATTCGTTCAGCGTCTCATGGATCGGGGGCACATCTACGAAGCGGAGTACGAGGGCTGGTATTCGGTCCACGAAGAGCGATTCTTCACCGAGAAGGAGCTTGGCCCCGGTCGGACCGACCCCATCGCCGGTCGTCCGGTGGAGCTCATCCGGGAGAAGAACTACTTCTTCCGGATGAGTGCCTTCCAGGATGATCTGATCCGTCACATTCAGGAGAACCCGGAGTGGATCCGGCCGGAGAAGCGTCGCAATGAGGTGCTGGGGTTTTTGCAAAACCCCCTGGGCGATCTCTCCATCTCCCGGCCCCGCTCCCGTCTTTCGTGGGGGATCCCCCTTCCCTTCGACGAGGAACATGTCACCTACGTCTGGGTCGATGCCCTCATCAACTACCTCACCGCCTCCGGGGCCATTCGCCCCGATGCGCAACCGGACGATCAGGGCTTCGATGACGTCCGGGACTCCTGGTGGCCGGCAGACCTCCATCTGGTGGGCAAGGATATCCTCACGACCCACTCCGTCTACTGGCCTACGCTGCTCATGGGGGTTGGACTTCCTCTTCCCCGACAGATTCTGGCCCACGGGTGGTGGATCGTCGGGGAGACGAAGATGTCCAAGTCCCTGGGCAACGTGGTGGATCCCATGGAACTCAGGGAACGGTTTGGCAGTGATCCGGTCCGATGGTTCCTCCTTAGGGAGATGCCCACAGGGGAGGATGCCTCCTACACGCCTGAGCGGTTCCTGGCCAGGTACGACGAGCTGGCAAATGTTCTGGGAAACCTAGCGAGCCGGGTGACCTCCATGATCGTGCGCTATCGGGACGGAAGGCTCCCCGCCGGGGCACGGGACCACGGTCTGGATCCGGCCATCGATGAAACGCTGGAGGCCGTGGCCGACGGGATGCAGCGGCTCCGGGTCCATGAAGCGCTCTCCGCTGCCATGGAGTTGGCCCGGAAGGCCAACGGGTACGTGGAAGAGCGGGAGCCCTGGAGTCAGGCTCGCCGTAGCGGCGGAGAGGAGGATCTGGACGAGACGTTGGCCTCCCTGCTGCGGGCACTTGTGGTCCTGAGCGCCCTCTTTCTTCCAGCCATGCCAGGTAAGGCCACCGAACTGGCCACCCACCTCGGACTTGAGGCGGTTCCCCGTCTGGATCAGGCTCGGACTCTCCCCCTCTCCGAGCTTCTGATCCGCAAGGCCAGCCCACTCTTCCCCAGGATCGAGCTGGAGAAATAGAGGTGGCAGCCTGGCCGTAGCAGGCGCCCTACGGAGGGACTCTCCCCGGCAGGTGACGCTGCCTGGCGCCGGAAGGCCCGGATCCGGTTTGCCTTGACCGGAGCGGTGGAGTGGGAGTATCCTGTACCGTTTGCGCAATCGATCTCAAACGGTGGTCTTTGGGATGATTCTCCATCGACTCATGGGGAATTCTCCTGGATGAGAACGCCCCCTCTTCGCCGGTCCGCCGGCCCTGGGAGTTCATGAATCAGCAACACTGGACCCTCCTCCTCATCCGTGGGGACCGGGAGGATCTGAAACAGATTTCCCTTCCGGCACGAAGAATTCGACTTCTGGCGGCCGGTGCTTCCGTTCTGGCCTTGGTTCTCCTTGCGACGGCCGTGCTGGTGGGACTTCAGGCTCGGGACGCGGTGGCCCACCAGCTTCTGGAACGACAGAATCGGGTTCTGGCGGCGGAGCTGGAGATGATGCGGGATCGGGTGGACGGCCTCCAGGGAGAGCTTCAGGCGCTGGTCGAAAAGGATTCGGAGATTCGACTGGTGGCGGGGCTGGACCCCATTGACGCCGAGGTACAGCGGGTGGGAATCGGAGGGCCGGGCTCTCCTGACCTGCGCTCCCACCCGCTCTACGAGATGGATGAGGAGGCGGCGGCAGGAGCCTTCGCCCTGACTTACGACATCCACGCCCTCGAGCGGAGGGCACGCCTTCTCCGCGAGAGCCTGAGCGAGGCCGGTACGGAGTTGAGGACCCACAGGGCCATGCTGGAGGCGACGCCCTCCATCCTGCCGACCAGGGGAGCCATCACCTCCGGCTTCAGCAACTCCAGGATGCATCCCATCCACAACGAAGCCCGGCCCCACACCGGCATCGACATCTCGGCCCCGACCGGTACGCCCATCCGCGCCGCCGCCCATGGTCGGGTCACCTTCGCCGGCCGCAGGGCGGGCTATGGGCTGACCGTGATCCTGGATCACGGCTTCGGGTATTCCACACTCTATGCCCACGCTTCGGAGCTGAAGGTGCGGGTGGGGCAGCAGGTCTCCCGGGGAGACGTCATTGCCAGTGTGGGACGCTCCGGGATTGCCACCTCTCCCCACCTCCATTACGAGGTGCATGTAGGGGGTCGGCCGGTGAACCCGCGGAACTACATCCTCACCGACGTCGTACCCTGAGGAGACTGAAGCCGCCTTCCACCATGCTTCGCGGTCTCCTTTCCCGCGGGCGGATCCCAGCCGCCCGGATACCCATTACGGCCTGACCTTGACACTCGCCGCCGCCCTGGCAATCTGGATGCTGAGCCTGGGGGAGGTCGCAGCCTCCCCCCTTCAGGTGGATGACGTTCTGACTCCGGACACCATCCTGGAGCCCCAGGGGGGACCGAGTCTCGCGTTCTTCTCCGCAGGAAGCTCGGAGGTAGTGTCCATCCGGGTCTCCATCCCCTTCGATGAAGCCGTGGAGGACGCTGGCGCCGGGCAATTGCTCCGCATCCTGGCACAGGAGCGCATGAACGTCCTGGCCAGCCGGATTGGCGTCAGGGCCGAGGCGCAGCGGACCCATCGGGGCCTGGTCTATCAGGTGACGGGGTCCGTCGAAGACCTGGACTTCATGGGATGGATCCTCCGGGAAGCCGTGGCCGCGCCCGAGGCGGGACGCTTCGACGGGGCTCGGAGGCAGGCCCAGGTCGAATTGGATCGACGGAGGGAGACTCCGGAGGGGGCGCTGGCCATCCGACTCCTGGATGCCCTCTCCCCTGGCGCCGTCCCTCTCCAGGGGACGCCTGGTTCCCTCGACCGCATGAGTCCTGACCGCCTCTCCGCTCTCTGGGCGCGAAGTCATATCCGCCCCCGGATTCGGATCGTGGTGGCGGGTCGAATGGATCCGGTCCTCCTCCTTTCGACCCTGGCGGACCTGGGACTCCCTGAGGAGGGACCCGTCCCCCAATTCCCGCCGACGCCGGAGACCGGCTCTCCTCGCCTGACCCCGGAGGTGAACCGCCACTGGCTCGGCCGCGGTTACGCCCTGAACGGAAATCACAGCCCTCCTCAGCAGATCCTGGCGGCGCGGCTCCTGGGTCGTGTCCTGAGGGAGAATCCAGGGGACTACGAGGCCTCGGTCGAGCTTTGGGAGGTGGGTAGCCGTCGATCCATCGTCCTCTCCGGCGCCGCCAATCCCCGCAGTGTCTCGGCTCTCCGCACTCGATTGGAGCGCCTACCGGGAGAAGCACTGGCCGCCCTGACGGAGGAAATGGTGGAGGGGTTGGCGGCGGAAGTCCGCACCGAGCTTCGGCAGGCCGCCTCCACCCCGTGGGGGCTGGCTGAGTTGGTGGGCCAGGGTTGGGATGGGACGGAGCGGATCGAAGCCGGCGCGGAGCTCCTTCAAGCCCTCCGGGGCAGCCAGACGGCAGGGGTGAGGAGCCTCCTTGAGGAGCTATCCGCGTCTTCACCTGTGGTTCAGGAGCTCCGCCCATGACGCGGATCTCCTGGCTTCTGGCGTTGGGAATTCTCCTGGGTGTCTCCGGTGCCGCCGCCCAAGGAATCACCGAAGGGAGAGGGTTTCCCGCGGCCTCAGGCGTCCCTGGCCCCCCGGTGCAGATGGATGCCATACCACCAGACCCCCAGGTGCAGCAGCGGGATTTCGTGGTCCAACCGGATCCTGGAGGGACGCTAGTGGCCGTTACCCTGCACTTCTCTTCCGGGGCGTCCGTCGACCCGCAGGGCCGTGAGGGGACGACCCACCTCCTGGGACGGTGGATGGAGTACGAGGCCGGCCGTCGTGTGTCCGGCCTTGAGTCCGGGGTCTTCGTGGAGGTGACTCAAGATGATCTGACCCTCACCCTCCTGGCCCCCCCTTCATCGTGGGAGGTGGCGCTGGATCGGGTGGAGGCCCTTTGGGGGACCCCGCCCTCCGGCACCGGCTCGGTGGATCGGATTCGGGAGGATCATCGGTCCCGCCTCATCTTCGAGGGTGGAGCGCCGGTGCGTACCTTCGAGCTGGAGAGAGCAAGGCTTCTTGCAGGGGCGTCCCCCGACGAGGCCAGGCCTATCCGAGGAACGCCTGAGAGTGTGGCCCGTATCACGGCGGATGACCTGGACGTCCACCTCCGAAGTCATCTGGAGCTCTCCGGCGCCCTCACCGTTGTGGTGGGACCTGTGCGGCCCGAGGCCATCCGGACCCGGGCGCGAACCGAACCCCGGGTCATCTCCGGGATCTCTCCCTTCACCGAGGCGCCAACCTTCGGGGACGGGCTCCGGGGCGATCCTGCCGGCCAACCGGTGGCTGACACCACTGCCCTCGCCCAGATTCCTCAGGCGCTCCGGACCCGGCTCTTCCGAAGCGCTCCGTCGGCTCCGGCACCGGTATTCCGCGGTACCCGGGCATGGGAATCGGGACAGCGGATCAACCGGGACATGGAACTCACCGCAGCCTGGATGGCCGTGGCCTGGGCCCTTCCCGACGACGTGTCACAGACCTTGCTCGACTTCCTCGCCCACACCCTCCGCGAAACGGTGGTCCCCTCACCTCCGGATCCAGGGCTTTATGGCGCGGAGGTCCAGGTGGTGTATGTGGAGGGTCGCCCCGTCGTGGTGGTGTCGGTTACCGCCGATCCCCGAGCTGCCCATCGATGGCATGAGCGGGTGGTGGGAAGTATGGAAAGCCTTGCCCAGGCCCCTCCCCAGGGTTCGTTTTTCGAACTGACACGCCGCCGATTCCGCAACCGCGCCCTCCTGGCCATGGCCGGTCCAGGGGAACGGAGCCGGGTCCTGGCCCGGGATCTCCGGGGTCCCGGCGAAGTAGAAGACTTCGGTAGGACAATCTGGAGATTCACACCGGACGAGTTGGCCGCCGCTGCCGGCGCCGCCTCCGATCCCCGTATCCTGATCATGGGTCCCCTGGAGATGATCGACCGGGGAGCCGGGCGCTGATCGAACGCACCCGGCCTCCGACCGGGTGCCGAACCTGCACCGGCCTCCTTGCTGGCCTTCCATCCGCATACTACTTTCGGGCGACTTTTCACGAACCACCCGCGGAGTGAACCCTATGAAGCGTCGAAGCCTTTGGAGTGCAGCCCTCCTCACCGCCACGCTGGCCGCCTGTGGGCCCGGCGAGCTCGTGGTCACCGCTGAGGTGGAGCGGATGAACCCCGAGACCGGTGAGATGGAACTCCGCGCCTTGGAGAATCTGGCCATCCAGCTCGTGCCCTTCGACCGGGATCACATCTTCGACTCCCTCACCGCCGCCGCTCCACGCCCCGAACCCCAGATGCCTCCCGAGTTGGCTCAGGCCCGGGACGCCATCATCGCGGCCCAGACCGAATGGCGGGAGGCGGAAGCCCAGTGGCTGGAGCAGCGGGAGCGTCTTCAGCAGATCAGCGACGAGATGGGGCAGTTCAACCCCGGCGAGGCTCGGTACCGGGAGCTCTTCGCCGAGTTCAACGCGGTGGAGAGCCAGGTGCTCAGCGCCGAATCCCGTCGAGACAGCGCCTTCCAGGAGTTCACCGACCTCCAGGCCGAAACCCTGGAGGAGCTCGACCGCCTCCGCATTGAGGTGGAGATCTGGGAGGATGAGGCCTTCGAGGACTACCCGGAGATCGTCGCGGCCCGTCTCCAGGAGACCCGTAAGGAGATCATGGCCGACACCACCGACGCCACCGGTTCGGTCCGGATGCGTCCTGACCCCGGCGAGTGGTGGATCCACGCCCGTCAGCAGCTCACCACCGAGGAGCTCTATTGGAACGTCCGCGTGAATGTGGAACGGGGCGATCCGGTTCAGGTCCGCCTCACTCGGGAGAACGCCCAGATCCGGGACGTCTTCTGATCCCGGGAGGTCGATGGCCTCCCTGAGCCAAGCGCCCCGAAGCCACCCCTCCGGTGCTTCGGGGCGTTTGACTTGGGCCAACCCACGTATCGCCCGAAGCGCCGCACCGTCGTCCAAGCCAGGATACCTTCCTCATGGCAGGTCCAACCCCGCCCCCCCAGACCTCCGCTTCCCCCTCCCTCCAGATGGAGGATCAGGGGATCGCCGTGATCCGATTCAACGACCCGGAGCGGAGTGCCAACCTCCTGACCAGGGAGGTGATGGAGCAATTCGCGCTCATCCTGGACCGGGTTGAGGAAGGTGCACGCCGCGGATCCGTTCGGGGCTTGGTCGTGGAGAGTGGCAAGGAGCACGACTTCATCCTTGGCGCCGACGTGTCCGCCATCGCCGCCATTGAAGATGCGGACACCGGGCTTGAGGCGGCTCGCTTCGGCCAGCGCATCTTCCTGAGGCTGGAGCGACTCCCGGTTCCCACTGTGGCCGCCATCCACGGCACCTGTGTGGGAGGAGGAACTGAACTCGCCCTTGCCTGCACCTTCCGGCTCGTTTCCCATGGTCCCCGCACCCGGCTGGGGCTGCCGGAAGTGAAGCTGGGAATTCTCCCGGCCTGGGGAGGCACCACCCGGCTGCCCCGGCTTCTGGGGCTACGCTCGGCGCTCGACCTCCTCCTCACCGGTCGACTGGTAGACGGCGACGAAGCCGTCTCCCTGGGCCTGGCGGAGCGGGCTTTCCCCACAGACAGCTTCCACCGGGACGTCCGATCCTTCCTCCGAGCGATACTTGATGGAGATCGCGTTCGCACAGGGGCTCGGCGCCGACTTCCCCAACGCCTCCTGGAAGACACAGCCCCCGGGCGTCGAGCGATCCTGCTGACGGCGGGCCGGAAGGTACGTGCGGTGACCGGTGAGCACATGCCGGCGCCGCTTCGGATCCTGGAGGTGATTCGGCGCTCATCGGGGGCGTCGGTGGAGCGGGCGCTGGAGGTGGAGGCCCGGGCCGCCGCCGAACTCCTCGCCTCTCGGACCTCCAAGCACCTCATTCACGTCTTCAACCTCAGGGAGCGGGCCCGAAAGGCGGCAGAGGCCGGGGAGGCCAGAGCCGCCGGTATCCAAAGCCTCGGTGTCCTCGGCGCGGGACCCATGGGGTCCGGACTGGCCCAGTTGGCGGCCTACCGAGGGCTCCAGGTTCGAATGCGGGACCCGGACCCCGAGGCGTTGGCCGATGGCCTTCGCCGCGCCGCCCGACTCACGGACCGGGCCGTGGCTCGGGGTCGCATCTCTCGCC
>SL_5KL_010_SEDDRAFT_10001925_pt1 | contig 12031 bp, 12 predicted proteins | sample SodLakKL_010_SED_FD_9118 | JGI IMG/M metagenome (IMG submission 9118)
TGTGCCGAAGAAGAGGAACCCGCCGAAGAGCCACCGGAAGACGAAGAGCCTGAAGAAGAAGACCCAATGGAAGAGGAAGAAGAACCTGAAGAAGAAGATCCAATGGAGGAGGAAGAAGAACCCGAGGAAGACGACCCAATGGAGGAAGAAGAGGACGACCCAATGGAGGAAGACGAAGAAGACGAACCGGGTGAAGAGGACGACCCAATGGAGGAAGAAGAGGACGACCCAATGGAGGAAGAAGAAGACGACCCAATGGAAGACGAAGAAGACGAACCGGGTGAAGAGGAAGAAGAAGACGGATTGTAACTGTCGACTGGTTTCGGCCCACCAGTGGACGCTCTTTTGTCGTCGGCTATGGTTGAGCCGCCGTCACCCGCTCGATGGCCTGCTCGCAGAGTCGCTCGGCGGCCTCATCCGTCCGTGCCTCAGCGGTTATCCGCACGAGCGGCTGAGTGCCACTGGCTCGGATCAAAAACCAGCCGGCGTCGGTTTCAACTCGGAGGCCGTCGATAGTCTCAACGTTGTCGAAAGTAGCATCGAGATCCGCTGCAACCTGCTCAATGACCGCATTCTTCCGGTCGACGTTGATGTTCCTTCGGAAAAGCGGATAGCTCTCGATACGGTCGGCCAACTCGGATAACGGGTCACCGTGGCCGACAACTGCGGCGAGTTTGCAGGCCGCAAGCGGGCCGTCCGGGCACAGCGTTTCATCGGGCCAGATCCAGGCTCCGCTCGGCTCACCGCCGAAAACGGCCTCCGGTTTGGCCGCAGCCTCGGCAACGAACACGTCGCCCACTTTGGTTCGAATCATCTCACCGCCAGCCGTAGCGACCGCATCGTCGACACAGAGACTGGTATCGACAGGGGCTGCAACTCGGCCACCACCAGCCTGTTCGACGGCGTGTCGGGCGAAGAGGGCTAACAGGATATCTTTTGGAACAAACGCGCCCGTTTCGTCGACCGCGAGCATGCGGTCGGCGTCACCGTCGTGAGCGATTCCCAGATCGGCGTCGCTGTGGGCCACCTGTGCACAGAGATCAGTAAGCGTCTCGGCGGTCGGTTCGCTGGGCCGGCCCGGAAACGAACCGTCTGGTTGGGCGTTGAGCGTTGTCACGGCTGCACCCAACTCACCGAGTGCCGCCGCGGTTACACCCCCGACGCCGTTGCCAACGTCGACGACGATGTCGAGACCCTCGATAGCCTCGGTGTCGACGGCCTCGATCAGGGCTGCTTTGTGGGCTTCGGGTGCCGTTTCACAGCGAGTTCGCTTGCCGGTAGCGTTCCATGAAGCAAACTCGTAGGCCTCTTCGTTGATAATCGAGGTGATGCGGTTGCGTCTGTCGGTGTCGAATGCTTGGCCGGAGGGCGTCCAGAGTTTGATGCCGTTGTCAGGCGCCGGGTTGTGCGAAGCCGTAACGACGATGCCGGCGTCTGCACCGAGTCGAGCGATGCTCCGAGCGAGCGTTGGTGTAGCGACCGTTCCAAGGTCGACCACGTCTGCGCCACACTCGGCGAGACCGGCGACGACCGCATCAAGAAGAAATCGGCCGCTCTCTCGGGCATCCCGGCCGACAAGTACGCAATTTGCGCCGTCGGTTGCAACCGCACGGCCGACGGCAAGTGCGAGATCGGCAGTAACCGTCTGGCCAACCGGCCCACGAATACCACTGGTTCCAAACATGTATGCTGTGTCGACGCCGTAGCCATTAGTTACGCGATCCCTACGGAAGCCGGATGACCACCCGGAGTCGAGACTATCTTGGGAAGTATCAGCAAAACAGGACTGTATTTTTTCACATCAGACTGTGAAGTAACAAGCTGATATTCAGCCAGTAGCGAGTGTGTATCATCACCGCAACGAAAGAATATAAGCCGGTAGAGACTGGTGTGGTTGGTATGGACGCCATTGTACTTGCTGGAGGCTACGCGACACGAATGTGGCCGATTACACGCAACCGGCCGAAAATGTTGTTGCCAGTCGGCGAAACGACAGTGATCGACAGAACGCTCGCCCAACTCGAAGACGACGAAGATATCGACGACGTCTACATCAGCACCAACGAGCGGTTTGCCGCCGATTTCGAAAACTACGTCGACGAAAAGGGCTATGAAAAGCCCGAACTCTCAGTCGAAGACACCAGCGATGAGGACGAAAAGTTCGGTGTTGTGGGCGCGTTGGCACAGTTAATCGACCGCGAAGAACTGGAAGACGACCTCCTCATTATTGCCGGCGACAATATGGTTGGCTTCGATATTGCTGATTTCGTCGACTTCTTTGAGGAGAAAGCCTCGCCCGTACTGGCGGCCTACGACGTCGGCGACCGCGAGCGCGCGAAATCCTACGGACTGGTCGAACTCGACGGCGAGGAGGTCGTCGACTTCCAAGAAAAGCCTGACGAGCCGAACACCACGTTGGCCTCGATTGCGTGCTATGCGTTCCCCGCGGATGTGCTGTCGAAGTTCGATACCTACCTAGAAGACGACCAGAATCCCGACGAACCCGGCTGGTTTCTCCAGTGGCTCCAGAGCCGCCAGTCAGTGTATGCCTTTACGTTCGATGACGTCTGGTTCGATATCGGCGAAGCAGCGGCGTACTTAGACGCCGTCGACTGGAAACTCAGTGGCGAACCCCTCGTGGCTGAGGATGCCACCGTCGAAAACAGCGAACTCAACGGGTCGACGCATGTGATGTCTGGTGCAACCGTCACAGACTCGACAGTGACCGATTCACTCGTGTTCCCCGATGCAACTGTCGAGGATGCCGAACTCGTCGAGACTGTCTTCGACGAGAAGGCCTCTATCGACGGGATTGATCTCGAAGAGAGCCTTGTCGGTGCCTACAGCCAGCTTTCGGAGTAACCACCACTCCCTTTCTTGATAGAATTGCTGTTTTAACGCCTTCGAGCCGCTGTAGTCGGGTTCGCAACCACGGCAACAACCAACGTAGTGACGTCCTGTGGGACGTACTGTACGTGGGTAGTGGTTGCCTACCGTGATACGCTCTGGTTTGCTGCAGTTATGGATCGTTTACTGCTCGGTTTTTCTCAGAAGAGCGGACACGCTCAGCGAAACCAGTCGATGTGGTCGGCCGAGCTGGGTATGAACGTTCTACCGTCGACTATTCGACCGACTCAACACCCGAAATCTCGAAGCGCGCACCCCCGTCGGTTCCATCGACCACCTGTATCTCCCAGCCGTGGGCTTCGACGATCTGTTCGACAATCGGCAGCCCGAAACCGGTTCCATCGGTGTTGGTCGTATAGCCGGTTTCGAAGATGCGCTCGCGGTCGGCCGTGGGAATCCCCGGGCCGTTGTCTTCGATATAAAAGCCGTCGACCAGATCGCCGACGGTAATTCGAAGACACTCACCGTCGGTGGATGTGACTGCAGCCGACTGCGCATCCTGGTCGCCCTCGCGTGTGTTGTCGACTGGATTGTTGTCGGTACCGTCAGCCGGGGTGGCGTGTTCCAGGCTGTTTCGCAGAAGGTTCTCGAACAGTTGCTGGAGTCGACTTCGGTCCGCAACGACTGTCCGGTCGACATCGATAGTGATCGAATCATCAGCAATCTCAACGGTTCGGGCAGCCCGCTCGGCCACGCCAGCGAGTTCAACAGGGATCGTTTCGCCGACTGCTTGGCCTTCTCGGGCAAGCGCAAGCAGGTCTTCGATGAGTTCGTCCATTCGTCTGTGGGCTTCGACAACGTGCGCAAGATGTTCGCTGTCACAGTCCATGCGAGCCAGTTCAACTCGACCGCTAATCACCGACAGTGGAGCCCGGAGGTCGTGGCTGACGGTGCCGACAAACGCATCAAGCTGCTGGTTTTTGGCCTCGATTTCCCGACGGGTGGCTTCGAGTTCAGTTACGTCGTTCAACACGACCGCATAACACCGAGTCGACTGCCAGTCGGCGATTCGAGAGATGTCTATCGAGTAGTATCGCGTCGACCCTTCGACCGAAAACGCGAGGGGTTTTTCGGGCTCGTCAACCCGCCCACCGAGTGTGAGTCTATCGTCCAACTCCGGAAAGACAGCCGCAAGCGGCTCGCCGAGACGACTGGCATCTAATGAGTCGATCAGCCGACTGCCTGCGGTGTTGAAATCGACAATCCGAAACTCGGTGTCCAAAGCGAGATACGGGTCGATAAGGTAATCAAGCGTCTCCTCGCGGGCAACCGACGAGAGGTTCGCCGAGCCGAAGCGAAGCGTGACGTAGCCGACTGCAAGCGCCTGTGTTGCACCAGTAAACGCGTAGTACTCGTAGCTAGCAACCAAGATGTCGACAGCCGACAGCGTAACCGGAACCAATCCAGCGGCCACACCGACCGCGAGGATGACAACCAGCCGCCGGTGATGGCGGCGGGAACTGAAATACAGTTCGGTGAAATAGTACACCACAACACTGACTGCCCCGATACTGTAGCTAACGGCGGCGATCCAGCCAGGGCCATATTCGACTGCAAAGTGTGGAAACGGCGACTGCAGAAACGACACAGACTGCCAGTAGAGCCCGTGAAGCGGCCCCGTTAGGACGAGTAGGGCCAACACGGCATAGATGCCGCCAGCAACACGGCAGACCCTGTTCGTCAGTGGGTTGCGACCCGAGTAAGCAGTCGAAAACAGATAGGTGAGATAGATCGCCGTGAGTCCGACGAACGTCCATAGCCAAAACAGCAGAAACGCCGTCGGCTGGTGTGTCACTACGACCAACGCTGCCGAAATCATCGACCATATCGCGAAGTTACCTAACCAAAGTCCGACCCATCCTCTCGCTGACAGTTCAGTACGAGTGACCATCCAGTAGCCGAGCACCCCAGTGGCGAGGGCTGTGGCCAGATGACCGCCAAAGTGGAGTAGCTGAAACGAGAGGTCAGAACTCATCAACCATTGTGAGTTTCTACCAATTGTACTTAGTTATTTGACCCTGATTATCAAAACAGAAAACTGTTCGACGGTAGTGCTGTTTGCGCCCACAAACAGCTATTGGTGTTCCCAGCGATATTACTGGTAGTCGACGACTCGTTGTCCTGTGTCAGGCAACGTCGGCCTGTTCAGTAATCACTGTTACCGGCACGTCGACGTCAGTTTCCTCACGTATCTGCTCGCGTAGCTCACTAGCCGTTGGCGGCTCCTCGCTGTGGACGTACACCGTGATGCCGCTGGGCTGTTGGGTGACCAGATCCGCACGGTAGGCGAAGTCGACAGTCAGAACACTGTCGGCGGCCTGTTCGGTTATTTCTTCGACCTGTGTTTCAAAAACCATGTTGTTGCGGGCATCCAGCGAGCTCATCGCCAGAAACGAACTCAACAGCAGAATCGCCAGTCCGAATACGACGAGCCGCTTGATGGAGATCTGGCGGGCCTGCTGGGCGTCGTACCAGTGGCTCGGTTTGTAGCGTTTAATCCAAACGGTGATGATGCCAGCCGTATTGATCGAAAGCAGGTTCACCATCAGCAACACGCTCGCCCCGAAGGCAAGACGGGGCTCAACGTACGCAATACCGAGACCGACCGAGGCCGCAGGCGGCATCAACGCGACCGCAATCATCACCCCCACGAGCGCCTCGTCTGCCCCAGAAGTCAACGAGAGCGCGCCGGCGATGCCCGCACCAAGTGCGATCGCCAACGCCAACAGGCCGGGATGGGCGCGTTCGGCGATTTGCTGGATCAACAGCAACTCAAGTTCCGGTGCAAGCAACAGCCGATAGCCGACCGCGAAGACGACCGCACTCAGCACTGCAACTGCAAGCCCGATTGTCTGAGACCGAATCCCCTCCCAAAACAGCTCGTCGTCGTTGATCACCGTTCCAACACAGGAGGCCATCGCGGGGCCGATCAACGGCGCGATCACCATCGAACCGACAACGACAGCCGCGCTGTCCTCCAGCAGTCCAGCGGTAGCGACGATGGCACTGATAATTGTCAACGCCAAGTAGTTCGTCGTGCTTCGCGAGAGATTTTGAGCTTTGGTCCGGAGTTCGTCCCGTGAGATTCGGTCGTCGCTGCTGGCTTCTTCGGCACTGGCTTGCTGTTGTTCGAACTGCTCGGAGACGATGGTCTCGACATCGCTGATTACCATATACCCCTCACGCTCGACGCCGACATCCCGCAGTCTGTCGACGATCTCTTCGACCTGCTCGGAGTCTGCAGGAATGTAGACGATGTCACTGTACGTCGAATCCGAGCTCTCTTCGGTCATCGCGAAGTCCATCTGTTCGGATTCGAGGATGTCGACGACTGCGGCGTGCTTGCCCTCAGGGACAAGCGTCTGTATCAGGCGCATGTTATCTCAGCGCTCCAACGTATGAGATGATAGATGGCCTTGCGCAGGCCGCCCGTATAAGCGTGGGTGACTTACGGTCGACCCACGGGCCCGAACCGAGTGATTGACACGGCTGGCACGCCGATAACTCGTATGGCTGAAACGACGCTGGGTGAGTTTTTGCGGTCTGATGCCCCATTGGTAGCGCTCGTCTTGCTGGTCGGGATCGCTGGCTCTGGCGTCGCCCGCTGGGGATTCGGACAGCTTGGATTAGATGTGCTCGGACAGGCTATGTTCGTGATGGGGTACGGCGGAATGGTGTTCGTACTGTGGTACGGCTGGATTCGACCACTAAATATCACAGGACCAGAGTAACACGCCGGATATCGAGTGGTGGCCGTGGCGTCTACGGACGGAAGAACGGAACTTTAATGCGGGTTTCTGTGTGAGCTATGACTAAGAATGCTGCCACTACAGTTCGTCGATGCGATCCTGCTGGAGTTCAATATGGGCCAAATTCTGCTTGTGGCGTTTCTGTTGGCCACCGTTGGCTCGCTGCCGCTGAAATCCCAGAAGCTCATCGGCCTCAACACCGCGCTGTTTGGTCTCATTTTCATCGTCACGCCGACAGATATGATGCCGGAGCTGTATCTGTTTTTGGGGATAACGCTCATCGTGATCGGCCCGGTCGTGTATGCGACCGCAAAAAACTAGCCGTGAACCCACAGCCAGCTCGGCGTGGTTCGCTATCTTTTTGTCGCAACTCCGATAACCCAGCCGCATGATTACGGTTCGCGCGCCGGCGACGAGTGCAAATCTCGGCAGCGGTTTTGACGTGTTTGGGGTTGCACTCGACCGGCCCGCAGACGTGATCCGTGTCGAACGTGCCGACCGGACCACAATCGAAATTACGGGCATCGGTAGCCAGTACATTCCAACTGATCCGGACAAAAACACCGTTGGCGCGGTTGTCGACGCCCTCGACGCCCCCGCCCGCATCCAGATCGACAAAGGCGTCCGGCCCGCCTCAGGTCTGGGCTCGTCGGCCGCCAGCGCGGCTGGCGCGGCAGTCGCGCTCAATGAGTTGTACGACCGCGGCTACTCCCGGAAAGAACTCGTTCCCATCGCGGCTGAAGGCGAGGCAGTCGTCTCGGGAGTTGCCCACGCCGACAACGTCGCCCCATCGATTCTGGGTGGCTTTACCATTGCGACTGCCGAAGGTGTGACAAGCGTCGACGCCGACATCCCGCTCGTGGCGTGTTTGCCCGAAATCGCCGTCTCAACACGCGATGCCCGCGAGGTCGTCCCCCAGACCGCAACAATGAAACAGGTCGTCGAGACGGTCGGCAACGCGTCGACACTGACCGCAGGAATGTACCAATCAGACCCCGAACTCGTCGGCCGCGGCATGGCCGACCCGCTGGTGACACCCGCCCGCGCAAAACTCATCACAGGCTACGAGCAGGTCGCTGCAGCCGCCCGCGAGGCCGGCGCAGCTGGCGTCACCGTCAGTGGTGCGGGCCCATCGCTGCTTGCTGTCTGTCCTGACGGTAGTCGACGGGCGGTGGCGACAGCGATGCTCGAAGCGTTTGCCAGCGAGGGCGTCGACGCTCGGGCCTACCAGACGCGGGTGAGTCAGGGCGCGACGCTGTTATAGGAGGAAACGAACGGTACGGCTAGCTCCGAATGCAGTTTTCGCGTGTCGGCTATCGCTCGGCAGTGAGGCCGAATTTTTCGTCGACAAGCCGGCTTATACTGAACAGCAGGGCGAACAAACCGATCCACAAAAGGAAGCTCTGTGAGCCGAATCCTCCGGCAGGATGAGCACTCAAAAATCGTGTGAAGACGATCCACCCAACACCGCCACAGACCGCACCGAGGCATCCCGAAATAACGAGTACCCGCCGGATTGCCATACGAGCGCGTTGGTCTGGCAGCGTATAAAATAACGGTCAGTGGTACTGGCGACTCTCTAAAGACGACAGAATACGAAACCGAACTCGACTGCGCTCAGACGCCGCGGCCCTGCAGCCGTTCTTCCTCGGGAATCGTGTCGTTTGCCTGTCCTTTCATACCGCCGCCGGCAGTGGTGGCGATCTCGGCGAGCCGGTCGGGGTCATCCCAGTTGTTGACCGCCTCAACGATGGCGTTGCCCATCTGTTCGGGCTCCTCGGCTCCGAAAATGCCCGAGCCGACGAAAATTCCATCACAGCTGTGATGCATCATCAGCGCAGCATCTGCGGGCGTGGCAATGCCACCTGCGGCGAAGTTGACAACGGGCAGTCGACCCATTTCGGCGGTCTCGTGAACCAACTCACGCGGCGCACCGTGTTCGCGAGCCCACTTTTCGCGTTCCTCGTGGTCCAGACCCTCAATCGTCCGGATCTGGTTCATCATCGTCCGCTGGTGCTGGACGGCCTGATTGACGTCGCCGGTGCCGGCTTCGCCTTTGGTGCGGATCATCGCTGCCCCTTCGTGGATTCGCCGCAGGGCCTCGGGAAGGTTGCGTGCCCCACAGACGAACGGTGCAGTAAACTCACGTTTGTCGATGTGGTACTCGTCGTCAGCCGGGGTCAGCACCTCCGATTCGTCGATCATGTCGACGCCGAGCGACTGAAGAATCTGGGCTTCGGTGTGGTGGCCGATGCGCGCTTTGCCCATCACCGGAATCGAGACCTCCTCGATGATCTCGGTGACGTTCGCCGGATCAGGCATCCGGGCAACGCCGCCCCGTTTGCGGATATCCGCGGGGACGGCTTCAAGCGCCATCACCGCGACAGCCCCGCAGTCTTCGGCGATTCGTGCCTGCTCGCCGTTGACGACATCCATGATGACGCCGCCTTTCTGCATCTGTGCAAAGCCGCGTTTCACCAACTCAGTACCGCGTCGTAGCGTCCCGAGATCGGTTGGTTCCGACATACATTCTGTAGGAGTCGAACACACTTAACGCGTGTTCTTTTGTCCGTTCTGTCGGCCGCATACAGCACTGAAACGACAGATACTCAGAGACGATGATCGACAGGTAGTCGACGCCTACTGTGGTGCTATGTGGAACATAACCGGCCGCAGAAATCTCGCTGCCAGCGGATTGATCGGGTATCGACTCACTACTAATAGGAGTTCAGTTACCACTGCCAGTATGACTGACCCAGCGACGGAGTCGGTGTTGATTCCCACAGGATTCGATCCGGGAAGCTACTCGTGTGTTCGGTCGCTGGCCCGACAGGGTATCACCACGATTGTGGCCTCCGAACACGAAGACGTCCCTGCGGCCGCCTCCCGATTCTGTGACGAACAGCTGTTGATTCCCTCCGCGTACGATGACCTGCAGGCGTACAAGGACGCGTTGCTCGGTATCGCAGCACGACCTGATGTGAAAACGATTATTCCGATCCGGCCGCACGATCCGTATCTGTTCGCCAGATACGCCGACGAGTTTAGCCGGTACGTCTCGCTGCCGACGCCCGATGCCGAACTGCTTGGGACGGTCCACGACCGGATGCGTCTGGCGAGTGCAGCCGAAGACGCGGGTGTGGCGGTTCCCGAAACGCGGCTGTTGATNGAGGTCGACGACTGGTCGCCNGAACTCATCATCAAATCTAGATACAATCTGCTGACCGATTCGTATCTCTCAGCGTACAGTGCGACCGAAAGCGAAACGGTCAAAACGATCACGCATCTGTCGCCGGGCGAACACCCCGACAAGGACGCAATTATCGAGGAGATGAAACACGTCCCGATCGTCCAAGAGTACATTCGGAGTCGTGATGAGTACGTCTTCGGTGCGCTCTACGATCACGGCGAACCGTTGGCGACGTTTCAGCACCGCCAGATTCGCGGAGANTCGTATACGGGCGGCGGCGGTGTCTACCGTGAGACGGTCGACATTCCCGAACTCGAAACNGCGGGACGANCCCTCCTAGATAGCTTAGAGTACCATGGGCTGGCCTGCATTGAGTATATGGAAGACGCTGAGACAGGGGAGTTCGTACTCACAGAGATCAACCCCCGAATGTGGCAGTCGCTTCCCTGTGCAGTCACCGCGGGCGCGGACTTTCCGTACTACTACTGGCTGCTTGCACAGGGAACGCCGGAAGTAATCGATCACAAGTATGAGATTGGCGTTGGCAGCCACCAGTTGTACGGCGAGTTGGGCTATCTGCTGAGTATTCTTCGAGAGGACTCACCATTGGTCGACAAGCCGTCACTTCTCGGAGAGTTCCGTGATGTCGTTACGTCGTGTTACGAGATGCCGCGGTTCGACAACCTGCGCGTCGACGATCCGCGTCCCTTCGTTCGAGGGCTTACACACGTCGTCAAAAACAAACGATAGTCACCAACGCACACAATACAGACGGACACTCGGCGATCAGTCCCACGTAACCCACAGCAAGAATACGAGTGCGATAGTCTGGAAGACGTGGACAACGATGTTGGCCTGCCACGCCAGTGGTGGCATATCGGTCGCAAACCATCCTGCAAGCACTGGATGAAACAGATAGAAGTACAGCGATAGCATGTTCTGTGCGAGCAGCACCGCTCCGAAGATCGCCAGGCCGATAGCGTGTTTCGATCTAAACGCCCGGTAGTTACGCGTCCAGATCACTGTCAGCGTCAGTAGTAGCACAACGTTACACAGCACGCTAATGCGTGCCACATCGATCCAGTCGATCATTCCTCTCTCGCCTCGCTGTGTGTGTCTGTCATGATAGCTCCGTTGCGATCTCTTCGATCAGCTCCCAGTTGTGCCGTGCCTCCGTGGTCAGTGAGTATACCGCCCCGTACTCGCCACCAGTTTTTGTGACGATTCCGTGTTCTGTGAGCACATCCAGATGATGCCTGATCGTCGAGTAATCGAGTTCGAGCAACTCGGCTAGCTGGTTGGCGTTTCGCGGGCGCGCTTCGATCGCCCGAAGAATGCGAATACGGTTTGGGCCGCCTCGGGTACCTGTGAGAACGTACCATAAGACAGCCTCCATACACCAAAGATTGCTGTCGGATTGGGTAAATATTCCGGGATCGATCAACGACCGTCTTGCGGTTGAGCTCGGGTCGCCGCTCGAAGCTTACTCGTTGTCGACGACCACTTCGAGATCGAACGCTTCGTCGGCTGGAGCCTCTTCGGGTTCGAGATAGCCAACCGCAAACGCCGTGTAGACGACACCGGCCTCGGGAGCGAGATCGAATGTCGCAACCACATCGCCGTCGACGTCCTCGCTNGCAGGTCGGATTTCGAGTTCGTACTCGTCGGCGGCAACCTCGATTGCGCCGGCTGCGCCGAACGGGACGTCTTCGAACAGCGGCTCGCCGTCGACGGTGACATCGACGTTCGGCGCGTCGGGTGCGGCGTGGACGAGTCGAACGCGGGCTTCCTCTTCAGGGTCCGAGATGTCGTCCTCATAAACCTCAACGCCGAACGGCTCGTTTGCGTCGTCGAGTTCGCCGAGAGCGGCCACGGTGAACTCACCGGCGGGCACTTCGAGCTCTTCGTCGAAGACGACGGTGTCCATATCGCCGGCAGCTGTGATCATGACTTCGTAGGTCGCCGCAGGGACCTCCAGATACTCGCTGACCGTGCGATACGGCACGTCCTCAAGAACCGCGTCGCCATCAATGTAGACGTCGACGTTTGGCGCGTCCGGCGACAGGTGTGCCACGCGGAGTGCGGCCTCGGCCTCCCCGGGTTCGTCCGTTTCGTCATCCATTTGATCGTCCATCTCGTCGTCTTCGGGTTCCGGTTCGGGCTCGTCATCATCGCCGAGACAGCC
>SL_5KL_010_SEDDRAFT_10001926_pt1 | contig 12029 bp, 2 predicted proteins | sample SodLakKL_010_SED_FD_9118 | JGI IMG/M metagenome (IMG submission 9118)
AAGAATTCATACCCGTAGTCACTGTTCCCGGGTCCGTATCTTCGTTCCACGGCTCTATGGGATCATCATAATCTCCAGGAACTTCTTCCGTATCACCTAGATAAGTCCAATCATCATACTCGCCACCATTTATGAACACCGAATAACTCACGAATTCATCAAATGTACCTTTACCCGGAGAAAGTTCGGCATCGTTGTCCCAGTCCGTGTAAACAGGAGATTCGACTTCGATCTCTACTCGATCTTCTCCAACGGAACTTTCCATGGGAGTCGGGATCATCTCGTACTGACCCATCATGGAATCCTGAGGACTTGCCACGATATCTCCGTCAACTTCTCTGAGCGTTGACCATACGTAGCCCGCGTCTCCTCCTATCTCTTCTTCAGGCACTTCGCCGATAAAGTAAATATTGTGACCAAGAGACGGTTGTGAATCACTCCAACCGTACTCGGGACGCTCATCTGTATCCCACGAGAATTCACCATAGGGACCAGTCCAAGATCCACCTATACCATCATTAACGATAAAATTACCTGGATTTTCATGTTCTATCACAGTTATCTCACCGAAGTAGTCCTCTCCATCGTAGAACCTTGCTTCGCCATCGTAACTCTCATGGAAGTAACCCATCAACTCATATGCGCCTACGTCTTCCATGACCGTGGTGAAAGACCATGTTTCAGATTGTGCTGTGTTTTCACCGTCATCGACAACGACATACCACTCATACGTTGTCCCATCTTCTAATCCTTCCCATATCATAGTGGCATATTCACCACTCGGTACATCCTCGTCAACTCCTATCTCGCCATCGTCAGCAGCATCATAGAAGGACACGTCCATAGGTTCTCCCTCGTGATGTTCAACTAAAATTCTCAATTCAGGATCGGTATCCACATCTTCAGCCCCTTTTGGGGGATCCGGATCAACAGGATTAACGGGACCCACGGGGTCCGATACAGTGGTGAAAGACCATGTTTCAGATCTCGCTGTTGATTCGCCATCGTCCGCGGTCGCGTACCATTCATAGGTCGTGTCATAATCCAATCCATCCCAAACAACGGAAGCTCTCTCTCCGCTCCCTACGCCGGTATCAGTACCTATCAAAATATCATCTGAAGCGTCATAAAATTCTACGTCGACAGGTACTCCTCCTTGGTGTTCAACCGATGCACTTAGTTCTATGTCTATATAGACTTCTTCGGCTTCGTCATCAGGATAGGGATCCATGGGAGCTGACGGACCTATGACACCTCCAGGTTCCTGTACTGCATCTTCGTTATCTTCCTCTACATCGTTATCTACAGCCCTTACAACATACCACCAAGAGATGTCATCTGCGTCACCCTTGCCTTCGTCAACGTACTTGTAACTGTTCAACCCTTCCGCCTCGACTTCACCTATGGGCTCATCCCATGGACCTTGCTCATTTTCTGAGCGGTAGATGTTGTAATGATCGATCTCGTCGGGATCGCTCTCACTAGCCTCCCAAGTGACTATATTGTGCTCTAAACCAACTACTTCATCAGGACTGGTGTAATCTACATTTTTAAATCTGTTATCCTCGAGCACCACTTCTTCTAGATCTTGATCAGCAAACCGCCCGTAAAGATATTCACCGTACACCTCTTCCTCCTTTATATGATAGTTGAAGTAAGAAGTTGAATACCGACGAGCTATACGATGCTGTTCATCTCGAGATATCTCTGGCTCACCGTCGTAATCATCCATATCACCTCCACGTGGAGATACATCTCCAAATTGATTATGAGTAGCCCCGTCTATTAGGATATACTGTGTAGGATCATCTTCCAACTCTTCATAGAACACCTCAGGAGTATCTTCAGGAGGTGCTATCTCATCGTTGCTTCCTGCTATAAGTTGCACAGGGATATCTATCTTATCTGGATCAAAATCGAAAAGTCCTCCACCATATATACCTGTACCCCGCGGATTTTCATCAGCATACATGGCATTAGCCATAGGTGTTATAGCATCAACAACACCTTCTCCGTCGAACTGAGCAGCACGAACGGTAGCATCTGCACCAGCGGAAAAACCTGCTAGACCCATCTTATCTTCATTCACTAAACCTTCGATAGGGCTGTCTTCTTGATTTTGTGCGATCAAAAAATCAAGAACACCTAACAGATGATGCCCAGATCCTTCATGATCCGGAAAGCCTCCTGTGCCCGTTGGTAGATCAGGGATAGCCGTCACGTAGCCCCTGCTGGCATAGTACTGACCCCATGACACGAATTCGGTGCGGTCCATCATCGCACCGTGTCCATAAGCAAGACCAGGATAGCCTTCTTCGGTATCCTCCGTAGGATAATAAACATCAAGACCGAGACCATCATACTCGGTCTCCCACACATCGAAGGGAAGATCGCCCATCTCTCCTATCCTACAGTAATGATTTACTTCTACATCTACGGGAGGTGAGGGCATATCTCTTTCATCGAAAATGCCAAAAAAATCCCAGTCTTCATCTGTATCCATCTCGTGACTTCCCGCGGAAAATATTCCTACCGATAGGACAGACACTAATAAAACTATAGACACCAAACCTACAAAAAAACATCTCTTTGACTTCATATATATCTTTCCTCCTCAACATAAACAGGTTGAGTTTTCATTTGATAGTGAAACATGAGTTAAACTATTTAAAATTTCCTAGAGTGAATTGGCTATTGCTCTGGACTCTGTAACACTATGTGATATATACATCAATGATACTCTTCACAATCGTTGCAGTACCATCGTTCATACTCTTCTATATATATTAGTTCACTGCCGCAGCTTTCACAATTACCTTCGATCTCTTCGTTTTCCGTTTCAGAAGTTGTTATGGCTGTGGGTACAGCGTCGTCATTTTCTTCTTCATCTCTCTTCTTTAGTAATAATACTACTAAGATGACCCCTATCAAAACTAAAAGTAGTATCAATATCCACCATGGGAAGGACTCGTCGTCCTCTGTATCGTCTGTATCGTCTAGATCATCTACCGTATGAACTGCGAATGAAACCGTATCCGTCTCTCCTTGGTCTGAACTCCTTACTTCGAATTCTATCTCGCCTTCTTCCTCAGCATACCATGTGAACTCCCCTTGGTAACTCTCATCCGGTCCTAGACTTATCGTCTCTGTTTCAACGCGTACTCCGTTAACATAGAGTTCGATGTCCTGTTCACCCGCAGCATCCCCAGTGTTTGTTACCCGGTATTCTACGACTATTTCGTCGCCTTCTTCGAATCCTTCGCCATCTTGAGGAGAAACGATACTCACTTCAAAATATGCTTTTCCTAACTCCTTAAAGAGAACCGTTATCTCCTTGTCGTTATCCATGGTTATAGTGATATCCTCTTCAGTATCTTCATGATCGCCGGTCCATCCCTCGAAATACCATCCTTCTTCGGGAGTAGCGCTCACAGTGATCTCTTCACCTTCTTGATAGGTGTAGGTACCTTCTTCTGGATCTGTACTCCCTTCTCCTTCTATGTTGATAGAGAGCTCGTATTCAACTATCTCTTCTTCGAAGACGGCTGTAACACTCCTATTGCCATCCATGGTGATATGGATGGTAGAATCAGTCCCGGTAACGTCTCCGCTCCACTGATCGAATAACCATCCATCTGCAGGGGTAGCAGTGACCGTTACTCCTTCACCCTCTTCATAGGAGTGGGTACCTTCTTCCGGTTCAGTAGAGCCTTCACCTTGGATATCTATAGTGAGTTCATATTCTTCTATAGTTTCTTCTTGGAATACCGCCGTTATACTCTTGTCGTCATCCATTGTAATATCTATAGTCGTCTCCGTACCCGTTTCGTCACCGGTCCACTCGACAAATGTCCAACCTTCGGCAGGAGTAGCTTCAACAGTTACTTCTTCACCTTCTTCGTAGGTGTGGGCACCCTCTTCTGGATCTGTACTCCCTTCTCCTACTATATTTATAGTTAGTTCATGGCCGTCGGGAACTTCCTTTGTCGTAAATTCCCAGGTAGGTGATGTCGCCGTTTCTTCACCGTCATCGGCTTCAGCATACCATTGATAAGTGTTATCGGGCTCAAGATCCTTCCAGATCACAGAAGCTCGCTCGCCGCTCGGTACCTCGTTTTTAGTTTCTATAAAGCTTTCATCGGATGCGTCGTAAAAGGAAACGTCCATGTCTTCGTCTCCCTCATGTTCCACAAGAACACTCAGTTCAACCTCTAAATCGATTCCAGTATCTCCGTCCCCTGGATCAGGATCTGCAGGAGGAATAGGACCCGACTCTCCGCCAGGTTCTTGGACAGCATCATTATTTTCCTCTTCTCCCTCTTCCTCCGAGACAGCTCTCACTAAATACCACCAATGGATATCGTCTGCATCACCTTTTTCTTCATCCACAAAACTATAGATAGCCGATCCATTTGCCACTACTTGTTCTATAGGTTCATCCCATGGACCCTCTTGATCTTCAGATCGATAGAGGTTGTAATGATCAACATTATCGGGGTCATCGGCACTAGGTTCCCACACGATCTTATTGTGATCGAATCCTATGATTCCAGAAGATGTGGTATAATCTACATTTCTGTACTCATTTGAAACTAGATTACCTTCTTCCACCTCTAGGTTTATGAATGTTCCGAATGGATATTCTCCGTATTTCTCTTCTCCTCTCAAGTAGTAATTGAAGAAAGAAATCATATATTTCCGGGCTAAGCGCTGCTGTTCTTCTCGTGAGATTTTAGGGTCGCCGTCACCTATACCTCCAAATGAATCGTCGTCTCCATATTGATTATGATTAGCTCCGTCTTTTAAATAGAACTGCGAAGGCTCATCAGATGCCTCAAGATCCTCATAGAATTCTTCAACATCCTCGGCAGGTACAATACCATCCTCTGTTCCAGCCTGAAGTTGGATCGGTACTTCTAAGTCTTCAATATCTACGTTGAGTGACAAAAGACCCCCATCAGTGTATATAGATGGTGCCATGGGTGCTATAGCTTGAACCAGACCTCTTTCTTCTAATGCGTCTTGTTCAGCGGCAAGGATAGCAGCTTGTCCTCCTGCCGAGAATCCAGTAAGTCCCATCCTGTCTTCGGCGATCTTTCCTTCAAGAGGACTACCTTCTTTTTCATCTTCATCTTTCATCAACTCCAAAGTCGAAAGTAGATCATCGGGCCATCCATCATCATAAAAGAAGCCGAGATCAGGGATGGCGATCACAAAACCTCTGCTGGCATAGTACTCGCCCCATGATACAAAAAAATCAGGATTGTGAGTGAAACCATGTCCTAGAGCTAATGCGGGATAACCATCTTCAGGATCTTCCGTCGGATAGTAGATAAACAGGTCGTCTCCATTCATCTCAGTCTCCCATACTTCAAAATCTTTGTCTCCCATCTCCCCTAAAAAATCATAGTGATGGACCTCAAGATTCTCCGGCGGTGCAGGTATATCTCTTTCATCGGAAATACTAAAAAAATCCCAGTCTTCATCTGTATCCATCTCGTGACTTCCCGCGGAAAATATTCCTGCCGATAGGACAGACACTAATAAAACTATAGACACCAAACCTACAAAAAAACATCTCTTTGACTTCATATCTATCTTTCCTCCTCAACATAAACAGGTTGAGTTTTCATTTGATAATAAAACATGAGTTGAACTATTTAAAATTTCCTAGAGTGGATTGGCTGTTGTTCTGGACACTGTAACACTATGTCATATATGCATCAACGGTACTCTTCACAATCGTTGCAGTACCATCGTTCATACTCTTCTATATATCTTAGTTCACTGCCGCAGCTTTCACAATTACCTTCGAGCTCTTCGTTTTCCGTTTCAGAAGTTGTTATGGCTGAGGGTACAGCGTCGTCATTTTCTTCTTCATCTCTCTTCTTCAGTAATAATACTACTAAGATGACTCCTATCAAAACTAAAAGTAGTATCAATATCCACCATGGGAAGGACTCGTCGTCCTCTGGATCGTCTGGATCATCTGTATCTTCTGCGGTATGAACTGTGAATGAAACCATATCTGTCTCTCCTTGGTCCGAACTCCTTACTTCGAATTCTATCTCGCCTTCTTCCTCAGCATACCATGTGAACTCTCCTTGGTAACTCTCATCCGGTCCTAGACTTATCGTCTCTGTTTCAACATTTACTCCGTTAACATAGAGTTCGATGTCCTGTTCACCTGTAACATCTCCAGTGTTTGTTACCCTGTATTCTACGACTATCTCGTCGCCTTCTTCGAATCCTTCGCCATCTTGAGGAGAAACGATACTCACTTCAAAATATGCTTTTCCTAACTCCTCAAAGAGAACCGTTACCTCTTTATCTTCGTCCATGATGACCGTTATTTCATCTTCTTCTCTCTGACCCTCTAGAACGTCTCCCGACCATTCTACAAAAGACCAACTATCTTCTGGGATCGCTTTCAGGTTTACCTCAGTACCTTTTTCATATTCGTCCTGTTCGGGTTCGATATCAACTGTTCCTTTCCCCTCACAGTTAACCGTAAGCTCAAAATATATCAGCTCTTCCTCAAAGAGGGCCGTTATCTCTTTATCCTCGTCTATAACGATATATATCTTCTCGTCAGTACTTTGATGGTCGCCGGTCCATTCTACAAAAGTCCAGCCTTCCGCAGCGTTCCCTTCTACTTCCACTTCCTTCCCTTCAACATATACATGATCACCAGGTGCCGGTTCCGTAGTACCTTCACCTTCTACATCTATTGTGAGTACATGCTCATCATCTCCCAATTCTTCAAAATGAGCCGTTAACTCCTTGTCGCTGTCCATCATGATGGTTACCTTTCTTTCTGATCCTTCAAGGTCGCCAGACCATCCAGAAAAATACCAACCTTCATCGGGATTCGCTTTTAGTGTTACTTCCGTTCCCTCTATGTATTCCTCTTGATCAGGGATAACTTCAACGACACCATCTCCATCTATATCTAAGTCGAGTTCGTAGTAACCTAACTCTCCAAAATGAGCCGTTAACTCCTTATCGCTGTCCATCATGACGGTTACCTTTCTTTCTGCTCCTTCAAGGTCGCCGGACCATCCATCAAAATACCAACCTTCATGGGACTCCGCCGTCACATCTACTTCAACACCATCCTGATAGAGATGATCACCAGGTGCCGGTTCCGTAGTACCTTTCCCCTCTAGATTTATAGTAAGTACATGCTCATCATCCCCCGATTCTTCAAAATGAGCCGTTAACTCCTTATCGCTGTCCATCATGATGGTTACTTTTCTTTCTGCTCCTTCAAGGTCGCCGGTCCATCTATCAAAATACCAACCCTCTTCCGGGAATGCCTTGAGTTCGACTTCGGTACCTTCTTCATATTCATCCTGCTCAGGGTCGACTTCAACTGCGCCTTCTCCATCCACGTTAACAGTTAGTTCGTAGTACTCTAACTCCTCAAAATGAGCAGTTACCTCTTTATCATGGTCCATGGTGATCTCTATGGTCGTGTCCGTGCCTGTCTCATCTCCTGCCCATTCGACAAAAAACCAACCTTCGTTCGGTGAAGCGGTCAATTCGACTTCGGTTCCCTCTTCGTAAGTGTAGGTACCAGGTTCTGGGTCAGTAGTTCCTCCTTCTTCTGCATATATGGTCAATTCGTACTGCACTACCTCTTCTAACACTGAGACGGTAACTCCATCCTCATCATCTTCACTGGCTACCGAAATAGTGTATGTTCCTTCTTCTTCGGCCATCCAAGTGAAATGACCTTCATGTTCTTGATCGACTTCTAGCGTGACTTCCTCAGTATCTTCCACCGCACCGTCGACCTTTAACTCTATGGTTTGGGTATCTTCGATATCACCTATATTAGTAATAGTGTAATTCACTCTCACTTCATCGCCCACAAAAACCTCATCATCATAACTAACGATTTCCATATCAAAATATGAATCTTCTTCGGAGATGGTAGTGAATGACCATATATCTGACTCTGCACTTAGTTCACCGTCGTCAGCAACTGCATACCATTCATAACTCGTTTCATACTCTAAATCCTCAAAAATCAATCCTGCTCTTTCCCCACTTTCAACGTCATCAACTACTCCTATGATACTATCTTCCATAGCATCATAAAACTCGATGGACATGGATTTCCCTTCGGAATGGTCAACGAATACGCTCAGTTCAGGAGACAAAACTACACCAACCGCATCATCTTCTGGTTCCGGGTCTTCAGGAGATAACGGTCCTGAATATAGGGTGGTAAAAGATCTAGTGGGCGATTGCGCAGTTTCGCTTTGACTGTCCTGGGCCACCGCGTACCATTGATAGGTTTCGCCTTCACTAAGACCGCTCCAGACAACGGATGCTCTTTCTCCACTAGTTACACCACTTTCATCATCGATCAAAACATCATCTGCCGCATCGTAAAACGAAACGTCCATGGGCTCCTCTTCCGTGTGAACTACCAATACGCTCAACTCAGGATCTAAAGGTACGTCGGTTGCCTCATTTTCTGGTATCGGATCCATGGGCGGCAGAGGACCTGGTTCGCCTCCTGGCTCCTGAACCGCATCTTCGTTATCCTCTTCTAACCCATTCTCACCTACAGCTCTCACCACATACCACCAATATATGTCATCAGCGTCACCTTTACCTTCGTCAACATACTCGTACTGCTCCAAATCCTCTACCGATACATTATCGATGAATGTACTCTCATCCCAAGGACCAGACTCTAATTCTGACCTGTAGATATTGTATTCGCAGACCTCACCTATTGCCTCATCCGAACTTGCATCCCACGTGAGTAAATTGTGCTCGATACCCTCCTCTTCACCCCTCCTAGACAAGATTATATCATCTATGTTCCATGTGTTGATCCTATCACGAACACCATGATAATACCACGAGATGTAAAGTGTTTCAGAACCAACATCATGACTCTCGTCTATCTCTAAAGTCAACTCTTCGGGAGGCAAATCTTCATCGAGCTCTTCAGACCAAACTGTTGTCCAATGATTGCCATCGGTAGAGGTCTCAACGTAGAAAGATGAAGAAAAATCACCACTATAATCCACATGATGTTTAAAGTTCAATTCTAACTCTGTCGATCCCGATGTATCTATTGCCTGTGTATATATCCTGGGTCTAAACCACGCTGAACCTGAACCAGCTTCTAATACTAACTCAGGTGCGGTTCCACCAGCAGCATCACTGTCTTGAACGGCCCACTCTACATGGCTTCTAGTCCATTCCTGAGGAACGAGTCCGAGTGCCGCCTCTTCAAAGTCCTCTTCAAACATCGTTATCAAACCTGTTTCTCCATGATGTTCTACCACAAAGTTATCAGGAGGTTCTGGTGGATTTCCGATTATCTCAAAGATATCTTCGCTCGTATCCACTCCCTCACGAGATACTTCATCAAATGCGCGGACTCGGACTAAACATTCACTACTATGTGCATTGTCTACGGTCCAAATATAACTTCCAGTGTTATCCTGACATTCAGCTATCGGACGCCAAGATGATCCTGAATCAATACTATAAGATAATTCTATATACTCTATGTCATCATCACCTCCAGTAGCACTCCAGGTTATCTCTTCTTCATCACCAGCATATAATTCCTCACCACCATCAGGACCGTGCAACGTTACTGAAGGCGTTTCTCCGGATACCTCTTCTTTAGCATTGTAAGCCACTAAAGAATAATCCTGGCTATTTTCACCGATCCTTACGGCATCTCCTGCAATATTGCTCGCTCTAACCCTTACAGTATAAACGCCTGTTTCTACTTCCTCCTGCGGTATATACACGTTCTCAACATTGTTGGTATCATCCCAACCATCACCACTGTAGTCAAAATCACCTATAGCATCAGAATTCGCTTTTGTCCATCCATCTTCGAAGGCGTTACCACGATAAAAGTCGCCGCTTGGAGATTCGATCTGTAAATCAAGGTCGTTTATCAGAGCCCTATCGCCATCCGTATCAAAAGATGCTTCTTTATCAGTCCAAACAAGACTAAATTTCAAAGGTTTATCCTCTTTATCAGCCTCTATAAAATGTAAATTTTCCTCTGAACTCTCGGTAAAAACTGTTTCCTGATCGTATAGGTTAAATGAGACAGGGTCATCTTTTGGGCGTTCTAATTTAGATATGTCAACCATACCCCATCCTTCGTCCTCATTAGGTATAGGTCCTGTATTTCCATCAAGTTGATTTGCCGTGTTTATCAGCAGTGCCCTGACCATTGCAGGACTGGGACGTTCTCCATAATTTTCTTCATACCATTCAACTACTACGGCCGCGGCTCCTGCAACAGCGGGAGTTGACATAGATGTACCTGAGTGATACCAGTATCCACTGGTAGTACCTGTTGAATAGATACTACGTCCAGGAGCAACCACGTCTGGCTTTATACGATTATCTAAGGTCCAACCTCGCGAACTAAAGCTTGCTATGTTTTCCGGATTGGAATATCCTTCGTCCGGATTATAGGGTTGTGTCGCGCCTACCCCTATGACATTTTTTCCTGTTGCAGGACTGTCAATTCCACCCTCTCCTTCGTTACCCGCTGCAACCGTGATAACCATCTCTTCGTCTCTAGTGGCTGTATCGTAGTGGAAAGCCCTTAGATCATAAGCGCCGCCCACAGCAGCACCCCATGAATTAGTATGTACGTAAGCATCTGCGTTCGTCTTCGCTAACTGAACGATCTCGTAAATATCCGTAGGACCTACATACTGGGCTCCTTCATCTGCGCCAAAAACTCTCATAGAATAAAGTTCCGAACCGGGTGCGGAACCCTGGGCTGCATAGTAATCGTTGTAAATATTCTCTCCCGTACCACCATAAGTGTCCGCCGCCGCAGAACCGGCACAGTGTGTTCCATGGCCATGTTCGTCCGCCCAGGTACCACTCTCATCATAAGTATATCCACCTATGACTCTATCCTGAAAGTCTGGATGTTGACCATCTACAGAACCGGCGCCGAGACCTGTATCTGCTACGGCTATAACCACGCCCTCACCGGTGTAACCTATCTGGTTCATATACGAGCCAGATTCTCCATGTTTCCGGTAAGCGTTGTCTGGATCATCATGCTCATCATCGAAGAACCATGATCCTCCTCCTATAACTTGTGTAGCCATCTCATCATTTAACTCTGGTTCAACGTACTGAGATACGTATAAAACATCTTTAACACTAGCTAATTCGTGAAGAGTTTCTTTTGAATCTATGAATGCTCTTAAGGTATAACTTCCATCTCTTAATTCCGCGTGTGAAAAAACTTGAACGGTATCTTGAATGGTTTGAAAGCTTTCTAAACTCGTACCGGGCACTAGATATATCTCTACCTCGCCAGGACTCAGATCCGCCTGGAACTTATAACCGGGATGATATATGCCTACCCAATCAACGAAGTCTAACTCTGATACATCTCTAGCCTGTTCGGGCGTCATCCGTACTCGGTAGGCATAATTGGGCACGTAGTTCAATATCTTTACCCCTTTATCTTCCAAGGTAGGGCGCCAGTCCCGAGCTATAGGACCGACTAGATCTATGATGTAAATACCCTTTGTTCCTGGTTCATAACCGTCTATGCTGAGTTTTGGACTGAATTCTGGTTCCCCCTCTTTTGTGTTGAAGGTATATCCACCAACTGTGAGTTCGTTTCTGTGATCTAAAAGACGGATATCATAATCATTGTTCAATTCAGTTAGCGCGTCTTCTTTTATTTTCATCAGTACACTAGATTCATAACGTTCTATTATCTCACCCTTATTTTTAAGAGAATATACGTCTACTCCATCCTCAACATCATCTACTAATACTATAGTTTCATCATAGTTTTCAACAGCATCCAACACAGGTAAACCGTAAAATAAAGAAACCACTAACAAAAACACACACAAACTAGCCAAAAACATCTTATTTGTTTTGATCATTTTATGATCCCCGCATAATTGCATCAAGTGAGGTTATCAAACTATTTAAACTCTGATACCACATGTGGACTTTTTTGTTCGTACGATTCGATCTTTTTAGTT
>SL_5KL_010_SEDDRAFT_10001927_pt1 | contig 12028 bp, 10 predicted proteins | sample SodLakKL_010_SED_FD_9118 | JGI IMG/M metagenome (IMG submission 9118)
CCAGCCTCTAGGCTATGCGGTCGGCAACAAGCTCGAGGTCGTAGAAGCCATCCAGACCCTTCAAGGAAACGGCCCCGAGGACTTGCAGAAGCTGTGCACCGAAATCGGCAGCTATCTGGTCCATAACGCCGGTTTGAGCGAAACGCTCAAACAAGCGCGGGAAATGGTCGAGAAGAAGTATGGCACCCTCGAGGCGAGCGACTTGTTCAAAGAAATGGTCAAGGCCCAAAAGGGCGAATACCCCGACTTGAACGACTTCATCCACAACGAAACGCTGATCGCCGTAAAAAGCGAAAAAGAAGGGTATGTCAAAAGCTTGAACGCCCTTGATATAGGCTTGAGCGCGATGCGCCTCGGTGCAGGACGCGAAACGAAAGACGACACCATCGACACCGACGTCGGCATCGTCCTCAACAAAAAAGTCGGCGACAAGGTGGAAAAAGACGAGGTCCTCGCCTACGTCTACAACAACAAAGACGACATCACCGACGAAGTGAAAACCATCTTGAACGCGTTCGACATCACCGAAGAATACGTCGAAAAGCCCTCGCTCATTGTCGAAATCGTCGAATAAATTCGACCCTTCCCGGGTGGGAAGGGTTTTTTCTTGAAATTCGGTGTGTGCAAGCGGCAAACTTTGGTATAATGTCCTTAGGAGGGATGCACATGATTGACGCAATCCATTTTTACAAGGCTTACGACCTCGACAACGTCCGGAGGTTTTATGGAGACGCTTTGAGCTTGAAACTGTACAAGGACCAAGGGTCCTGCTTGATTTACGACATGAACGGCCACGGCAAGATCGGCTTTTGCACGCATCATCCCAAGTTCCGGGCGGATTCGACGTGCATCACGTTCGTCTACGAGCGCAAAGAAGACGTCGAAAGGATGCATCAGCACTTGAAAACGCGCGCGAAAGACGTCGGCCGTCCGGCGCTCAACGACAAGCTCAAAATCTACCATTTTTTCGCGAAAGACTTTGAAGGCCACACGCTCGAATTTCAAACCTTCTTGTATTGAAAATCGCTTCCATAGAAGCGTTTTTCTTTGGCGTAAGAGTTTTGTGTTTGCGTTGCGTTTTTCTGGCGATGTGTTATACTGAATGTGTCGATAAAATCAGGGGAGCTTAGAGTACTAGGCTGAGACATTCTTGAGACTAGAATGAACCTTACCTGATCTGGGTAATGCCAGCGTAGGATGAATCTTTATGATTGAGCTTTGTCCTAGGCGTGGACAAAGTTTTTTATTTTATTGAGGAGTGATCTTCTTGTCCGAATCCCGCATCAACAGCAAACAACTCACCGAAATCAGCATTCTTTTGGCCCTAGCCGTCGTCATCGAACTCGCTTTCCGCGTCATTCCCCGCCAGCCACAGGGCGGAAGCATCGATTTGACGATGTTGCCGCTTTTCATCATCGCCTACCGCCAAGGCCTGCAAAAGGGCATTTTGGCCGGGATGGTGTTTGGATTGCTGAACTTGCTTATTAGCGGTTTGGCGCTTTACCACTGGGGCGTCTTGTTCTTCGACTATCTGTTCGCCTTTGGTGTGTTGGGCTTAAGCGCCGTCATTTTCCGCATCAATAAGGACAGCGTCAATTACTTTGTCATCGGCATCGTCGTTGCCGGCGTCTTGCGGTTTGTTTTCCATTATTTGAGCGGCATCATCTTCTTTGGCGAATACGCGCCGGAAGGAACTCCTGCCGCGTTGTATTCCTTCACCTACAACATCACCTACATGGGCCCATCCATCGCGCTTACGGCCATCGTCGGCGCTTTGGTCTTCGCCCGTTTGAAAGACGTTTTGCAACAGGATTTCGCGTAACGCCTCGTCCCCGATTTTATCCGACTCGGGAACCCGCAAGGGTTCCTTTTTTTCTTGGCTTTGTATTTTTAACCTTGCCGCTTTCATGTATAATGAAGGAGGAGGGATACTATGAAAATAATGATGGTAGGCACCGAAGCGACACCCTTTGCTAAAACCGGCGGTCTCGCCGATGTGCTGGGCAGTTTGCCGAAGGCTTTGAGCGAACTCGGCCATGATGTCGGCGTGGTTTTGCCGAAGCATCAGGCGATCAAAGAAGCGTACGACGAACAGCTGACGTTCGTCGACAAAACGCAGATTACGGTCCATAAGAAGAAAGAATACGCAGGATTTGAAACGATCCAACACGAAGGCGTGACGTTTTACTTCATCGACAACGAATACTATTTCGGCTATCGCGAAAACTTATACGGCGATTTCGACGACGGAGAGCGCTACGGCTTTTTCAACCATGCCGCACTTGCGCTTTTGGAACGTTTGCATCCCGATACCGACATTGTCCATCTTCACGACTGGCCGGTAGGGCTGATTCCCTACATCCTTAAGAACACCGATTTGTATCCGCGTCTCAAAAAGCGCGCCAAGACGCTTTTCACCATCCATAACATCGCTTATCAGGGCCATTTCGACAGAGGGTTGCTTCCGTATTTGAACATTCCCTACGGTCATGCGCTAGAATACGGCGGCGCCATCAACTTCCTCAAATGCGCCATCGTTACGGCCGATTATTTGAGCACCGTCAGCAAAACCTACGCCAAAGAACTGCAGTACGCCTATTTCGGCTACGGCATGGAAGACCTCCTGCACGAACGCGAAAACGAGTTTGTCGGCATCATGAACGGCATCGACTACCAAGCGTTCAACCCGAAAGACGATGCGTATATCGAAAAAAACTACGATTTGCACAATTATTTGAAAGGCAAAAAGGAAAACAAACAAGCGCTTTTGAAGATGTTCCACCTCGACGATTTGAACAAGCCGCTCATCGGCATCGTTTCGCGACTTAGCGACCAAAAAGGATTCACCCTGTTGCGCGATGCGCTTGAGCCGCTGCTTGAGGAAGGCTTGGTCCAATGCGTCGTGCTCGGCACGGGCGAAGAAGAAATCCACGATTTCTTCGACGCGTTGCGCAAAAAACATCCGAAGCACTTAGGGCTTTATTTCGGCTACAGCGACAAAATCGCCCGGCAAATCTACGCCGGCGCCGATTTCTTCCTTATGCCCTCGAAATACGAACCCTGCGGCCTCGCGCAACTCATCAGCTTCCGCTACGGCACGCTGCCCATCGCTAGGATGACCGGCGGGCTCAAGGACTCCGTCGAACCCTACAACAAGTTCACCGGCGAAGGCAACGGCTTCGGCTTTGTGAATTTCGACGGCGCCGATTTGCTGAAGACGATGCGCGAAGCGCTTGAAGCCTATCAAAACAAGCAGAACTTCAAAAAAATGATCCGCCGCGCCATGCAAGAAGATTTCAGCTGGAAAGAAAGCGCCAAACAATACGAAGAACTCTACGCATCCCTACAAGAGTAAAAGGAGGACAACATGGAAACTTTAGCCTTAATACTGGCGGGAGGAAGAGGGTCCCGCCTGGACATCCTAAGCGAAAAGCGGGTCAAGCCCGCTGTGCCCTTCGCGGGCAAATACCGCATCATCGATTTCACCCTCAGCAACTGCAGCAACTCCGGCATCTACCACATCGGCATACTCACGCAGTACCATCCCCTTTCGCTCAACGAGCACATCGGTGTGGGCAAACCGTGGGATTTGGACCGTCGCGACACGAAACTTTCCTTGCTGCAACCCGATGAGAAATGGTACAAAGGCACCGCCGATTCCGTCAAGCAAAACATCGACTACATCAAACGCTCCGGCGCGAAGTACGTCATCATCCTTTCAGGCGACCACATCTACAAGATGGATTATCGCAAGATGATCAAGCAGCACAAAGAAAAAAACGCCGATTTGACCATCGCCGTGCAAAAAGTCGCCTGGGAAGACACGCACCGTTTCGGCATTTTGAACACGGACAGCGACATGAAAATCCGCGAGTTTCAAGAAAAGCCCGAACACGCCAAAAGCAACCTCGCATCGATGGGCATCTACGTCTTCAACACCGACGCCCTGATTGAAGCGTTGCAAAACGTCCAAGAAGACAACCTCGATTTCGGCAAGCACATCATCCCGCATTTGATCGGCGGCAATGTGTACGCTTATGTGTTCGAAGGATACTGGAAGGACGTCGGCACCTACGACGCCTATCTTGAGGCCAACCTCGAACTCACCAGCACCGTGGACAAGATTCCTTTGGACATGTACGACCGCGGTTGGCGCATCTACACGCGAAGCGAAGAGATGCCCTCGGTCAAAATCGGCAGCAAAGCCTCGCTCAAACAAGTGCTTGTCTCCAACGGTTCCATCGTGGCCGGCAGCGTCACACGAAGCGTCCTTTCGCCGGGCGTAATCGTGCATCCGCATGCGAAAGTCGTCAACAGCGTCCTCTTGAACGATTGCGTCATCGAAGAGGGCGCCGTCGTCGAAAACGCGATTCTTGACAAAAACGTCCACATCGGCAAAAACGCTGTTGTCGGCTGTGGAAACAGCGACACCCCCAACAAAGAACGCCCCGACCTTTTATCAAGCGGCGTGAACGTCTTAGGAAAAGGCGTCAAGGTGGGCGAAGGTGCCGTCATCGAACGAAACTGCCGAATCTTTCCGGGCGTGCAAATCGATGAAGGCACCATTGAAAGCGGCACGACGCTTTACCGTGACGAATCATAAAAAAAAGCAGGAAATTTCCTGCTTTTTTAGCGCTTTTGTCGGGTTTTCAAATACGAATCGACCGCCTTCAAGTAGTCGATTCTCGGCGCAAGCGATTCCTTGATCGGATAGCCTTCCCGTTCGATTTCGGCAAGCGTCATCGACTTGCGTCCCGTCTCGGCGCGCTTCAAATAGCGTTCGAGTCGTTCAAAGGGAAGCAAAAACACCGTATCGAGACGATCGACCTTGATCAAGATGAAGGCGACGCCTCCGTGCGCCTGCACTCTTCTTAGATGTTGGATTTGGTGGTCGTGGATGTTTTTGAGGGCGTAGGAGGTTTCGTGCTTGGTCTCTTTGACGTCGAAGTCGATGTAGAAGCCCTTGTAGACGCCGTTATAGTCCGTCGTCGAAGGTTTGCGGAAGTACGCCTCGGTGATTTTCGCCATCTCCCGGCGCGGATAGGCGACGTTGACGATTTGCACGGGGGTGGGCTTTTTGTGGATGACGGCCTTGTTTTGCTCGAGGTAATGCGCATTGGCTTCGTCGATCAGCTTTTCAAGCCCCATGCCGCGGTTGCTTTGGTTGATGCGGGGCTTGCGGTACGTCTTTTTTTTGGTCGGGTATTTGATCATCGGCTTCACCTCATGTTCAGTGTACCACAAAAACAAGGCCGGAACACGTGAAAAAAACCGACAAATCTCTTGCAAGATGAAAGGTTTTATGGGAAGCTATGTTATAATGATTTCGAAAGAAGCACCATGCATTAGGAGGCATATTCATGGCACAAATTGATTTTTACGCACTCGGAGGCCTCGGCGAACAAGGCAAAAACATGTACGTCCTTGAAGTCAATCAAGGCATTTTTGTCTTGGACGCGGGCTTGAAATATCCTACCGACGAACTCTACGGCGTCGATGCGATTCTGCCCGATTTCACGCATTTGAAAAAGAACCGCGACCGCATCCGCGGATTGTTTTTGAGCCACGGTCACGAAGACCACATCGGCGCGGTCCCGAAACTTTTAAAAGAAGTGTCCATACCGGTATACGGCACGTATTTCACGCTGGCGCTCCTCAAAGACGCCATGCAGGACCAATCCTTGAACCCCGACGATTACGAACTGCACACCATCACCAAAGACGATGTGTTGACGTTTAAAAACACCGAAGTTTCTTTTTATCAAACCACGCACACAATCCCCGAATCCGTCGGCATGGCGTTTGCGACCGACGACGGCGTCATCGTCTACAGCCCCGACTACACGTTCGACCAAAACGTGGCGGCGGCGTACAAGACGTCGTTCGAGCGCCTCGCCCACATCGCCCGCCAAAACGTGCTCGCGCTACTTACCGAAAGCACCGGCGCCGAACTTAGAGGCGTCTCCCGCTCCAGCCAGCACATGGACTACGAACTCAACCAAGCCTTTTTGAAAGCGAAGGGGCACCGCATCATCGTCACGTCCTATTCGACGGACATCTTCCGCATCCAAAAAGCGGTCGACATCGCCTTGAAATACGGCCGCAAAATCGCCATCATCGGCCGCAAAGCGCAGCGGATGGTCGACATCGCCATCAACTTGGGCGTGCTCAAAATCCCCGAAGAGAAACTGCTCAAACTCAAGTTCATCGACGACAAAAACAAGAACTCCTTGAAAGACAGCGTCGTCTTGGTGACAGGCGCCCGGCACGAACCTTTTTACATGCTGCAGCGCATGATGCGCAAGCTCGACCGACTCATCCATTTGGACAGCGACGACCACATCGTCATGATGACGCCGCCTGTCGCCGGCACTGAAAAAATCGCGGCCCGCACGTTGGACATCCTCTACCGCAACGACATCACCATCACCAAAATCGACCCCGAATCCTTCCCGCCGGCGCACGCGAGCAGTGAGGACGTCAAACTCCTCGCCAACATCCTCCGGCCCAAATATTTCATCCCGATCATCGGCGAGTACCGCCATTTCTTCGCCATGCGCAAAAACGCCAAGGAAATCGGCTACAAAGACGACGAAATCTTCACCCTGCAAAACGGTCAGGTGCTCCGCATCGTCGACGGCGAAGCCAAAGGCATCTCCGACAACATCAAAAGCGGCGAGACCTTGGTCGACGGCATTTTGGAAGGCGATGTGCACGATGTCGTCCTCAAAGACCGCGAGATTCTCTCCCAAGACGGCATGATGCTCGTCATCGCCCACATCAACGCCCGCAAAAAGATCACCATCGGCGACGTCGAAGTGATGAGCCGCGGGTTCGTCTACATGAAAGAAAACGAGGAACTCGTGCAAAAAGTCAACGAAATCTATCAAGCCATCGCCGAGAAGATGCTTGCGAGAAAGCAGCTCGATTGGCGCAAGTTCAAAGAAAAAATCCGCGAGGACGTCAGCCGTTTCTTGTACAAAGAGACGCAACGCCGCCCCATCGTCATCCCCGTCCTCATCGACGTGCCCAAAGAGTGAGAGGTGGACTATGATCATCGAATTTTTTGAAGACGACTTGCCCAAAGAACGTTTCGAACACTTGACGCCCCGCCGTGCGGTGCGCGCCGTTGTGCAAAACGAGGACGGGATTTGCCTCGTGTATTTGCGCAACGTCGACCGTTATACGCTTCCGGGCGGGGGCATCTGCGAAGGCGAGACGCCTTTGGACGCTTTGAAACGAGAACTGCATGAAGAAACGGGGCTTGAAATCGAAGACGCGGAACCGACCGTCACGCTCAAAGAGCATTTTCGCGACTCGGTGTGGCACCACCAGTTTTACCGGGTGAAGACGAAGGGCAAAACCGCCAAACCCCACAAGCTCACCCCCGAAGAAAAATCCTTGGGTTTTGAAACGTTTTTCACCACCGTCGAGGATGCCATGGAACGCTTCATGCTTGAAAGCAAGAACGCCTACACCAACCAAATCCACAAACGCGAACTCATGGGCTTGCTGCACAGTCTGTGAACAACGGCGGAAACCCCAAGCGGTTCCGCCCTTTTTGCGGGAAAATCTTTGTGTATATGTTTACAAAAAACCCCATTATGTTATAATTAACAAGAGTCAAAAATAGGAGGTAAAGTATGGCAAAAGTAGAAAATTTAGGAAACTCACGCGTAAAAATAGAGGTTGAAGTCTCCCCGGAACAATTTGAGCACGGACTCGATTACGCGTTCGACAAAATCAAGGACGACGTCGAGATCAAGGGTTTCCGCAAAGGAAAAGTCACACGAGAAGTGTACGAAAAGCACAAAGGCGTTGAGAGCCTTTACGAAGAAGCGCTCAATCACGTCATCCAAGAAACGTATTCCGAGGTTGTGCAAAACGAGAACATCATGGTGGTTTCGCAACCGAAAATCGACTTAGACGTCACCAAGGTCAAAAAAGGCGAACCTTTCACATACACGGCCACCGTCGCCACAAAACCGGAAGTCACCCTCGGGCAGTACAAAGGGTTCGAGTTTGAGAAAACCGACAGCGAAGTCAGCGACGAAGAAGTCGAGAAAGAAATCGACCAACTCCGCGAACAAAACGCCGAACTCGTCGTCAAAGAAGACGGCGTCGTTGAGGACGGCGACACCGCCGTGTTCGACTTCGAAGGATTCATCGACGGCGAAGCCTTTGAAGGCGGAAAAGCCGAAAACCACGAACTCGAAATCGGCAGCGGACGTTTCATCCCCGGATTCGAAGAGAAAATGAAAGGCATGAAAGCCGGAGAAGAAGCCGACATCGAAGTCACCTTCCCCGAGGACTACCAAGCCGAACACCTAGCGGGCAAAGACGCCACGTTCAAAGTCAAGCTCCACGAAGTCAAAGTCAAAGAAGTCCCGGAACTCAACGACGATTTCGTCAAAGACCTTGACCGCGAAGGCGTTGAAAGCGTCGAAGAACTCAAAGCGCAAACCCGCGAGAGCTTAAAAGAGCAAAAAGAAAAAGCCAACGAAAACAAGGCCGTCGATTTTGCCGTCGACGAAGCCAGCAAAAACGCGGAAATGGAAATTGCCGAAGAGATGATCGAGGAAGAAAAGAACCGCATGAAAGACAACACCAAGCGCCAAGCGCAACAATACGGCATCGACCTCGACACCTACCTTCAGCTGACCGGCATGGACAAAGAGCAATTTGAGGAAAACCTCCGCAAAGACGCCGAGCGTTCCATCCGCTACAACCTCACCATCGACGCCGTCGCCAAGGAAGAAAACATCGACGCGACGGACGAAGAAGTCGAAAACAAGATCAAAGAACTTGCCGAACAACACAACATGGACGTTGAACAAGTCCGTCAGCAAGTTCAGGATTCTGCGGTAAAACAAGAAGTGATTTTCCGCAAAACCATCGACTTCCTCGTGGACAACCTAGAAACCAAATAAACCAAAAACACTTCTGCGGAAGTGTTTTTTACGGGAGTGTAACCATGGTCAAACTAGCCGTATTCGACCTTGACAACACCTTGTTGACCGAGGACAAAAGACTGACCGACGCCACCATCGACGCGCTTGAGAAACTCACTCAACAAGGCGTCAACCTGGCGGTCGCCACCGGCAGGACCTTCGCACTCGCCCGCCCTTACGTGCGTGCGCTCAACATCGAGGGTCCAAACGCCTACAACAACGGCGCCCTGATTGAAACCGACAAGGGCGATACCGTCTACAAAAAAGCCATCCCCAAGCCTGCGCAAGCGCAAGTGGTCAAGTACGCCCTGCGACACAACCTCGTGTTTGTGCTTTATGGAAAGGACGCCATCTACGGCCCCGCGAACGATCGGCTCGATTTTTTCAAGCACTGGAACGAAGCCCATCCAGAGGCGAGCGTCACCATCACCGAAACCCGCGACGAAGACCTATTGAAGGCGCCCGATGCATACAAAGTGCTGATTCGCCTCCGGGAAACCGACGACGAAGAAGCCATCCTGAAGACGGTAACGGGCATTGAAGGCCTCCATGTGACCAAGAGCCAGCGAACCTTTCTCGACATCACGTCCGACGGCGCCCATAAGGGCAACGCCATCAAACGTCTCATGGAGCACTACGGCGTCAGCGCCGAGGAGACTATGGCCTTCGGCGACAACGACAACGATGCCGAAATGTTGCAGGCGGTCCGCTTTTCATTCGCCATGAAAAATGGTACACTAAAAGCAAAAGAAGCCGCCAACCGCGAAACCAAGGACACCGCGGAGGATAACGGCGTCGCAAGAACCTTGTCCGAACTCCATATTTTGATGAAAGAGGGAGATTCCCATGGAACGAACCATCACCATCACCGATGAAGCCGGCATGCACGCCCGTCCCGCTTCGAAGTTCTCCAAAAAGGCCGCAGAATTCGACAACGACATCACCATCGCCTATAACGGCAAAGAAGTCAATTTGAAAAGCGTCATGGGCCTTATGTCGCTTGGCATCCCGCAAAACGGGAAAGTGACCTTGAAAGTTGAAGGGGACGACGCCGAAGAAGTGTTGGACGTCTTGGAAAAGACCTTGGTCGAACTTGAATTGACGGATGAAAAATAGTGTGCCGCGGCACACTATTTTTATTGTTTACGTTGCATGAACGGCCGAAAATGATTATAATGTGTTAGAGTGTTTAGATTGCGAAAAACCGCAAAATGCGGTATATTATAACTAATAATAAATGTCTTAACTACGAGGTGAACCCAATGTTTGAGACCACCGAAAAAACCAACGCCACCTTGCCCGCCATCGCGATAAGAGGGCTGGCACCGTTCCCAAATACAGACGTTCGCACTGAAGTTGGACGCTCTCTTTCAAAGAGCGCCCTTTTGGAAGCGGAAAGAAACTACGACAGCCACGTGTTGCTGCTTGTGCAAAAAAATCCAAACGTCGAAGACCCTCAAGAAGAAGACCTTCTTGAATGGGGTGTCGTCGCCAAAATCGGCATCAAAATCAAACTCCCCAACGGAAACTTCAAAGTGAAGTTCGACCCCATCATGCGCGCTGAGATCGACCACTTTGAAAGCAGCGACCCCTATTTCATGGTGAACTTTGAAACACGCCCGGCCACGCACGGCGACCAGGACGAAGAAGTGGCCCTAGTTCGCATGATCATCAAACAAGTCATGGACAACGCCCAATCGCTCCTCAACAACCCCAAGCAATCGCTTGAGGCCGTACAGTCCGGGCTGTCCAGCGACAAGCTGGCCGACAAACTCGCCAGCAATCTCAAAATTTCCGAAAACCACAAGTTCAAATATTTGAAGACCTCCTCCGTCGAAGAACGGTTGAACTATCTTCTTCAAGACATTGAAAAAGAGCGCCACATGAGCGAAATCGAAGAGAAAATCAACCGCACCGTGAAGAAGAACATCGACGAAAACCAGCGCGAATACTATCTTCGCGAAAAGCTGCGCGCCATCCAAGAAGAACTTGGCGACAAAGCCAAGAAAGAATCGGAGATTGAAAACCTCCGCAACAAAATCTTGGAAAAGGGGATGCCCAAACACATTGAGGAAAAGGCGCTCTACGAACTCTCCCGCTATGAATCCCTTCCGGCTTCCAGCGGCGAAAGCGGCGTCATCCGCACGTATTTGGACTTCTTAATCGAACTCCCCTGGAAAGAGCAAAGCGACGATGAAACCGACATCAAAAAAGCTGAAGAGGCTTTGGAAGAAACCCATTTCGGTCTTGAAAAGGTCAAGGAACGCATCGTCGAATACCTAGCCGTCAAACTGTTGACCGGCAAAAACCCGCAAACCATCCTTTGCCTTGTCGGCCCTCCGGGCGTCGGCAAGACCTCACTTGCCCAATCGATTGCGAGCGCGCTCAACCGCAAGTTCGTCAAGCAGTCCCTGGGCGGCATCAAGGACGAATCGGAAATCCGCGGCCATCGCCGCACCTATCTCGGAGCGCTGCCCGGACGCATCCTTCAAGGCATGCGCAAGGCGAAAGTCATCAATCCGCTGTTCTTGCTCGATGAAATCGACAAACTCGGCAGCGACTACAAGGGCGACCCTTCGGCGGCCATGCTTGAAGTGCTCGACCCCGAACAAAACAAGCGCTTCTCCGACCATTACCTTGAAGACCAATACGACCTCTCCCACGTGCTCTTCATCGCCACGGGGAACTATTTGGGCCACATTCCCGCGCCCCTGCGCGACCGCATGGAAATCATCGAACTCTCCAGCTACACGGAAATCGAAAAATACAACATCGCCAAACGCCATTTGATCCGCAAACAGCTCGATTCGCACGGCTTAGAGCAAAACAAGCTCGACATCACCGATGAAGCCATCATGAAAATGATTCGCGAATACACGCGCGAAGCCGGCGTGCGGCAGTTGGACCGCCTGTTCGGCACCATCGTGCGCAAAGCCATCAAACGCATTTTAGGCGATAAAAAAGACAAAGTCGAAGTGACCGAAGACAACTTGAAAGACTTCCTCGGCAAGCCGAAATACACCACCCATGTCGCGGACAAAGATCCGCAAATCGGCGTGGCGACCGGCCTAGCCTAT
>SL_5KL_010_SEDDRAFT_10001928_pt1 | contig 12025 bp, 10 predicted proteins | sample SodLakKL_010_SED_FD_9118 | JGI IMG/M metagenome (IMG submission 9118)
TTTCTGTTCGGGGTTGTCTATTCGATGTAGATCTCGACGGTGTCGCCGTCATCGGATTCGATGTCGACGAGTTTTCCGTCCATGCCGGATTCGATCATCTCGAGGATGGCTTCGAGATCGATGTCCATGTCGCTCTCTTTGAGTTTGTCGAGCTTGGGGATGCCCTTTTTCGATTTCAGGGCGACCTTGGCGAATTCGAGAGGGATCTGCACATTGACCTTGTCCCCGTCGGAGCTGTTTATGCGGATTTTGAACATCTTGAAGGCCTGCTTTTTGGGCGGCTTCGCATTCTTCTTGTCTTCGAGCGCGGCCAGCAGTTCGGCTCCGTCCTTGGGGGAGATCGTCTTGTTCTGGATCATCTCGAGAATCTTCATTTTTTCTTGGCTCACGGGAATCACTCCTTGAGAAGCTTCAAAGCTTCTTCGCTCGAGATTTCGCCTTTGGCGAGTTTTTCGAGTATTTCGTCGCGGTCACGTTCGTCGGTCTCTTCTTCCTCGACTTTGTAGCCCAAAGCTTCGATGGCTTCATTCAACATCTTCTTGACCGTCGGGTAGGAAACTTTGAGTTCTTTCTCGAGTTGTTTGATGTTGCCTTTGTTCTTGATGAAGAGTTCGATGAAGTAGAGTCTCTCCTTGGAGAGGTAGTTGAACTTGGAAAGTTGGAACTGTCCGCTGATTTCGCTGTGGCAATGCGAACACTCGAGTTTGGTCACGAAGAGGTCGTGGCCGCAGATGGGGCATTCGCCGATGACATGTTTTTGCATGGAATCACTTCCTTATTATACGATTTTGACCGTGATGCGGGCATCTTCCGCCTCGATGAGGACACGGGTGCCCCGGGCGTAACGGATGATGGTGCGGAGTTCTTTGGTGTCCAGACCGACTTCAGCGAGCTGTCGATCCAACTTGCTTCTGCCGAGGCGCAGACCGAAATTGATGAGACCGACAGGGACGGGTAAGGCGCAGAGGAAGCGCATGAGCCAGTTGATCCTTCTCGGCTCGTTGGGGAGTCTGATCGAAACTTTGACGAAGTGGGCCCGTTTGAGGTGTTTCTTGTTGATTTCTTCGGAGACGGGAGCCGTTTCTTCAAGCGCCAAAAGCTCGCTCGCCCTGTCGATGTCGATTTTTCCCTCATACAGATCCTCGAGGGTTTTCACAGGTTCCACATCCTCACCTCCAGTGGACAAGTCCCGTAGCGGTGTTTCGGATTACACTGTCATTATAGGTCATCCGACAGCGAATGTCAACACACAAATCATAAAAATTAATGTTTTGATTAATAATATTAATTTTTAACCTCTATAAATGAAACGAAAACAATATCGTATTTTAACTCATAGCGATTTTGGGCCCTTTCGGAAATTCGGGTCGTAGTTGTGGCATTTTATGGCCACATCGTATATAATATTGAAAGCAAGAACAAGGGAAACCGGGGGACCCGTATGCGTATGGAAAAATACCGTGTGGGCATCGATATCGGGAGTACGACCATCAAGGCCGTCGTGCTCGACGAGAGAGACAACATCGTCCATAAGACGTATGACCGTCATATGAGCAGTATCTCCATCTCCCTCAAGGCGATGTTCGAGAGACTCGAAGAACGTTTCGGCGACATCCCCATGCGCTTCAACTTCACAGGGAGCGCGGGACTCTCTCTCGCCAAACATATCGGCGCTCAATTCACACAAGAAGTCATCAGCGCCACCACGGCGCTCGGACACCATGTCGAAGGCATTGATGTTTGCATCGAACTCGGCGGCGAGGATGCGAAGATCATCTTTTTCGACGGCGCCAACATCGAACAGCGCATGAACGGCACCTGCGCCGGCGGGACCGGCGCTTTCATCGACCAGATGGCCTCCCTTCTCGACACGGATGCCGCCGGTGTGAACGCACTCGCCAAGAACCACAAGAAACTCCATGACATCGCCTCTCGTTGCGGTGTCTTCGCCAAAAGCGACATCCAGCCGCTCTTGAACCAGGGCGCCCGCAAAGAGGATATCGCCGCCTCCATCTATCAATCCATCGTCAACCAGACCGTGGGGGGACTATCACAAGGCAAGAAGATCCGCGGCAAAGTGGCCTTCCTCGGCGGCCCCCTCACTTTTTCGAGCGAACTCCGCAAGCGGTTCATCGATTATCTGAACCTCGAAGACGTCTACACCCCCGAGAACGGGGAGGTCTTCGTGGCCATCGGCGCCGCCCTCGAGGCGAATGAGGCGCCGCTCAGGATCGAGGAAGTGATCGAACGGATTAAGGCCTATCGCCGCCGCCACAAAGACACCATCCGCAAGACCATCGAGCCCCTGTTTGGTTCCGAAGAAGAATACGAGGCGTTCCGCAAACGCCATGAGAAGGCTTCCCTCGAACGGATCGATGTCGGCGCCTACAAAGGCAACGCCTATCTGGGCATCGACGCCGGGAGCACCACGACGAAGATGCTTCTCATCGGTGAGAACGAAGAGATCCTCTATGAATACTATGCCCACAACCGCGGCAACCCCGTCGATGTGACCCGCCGCGCCCTTTTGAAAATGTACGAGACCCTCCATGAAGACATCGTCATCAAGAAAGCCTTCAGCACGGGCTATGGCGAAGAGTTGATCAAGAACGCATTCCGTCTGGACGGCAGCGAGGTCGAGACCATCTGCCACTACAACGCCGCGAAATATTTCGACCCCGAGGTCAATTTCGTCGTCGACATCGGCGGACAGGACATGAAATGTTTCAAGGTCCGCGACGGCGTCATCACGACGATCATTCTGAACGAGGCCTGTTCGAGCGGTTGCGGCTCCTTCGTGGAGACCTTCTCGGAATCCTTGGGTTATGAAATCAAGGATTTTTCCCGTCTGGCGCTGAAGAGTCGTGCCCCCGTCGACCTCGGCAGCCGTTGCACCGTGTTCATGAATTCAAGCGTCAAGCAGGCCCAATCGGAGGCCGCGAAGACCGAGGACATCTCCGCCGGGCTCGCCATGAGTGTGATCAAGAACGCCCTCTACAAGGTCATCCGCGCTCACGATGTCAAAGAGGAGTACGGCGATCGCATCCTCGTGCAGGGCGGCACCTTTTTGAACGATGCGGTGCTCCGCGCTTTCGAGAGAGAGACGGAGGTCGAGGTGACAAGACCCGCCATCGCCGGTCTCATGGGCGCCTTCGGGGCCGCGTTGCTCGCGCGGGAGGCCTCACAGCCCGCCAATCACAGCACGCTCTTGGACACCGAGGAACTCGAGAACTTCTCCTACGACACCCGCCGTGCGACCTGTCGCAAGTGCGAGAACCTCTGCGCACTGACCGTCAACATCTTCGGTGACGGTTCCCGCTACATCAGCGGCAACCGCTGCGAGAAAGGTGCCGGCATCGAGAACGGATACGACGAACTCCCGAATCTCTATCTCTATAAATACGACAAAGTGCTCTCCTATCGGAGCGACCCCGACAAGGACTATCAAAAGACGGTCGGCATCCCGCTCGTTTTGAACATGTATGAGAACATCCCCTTCTGGCAGCCCTTTTTCGAGGCGTTGGACGTGCGAGTGGTCTATAGCGACCGTTCATCGAAGAAACTCTATGAAGAGGGGCAGGATTCCATCCCGAGCGACACCATCTGCTATCCCGCGAAACTCGTGCACGGTCACATGGAATCCTTGGTGCGCAAGAATCCCGATTTCATCTTCTATCCGAACATCCCCTTCAATTTCAACGAGTCCCCCCACGCCGACAACCACTACAATTGCCCCATCGTCGCCCACTATCCGGAAACGGTCGATGCCAACATGAACCATCTCGACCTGAAAAACTTCCTGCAGCCCTATCTCACCTTGAACGACAAGAAGAAGTTCGTCGCCGCCGCCCAAAAGGCGTTGGCCCCTCATGTCAACGTCACGAAGACGGCCTTGAAAAAAGCCTTTGAAGCCGGCATGAGATCCTATGAAGAGTTCCGCGAGGATGTCCAGAAAGAGGGTGAACGCGCCCTCGCCTACGCCAAAGAGAACAATCTCAACACCATCGTCCTCGCCGGTCGTCCCTACCATATCGACCCCGAGGTCAACCACGGCATCCCCAAACTCATCCGGAGCTTGAACGTCGTTCTCGTGAGCGAGGACGCCGTGAACCATCTCGCCCATGAAGACCGTCTGGGCGTCTTGAACCAGTGGACCTATCACACGCGCCTCTATGATGCCGCCAAGGCGATCAAGGACATGGACCGGGTGAACCTCGTGCAACTGGTGAGCTTCGGATGCGGTCTGGACGCCATCACCACCGACGAGGTCCAACACATCCTCGAAGAGCACAACAAACTCTACACCCAGATCAAGATCGACGAGATCTCCAACCTCGGTGCCGTGAACATCCGGCTCAGGAGTCTGCTCTCGACGATGGAAAAGGAGGCCGACGATCATGGCGAAGCTTGAATACGCCGAAGACGGCAGAATCCTTTTCACCGAAGAGATGAAGAAGGAATACACCGTCCTCGTGCCCCAGATGGCCCCCTATCATTTCGACTATCTCGTCTATGCGATGCGGAGCGAAGGCTACAAGGCCGAACTGTTGACGAGCGACGACTACGAACTCATCCATGAAGGGATGAAATACTCGCACAACGACATCTGTGTACCGGCGATGCTCGTCATCGGCCAGTTCATCGACGCGTTGAAGAAACGAAAACACGACATCCACAAGGTCGCCCTCATCATCGCCCAGACGGGCGGGGGCTGCCGGGCGAGCAACTATATCAAGATTCTGAGAAAAGCCCTCAAAAAGGCGCACATGGAATTCGTGCCCGTGATTTCCCTCAATGCGGGCGGGCTCGAGAAGAATCCCGGTTTCCGGGTGAGACCCCGCCTCATCCACAAGATGCATGACGCCCTTCTTTTCGGTGACACCGTGATGACCCTCATCCACCAAATCCGTCCCTACGAGAAGGAGAAGGGCGCCTGTGAGCGCTTGAAAGCGGAGATCGACAAAGATGTCGAAGCCTATTACCAACACCGGTTCCCCCTCACCTGGGGAAGGAGCAAAAGACTCTGCGACTCCATCATCGAACGCTTCCAGGCGATCGAGACGGAAAAGACCCCGCGGCCGAAAGTGGGCATCGTCGGGGAAATCTATGTCAAATACTCCCCCCTCGGCAACAACCGCCTCGAGAAGACCTTGGAGAACGAGGGCGTCGAAGTGGTGATCCCGCCGCTATACGACTTCTTTCTCTACAGTTTCGACTCGCGGGCGCATGATATCAAGCGTTACGGCGGACCGCGCCGCGAACGCTGGATTCTGAAATTCCTCGTCGCCTACATCGAGTTCTGGCGGGAGAGGACCCGCAAAAAAATCGAAAAGAGCGGTTTCGAGAGACCCGTCTCCTACAAGAAACTCAAGAGCCTCTCCCGGGGGTTCATCGATGTCGGCACGCACATCGGCGAAGGCTGGCTCCTCACCGCCGAGATGATCGACCTCATCGAACACGGCGCCCCGAACATCGTTTGCACACAACCTTTCGGTTGTCTCCCCAACCATATCGTCGGCAAGGGCATGATCAAGAAACTCAAGAACCACTACCCCCAAAGCAACATCGTCCCCATCGACTATGATACGAGCGCCTCGAAAATCAATCAGTTGAACCGCATCACCCTCATGGTCTCGAACGCTTTCCGCAATTTCGAAAGCGAGCGTGGTTGAGATGGCTTTCGCTTTCGAAAAGAAGAAGACTTCGACGGAGTGTCACGCCCGGACGGGCGTGTTGAAGACCCCTCACGGAGACATCCCCACCCCCGTCTTCATGCCCGTGGGGACGAAAGCCACGGTGAAGACCCTCTCGCCCGAAGAGGCCCGAGAGACCAGCGAAGGGTTGATCCTCGGCAACACCTACCATCTTTGGCTGGAGCCCGGGGAAGACATCATCAAGCTTCACGGCGGCCTCGGCCGTTTCATGAACTGGCCGCACGCTCTGCTCACCGACAGCGGCGGTTATCAGGTCTTCAGCCTGAGCGAACAGAGGCAGATTACCGACGAGGGCGTCCATTTCCGCCATCATAAAAGCGGCGAGAGGCTCTTTCTCTCCCCCGAGAAGAGCATCGCCATCCAAGAAGCCCTGGGCGCCGACATCATCATGTGTCTCGACGAATGTCCGCCCTTCGACGCTCCGCGCGCCTACATGGAGGAAAGCGTAGAACGCACCCTCCGCTGGGCGCAACGTTCGAAAGACGCACACAAACGCAAAGACCAGGCCCTTTTCGGCATCATCCAAGGCGGCGGTCACAACGATCTGCGGGAAGCCTCCCTCGCCGGGCTGAGAGACATCGGGTTTTCAGGTTACGCCGTGGGCGGCCTTTCCGTCGGCGAGTCGAAGGAGGAGATGCTCGCCGTGCTCGATCACCTCGCCCCTCTCCTCCCCGAAGAGAAGCCCCGCTACCTCATGGGGGTCGGCACCCCCGTCTATCTCCTCGAAAGCATCGAACGGGGGATGGACATGTTCGATTGCGTGCATCCGACCCGGCTCGCCCGCCACGGCGGCGCCTACACGAGATGGGGCCGCATCAACATCAAGAGCGCCGCATACGCCGAAAGCAAGGAGCCCCTGGACGAATGCGACTGCTTCGTGTGCCGCGATTACACAAGGGCCTACATCCGGCATCTTCTGAAATCCCGCGAGACCTTCGGCCAGCGACTGGTGAGCTATCACAACCTTTACTTTTTGAAGCGACTCCTCGCCCGGGCCAAAGAAGCGATCGCCAATGACGACTACCTTGCTTTCAAGAATGTTTTTTTGAAGGATTACCGCAGCAACGGGCGTTGAACTTTGTCCGCTTTGGTGTTTCATTCTCCTTGCATATGCGTTATAATGGGTTTAAGTAAAGCGGAGCCCAATTGGAGGTCATAATATGTTCGAAAAAGACGACCACTTCACCCAAAAACCTTCAATCAAAGTCATCGGTATCGGCGGTGGCGGCGGCAACGCCGTCAACCGGATGATCGAGAACGAGGTGAAAGGGGTCGAATTCGTCGGCATCAACACGGACGCCCAAGTCCTCCGTCTTTCGCATGCCGACATCCGCCTCCAGATCGGTAAGAGTCTCACCCGCGGGCTCGGTGCCGGCGCCGACCCCGAAATCGGCCGCCGGGCCGCTTTGGAGAGCGAAGACGAGTTGCGCGACCTCCTCAACGACACCGACATGGTGTTCCTCACCGCCGGCATGGGCGGAGGCACCGGGACGGGTGCCGCGCCCGTCATCGCCAAGATCGCCCGCGAATGCGGGTGTCTGACCATCGGCATCGTCACCAAACCTTTCAAGTTCGAAGGACGCCGTCGCGTGGCGACCGCCCTCGAAGGACTCGACGCGTTGAAACCCTATGTGGACACCCTCATCATCATCCCCAACGACCGCCTTCTCTATGTGGTCGATCGCAACACATCGATGTTGGAGGCGTTCCGCGAGGCCGACAATGTCCTCCGTCAAGGTGTGCAGGGCATCGCCGAGATCATCACGGTCCCCGGTCTCATCAACGTCGATTTCGCCGACGTCAAGACCGTCATGAAGGACAAGGGTACCGCCCTCATGGGCATCGGGATCGCGAGCGGTGAAGGTCGGGCGACCGAAGCCGCGAAGAAGGCGATCCATTCGCCCCTCCTCGATGCCAACATCGACGGGGCGACCGATGCCATCGTGAACGTCACGAGCGGCACCGACATCTCGCTTTGGGAGGTCACCGAAGCGATCGAGGCCATCCAGGCCGCCAGCTCCACCGAAATCAACATCATCCACGGTGCGACCATCAACGAAGACCTTGAAGAAGAGGTCATCGTCACCGTCATCGCCACCGGTTTCGACGAGAAGAAGAAAATCGAGATCGACCAGCTCGGTGAAAGCGAATACGTCGAGACCGAATATTCCCCGAAGCCCCAAGGGAAGACTTCGAAGAAACCCGCGAAAAAAGCCGACAAGAAGAAGAGGGGCAAAACCGAAGAACCACCGAAGGACGAGGAAGAGAAAGAACCCAAGAAGGAGAACATCCCTTCTTGGCTCAAATCCCGCTTCAAGTGACGAACATGAACAAACCCCTAGTCGACAGACTGCTCGGCCTCCAAGGCGTCCGAATCGTCATGGCTTCGAAATATCTGGATGCCGACGGCATCCGCGCCTTTTATGAAGCCGGCATCCGTGATTTCGGCGAAAGCCGGGTGGAGCACTTCCTGAAAAAAGCCCCCCTTCTCGAAGACCTTCCTTTCCGCCGCCATTTCCTCGGCACCCTGCAGACCAAGAAAGTGAAAAAGATCATCAACCGCATCGACTGCCTGCACAGTCTCGACCGGCCGAAACTCGCCAAAGAGATCGAGAAGCGGCGACACGAGCCGTTGGATTGCTTCGTGCAGGTGAACATTTCCGCCGAAAGCCAAAAACACGGTGTCGCCCCCGCAGAGCTGGAAAACTTCCTGGACCATGTCCGAGACTTGGAGAAAGTCCGGGTGATCGGGCTCATGGGGATGGCGGAACTGACCGACGACGAAGAGCGCATCCGGGAACAATTCGCTTTGTTGCGGCGGTTGCGCGATGAAGCGAGAACAAGCTATCCCGACATCCGGGAGCTATCGATGGGGATGAGCGGCGATTATGAGCTCGCGCTCGCCGAAGGAGCCACCATTCTCCGGCTCGGGCGCATCCTCTTGAGGGAGGCATTCGATGAGCAGGAAGAAAGATAAGCAAAACGCCTACGAACGCACCGAATTCATCAAGGTCGATGAAGAAGTCGATGTTTTTGAACTCGCCGACAAGCTTCTCTATCGGAAGCCCCTCATCCTGAACTTCGAGGATTTCGACATCGTCGAGAGCAACCGCATCATCGTCTTCCTCTCGGGGGTCATCTATGCGCTCGACGGTGACGTCGAGGTCATCCGGGAGAAGATTTTCGCCTTCGCGACGAAAAAGGATCTCAAAGACAAGAGCCTTCGTTCGTTCATCAAGAAATACAAGGAGTAGTTTTCATGCTGGCATCACTGTTGTCGATATTGTTATTGGTGCTTGAGGTCTATTTTTTCGTCCTCATCGCCTACATCCTGTTGTCATGGTTCCCCACCATCCGGGAAAGCCGGTTCTATTATTACCTGCACCGTCTCGCCGACCCCTACATGCGTTTCTTCCGGGGGATCCTCGCCTTCGGGGGGATGGATTTCACCCCGATCGTGGGCTTTTTGATCTATCGCTTCGGACTCTATGCGTTCGCCGAGTTCGTCGCATCGCTTTGATGCATGCTTGCAATTTGTGCGACTTCGCATTATAATGACATAAACAAAAAGACAACGAACATCGTTGAAGCGGACACGTTTTCGGCATTGTCTGTAGAAGAGACCAAGTGGTCGCTGCGAACTTGGACAGATACGCCGAGAATATCACCGTGGAGATGGGGGTTCGCCAAGGGCCCTCCGCCGGAAGGCGTTATCATTTCCGAGAGCTGGGCAACCGGAATGAAGGTGGCACCGCGGACCATAGGTCCGTCCTTCGAGGGTTGCTTTTTCTTTTTCATATTAAGGAGGAATCCGCAATGAGAGATTACAAGGACACGCTCCACATGCCGAAGACCGCTTTTCCCATGCGGGGGAATCTCGGCAAGCGGGAGCCCGAACAACAAACATTCTGGGAAGAGAACGACATCTATGCAAAACGTCTCGCGAAGAACGAGGGGAACCCGACCTTCACCCTTCCCGACGGTCCGCCCTACGCCAACGGCGACATCCATATCGGCACCGCCATGAACAAGGCCCTGAAGGACATCGTCGTCCGCGACAGGAGCATGCGGGGCTATCACGCCCGCTATGTGCCGGGCTGGGACACGCACGGCCTTCCCATCGAGAGCGCCCTCACGAAGAACGAAGGCGTCGACCGCAAGAGCCTCACCATCGCCGAATTCCGCAAAAAATGCGAAGACTATGCGTTGGGCCAAGTCGTCAACCAGCGGGCCCAGTTCAAACGCATCGGCATCCTGGGCGAGTGGGAGGACCCCTATCTCACCCTGGACAAGCACTACGAGGCCTCGGAACTCGAGATCTTCGCCGACATGGTCGAAAAAGGGCTCGTCTTCAAAGGCTTGAAGCCCGTCTATTGGTCCCCTTCGAGCGAGACGGCCCTCGCCGAGGCGGAGATCGAATATGCCGACAAGCGGTCGCCGTCGATCTATTTCACCTTCGACGCCGTGGACACGGGCTCCTTCGAGGACGATTTCAAGTTCCTCGCCTGGACGACGACGCCCTGGACGATCCCCGCCAACCTCGCCACCGCCGTCAGTGAAGAGATCGACTATGTGTTCTGCGAAGCCGACGGCACCGTCTATGTCTTCGCGGCGGCTCTGGAAAGAGAGATCATTGAGAAGCTCGGTTTCCAAAAGACACGCACCATCCGCCATGTCAAAGGCCGGGAGCTCATCGGTCTCACCTACAAGCATCCGCTCTACGACCGGGTGAGCCCGATCGTCTCCGGTCACCACGTGACCGTGGAGAGCGGGACCGGTCTCGTCCACATCGCCCCGGGTCACGGGGAGGACGACTTCCTCATCGGTCAGAAGGAAGGCCTGGAGGTCTTTTGCCCCGTCGACGAGCGCGGCCATATGACGAAGGAAGCAGGACGCTACGAAGGCATGTTCGTGGAAAAATGTTCGAAAGAGGTCGTGAAAGACCTCGAAGAGACGGGCAACCTCTTGAAGATGGAATGGATCGAACACAGCTACCCGCATGATTGGCGGACGAAGAAGCCCGTCATCTTCCGGGCCACGGACCAGTGGTTCGCTTCGGTGGAGAGTCTGAAGGAGGACTTGTTGCGGGAAGTCGAGAAGGTCCGATGGATCCCTTCCTGGGGCAAGGTCCGCATGGAGAACATGATCAAGGACCGCGAATCGTGGTGCATCAGCCGCCAGCGCGCCTGGGGCGTGCCCATCCCCGTCTTCTATCATGAGAACGGCGAAGCGATCCTCGATGCCGACATCATCCGCCATGTGGCGAAACTCTTCGGAGAACACGGCTCGAACATCTGGTTCGAATGGGACGCGAAAGATTTGCTCCCCGAAGGATATGCCAGTGACAAGAGCCCCAACGGCCGCTTCACCAAAGAGACCGACATCCTCGATGTCTGGTTCGATTCGGGCACCTCCCACAAAGGCGGCATGACGGACAAGGGTCTTCCCTTCCCCGCCGACCTCTATCTCGAGGGGAGCGACCAATACCGCGGCTGGTTCAACAGCTCGCTATCGACGGCCGTCGCTTCGCGCGGCGAGAGTCCCTACAAGACCTGCCTCACCCACGGGTTCGTGGTCGACGCCGACGGCAGGAAGATGTCGAAGTCACTCGGGAACGTCGTCAATCCCTTGAAGGTCATGGACGAGCTCGGTGCGGACATTTTGCGTCTTTGGGTCGCCTCCGTCGACTATCAGGCGGATGTGCGCATCAGCGACAAGATGATGAAACAAGTCGCCGAGAACTACCGCAAGATCCGCAACACCTTCCGCTTCATGCTGGGGGTGCTCTCCGGCTTCGACATCGATCGTGACGGCGTCCCTTATGAAGAAATGGACGAACTCGACCGCTACGTCCTGCAAAAACTCGACAAACTCGTGGCCGACGCCAACGCCTATTACGACCGCTACATGTACGACGATGTCATGCGCATCGTCAACCGCTTCGTGACGAACGACCTGTCCGCCTTCTACCTCGACATCATCAAAGACATCGTCTATATCGAGAAAAAACACGACAAACGCCGCCTCTCCGCGCTGAGCGTGGTGTATCGCGCGCTTTCGGCCCTCTTGCGTCTGCTCACCCCGATCATCCCCCACACCACGGAAGAGGCCTACCAACATATGCCGAAGAAAGCCGAGACGAGCGTCTATCTCGAAAACATGCCCCAACAACGCTTTGCGGAGGACAAGGCGCTCAAGAAGAAGTATGACGCCTTCATGGAACTCCGCGACCAGGTCTTGAAATCGTTGGAGGACGCCCGCCGGGAGAAACGGATCGGCGGCAGCCTCGAAGCGCGGATCAGACTCTATCC
>SL_5KL_010_SEDDRAFT_10001929_pt1 | contig 12025 bp, 10 predicted proteins | sample SodLakKL_010_SED_FD_9118 | JGI IMG/M metagenome (IMG submission 9118)
GAGCCAGTCCCGAGTTCGATTCCGGCCGTAACGACGAGTGGCGTCTCTTCCTCGCGGTAGCGTTCGGAGGCCTCGAAGACCGTGGTCTCCTCCCCGGTTGGGTGGTGGATGGTGTACCCTCCTTCCTTCCCGTCGAGCATCTCGTTCTGGATGCGGACGTTGGCGAAGGTACCACGCATCATGACCTCGTGGTTGCCACGGCGGGCCCCGTAGGTGTTGAACTCGTAAGGCTCGACGCCGCGTTCGCTGAGCCACTGCCCAGCGGGGAGGTCCTCGCTGAACGGCCCGGCGGGGCTGATGTGATCGGTCGTCACCGTGTCACCGAGGGTGAGCAGACAGCGCGCGCCCTCGATGTCGTCGACGCCGGGTTTCTCGAGCGGGAAGTCCTGGAAGAACGGCGGTTCGCGGATGTAGGTGGACTCGCTGTCCCACTCGTAGACGTCGCCGGTCGGTGCCTCGAGGGCTTCCCAGCGTTCGTCGCCTTCGAAGACGCTCGCGTATTTCTCCTCGAACATCTCGGGGGAGACGTTCTCGTGGATGGTCTGACGGACTTCCTCTGGGTCGGGCCAGATGTCCTCGAGGTAGACCTCCTCGCCGTCCTCGGTCGTCCCGACGGGTTCGTTCTCCAGGTCGATATCCATCTTGCCAGCGAGGCCGTAGGCGACGACGAGTGGTGGGCTGGCGAGGTAGTTCGCGCGGATCTTCGGGTGGATCCGGGCCTCGAAGTTCCGGTTGCCCGAGAGGACGCTGGTCGTCCAGAGGCCGTGTTCGTCGATGGCGGCTTCGATCGGGTCGGCCAGGGGACCGGCGTTGCCGATACAGGTCGTACAGCCGTAGCCGACGACGTGGTAGCCGAGGTGCTCGAGATCGTCGAGCAGTCCGGACTGCTCGAGGTACTCGGTGACGACCTTGCTGCCGGGGGCCAGGCTGGTCTTGACGTACTCGGGAACCTCGAGGCCGTACTCGGCGGCGTTGCGCGCGAGCAGACCCGCGGCGACCATCACTGACGGGTTCGAGGTGTTCGTACAGGAGGTAATCGCACTCACGAGCACGGAGCCGTGGCCGATCTCGACCTCCGTTCCATCCTCGAGGGTGACGGGAATCTTCTCGTCCAGATCGGGCCGTTCTTTGGCGACGAGTCCGCCGTCGCTTTCGGCAGCGCCCGAGTCGATGACGCCCTCTTCCTCGAGCAGCGTCGGGAAGTGCTCGTCGAGGTCGCCCATCGGAATCCGGGCGTGGGGTTTCTTGTGACCGGCGAGGCTTGGCTCGACTTCGCCGAGGTCGAATTCGACGACGTCGGTAAATTCGGGATCGTGATCGCCAAAGAGACCCTGCGCCTCGAGGTAATCACGCACGAGGTCGATGTGGTCCGCCTCTCGGCCCGTCAGCTCGAGGTACTCGAGGGTCTTCTCGTCGACGGGGAACATCGAGATGGTCGAGCCCTGTTCGGGAGCCATGTTGGAGATGGTCGCCCGGTCGGCGACCGAAAGTTGGGAGACGCCGGGGCCGAAGAACTCGACGAATTTGTCGACGACGCCGACCTGACGGAGTTTCTCGGTGATGTGGAGCACGAGGTCAGTCGAGGTGACACCCTCGGAGAGTTCGCCGGTGAGTTTGACGCCAACGACTTCGGGCAGCGTCATCGTGATCGGCTGGCCGAGCAAGGCGGCTTCGGCTTCGATTCCGCCGACACCCCAGCCGACGACACCGATGCCGTTGATCATCGGCGTGTGACTGTCCGTGCCGACGAGGGTGTCGGGCAGGAGCCACTGGTCGCCGTCGATTTCGCGGTCGTGGACGACGCGACCGAGGTACTCGAGGTTGACCTGGTGAACGATCCCGGTTCCCGGCGGGACGACGTTGAAGTCCTCGAAGGCTCCTTCGGCCCACTTGATCGCGCGGTAGCGCTCTTCGTTGCGCTCGTACTCGAGTTCGACGTTCTGCTCGTAGGCGTCTTCACTACCGAAGTAGTCGACCTGGACGCTGTGGTCGATCACGAGGTCACAGGGAACGTCTGGTTCGACGACAGTAGGGTCCTCGCCCGCGCGGTCGGCCGCCGAGCGGAGGGCGGCGAGGTCGACGACGGCGGGGACGCCGGTCAGGTCCTGCAGGACGACGCGTGAGGGTGAAAACGGCACCTCAACGTCCGGGACGTCTGGTTCCCAGGATGCCGCGTTGCGTACGGCCTCCTCGGTGACGGCCTCGCCGTCGACGTTGCGCAGTACGGACTCGAGCAGCACCCGGATACTGACGGGCAGGCTCGAGAGATCACAGAGGCCCTGCTCCTCGAGAACGGTAAGATCGGCGTATTTGTACGTCTCGCCGTCTCGTTCGAACTCCGTGATGGCTCCAAACGGATCGGCGGTGGTATCTTCAGTCATCGATGTTATGAGAACTGACGAACGGGCGGGCCCTGAAGCTATCGGTCTCGAGGCGCAGATACTGCGGCCCTATGTGGGTTAGTCACATGATTTCGGCACTTTCACCAGATCCACTCGAGGTGGGATGAGAGCTACTCACCCGCTCTTCTGGGGTCAAGACCGGTTGCTCAGAGTCTCACACTGACCACGACCACAGCCGCGAGCTATACAAACGGGTCCCGGCTGTAGTGGGTCACGCCGACTCTTCGACGGTCGATGCGTGCACGCGGTTCGACCGTGGTGGCCGACGCTCGAGCGGTGATGAAATAAAGAAAGTGAAACCGTGGTCGGAACGAAAAACCGCAGCCGTCTTACAGGCGGGTGACGTTCGTCGCGCGGGGGCCTTTTGGGGCCTGTTCGATATCGAATTCAATCTCCTGTCCCTCTTCGAGGTCCGGTCCGCCGACGTCTTCCATGTGGAAGAATACGTCATCGTCCGCGTCGTCCGTCGAAATGAAACCGTAGCCGCCTGTGTCGTTGAAGAAATCAACGTTACCTTTCGCCATTGCTTTTGGACAAAGCGCTGCCAGGGTCATAAGCGTTCCGTGGGTCAAGTTGACGGGGGACGGCCCCCAGGAAATCCCTGATTCGACAATTCCAGCGTATAGAAATGCAGGAACAAACGGGTGCCCCGATATTCTGTCCAAAACATATTATCGGCCCTGGGTTTTCGAATATTATCGAGAGAGCTCGGTCCGGGTCGACGCCTCGAGCGTACGGATCAATATCGCTTTACTCGTCCACTCGAGACGCCCGTACATGACTGAAACGCAGTCGACACCGACGATTCCACAGGTGTCGTTGATCGCGTTGTTCGTGACGGCACTCATTACGGCGCAGGTGACCGCAGCGAAGGTGCTGGCGTTCGACCTGCCGGTTGCGCTCCCCGTGACGGGAGCCGAACTTGTTTTGCCAGGGGCCGCGCTCGCGTACGCGCTGACCTTCCTGGCGAGTGACTGTTATGCCGAACTCTACGGCAGGCGGGCCGCCCAGGTTGTCGTGAACGTCGCGTTCGCGATGAACTTCGTCCTCCTCCTCCTCGTCTGGTCGACGATTGCGGCACCCGCCGCCCCGACCAGCGTCGATCCCGACGCCTTCGAGACCGTCCTCGGTGCGTCCACGAACATCGTCGCCGGCAGTCTCCTAGCGTACGTCATTAGCCAGAACTGGGACGTCTGGGTGTTCCACGAGATTCGGGCCTACACCGGCCGGGAACGTCTCTGGCTCCGCAACCTCGCCTCGACGGCCAGCAGCCAGGCGATCGATACGGTCATTTTCGTCACCGTCGCCTTCTCCATCGCCCCGATCCTCCTCGGCGTCGGCCCCGTCCTCCCCGCTGGCGAACTTGCCGCCCTCATCGTCGGCCAGTACCTCCTCAAACTCGCGATTGCCGTCGTGGACACACCCATCGTCTACGTCGTCGTCGGCTTCGTTCGCTCGAGGCAGTAACAGTACCCACCGCTATCGGGAACGCGAGGGTAACAACGTTTTCAAGTGCTCGAGGCTCGCGACCGACGTGGGCCGGTCCATGTGGACGCCGATCTCCCCCGACGTCGCAGCGAGTCCGACACGCTGAATCGGTTCCGGGAGCGAGTACGCCCGTCGAAGCCAGTGGCCGAGTTCGATTTCGCGCTCGAGGTCGGCCCGCCAGGCCGTCTCGTAGTCCGCGAGTGTCGCCGGCGCATCCGGATCGACCTCAGCGACCGCGTGGTCGGCAGCGGTCATCCCGTAGAGAATCCCGCCACCGGTGAAGGGTTTGGTCTGGGCGGCAGCGTCACCGATCAACAGCCCGCGTCGACTGGTCACGCGCTCGGGCGGACCGATCGGAATGAGTCCGGAGCAGCGATGGGCGACTTCGATGTCGTAGCCGTCGATGAGGTCCTCGAAGTGCTGGGAGACGTGGACACCTGGCGGCGCTGCGAGTCCGTACTCGACGCCAGCGCTCGCCCGCGGAATCCGCCAGGCGAAAAAGCGGGGAGCCGTCAGGTGGACGTCGACGAAATCGGTGTCGTCGGGCTCGTCCGAGAACGCGAGCACCCCATGCAGGAGTTCGCCGGGTTCCGGGAGCCCGAGGGCCGTCCGAACCCGCGACCGTGGCCCGTCACAGCCGGCGACCATCTTCGCTTCGAAGGTCTCCGTCCCATCGGGTCCGCTCGCGGTCACTGTTACACCGTCGTGTCGTTCGGTGACGTCGGTGACGGTGTGCTGTTCCCGGACGTCCGCACCCGCCTCCCGTGCGAGGTCCGCCAGATGACGGTCGAGACCCACCCGATCGATGACGTTCGAAATCACCTCGTGTTTGTAAAACGGGTACGTGTCCCGGTGGCTCCCCGCCGCCACGTCGTGGGGACCACCGACGTGGAACCGAGCCCCGTAAATCTCGTTCTGAAAGAGTTCCTCGCGAGCATCGGGTCCGGTGAACGACCACAGATCGGTACTCACGTGTCCCGAACACGCGAGTGGCTCGCCGACGGCACCCTGCTCGAGGGCGAGGACGTCGTGACCCGCTTCGGCCGCTCGCCGAGCGAACCGGGCACCGGCCGGTCCGACGCCGACGACGACGAAATCGTACATATCAACCTGGAACGTCCCAGTCACTAAATAGGTTTTCGAGTCGGAGGAAACCAAACTGGTAGGGGAACATCCCCTTACCCTTTGTCTACCACGCTCGAACCATGGAACTCCTCTGGCATCGTCGAGACCGTCGGCCGACCGACCTCGCCGCCCTCAGAACCCTCGATGATACGATCCTCCCCGTGGTCGTCATCGACCCTGCCGTCGAGGGCCGACTCGGCTCGCGCCAGCGTCCGTTCGTCGGCCGCGCTCTCGAGGCACTTCGAGGGTGGTATCGTGACCGGGGCAGCGACCTCGTCATCAGACACGGGTCGGCCGTCGAGGAACTCGAGGCCCTGCTCGAGGAAACCGGGGCCGACGGGATACGTTACGCCACGGGGTATACGCCCGCCAGACGGGCCCAGCAGGACGCCGTCGAGGAGCGCCTCGAGGCGACGGCGTCCTGTGACACGGTGTTGGTGCCGCCCGAAGCACTCGTCGATCCGACGTCGAGCACGGCTGCGGCGGGTGCCCCCGAGGATCGGTCACCGTATGGCACGTACAGCCAGTTCTACCGCGCCTGGCAACGTGAAACCAAACCGGGGCCAGTGGCCCCACCCGAACCGGACGACCTCGTGTCCTGGAAAGACGATCAGCCGGTTCCGTTCCTCGAGGGGGATCACGAGGACGGTCGTGAAAGAGCGAACGCGGACGATGACGACGAAGTGATCGCGGATCTCCCGCTTCCCGAAGCGACACATACCGCCGCCCGGGACCGCCTCGAGGCATTCCGTACAAACGGGCTCGAGACCTACGCCAACACGCGTGACGACCTCCCTGCGGCCGTCAAGGACCCCACGGCAGCCGTCTCACGGCTCTCTCCGTATCTCGCCGTCGGCTTGCTCGGCATCCGTGACGTGTGGGCCGTCGTGGCCGAAGCCTACGTCGACGCCACGGGCGACACCGAGCGCAACGTCGAGAAGTTCGGCTCAGAACTCGCCTGGCGCGAGTGGGCCTACCACCAGCTGTTCGTCCACCCGGACCTCGAGACGGAACCTTACAAGGCCATCCCGAACGAGATTCCCTGGCGAGACGACCCCGAGGCGCTCGAGGCCTGGACACGCGGGGAGACTGGCTACCCCCTCGTCGACGCCGGGATGCGCCAACTCGAGGCCGAAGGCTACATTCACAACCGCCCACGGCAGGTGGTCGCGAGCTTTCTGACCAAACACGTACTCCTCGATTGGCGACTCGGGGAAGCTCACTTTCGGGACCGCTTGCTGGACTACGACCCCGCGACGAATCCCGCCAGCTGGCAGTGGATCGCCTCCACCGGCACCGATTCCGTCGCCGTTCGGATCTTCGATCCCGTCAGCCAGTGCAGCAAGTACGATCCCCACGGCCAGTTCGTCCGTGCGTACGTGCCCGAACTCGCCGAGGTTCCCGACGAGGCGATCGTCGAGTGGCCGACGCTCCCAGCCGAGCGTCGACACGAACTCGCCCCGGCGTACCCCGATCCGATCGTCGGCCGCAACGAGGGGTATGGACGAGCGAAAGCCGTGCTCGAGGAGGCACTCGAGCGATAAGAGAACCAGCAGTCAGGAGTCGAGAAGGGCCAGCGCCGCCGCGGAATCACCCTCGAACCGCTCGAGCAACGCCCGTGCTGTCGCCCGAACGTCCTCGTCGACGACGACGTGAACCATGCCGACGTCTGGCTGCCCATAGACGATGCTCGCCCCCGAGGGTGCCGCGACGAGCGCCGGCAACACGGCCAGATCCTCCTCACCGTCGACCAGAATCGTCATCGGCTCCGGGCGTTCGAGGGCCGTCCCCAGGGCCTCGAGGAGTGCCGTCGTGAGTGCTGCTGGCGGGTTCGCCACCTCGAGGACCTGTGCACTGTCCCGACCATCGATGACGACCCGTTCGATCTCACGGTCGACTGCCTCCCGTTTGGTTCGGCCATCGACGAGGGCCACGTCAGGCTGGCGACCGGCCTCGAGCAGGTGGTAGGTGACGACGTCGCCGACGGTGATAAGCGGACCCGAGGCAGCCTCGAGTAACGCCTCGGCATCGGTGAAGATCGGCCCCATCGGCGCTTTCAGCTCGTGGCGAAGGGAGTCAGGAAGGACCAGGAGAGAGTCGTCTCGAGTGGGCGTCACGACTCGAAGCGGTTACCGGACCTTGAGGGCGTAGGCCCCTGGTTCGGTGACTTGCATTTCGGTGGCGATGTCGCTGGATTCCGGGTGGGCGATGGTGACGTAGCCCGCCCAGTCTTCGGTCAACGACGAGGACGCACACGAGTGACACGTCGTCGAATCGGCGTCGTTGATCGCGTGGCATTCCCGACAGGCGAGTCGGTTCGATGCCATCGTTACTCACCTGCGGCGACTTCTTCACGTCGCTCGAGTTCTTCGGTCAACCACCCGTGTTTGCCGAGGCCGGGTTGTTTGGCCGTGAGCCCGATTTTCGAGTCACGGGGGTTCCGTTCGTCGATGCTTTTCGTCACGATGCGTGCCCTGACGGCGTCTTCCACGCCGATCGCTTTGTCCGACTCACCCGAGGCAAGACGCTGGTTCTCACGATCGAACGCCAGATACTCATCGGAGATCTGGGAAACGTGTAACAGCCCGTCGACCGGGCCGATGCCGACGAACGCGCCGAACTCGACGACTTCGACGATCGTCCCGTCGACGACTTCCTGCATCTGTGGGTCGAACGTCACCGCATCGAACTCGGCTTCGTAGTAAACGCCGGGTCGATTCGGCAGCACCGTCCCGTCACCGATGTCGTGTACCTCGGTGATGGAGACGACGCTCCCGACCTCTTCGTCCATGCGCCCCTCGAGTTTGTCCTGAAGCAAGCGCTTCACGAGTGCCGGCGTCACATCGCCGAGCTCCTCGGGGGGGACCTCTACCGTATCCTTGAGTCTGGCCCGTTTGTACATCTATGGTTGCGTGATTGCTAACTTGTTTCTCCCGCGTAATGCAATTACCGGTATCGACGCTTCGAGTACCCGGTCGCGCAGCGCGAGGTCGTTCGTGACGACGTAGTCGACGATTCCCGCCCGGGCGAGTTCGACTAACGCGTCGTCTGCGTACGATGCATCCGTATCGACCACGAGACAGCGGTCGGTCGCCAGATCGTGGCCGACCGAGGCCGCCGTCCCCTCCTCACCGCCTTTCTCCGAGAGGCGCCTGAGTTCCTCGAGGACGGGCTGTGGGGTCGTCAACTCGAGCGTGTCAGCAGCATCCCGGTCGCCCGTTTCGGTGACCGGTGGAACCCCGCCGAGGAGGCGGTCGAGTTCGTCGAACAACCGGACGTCGAGTTCGACGGGCATCATCAGCGCACTCGTATCGAGCGCCACCGTCGCCAACGCCTCCCCCGAATCCGTCCTGGTCATATCGACACCTACTCCTGCAACGTGCCGAGGCCGATCAGTCGCCACCGAGCACCGATCCGGCGATTGATCGCGATCTTTGCCCCCGGCTCGGCACAGACCGGCCGTTGCAGGTTGACTTCACACTCGCCCTCGCGAGCGCTGGTCACCGCGCCAACAGTCGTCGACGTGCCGACGGTCATCATCAGTGGTTCGCCGGTACTGATCTGGTCGATCGTTTCCTCGCCTTCAGCGCCGACGACGCGTTCTAAGAGGTCGACGCTCATGGTGAATTGCTCCCACGTGGGCGGCAGGGTCCCGGGTGGGCCCGCTATGCGACCGGCGAGGGCGTCACCCTTGGTCAGCGAGGGATCGAGACCCGTTCCCACACCGAGCAGTCCGCCGGGCGTGACCGTCTCTGCTGATTGGCCGGCAGCCTGCAGCGAACGAACCGTCGTCTCGATCGGGACGTACGTCGATTGTCCACCTTCCTCGACCTGCCGGCCGGGACGGACCTCCAGTTCGTCACCAACCTCGAGTTCACCTGCGACGAGACTCCCACCGAGGACCCCGCCGATGAGGTTCTCGTGGGTCGTCCCTGGTTTGTTGATGTCGAAACTCCGGGCGACGTGCATCCGTGGGTCGTCGTCAGGGTCCCGGTCGGGGGTCGGGATTTCCTGTTCGATCGCGCCGATGAGGTAGTCGATGTTAACCTCTTGACCGGCCGAGATCGGGACCACAGGGGCGTCTTCGGCGACGGTTCCGGCGACGAACTCCTGGATCTGTTCGTAGTTTCGTCGAGCCTGATCAGCGTCGACGAGGTCGACTTTGTTCTGGGCGATGACGATGTTCTCGATCCCGATGATGTCGAGCGCCATCAGGTGCTCTTCGGTCTGGGGCTGGGGAACGGGCTCTGAGGCCGAGACGACCAGCACAGCACCGTCCATCAGCGACGCACCAGACAACATCGTCGCCATCAGGGTCTCGTGCCCTGGGGCGTCGACGAACGACACGGTCCGAACCGGCTCGCTTTCAGAGCCGTCCGGACACTCCTCTTCGACAGTGAAACACTCGGGTTCGTCGACGTCGGGACAGCGACGGAACGTCGCGTCCGCATAGCCCAGCCTGATGGAGATGCCGCGTTTCATCTCCTCTGAGTGCTGGTCGGTCCACGAGCCACTCAACGCCTGTACGAGCGTCGTCTTCCCGTGATCGACGTGGCCGACGAGTCCGATGTTCACCTCCGGTTGTCCATTTCCTGACATAAGGCGGTACGTAATTGTACTAGGGCTTCCGTGCTGTGACTGATAAACCTGCTGTTCTCGCCGCGTCTTGCCCGCCATCCCCTCCCCAGAGACGGGATGGCTGACCACTGCAGAGACCACTCGAGTCGGTTACGCTCGTGACGATCATCCTCGAGCGGTGAGCGGACGCCACCTCGCGAGCGAAAGACCAAGGACGAGTACCACGCCGATAGCAGTCACCGCTGCCGGAATCCCCCCGCCAGGTATCGCGTCGTCCCGATCACCGAACTCGAGTTCGTCGTCGCGATCGGAATCAGCTGCGGTGTCGTCTGCGACGACCGTTTCCACACGCACTGCCCCTTCATAGAGGACGCCGGACTCCTCACCCACAATCTGCACCTCGTAGGTCCCGGCCTCGAGGCCCCGAAGCGTCGCCTCCAGGTCGATCGCCCGCTCCTCGCCACCTTCGAGGTCGACCTGCTTCGCGGTCACGGATTGGTCGCCAACCTCGAGGTTGATGATCTCTGAAACCGTTCGATGGCCCTGGTTTTCGACCGTCACCGAGGTAGAAAACGGATCGTCGACGACGGCCGAATCTGGGGTTATCACCTCGAGAACCGCGAGTTCGTGGTCGTGATCGACGACGATGGGCTGGGTCCCCGTGTACGTTTCGCCATCGATTGTCACCGTGAGCGTGACCTCCCCGCTCCACTCGCCGAGGGCCTCTCCCTGCGGAATCTCGAGCGTGGCCGTCTCACCGGTTTCGTCGATTTCGCCGTCGCCCGTCAGATCCCACTCGAACGCCGCTGGTTCTTCGGGGTACCAGCGCCGCTCGAGGGCGGTGACGGGTTCGGGGGTACGGGCATCGAGCGTGATCGTCTCCCCCGGTTCCGGTTCGACGACGTCGTACGTGAACGCTGGCAGTGGAGTCCCACCCGCCTGGAGCCGGTCGTGTTGAGTCTCGAGCTGGTCGTCGAACGCCGCACGCAAATCGGCGTACGACTCGCCGGTTTCGGCCTCGAGGGCGTCTACGTCCCCCTCGAGGTACAACACGTCGAAGGTGTCCCGGTCGTGATTCGCGAGGATAAATTCGACGAAGAGGGCGCGTTCGGCGTACTCCGTCGAGCCGTCGGGATAGGGAGTCATCTCGAGGAGGGTGGGATCAAAACGGGCGTTTTCCGCGATAGCGTCCGGCGACGAATCGAGGTACTTCGCTGTGCCCTCGATGAACATTCCTTCGCCCGAATCCGGCGGGGAAAGCGCGTTGAGCGGCGACCAATGTTGGCGCAACTGGATCGTGTGGACGAGTTCGTGGTGCAACAACGACCGCGAGTCCGACGTGACCCACACCCGGTTCAGAGGGTCGACACACCCGGCGGCGTCACAGGGCTGGTTCTCCCGCGGGCCGACGAAAATCTGGAGGCGCTCCTCGGGCACCTCGAGGCCGAACTTCTGGTGGAGGACCTCGTAGTGGTCGTCGGCAACGTCGGCGATGGTGTCGGCTTCGGCTTCGTATGCTTCGTCGTAGATGATCTCGAAGTAAGTGGTCTCGAGAGTGCCGTCGTCCGGTTCCTCGCCGTCGTCGGGGTCCGTGGCTTCGTCGTGGCGCTGTGTCTCGAGCGTTTGCGTCTCAGGGGGCTGGGTATCTGACGGGTTCGTGTCGAAGGTGGTTGTCCCAGGGTGGGGGGCGTCTGGGTCCTCGGTGACACCGTGGTGGGCGTCACTGACACCGCTAACACCACCAGCGAACACCACCAGGAGACAGGCGATCGTGAACACGACGAGGAGCCGCCTATTCGTCACTGATCCTGATTGTTTTCGGGAGGATATAAAATGTGGAGATCAACTGGTAGGGACGGCCGTTCTCACCGCCGCAAAGTGACCCAGTTCCCAACCGAGCGGGGCCGGTCGTCCAGAGATCACCACCAGCAATCAGGGGCGAAATGGGCAGTTCCCCGCGAAGGTTTCGCCGAAGCGAGCGAGGGCAGTTTGTCGCGTCGGTTTCTGTGACCGGTTCGAACGAACGACGTGAGTGAGGGTACACCAGAAAGGGACGCATACAGCGACAGCGGTCACCAACCGGCGATACGCAGTGACTCCCTGGGCAACACCTATCCCACTACTCCCCGTATTCCCCTCGCATGGGCGAGCGTTCAACCGAGCGAACGGAAACGGTGGACGACGCGACTGATACCTCGAGCGACCAGTCAGGCGCGACCACGTCCACGGACGAGCTCCTCGCCGAAACCGAACGACTCCTCGAGGGTGGACCCGCCGATTCGTCGTCGGAGGGTGGCGAGCAACGGACGGCCGATCAGACCGAAAAAAGCGGTTCGGGGTGGTTCCGTGGACGGTTCGGCGGGTCGACAGCGGCAACCGAAGCCGACGAGGAAACCGCTGTCGCAGACGAAACCGGCCCGTCGATGCGAGAT
>SL_5KL_010_SEDDRAFT_10001930_pt1 | contig 12020 bp, 6 predicted proteins | sample SodLakKL_010_SED_FD_9118 | JGI IMG/M metagenome (IMG submission 9118)
CGGGCAGTAGGTGGGTCCTGGGGAATACAGTGAATCCAGAAGCCGAGGAGGTTGATATGGGGCAGGAATGGGGTGTCAGGATCGGGCGCTGGAGTTTTCGGGCCACTGCCTTGATGCTGGCGGGGGTGGTCATTTCGGGGTGCTCCTATGTGAAGCAGGATGACTTCAACCAGGAGTTGGCCGATATCCGTGCCGAGATGCGGGCGGCGGACCGGGAGGTGGAGGACCGTTTGAACCAGCGGGTGGATGGTGTGGAGGACCGCCTAGTAGAGATGGAGGAGGCGCTCCGTGGGCTCGCAGCAGAGTTTGCCGCCACCGTCGATCGGCTGGAAGACGCCATCCGCTTCAACGCCCCGGTCCACTTCGCCTTCGATGATGCCACGATCCGGTCTCAGGACCGCCCCCTCCTAGACCGATTCGCCGAGGTGGTGCAGACCTACTACCCGGATGCCTTCATCACCGTGGAGGGCTTCACCGACAGCGCAGGCGATCCGGCGTACAACCTGCGACTGGGGCAACGCCGGGCCGACGCGGTCCGGGAATACCTCATGGCTCAGGGACTCCCGGGCGACCGTTCTCGGGCGGTGAGTTACGGGGAAACCAGGGAGCGGCAGATCGTGCCCGGGGCGGTGGGCCCCGGAGACGGTGGATGGCAGAACCGGCGCGTTGCCATGGTCATCGACTTCCAGGGTGAGGCCCGACCGGAGACGGTTGCGGCGGCCCGGGAAGACGGGGTGCGCTGACGTCCGCAGCGGCTACACGTTCTTCAGCAGTGCCGCCGGGAGAGGCCGGGCGCGGTTTGCCATTCCGCGCCCGGCCTTGATACATTGGCGCATCTTCAAACCTCCCCCGTTACCTGGGGGCCGCTGATGGATGCTTCCCCTCCCCCTCGGAGGTTCCGGCCTATGCCCATTCCGCCCCGTCGCTTCGGGGGACGCCTCATGGCTACCCTCGCGGTGTCCCTCCTCCTGGGTGCCTGTGCCCCCTCCTTTGTGCCAGGTGGGGTGCCGGCTCCCCGTGAGATTCCGGCGCTTGAGTCGCGCCTCTCGGAGCAGCCCATGGACCGGGACAACCGGATCCGTCTCGGGGCCGCATACGTGGAGGCGCGGCGTCCGGATGACGCGCTCCGGGTTCTCCAGCCGGTGACGGGAGACGGTCCGGAGCTTGTGGCTCTCCTGGTTCAGGGGAGTGCTCTGGAAGCGCTGGGTCGCTTCGATGAAGCTCGGCAGAGCTACGAGCGGGCGCTCCGACTCGCGGCGCCTGAACAGACGGAGGTCCGGCAGGTGGCCGAAGCCCGGATCCCACTGGTTCGCCGCCGCCAACTGGAAGCGGACGTGAGGGATGCCGTTGCCCGGGAGGCAGAGCTGGCGCAGCGGACCCCCTCCGACGAGACACTGGCCGTCTTCCCCTTCGTCTACGATGGGGCCGATCCCCAGTTCGCGCCCCTGGGTCGTGCCCTTTCCGAACTCCTGGTGACCGACCTGGCCGGCGTGGACCGGATCCGGGTGCTGGAGAGATCCCGGATCCAGTTCCTCCTGGACGAGTTGGCCCTCTCCGAGTCGGAGCGCGTGGATCCCGCCACAGCCGTTCGCGGGGGCAGGATCCTGGGGGCGGGTCAGGTGATCCAGGGTCGGATCGGCGGGGGCGAGGAGGAGATCCGGATCCTGGCTGGCCTGGTCCCGGCCCGGGTCGGGGCGGCTGTGCGTCCGGTGGAGGAAGCGGACCGCCTCCAGGCCTTCTTCGATCTCCAGAAGCGCCTGGTTCTGGCCCTCCTGGGCGAGCTTCGGATCCAGCTCACCCCCGCCGAGCGGGAGCGCATCCTCCAGCGCCCCACCGAGAACCTGCAGGCCATCCTGCTCTTCGGCCGTGCCCTGGAGGCGGAGGATCGGGGCGACTTTGCCGAGGCTGCCCGTCTCTTCCGGGACGCGTCCCAGGCCGATCCGGGCTTCCAGGAGGCGGACCGCAGGGCCGGGGAGGCGGAGGGGCTTCGGACCCAGGCCGCCATCACGCCCCAGGGGTTCACCGGGATCGCCATGACCCAGATTCCCACGGCTCCAGGTGTGCCCCAGTCCGTGGACCAGATCCGCATCATCCTGGCGGAGATCGACGGGCTCATTCCTGGTCCGGAGCTACGGGATCCCGGCCCGGAGCTCCTGGGGACCGAAGGCGTGGGACTCGGACCCGCTCTCCTTGAGATCCTGCTGAGGCTGCCGTGATGATGCGTCGCTCCGCCAAGAGTCGAGCAGGGTGGCAGACAGCCCTCCTCACCGCCCTGGCTCTTCCCCTCATGGCCACGGCACCCGCCGCCGGGTCCGGATTCGGCCTCCTCGGCGCCTCACCCCTGGGAGCCCAGGATGTGCTCACGGTCCGCCCCGGTGCCGGATTCATCGGCGGAACCGGGGTTCAGTTCCAGTCCTTCTCCTTCGATGAGGAGGGAAGGACGGGCATCGAATCCATCTCCCTCCTCACCGTGCCCCTGGGAGCCCGGGCCGCGCTGGGCTCCCGGACCCGGCTGGAGCTGCGGGGCCATTGGGCCCAGGGCTCGCTTTTTCGCGAAGGCGGCGAGGAGGTGACCATCCAGGGGCTGACCGACACCCGTGTCAGTCTCTCGGCGGATTTGGTCCCGGGAATCGTGACCGTCACGGCTCTGGGTGTCCTGCCCACCGGGGAAGACGGCTTCGATCAGGATCAGTTGGAGCTGGCGGGTGCCATTGCCTCGGACCTTCTCCCCTTCCGGATCTCCCACTGGGGGTCCGGCGGGGGGGGTGGCCTTTTCGTCACCGCAGTCCACTCCTTCGGGCTCACCGGTGTCGGGGTCGATCTGGGCTTCCAGCGAGCCGGGGAGTTCACGGTGGATGAAGCGTCGGCGGGGGCCTATCGCCCGGGCGACCAATTCCAGATTACCGCAGCGGTGGACCGGATCGTGGGTGGATCCGGGAAGCTCACGCTCCGCCTGGACGGAAGCTTCTTCAGGGACGGCGAGCTGGATGGGACCAATGTGTTCCGGAGCGGGTCACGGCTCGGAGCTGTGGGATCGTATTCCTACCCCCTGGGGCCGGCTTCCAGCGGCCTCTTCTACGCCGGGTACCGGCACCGCTCCGAGGGGACCTTCCTGGTGGATCTGGATCCCCGACCTTCCCAGGGCGTAGCCGTGGCCGGTGCCGCCATCCGCACCCCCGGGCTGGGCGGGGTCCTGATGCCTTCGGTGGACCTCCGGGCCCTCCGTCGGGATGACGGGGTGGATCAGGGGTGGGGTGTGGGACTCGGGGGGAGCGGTGAGTGGGGAACCCAGGTCGTCACGGTGGTTCCAGCCGCCAGGTTCCGGTTCGGTTCGGTGGGGGTCCGGGAAGACGTGACCAGCGGATTCCTCGGTCTCGATCTCTCCATGCAGCTCCGCTTCGGGACCGGGAGGTTGCCATGAAGCGCCTGACGGCTGGAAGGGAACGCCTAGGGGACTCCGGATTCCCATATCTCCTCGTCCTGTTGATGGCCGTTGCCCTGTCTGCGTGCGACGGCGGCTTCTTCGTGGATCCTCCCTCCGGTGGGCAGACATCGCTGGAGCTTCGGATTGCAAGCGGGGAGACCCGAGCCGATCAGGCGAGTGTTGGCCAGGGGATTGGAGTGTCTGAGGTCGCTTCGGCCGCCGCCTCGAGCGATGCTGAAGTCCCTGCTCGAGTCGGTGCCGCTCAGGCCTTCGACCGCGTCAACGCCGTGTCGGTGCAGGTGGTGGCATCCGGAGGTGCCATGCTCCTGAACGAGGTGGTAGAGGTGCAACCCACCGGAGGACAGATCGCCCTTACCTTCGAGTTCGATCTGGAGGGTACCCGCACTGATGCTGCAGTGGAGGTGGAGCTGAGGATCGGGCAGGAAGCGCTGTTTACGGGGCAGGGGACGACGACGCTGGAGCGGGGCCGTACGGCCCGGAGCGAGGTCGCACTGGCGGCCGTCCCCGCGGGGATCCGGATTCCGGAGCCTCCTGCTCCCCTGGAGGCCCTCGGCGACACGCTCGAGCTGTCGGGCGCCGTGGTATTCGCCAGCGGCGATACCATCCCGGGCCTTCAGGTCGAGTGGGAATCGGATGACCCGGGTGTGGTTTCGGTCACTTCCGACGGGATCGCAGTGGCAATCTCGGAGGGCGAGACGGAGCTCACGGCATTCTTCCAGGAGTTCCGCGAGAACTTACCGGTGCGGGTGGCTCCCGTCGTCACTCAGGTGGAGGTGACTCCGGCTGAAGCCGAGGTCGACCCGGGCGAGTCGCTCGAGCTCAGTGCCGAAACCCGGGATCGACGAGGGAACGTACTGCCAGGGCGGGAGGTGACCTGGTCGTCGTCGGACGAGCAGATCGCCACGGTGGACTCGGAGGGCCGGGTGCAGACGTTCCGTCCCGGGTCCGTGGAGATCACCGCCGTGAGTGAGGCAGGCGAGGGGAGCGCCCTGATCACGGTGCGGCTTCTGGATCCGGTCGTCCGGACCTTGGAGGCCGAGGCAATCGAGGTCGATGGCGCCACTCTCCTGGGGGATGTGAATCCCCGAGGCACCTCTACGTCAGCGGTCTTCCGCTGGGGTACCAATGCCACGCGCTCGAGGGCGCCCAGTTGACCTCGCCGGTGGATGTGGGTGATGGACTCGAGGCGGTTAGGGTCGAGGCTGAGCTCGACGGCCTTGAGCCGGTCACCACCTACTATTTCCGGATCGAGGCTTCCACAGGCGCAGGGGTCTTCAGTGGTCCCATCCTCAGCTTCACCACCCTCAACCCCATTCCGGCGCCCACCGAGCTTGAAGGAGAATTCGTGGACGGGGTGGTGGCGCTGGCCTGGTCCTTTGATGACAGCGGGTTCTCCGAGGTTGTCTTTGAGGTGGAGCGCCGCGTCGAGGATCCGGACGAAGAGTTCGGTGACTGGGCGCTCATCGGTACAGGGGACACCACCTCCTTCACGGATCTGGAACCGGCTGCCGGCGCAACCGCCGAGTATCGGGTTCGGGCCTGTGTGGAAGAGATCTGCTCGCCCTGGTCCGATTCCGCCCTGGTCCAGGTGCCTGAGGCCGGGCCCGCAAGGGTGGTAGGGCTGGTTCGCCTGGATGGAGCTCCGGTGGTCTCCATCCAGGTCCGCCTCTCCGGCGATGCATTGGAAGCCCCCCGCACCACCCAGACCGTTCCAGGGGGGACCTATGCCTTCAACGATGTGGAGGCAGGCCAGTATGTGGTGGAAGTGATTCCTGCGTCCGTCGAGCTGCCCGACGAGTCCTTCCCCAGCCGTCAGGTCGAGATCACCGTCTTCGGCTTCGGAGAGGTCCGTACGGTGAACTTCGACGGTGTGGCGCCACCTCTCCCGCCGGAGGGGATCACCATCTACTGGTTCGGCGAGATGCAGGTGTCGTGGACACCGGCCCAGGTTGGCCCGGAGGCGGATCAATTCCGCGTGGAGAGGGCTGTTGTCGGGGAGGGCGGGCCCGGACCCTTCTCAGCGGTGGGGCAGTCGACCAGTGAGACATCCTTCAGCGACGATGCGCCGGGCGGAGATTTCTGGGCCTACCGGGTGCGGGCGTGTCGAGGTCAGGTCTGCTCGGAGCCGAGCGCTCCGGATTCAACCTGGTCACCGGTGACGGCAGTGTACGGGGTGGTGTCGCAGGAGGATGGGCAGCCGGCATCGGGCACCGCTCAGGTCGTTCTCCGCTCGAGCCAAACGGAAGCCTCCCAGTTTGCGACGCCCGGCGGCGACTTCGGCTCCACTCCCCTGCCCCCTGGACACTTCAAATTGACCGATCGGTTCACGACCTCCGTCCTCCCTGGTCCGGGAGGGAGTGAACTCTTCGATCTGGAGGCGTTTGACGATGCAACCGGAGATTCAGCGTTCGACTCCGTGACAGTCGGGCACGGTCAACGGGTCCGGCGGGACCTTCGCCTCTTGCCCTTCTCATTTCCTGTTCTGGGGTCAGTCAGGGAAGGCGCCGCTGCCGGGGAAGATCCAAGTCTCCGACGGAGTCCGGCCGCCCGTGGGGATATTCGATCCGATACCGTCAACTCCGCGACGGAACCAGAGGGATGATCCCCCCGGTTCCATCGCGGGAGCCCCTGCACTCAAATTCGAGACTTCCCGGTCGACCTCAGTCCTCAGCCCCCGTCTCATCAGCCGAGGGGCCATAGACGCCCGGAACCGGCTGGCCCAGTAGACGCAGGTAGATGCCGAGTTGGGCCCGATGGTGGATCATGTGGCTGATGACGAAGAGTCGCAGAGCGGCGACCCGCGGGAGACGGGAAACCACCTGACTCCCGTTCCGCAGGACCCAGTCGGCCCGGAGTTCCTTGTCGGAGATCTCGTCCAGGGATTCCAGGACCCGGGTTTCACGGCGATCGAATTCGTTCAGGAGGGCCGCCCGGGTCTTGAGGGGTTCCCTTGGGATGGGCGACTCGGCCATGTCGAACTCGTCGTGCTTGAGCACGGCCTCGGCCCAGTGGAGGATGTTGACCAGGTGCGTGGACAACTCGCCCAGGCTGAAGGAGCGAGCGTGGGGAGACCATCCGAAGCGGTCATCAGGTACTCGCTCCAGCGTCTTCCGCGTTCCGGTCAATTCAGCTCGCACATCGGCAAGCGCCACTTCCTTGATCATGACGGCTCCTCGCTTTGGGGAAGGTTCCACCTGGCAAGTCTGAGAATTCCTCTCAGCTTCCGCCTAAGAGTACGGCCTGACCCACCAAACCTGAAAGTCTCCTGTGATCGCCAGCCGCCATGCTGCGACCAGAGAGCCCGGAACCCTGACTCCGCTTTCGGGTCTGCCCTTATGCTTGCGGCTTGAAAGGTTGACTTCCTCTGCAATCTCAGNTGCCTNGACTCGAACCCCCGGAGCCATGCCCGNCCGCTTCCNNCTGAACGTCCACTCCCTTGTCGGTCCGGTNCTCTTCCTCGCCAAANTGCTCTTNCTGGTCGGAGTNCCATCCGGGCTGGCGGCCCAGACNCCCGACGTCCCCACTGTACTGGTGGGGTCCGTCATCGACGGAGAAACAGGCGAGCCCATGGAGGCGGTGCAGGTGGAGGTGGTCAGGGCCGAGTCCGGCGAATCGGTCACCGGCGGCTCCACCAATGCGCGCGGCGAATTCCGCCTGGAGGGAGTCGGTCCAGGCCGATACCAGGTGCGGGCCTCCTTCATCGGTTTTGCACAGGGAGAGTCGGAGACGGTGGAGGTAGGAGCGGATGGGGGGGAGGTGTTCCTGGACCCCATCGTCCTCCGGGTGCAGGCCATCCAGGTGGAGGGGATTGAAGTGGAGGCGGACCGGCCCGACGTCTCCTTCGAGACGGATCGGACCATCTATCGGGTGGACGGCCTCCCGGCGGTGGGAGGCGGCGCGGCCACCGACGCCCTGGCCAATGTTCCCGAGCTGGATGTGGACATCGACGGGTCGGTGAGCTTCGAGGGGAACACGCCGGAGATCTATCTGAACGGCCGGCCGGCTCCCATGGACGGAGATGCCCTCACGGCCTTCCTGGAGCAGTTTCCCGCCGACATGATTGACCGGGTGGAGGTGATCCCCAACCCCTCGGCCCGCTACGACGCCGAGGGGAGCGGCGGGATCGTGAACATCGTCCTGAAGGAGGGGGTCGACCTGGGGGTGACGGGGAACGTCTTCGGCAACATGGGCTCCCGGGGTGATCTGGGTACGGGTGCCCGGGTGAACCTGATGCGGGATGAGCTCTCGCTGCAGGTGGGCGGCTTCCTCCGACAGAGTCGCCGAGAGACCCTCAGCACCCGCTTTCGGGAGAACCTTCTGGCGGACCCCCTGAACTTTCTGGAACGGGAGCGCACGGCGGAGCGGGACAACGTCACCGCAGGCCTGGACATATCGGTGGAGACGGAGGTTCGCGACGGTCTCCGGCTCTGGGGGACGGCGCGGGTGAACGACGAGGATCGGGACGCCGAGACCTCTACCCTCGACCGCAGACTGGACGCCGAGCGGCAGATGACCTCCGAGTTCCGTCGCCTGTCCACCACCGACCGGGATCGGACCACCTTGGATGGACGGATAGGCCTGAACGTGGAGATGGAATCGGACCGGGGCGACCACGAGTGGAGCGCGGAGGCGCGGTGGAATCGTCGCCAGGATGACCGGTACTCCCTCTCGGAGACGTTGGCGCTGGAAGATGATCTGGTAGCCGCCGATCCGGCCCTGGCCCGGGGGCTGGAGGATCGTCTAGGGGAAGAGCGGAGTCGCCTGACCCTCCGGACCGACTACACCCGTCCGGTGGGTGAGGAGGCGCAGGTGGAGGTGGGACTCCGGAGCCAGCTCCGGGACCGGGATTCCAACCAGCTCAGACGGCTCCTCATGGGGGATGAGTTGGATGATCGCACCGACACTGGATACACCTACACCCGGAGTTTCCACTCCGGCTATCTCACCCTTTCCCGGTCCTTCGGGGATCTGGGTGCCCAACTCGGAGTCCGGGCCGAGCGCACCGATACACGGTTCGAACTCCCCACCGGAGAGAGTTTCGACAACGATTATTTCAGCCTCTTTCCCACCGTGAACCTGAACTGGCGGTTCGATGGCGGTCGCCAGGTGCGCCTCTCCTACGGTCAGCGAATCCGTCGTCCCTGGCCCGGCCGACTGAACCCCATCGATCGCTCCGACGACCCCCTGGTGCGGGAGGTGGGCAACCCCGACCTGGAGCCCCAGTACACCCACCACGCCCGCATCGAAGGGCGTTGGAGAGGAGGGCTCGGCACCCTCAGCTTCGCTCCCTTCTTCCGCTATACCACCAATGAGTGGGCAGGCATCCGCAGGGTCGACGCCGCCGGCATCGCCACCGAGACGTGGGAGAATCTGGCCTCCAGCCGCCAGATGGGTGCTTCCGTGACCGCGTCGTTCCGGGAGATGGCGGGGATTCGGGGCCGGATCCGTGTGAGCGGTCGCCGGGAGGTGCGGGATGCCGGCCCCCTGGATCTGGCCATGCCCTCCGGCTCCTTCCGCTGGTCCGTCAGGGGGAATGCCTCGTCCCAGCTCACCTCGGCGCTGGGGGCGCAGATGCGGGTCACCTACAACCCGGCCAGGGAGGTTCCCCAGGGGCGGATCTCGTCCAGCGTCATGACCCAGGTGGGGGTGCGGCACCGCTTCCTCGATCGGCGTGCGTCGGTGAACGTCATGATTCGGGATCCATTCGATCTCTACGACTCCACCTTCCAGAGCCGGGATCCGTCCTTCGTGGAGTTGGGCGGCACCAACGAAAGCCGCCGCTCGGCGGTGGTGAGCTTCTCCTACAACCTGGGGTCGCCGGGGCGGCGTTGATTCCAACGCCCGGGATCGGCGTCCCGACCCACCCCCTGAGACCTGAGCCGAGCCGTCGCCCCACACTGCGCTCGCCAGACCCTCGCGCGGAGGGGGTGCCCGTTGCAGGTTCAGGGTATGTCTGAATCCGGGACCCTGAGCGCCCCCTCTGTGGCGGCGGAACTCCTCTTCTCCATCGCCCTTCTCTTCGGAGCGGCGCTGCTCGTGGCCATTCTGGCGGCGGCCACCCTCTTCCCCATCCTGGATTCACCGGGCTCCATCGCCCTCTTCCTGGGGCTCATCCTCCTGGCGGACCTGGCCATCCTCTACATCTTCCTACGTCACCTCCTCCGCCGAAGCGTCTTTGAACCACTGGAGGTCATCGGGGGCGAGGCCGAGCAGATCGCGGAGGGGGACTACGAGCACCGGGTCACCGCGACCGGACGCCGGGAACTGGACCGGGTCGTGGAGGCGGTGAACACTCTGGCCCAGACCCTCATCCGGGATCAGCGCCTCCTGGCGGAGAATGTACGCTCCCTGGATGAGGCGAACCGGGAGCTGGTGGAGACCGGGGACCAGTTGGTTCGGACCGCCCGCATGGCCTCGGTGGGCACCCTGGCCGCCGGGATCGCCCACGAACTGGGCAACCCCCTGGGGGCACTCCGCACCTCGCTGGATGTGGCGTTCCGCCGGAGCCGTCGCGGCGGGGACGTGGAAGAGGCGCTGGAGATGGCCCGGGAAGAGGCAGTCCGGATCGACGCCATCATCCGGAGCATCATGGCCTTCGCCCGCTCCAGTGGGGAGGAATCGGAGATGGTGTCGGTGGACCTTGCCGCCTCGGCCCGTGCGGCTCTGGCGCTCCTGGAGGGGCGGGGTGCCCTCGGGGAGGTTCCGGTCCGGATCGAGGTAGCGGCTTCGCCACCTCCCGTCAGAGCACGGCCGCAGCTTCTGGAGCAGGTGTTCGTGAACCTGATCATGAACGCCGTGCAGGCCTCGCAGGGCGAGGGCCAGATTTCCGGAGCCGCGGGTCAGCCTTCCAGTGGTGAGGGGGAGCCTGCTCGGGGGCCGGGAGTGGGTGGGGACGGGGTTCTGGTTCGATTGGGGGTGGCCCCCCCCTCCGCCCGTTCCAGGCCTCTCCCGCGTCGGGCCGGGGATCCCGCCGACGCCGATTTCTCCCACCGACGACGCATGGCGCTCCTCCGGGCGGGACGAAATCCCCTCTCGATCCGTCGGCCTCCGGACGATACCGGAGAGGGGGTGCCCGACGCCGTGGTGGAAGTCCTCGACCGGGGTCACGGTGTGCCGGCCGAGCTCCGCGAGCGAATCTTCGACCCCTTCTTCACCACCCGTGACCCGGGTGCGGGCACGGGAATGGGGCTCGCCATCACCGCCCGNATCGTGGACGAATTGGGNGGAACCCTCCGGATCGAGGACCGGGACGGTGGCGGAGCGGCCTTCCTCCTGACCCTTCCCGCCGCCCTGGAAACGCCGCCCTAGAACCGCCGCTCTACAACCGGATTCGAACCTGTGAGTACCTCCGAACCCCTCCGGATCCTGTTGGTGGATGACGACCCGGGGCTCCGCCGATCCACCGGTCTCCTCCTGGGCGAGGAGGGGTACCGGGTCGAAGCGGCCGCTCACGGTCGGGAGGGGCTCGAACGGATCCCCACCTTCCGTCCGGACATCATCCTGGCGGATATCCGCATGCCGGTCATGGACGGGATGGCGTTCCTGGCAGCGTACCGGGAGTCGGGAGGAGAGGCACCCGTCATCGTGACCACTGCCTACGGGAGCATGGAGACGGCGGTGGATGCCCTCAAGGCCGGAGCCTATGACTACCTGCCGAAGCCCTTCGGCCGGGACGAGCTCCTCCTCACGCTACGGAAGGCAGAGGAGCGGGAGAGTCTCCGCAGGGAGGTGACCCGCCTCCGCTCGCACCTTCCTGCCTCGGAGCGGTACGGGGAATTCGTGGCCCGATCGCCGGTCATGGTCCGGGTTCTCGAGATGGCGTCCAAGGTGGCGCCCCACCCCACCTCGGTTCTCCTCACCGGCCCCACCGGTACCGGAAAGGAGCTTCTGGCCCGCATCCTCCACCGGGAGAGTCCCCACGCCCCGGGACCCTTCGTGGCCGTGAACTGTGGGGCTGTGCCGGAAAACCTCCTGGAGTCCGAGTTCTTCGGGTACGTCCGGGGTGCCTTTTCCGGCGCGGAGCAGGACCGGCCGGGTCTCCTGGAGGCGGCGCACGGGGGCACCCTCTTCCTGGATGAGGTGGCCGAGCTCCCGGAGTCGCTACAGGTGAAGCTTCTCCGGGTCCTGCAGGAGAGGGAGATCCGTCGCCTGGGCGAGACCCGCTCCCGACCGGTGGACTTCCGCCTCCTGGCCGCCACGAACCGCACGCTCACCGACGAGGTGGCCGCCGGCCGCTTCCGGGAAGACCTCTACTTCCGTCTGGCGGTGGTCACCCTCCACATCCCCGGTCTGGCGGAGCGGCCCGAAGACATCCCACCGCTGGTGGACCGGCTCCTCCTCCGTCTCGGACGACGGCTCGGGAAGGAGGTCCGCGGGGTGACGGCGGAGACCATGGACCGCCTGAGCGCGCACCTGTGGCCCGGGAATGTTCGAGAGCTGGAGAACGTCCTGGAGCGGGCCCTGATCCTGGCCTCCGGGGACCGGATCGAGGCGGTGGATCTTCCCTCCGAGCTGGGACGCCCGGTGGTTACGGGCGAGCCCGCCGCCCCGGAAGAGCTTCGCCGTGAAGGTGCGG
>SL_5KL_010_SEDDRAFT_10001931_pt1 | contig 12020 bp, 9 predicted proteins | sample SodLakKL_010_SED_FD_9118 | JGI IMG/M metagenome (IMG submission 9118)
CAAAAAGTGGCAACAAAACGGAATGGGTGGTCACTTTGGCCCGGAACGGGTGGTCACTTTGCTCCGGAATGGGTGGTCACTTTAGCCCGGAATACGCAAAAGTAAAGTTTAAAAACCATCTGAGTAAACCAATTTTATCTTTTATCAATGGTGCCTCTATTTACCCTGTAAAAACTCAAAATTAAACCTAATTAGCAGTAGCTAACCTCTTCTCTAATTTTTCTTCTATCATTTCTTTTAAGAATACACTTAGTTTTTCTATTTGCATTTCCGATTCTATATTCTGAGGAATTAATGGAATAGCCCCAACGGATGGGAGAATATCTTCATCTTCAAAATCTTCTTTAAAAACTCTTCTTTTGGTTCCAGGATATAATATGTAAGAACCTATAGATGATATTATCGCATCCTTGTATGTATGCATTTTATATATATCTCCAGCTTTAAAAACTCTTTGACTTTTTTCTTCGTCATTTCTCTTTTCTTCTAAATCATCACTGGGTTCTTTATTTACCTTGAAAAATCCGGCTTCTTCCAACTCAATATCAGACCTATATTTTGCATCAAAATGTATATACTGCGGTCTGTTATCATCTTCAGCTTTAATAACAATTGTATAGTCTGGTCGAAATGGTAATGAATACGTTCTCTCATATCTTTTGCCATTTTTAGAAAACCGTCTGTTATAATATATTTCTATTACATGTAATACACCCTGTTTATCTTCATAGTTAAAAGATAATTTTGACCGCTTGCCTCTTTTTAGATTTACTTTCCATCCACTTGCATCTTTATTTATCAAATCACTATTTTGAATTTTTATTTTAGAAATCTTTTTTAATGCTTTTATAAGTTTAAAGAAACACCAAAATTCGTACAACGTACTTAATTTTTTTTCATTACCTTTTATCGATTCTTCTAGTTCTGTCCAAATAAACTTAAAAGCAATTTCAAAGTTTAAGTATTGATAGTAGATTTCTCTATACCCTGCTTTTTTTTGCAAAATTTGTGAGTTTAAAGGAATATATGAGATTGAATTTAGTGCCTTCAGCCATTCATCACTTAAAAAATCAATTATTTCTCCTTTAAAATAGTCAAGACGATCATTAATATACCCAATATTGACATCTGACTTTTTAAGCTTTATTATAAAAGAATAAATTTGCTCCAAATAAAATTTAATAAATCTATTTTCCGGGATATCAACCGTTTCCTGATAATTGGTTTGACAGACTTCACAAGGAATACAGTCCATATTATCTGGTAAAACATCTATTTTCTCTTTGAATCTAACCATATCTTTATTGCTAGCCAAATTTATTAAATCATCCTGGTTGAGAAAGCTAACATTTCCCACTGGTAATAGTTCTTTTACTTCTTCCAATTTTGTTTTGGGTTGTTTTCTAATCAAGTTATACGCAGATGGCAAATTGTTTTCATTGAAAATATACTCTAAGAATAAATAATCTTCATAGTAAGTTATTCTCTCTGTTTCACCAAATTCAAATAGCTGATGCACAGAAGATGACATGTCAAATATTAAAGAACTGCACTCCTCTGACAAATCTGACATCATTTTAATATATTCATCACTATAACCAATTTTCTTAGATCTTATTTCTATCGGAATTCTTATTGAACTTTGGCCATTAACTGTTATAGATATCCATGTCTTTCCCACATAACTTTTAAAATTAAGTGTTCCTACCCTGCTATTTTTACTTTCGTTAAATAAATTTTGCTTAAAAAATAGACTCCCTATTTCTGGTAGAAAACTTTGAATTTCCCATTCTTTTTTTTCTGCCTTGAAAGATATGTCATATTCAGTTTCTTCTAAAAACATCATCCGATTTATATTACTAGAAGGATTTACGTTACAATACTCAATTAAATGTTTATTTGTTGGTTGTTCTACCGTGGGTATATTTTGGCATGAAAGGTGTTCTGTTTTTATATCAGGAAATTCTTCTGCAGATTTGTTCTCTGCTCTAATTTTTAATACCCCTAGCTTTTTACCCTGGGGATTATTTAATTTGAATATAGCTTCTTGAAAAAATGTCATATATTATTTTGTATAAGACACATACCGTTGACTTTCTAAAATTCTCTGCATCTCTTTTAATTTCATCGCTGTTTTACTGTATCGTGCTTTTTCGGGGACTTGCTCCCAAAAATCAGAAATATATTGTCCTTTTTGTAGTATAGATATTTGATCATTTTCTTTACCGGAAAAACAATAACAATAAAGAATTTTAAGAATATCTCCTAACTCTTTTATCGACCCATGAACTTTTGGCAACAATTTTTGTAATATTTGGAAGTCAAAATATTCATGCCAATTACCCCACTGATTTGGACTTCCTTCTGACTCCCAAGACAAATACATAAACCATACTACTTCATCAATTACACGAAACCCAAAATCAAAACCAACCATACTTAATATATTTTGAAAACTTTCAAGTTCTTTTTTAATCTTTTTAGTAAAAGAAGTTGTGCGTTTATCTTCAATACTTATTTGATTCATAGCCTCCAATATTTCTTTGAGACTAAGTTTTTTTTCTTTCTTTAAAGGAATATCCTTTATTGCTCCATAGTTGAATGCATCCTCTGACAGATATTTATTTGCACTAAAAGTATTAAATTCAATAACATTCGCTCGATCGAGAACCTTTGGACTAAACATATATGTAGTTTCATCTACATTAACTGTTCCAATAACATATAAATTGGGAGGGACTTTTGTGGTTTTTGGAATATTCTGTTTCTCTACTATCTCATCACAATCATGGAGATATATAAATTCATCCGACTCCATAGCAGATAGAAAATCAGAAAAATATCTTTCAACATGAGATAAATTCATTTCATCTAATATAATAAAATAGGACTCATTCTCCCCCATTTCATAGCTTAAATTTGCTCTCAGTAATAATTCCAAAACTTTTGTTGGCTGATATTTGTTTGTTATGACATTATGAAAACCTAATAAGTGTCTTTTGTCTGTCCAATTAGCCCCGACTGGAACTAATTCATATTGAGCACCATTTTCATCGAAAATTATTTCGATTTCAATATTTTCACTCCCCTTGTATTTTTTTAATAACTTTTCGTCTTCTTTTCCATAGAACAACTGTTTTGAATTACGGATATGAGCATCAATAGTTTCATTACCAATTTTTACTTTAACCGGATTGTTTTCTTTTCCACTGATTTCTTTTGGTAAAGTCCAACCATGGTGGTTTAATGCAGATTTATTTATAGGAAGAGTGATTTTCTGGCCTTTGCCTCTTTTCTTTCTTTTAGAATCAAGCCACTGGCAATATTTCTGTGCTAATTTTGTTTTTCCTGTTCCGGAGTTACCTGTGAGTATAACAAAAGGTTTAGTTTTTAAAGATAAAATAAACCTTTTTACAATATCTTTTGAGTATAATAATTCTGCATCTTTTAGAAACTCTACAAAAGAATTACTTTCTGATGGTTCGTCTGGTTCAGATTCTACAACTTGATCGAGTTGTTCTTTATATATATCAATTAGCTCTTTTAGGTCCTCTTCAGTTTCTCTTTGATTTAATTTATCAATATCATTTGTTTTGTAGCTTTTATATACAAAGCTATTTCCATATCTTGCTGGTTTTTCTCCAATTTTTTCAACAAAATAATCTTCTATTGTTGGAACCTGTTCATCTAGATGCCATGAAGCGACAGGATCATTTGTTTCACTAACTCCATATGCAAGAATCAATAAATCATACTTTTTGTAATACAAGTATACTGGATATATACCTTTTTGTACTCTTTGATCTCCCAATAAAAATGCGATCCAAGGAACACGCGATGGATGTCCCATACCAAAACTTATTTTAAGCCTAGTATCTCTATATTCGCTTGGATAATCTTTAGTTCCTAAATCCCCCTCTTTTGCCTGCCTTAAAAATTTAATTAGTGTTTTATAGAATTCCATGTCTTCCTCCCTTAATTTTAGAATTTCTTTATATTCATCTTTACTCATTGAAAAATTTGTCCCTGCGATTCCAACTGTCAAATTTTCTAATTTGGGGTTTTTTTCAATTTCATCTATTAATATTGGATTTTCTACCCAATTATTAATTAAATCCACTTTTACTCTATCTCTTGGTGTACTATCAAATGTTGGAGAGTCATATATCTTTTCTTTAGCCGGCACCTCATATGTATTTACATTTGATATAATATCAAGCGTACCGTATATTCCTCTGTTTTCATCACCAACATAAATAATTGCTTTGTCGCCTTTCTTAATATCATTTTTATGCTGATTTACCTGCCAAACACTAACTTTATTATCCCTTAAAGCATCAAAAGCATTCCACATTTTTGGATTTGCTTGAAATACCCAATAATTTATTTTTTCTTCCTTTCTTGCTTTGTAATCGCATGCGAATAAATCATATAATTGTAGAATTGAAAGTTTCTTACTAGTTAATTCTTTCCCGGTATTTTTTATTATTTTCTTTATAGTTTTATCTTTGTTTTTGCTTCCTTTTCCTAAAAATTTAGTATTATCTTGCCAACTCGAAATTATTGAATCACTAATGAAATTAGCATCGTAAATTTTATACTCATCGTTTTCTTTATAAATTTGTATATGAATAGAATTTTCTTTTATTTCAGATTTGTCGTTTAGTATTTTTATATTTCTAAAATTCTCTTCTTTTTCATAAATGCTTCTATCCAATAATACTTCTTCATTAAAATCAGAAATTATATCAATTGGGAAAAAAGCCTTTTTACTTTTACCTGTTGATCTTACTGGAAAAACAATGGTATTGATGTTTAGTTTAAAATATTTAAATGCGGTCAATTTTTTTGTATTTAATGGTAATTTAGAAAATATTTTCTTAAATTCTAAGCGATCTAAACCTCGAACTTTATTCCATTTTTCAGCTTTCCATAATTGAATTTTACCGGCGCCTATAACAAATGCATAATCACCAATATCAATCCCATTAAACCATGTGCTTTCTTTAGGGGCTTCGTAAAAACCTTCTTTTATTTGATTTATCTTATGCTTTCTCGATATTTTACCAATAAATATTTTCATGATAGCCTCTTGTTGGTCTTTTAAATTTTTGCAATAAACTCTGCTATTATCTTAAAATCTTCTATTTCTCTTTTATCAAACACAATCGGTTCAAATTCAGGATTAAGAGGTTTAAGTAAAATTCGTGTATGACGCCAAGTCTCGTCGTTCGGAATTTCTTTTTCGCTTGTATATTTCTTAACTGTGTACTGGCCTCCTGTTTCCGGATCCTCAATATCACTTGATTGTACTAAAACGATTTTGCCAGATCTGGAGCCCCCTCCATATTTTCTAAACATACAGTAATCTCCATCATAAATTAATGGCTCCATAGAATTGCCTTTAACTCGGGTAACAAACATATCCCTTGAAAGAGTTTTTCCTGTATGAATTTTTATCCATCCTGAGGGCTCTGCAGAAACACTCTCTCCAAATGCTCCACAAGCCGCTTCCAATGTATAAAATGGCAGCATATCTATGTATGCTCGACCATTTGGATTATCAAAAAGATCTATTGTTTCTGCAGTTTCAGTTTCTATATTTAACCGGGTTTTAAAATATTTTTCTGCCTCCTTATCAACAAAATAAACATAGCAGCCCATATGCGCCCGGCTCATCAAAACTTTATATATATTTTTAATCAGAGCTTTTAACTCTTCGGGCTTTTCTTTTAAACCCGACTTTCCTGCACTGTCTTTGTATGACTTCCAGTCAGCATAAAATTCCATCTTATCAGGATCAAAACACAAATCATTTCCCACAATTACACCAACATAATCAAACTCCAGCCCCTGCGAAGTATGTATACACCCCGCCTGATGCACTCCTTCTTCATCAATAGCCCAGGTCGAGCCGACCTTCCTAGAATTCCAGGGCATGGAAAAATCATGTTCAAGTATCACAATATCATCTACATCCGCATCAGGATTTCCTTTTTTATGACTGGTCCAGCTCCAGGCATACCCTGCTAAAATACGGGAATTGAAATTCTGCCGGTCTTTTTCAAGTATTGCTTCTCTGAGTTTATTGGGGTCTTCAAAAATTTTAAATTCAAAGTCTTCGGATTCCCAGCCGTCATAATTTGCCGTATCTTTTATGTGCAGAGTGTTATTTAACCAGTTGACATAGCCCTCAGCTCCGGAACAGCGAAACTGTACGGACAGTTCCATCTCCCGCACATTCATACCATATTCTTTTGCCCGTTTTTTAAGTTCCGCTACAGAACCGATATCTTCGGGACGAATAACCTGATCGTCGTCTATAAAGAATATAGCAGTGCGGCCAGCATTTAGAATATCTTTCACCTGGTTTTCCCCCTGATACATAAAAGCTTTCTGATTTTTTAAGCGGTGCGCTTCATCAACAATTATTACATCATACGCATTCTTTTCCATATCAGTAAAACTACTTGAGCCGCTGAATATATTACGCAATCTAGTCTTACTATGATTTTGCGCAAGTTTATCGATTATAACTTCCCTAAAAGCCGCGTTAGGAGCAACGAATAGGGGATTAAGTTTTTCCTTTAAAAGAGCTCCCAATAAATTAACCGATATTACAGATTTACCGGTTCCCGGCCCCCCTTTTATTATTACCGCTGTCGCCTGTTTCGAATTTTTAGCTATGTCTAGAGCCGTTTCATAGGCAAGTTTTTGCTTATCCAGCAGTGTGAACTCGCTGTTTCCCTCAAACATACCGGTAACATAATCAATTAATTTTTTACTTGGCCGAATTTTTCCTTTTTCTATTTCATAGAGTATCTCTTCACCGCTTCCATACCTTACGTGCTTATTAAGAAATTTTTGAAGTTTCTCATAATCGTCCTTAAAATAAATCGGAGTATCTTTTACCAATTTTTCATAAGTTACATATTCTAACGGTTCCGGATGATTTCTCCTGTAATTATGCAGATAAGCGCACGAAAAAGGTTTTAATCTCCCATTATAAATATCCTCATGAAAATCCATTAGAAAAGATTTATACGCATAGGCTTGATATGACGGGTGAGGATCTTCATAATGATAGGGTGTTTTGACAATTCCATCTTTTCGGGTGGCTTCTATTTTTTTATCCCACTGTTTCAACTCAACTATGACAAAATTTTTATTTCCCTGGCCATCTTTGCCGGCTATCATAAAATCAATCCGCTTGGAGGTTGTCGGGATCATGTATTCGAGCTGGACACCGCAGGTCTCGGAAAGGTCGGCTTTACGCACAATTGATTCCATAAACTGCATTGAATTGGTAATTGCCCGTTTCTCGTTGAGTGCAATTCTTCGACCGATTTTACTCAAAAAGGAACTTTCCACTAAATCCGCGATCATATTTGAATCAACATCATTTTGGAATCCTAAGAGATCATTTTTGTAGATTATCATATTTTAAAATTTATCGTATTTGGTGTGCTTACCTTTCGTTTTATTGACAGGATATTTATTCTCATTTTTTGCTAACTTTTTTTCCATAGCTTCCAGTAAATCTATTTCCATATTATCTGCCATTTCAAATAAATAGATTGCTACATCCGCTATTTCATCTTCCACTTTTTCATGATTTTCCTTAATATACTTTTCTATCTCTTCCTTACTCTTCCATTGAAAATGTTCCAGAAGTTCAGAAGCTTCAAGTATTACTGAGATGGCCATATTCTTGGGATCATGAAACTGCATCCAGTCTCGTTCATCTCTGAATTTTTTTATCTTTTTTAAAATATCTTTGTAGGTAATTCTCATGGTTGATTTTTTTGGATGTAATGATATATGAACATTATATCATACTTAGTAAAGCCTTTCTTTGCATATATTTTGGTTCTCTTTTATAAACATCTCATCAGTTTTATTTTAGTATATTTAAGTAGAAATGCAAAAATTACAATTTTATTGAGACCCTTTGTAAAAAAGTCGATCGCATAGTCAATCTAATTATAAACAAGACTATTACACATTACGTATCTCTCTATGATCACGGAAAACCTCATTTTCAATTGCAACCTTAAATTGATAACAGGAATTTTCGTCCAGCTGAACGACTGTCCTAGAAAGATACGAACTAACATAAACTCCATGATTTAAACATCTTTCATAACAATAAATTTATATGGTGCATTTTATTTATATAAATTCCCTTTTATGAAACAGGTTGACAAAAAAAAGAAATTATATTACCATGTGTTTAGGCACATAATGCTTATGTGTTTAAGCACATATGGGGTTCTTATGAAAAAAGATATAAGAAAATATCAAAACTTAATACTTGAGGAATTTTCACGTGAAAATTGTAATTTTGCTCTGGCGGGAGGAACGGCATTAGAATTATTCTATTTAAACCATAGATTTTCAGCCGATTTAGATTTTTTCAGTGTTAAATATGATCGTGGTGACATTGAAAAACTGGTGAATAATTTTGAAAGAAAAACAAAATTGAAAATTGAATTTGACAACCAGTTTAAGACAGAAAACAGGGCCAGGGTTATGTTTTATTTTGCGGAGATTAAGCCCGGGGTATTTTTAAAGCTGGATTTTATTGAAGATGTGTTTTTCAGTGAGCCTTTAATTAAAAAAATAAATAATATTCCCGTATATGATATAGAGCATATATATTACCAGAAAATAATGGCTGTAGCCGGCACATTTTCGTTAAATAACGAAATTGGCAGGCAAATACCCACCGGGAGAAATGCCGAAAAAGATGTATATGATCTGTATTGTTTATCTTTAAATATTAGTCCTCTGCATAAATTTTTAAAAAAAATGCCCGGGCAGCAGCAAAGGGGAATGGTAACATGGTACAGGTCATATTCCAGGCAGGATTTAAAAATCAATATATTGGACTTGGATATATATGACAATAAATTTGATTCATCCAGAATAATCAAGCATTTAGACGATGAAATAAAAGAGTTTATAAGAGGGCAAATACAATGAGCGTTAAAAAATATTTCTGGGATTTTAAGCAAGAAACATTAAATAAAATACCGGATATTTTAAGAAATCCGGACCATCCGAAATATATACCGGTAATGACGACATTATTGTCCCGCTGCGATAATGTCAAAGAGGTTTTTGAGTATGTGAATAAAGAAACCTTTATTCATACCTGGCCTAAAATAAGGAAATACTGGAAAAGAACCGCACGGGCTGCGGATTTTTTGGCCTGGTGGGAAACCATATATGAAGAGAGTGCAAAAAAAGCTCTGAAACCAAGGCCGAGTAAGACCCTGGCAGAAATTGGCAGCCGAATCAGAGCTGCCAGAAATAAATCCGGTTTTACACAGAAAGATTTGGCAAATATGACGGGAATGACACAGGCTGACATATCACGTACAGAACGAGGTTATAATATAAAGCTTATTTCTTTGATAAAAATTTTGAAGGCTCTGAAACTTCAAGAATTCACAATAAAGATTCCCAAAGACAATAGATAGCGGGTTTTTTATGTAGTGAGATTAGTGATTAAAAGGAAAGTGTAAACTATGCGCCCGGAATTTACCGGGTGGCTGGGGAAATATAAAAAACGGAATTTTCAAGTTTAGCCTAAATAATGTTGTGCATAATAATAGAAGGCAAGTTAAAAATATTTAAAAAAAATGTTAAACCAAGAATATAGTTGTAAGGAAGAAAAACTATAGGAAATAATTTTCTTTTTGTCACTTTGAATAGGAATATATAATGAAACTAATTGTAATCATTGGAAAATTTATATGGGTGCATATAATAAGCAGCCCTCCTTCCATGATGTTTATTGTTGGAACATTGGTGGTTCTTATCTCAACATATTTAAAAGAGCGAAAGACGAATTCCCTAATCATTACAAAATCCATTCTAATCGGTGGAATTTTAGTTTTAGTAAGTGTTGTCTGGTCTAGTGTTCAACAGTCACGTATGAGTAATAAATTTGCGGATGCTATGTTAGAAATTAAATCTTTGAATACCGAAATAGCCAATATGTCTAAAGATAATGCAGACTTAAATAAAGAAATTGCCAAATTAAGCAGTTACAACTTAAATATCTTAACTGGTGGAGACTCATTTCCGTTTACTAGTCCAGCTTTTAATGTCGCCACTCCAAAACGAATGGATTTATGGTTAGTTAATAAGGGAAAATATCCTCTTTATGATGTCAGTGTTGTTATAATTGATTTGATGAAATTTAAAGAACTAGTAGCAGAAAAAAAATCAAATAATTATGATAAGCCCATCTATACAAATGAGTTTGAAACAAAAATTGATGTTGGTAATATGAGGCCAGGTGAAATTAAACAAGATTTTTATGCTAAATCAATAGCTGAAGCAGGAGAAGTTTATTATCGGATAGAGATCGTAAGTAGAAATTCTTCTGTGCTGCAAATGCTACATATTAAGTTTACAGGAGACGGGGAAAGAGAGATATTAGAAAAAAGGACTATAGTAAACGGTAAAGAAATAGATAAGAGTGAACTGTTTTAGTAACAGAGCTGGACTTAATAGTTAATAGAACATGCAGAAAGCAATATTACTCGAACAGATAACAGGTATATGAAGGATTTATGACAAAAGATAGTCCAAGAGCAATATATTCTAAATTTGGTAAATATGTTCAGAACGGTAATAAAGAATTTATTGAACAATTTACTATTGAAGACTTAGAAAGGACTTTAGCTATATATGTAAGGGACAAAGACTGGCCTCCGTATAAAGCAATGGAATTAAGGTTGTTCGAATTAAAAGATAAAAAAAATAAGAAGGAAAAATTAAAGGATATGTGTTTGGGGGCCATTATTACCTTATTAATAACAGGCATTTTTACGGGAATATATAAATTGGGCGCTTACTATTTAAATAGCCGATAAAAGCTATAGAAATAAAATGACTTTAAGGAAACTATATTACTCGTAAATAGAGACACTACCATTTTATTTGATGAGCAGAGTTAAAAATCAAGTTCATTTTTATCAATTTCACTAATAGCTTTCTGAAGGCCTTTTATAGAAAGCTGTAAATATACAAGTGTACTTGACATGTGTTTATGCCGGAGTAGTTGGCTGACTTTTTCTATGGGAAGGCCCGCGTCTAATAAGTGAGTAGCTCTGGATCTGCGGAATGTGTGAGTAGTAATCACTGTTTTAATTCCAATTCTATCTGCTTCTTTTTTTATTTGATTATGAATTGTAGTACGGGAAATCTTTTTTGAATGCGTAGTATAGAAAAGATGCTTAGTTGGAGAGAGTTTATTATCAGTGATCCATTGCTGAGTCATTTTAAGAATCGGGGGCGGAACCGGAACTAAAGCCGGAGTATCTGATGTCTTGGATTCCCTTATACAAATCGTTGCATTTTCAAAATTAACATCATTAACCCTGACATTTATCATTTCACTTACCCGGAAAGCGCAAGAATAAAGTAACTGAATCATTAGGTCAGTTTGCCTGGGAAGGTAAGGATCGGAGATCAGCTCATTATATTCTTCTTTGCTTAACCAGGTCTTAGCCTGTTTATGACCGGAACTTCCTTTTTTGTACATAATTTTTTCCTCCTCTGACTGTAATCAGGAATCCCCGAAGGGGGCTATTTCTTAACAATAAATTCTATCGTTTCAAATCCGAGTGTCTTTTTTAGTGAAAAGCTATGTTTTTCACCGGGAAAAAGACGTAGCTCACCGTAAAGATGAAACGTTTCGTTTTTTCAAAACGTTATCACCCTAAGAAATAAAATAAATAACTAACTACTCGCTGCGCTCGGGCCTTTGGCCCTCACTCCGCGATTATTTCCCCACCCGAAACCCTACCCGGAAAAAGCCAACCCGCAGCCGTTCAGCCATATTACGGCCTCACACTGCTCCAACCCAAATAATCCTACCCCTGCCCTCATCCACATTGCGGATTCGGACAGGCAAACCCGAATATTCCAACCCTCGACCGCCTTTGCCACGTTGCAGGCTTCGGCGACCTTGTTTTTCCCAAAAAATTCTCATTTGTCTCAGG
>SL_5KL_010_SEDDRAFT_10001932_pt1 | contig 12011 bp, 8 predicted proteins | sample SodLakKL_010_SED_FD_9118 | JGI IMG/M metagenome (IMG submission 9118)
CGCAACGGCTCGCCGATCACCTCCTGGAAGAGGCCGGGATCCCGGCGGATCGCTCCCTGGCCAGGCTCCGCCGGGACGAGCGGCGGCGCCTGGCGGAACTCCTCGGGGCCTTCCCCCTCCCCTGGACCGGGGATGAGGGCTACCGGAAGGCGGAAGTCACCGGTGGCGGGGTCGCCCTGAATGAGGTGGATCCGCGCACCATGGAGAGCCGGGTGGCCCAAGGGCTGCACCTCTGCGGGGAAATCCTGGACGCCTTCGGTCCCATCGGAGGCTACAACTTTGCCTGGGCCTGGGCCACGGGGCGGTCGGCAGGGCTGGCAGCAGGGAGCGCGGTGGCTATGGGTGGGGAATCGGTAGCTATGCGTGGGGAAGAAGAGAGCTAGGTGGCCGTTGGTTGGGGGACGGACAGCTAGCCGCACCCCAGCCAGGACTGCACCTTACCCCCAAAAACCGAATCTGGATTCGGTTTTTGGGGAGAATTGCTGTTGTTGGATCCCACGGTATTGGATCCCGGATAGTCGGATCCTCGGGCGTTCCGATCCAGCCTTCCGCCCAGCCTTGAGGACCTTCCGCCTCCCCCCTCGCGCTTGTTCTTGGAGGGTGTTGGTCGGAGAGCCCAGGCCTCACACGTACCGCTGCAGACGCCCCCCGCCAAAACAGCATCCACGAACAGGCCGTCAGGGGGTAGATGTCGGTTCCCTCAACCTGCTCCGCTCCCCCCCTCAATCAGCCCCTGACTCGGATCGCCCCTACTCCCGCTCGTCCCACGCCGGCGTTGGGAAGCGGGGCTCGGCGGTCGCCATCTCTTCCGGCCAGACCACCGCCTTCTCCCCATCCTGCCACTGGATCAGGACCCCCTGATTGGCCGTCTGGTACCCCCGCTCATCCACGGCGAACGGGCCGAACACGGTGGTGGTCTCCAGCGTCAGAAGCGCGTCCCGGACGGCGTCGTCATCCAGGGTGCCCGCCCTTTCCACCGCCTCGGCCAGGAGGCGGCAGCTCCCGTAGGCGCCGGCGGCGTGGAAGCTGGGCATCCGTCCGAAGGCTTCCCGGTAGGCCTCGGTAAAGTCATCGATGCCCGGGTGCGGGAGGCTCGGCTCCCAGGCCGAGAGCCCGTACACGTACTCGGCGTCTGCTCCCAGCGCCTCCTTGAACTCCGTCACGGCACCAGAGGTGCCGAACATGGCCAAATGGACGTCGTTCTCCTTCATCTGCCTGGTCACTGTGATGAAGTCTCCGAGGGCGGAGGCGGCCATGGCCAGAACCTCCACCCCCTCCTCGGCCACCCGCTCCAGGAACGGACCGAAGTCGTCGGTGCCGCTGGGGTAGGTCTCGTCCAGGACCACCGTCATCCCGTGCCCCCGGGCCCGCTCCGCCGCCCCGGCCCCGGCCGCCCGGGGGAAGAGTTGATCTTCCTGGAGCACGGCGACACGGTCGAGCCCATTGCCCGCCCCCAGGTCCACCAGTCCCGCCAGAAAGAGTTCGGCTGGGGGCAGCACCATGAAGAGGTATTCCCGCCCCTGCTCCCAGATGGAGGTGGTAGCGGCCAGCGGTGAGATGTGGACCCGCCCATGCCGCTCCGTCACCGGCGCCACCGCTTCGGTGAGGGTGGAGCCGTACGGACCCAGAATCAGGTCCACCCCTTCCTCCACAATCAGACGCTCGTAGAGTTCAGGGGCCAGCGCCGGATCCGAGGCGTCGTCATGGATCCGGAACTCCACCTGCCGACCCAGAAGCCCTCCCTCGGCGTTCAGGTGCTCCCCACAGAGCAGGTATCCGTCCCGGGCCGGGATCCCCTGGGTGGCCCAGGACCCGGTCTCGGACATGGTGGCGCCAATGACCAGGGGACCCTCTGCTCCAGCCAGGACTTCATCGCTCTGCTGTCCCTCGACCTCCGACCCCACTCCCTCCGGGGTCGGGGAGGCGGGAACGTCTTCCCCGGGCGACCCCTCCCCACATCCTGTCACGAGAAAGGCAAGAACCAGCGTGGCGAGAAGGGTGGAGGGTAAAGCGCTCCGGGTGGGCAATCTCATGGTCGGCTCCTTCCGGGGGATCGAGGCAGGACTCGGTTGCATCAGGAGAGGGTGCGGGTGCAGTAGTACCAGTCCCTGCACTCCTGGCCTTCGGCGGACCGCCCCTCCGCTTCTTCGAAGGTGGCGGGAGGGGGCAGCATCACCGGGTCTCCTTCCTGCCAGCCCTCCGGCGTGACCACCCGATGGGTCCGGGATGTCTGGAGCGCCTTCATCAGTCGGATCAGCTCCGCGATGGAGCGACCGCTGGTCGTGGGGTAGTACATGATGCAGCGCAGGAAGCCTTCCGGGTCGATGATGAAGGTAGCCCGCACCGTGGAGGTGTCGGACGCCCCGGGGTGGATCATCCCATAGGCGTTCGCTACCCGCATGGATATGTCATCGATGATGGGAAAGGGGATTTCCACCCCGAACTTCTCCCGGATGCTCCGGATCCAGGCAAGGTGTGCGAAGGTGCTATCGATGGACAGACCGAGAAGCTCGGTGTTCAGGGCATCGAACTGGGGTTTCGCCCTGGCGAAGGCGATGAACTCGCTGGTGCAGACAGGGGTGAAGTCGGCCGGATGCGAGAAGAGGATGAGCCACTTCCCCTCATAATCCGAGAGACGGCGCACCCCGTCGGTGGTGTTGGCCTCGAACTCGGGAGCAGGCTCATTGAGCCTTGGCAGCGCCAGGGGTGGGCGGGCGGCGCCGGGCGAAGCAGGTCCGGTGGGACCGGAAGCCGAGTGGGATGATGGCGAGTCAAATCGGTCCAAGGGGATTGCCTCCTCGATTGGTGTCGTGAGTGCCAACATTGTCTACCGGTAGTTACCGAACTGGAGTTCAACTCCGAAGTCCTCGCCCTTGAGGAAGGCGATGACCTGCTGCAGGGCATCCCGTTCCGGGCTCATGACCCGGAGCTCATCTCCCTGAATCTGAACCTGCACCTTCTTCAGCTTCAGGGCCTTGATCCGCTTGACGATCTCCTTGGCCGTATCCTGGGGGATGGCCTGCTTGAGCGCCACCACCTGGCGGGCCCGCCCCATGGTGCCGTGATCCACGTCACCTGGTTCTAGATTCTTCAAGGGGACCCCCCGCTTCGCGAACTTAGAAACGAGGATCTCGTAGAGCGCCTTCAGCCGGTACTCGTCGTCGGCGTCCAGCTTGACAGCCCCGGCGTCCCGATCGAAGTCCAGGCTTATGTCGGCTCCCTTGAAGTCGTAGCGCTGGGCGGCCTCCTTCCGAGCCTGGTTCACAGCGTTGTCCACCTCCTGCAGGTCCACCCCGGTGGAGACGTCGAAGGAATGGTTCTTGGCCATGGGTATGTTGTGGGGTTATGGGGATGTTGTGGCGGTGTTGGGATTTTGGCAATGATCCATGCGCCATCGGTTCAGGGAACCTCGCGGCCGGCGTCGCCAGGCGGCACCGAATCCCGGGGGATGCCCCGAGCCACCGTGATCTCTCCGATACGGAGGGACTGATCCACCGGCGAGCCGTCTCCAATGTAGGGAGCCACGAGGAGGTGCTGGAAGGCCATCTCCGAATGACGGCCGGTGCGCATGAGCACAGAATCCGAGGCCACCACTTCCTCCCCATCCACCCAGAGGCGGATCCGACCGTCGGGGATGCCCCGACCATCCCGGATGGAGTTGAGGGCCAGGTAGGCCTCCACGACCCTCCACCCGTCACCGCCGCCAGGCCCGTGTTCAGGCGCCGGCTCCCGGAAGACCGGTCGGTCCGCGCGCCATGCACGAGAGCTGTACCATCGGTCGGGGCCCGTTGGATAGCAGTCGCTTCCGTCCACCTCTCCCACCAACCCGTTGCACGCCGCCACCGATCGGTCCTCGCCGAAGGGAAAGTCATCGACGGTACCACCTCCGCACCCCAGCGAAACCCCATCGTTGCGCCGGATGCACGCCGGGTTCACGTTCCGGGAGTCCTGGAGGGCGATGAGGGGGGTGCCGCCTATCTGCTCCACGTAGAGGGTCAGGTGGGTGCGGGCAGGCCCCACGAATCGGTCATCCACATTGGTGAGGAAGTGGAACTCGTGGGGGTGGTACGGGCGACCGGAGCCGACCCAGCCTTCGTCATACCGGATGCGCACGGTGAGGTGCACGGCGTCGGACTCGGGAAAGGCGCGCCGGCCCAGGATGCCTCCCCGGCACCCGGAGGCGCCCTGGGCGAACCGGCAAAGAAAGGCATGGCGGCTCCCCGTCCCCGGTGCCCCACCCTCCACCAGTGTGGGCTCTCCCATATCGTACCAACCCCGATCGTCCAACCGGGCATCGACGAAGGTCTCCCGGAAGTGGACCTGATCCCGCCAGGCGGCTCCCGGTGTATCTGGAAGGGGCGTGATCACCGGATCAGACTCCGGAAGACCCGGCACTCCTCCAGCCACACTGTTCTCGCAGGCAGGAAGCAGAGCGGCCAGAAGGACCAGGAGGGCCATACGACCTGTCCTCTTGCCCGTCGGTACGGCGATGGGGTTGGGGAGGTGGCGAGCCGGCGCCACGGAGGGAACTGGGGTGAGGCGCATCATGGCGTGCCGGGCAAGGGGGATCATTTCGTGCCGAGCGAGAGGAATCATACTGCGAGGCCTGGTTTGCGGATTCCTCACATATGACCCAGACCCTACCGAAACCATGTCCATGGTGGAAGACATTCAACTGGAAATAGCATGGCCGAACAGGATCAGATCGATCACTACGAAGTGCTCCAGGTGAGCCCCCGGGCCGATGGGGAGACCATTGAACGGGTCTTCCGGCATCTGGCAAAGCGCCTCCATCCCGACAACGCCCAGTCCGGGAGCGTGGAACACTTCTCCCAACTTGTGGCCTCCTACCGCGTACTCTCGGACCCCGAGGCCCGGGCCCGCTTCGACGCGGGCTACGACGCCCTCAGGCGCCGATCATGGCAGCTCTTCGACCAGTCGGCCGCTACCTCCCGGGTGGAGGCGGACCGCCGGATCCGACTGGGCATCCTGACGCTCCTCTACCAGGCCCGGCGCCGGGATGTGGATCGTCCCGGGGTCGGCGAACTGGAGCTGGAACGGGTCCTGGACTGCCCCAGCGAGGTTCTCCGCTTCCATCTCTGGTACATGAAGGAAAGCGGCTGGCTGACCCGGCTGGATACGGGGCTTCTGGCCATCACCCACCACGGTGTGAACCGCCTCCTGGAAGAGGAGATCCCTTGGGGCACCCAGCCCCACCGGATCACATCCGGCAGCGGCGCCACCTTCCGGGCCGGGGAATCGGGCCCAGCCGAACCCCGAAGAAGGCGGGACGATGTGGATCAGGGTGGGTGGGAACGTCACCAGGAAGATGAAGAGGATGAGCCGTCGGGGTTCAGACGCCGGACAGGTGACGCCTGAGGCCGCCTCCCCCGGGCGGAGGCACTGCCGACCTCGATCCGGACCAGGCCCTCGCTGCTACCCCGCCGACACCCGGTCCAGGATCCGCTCCGTCTCGTCCCAGAGCTTTCTGGCCAGGACGGGGTCACGACCGTGGGCTGAGGACTCGGCTGGGTTGCAGTCGGCGAAGTAGCCCCCGCTGACCCCCTCCACCTCCGGATGCACGGCCACGTAGCACTGGGTGGCGGCGCCCTGGGGAACGTTCTTCAAGAGGAGTGGCCCGAAGACGCTGAAGAGCCCGGCTGCAACCGGGTTCAGGTGCCGGCCCAGACCGGTCTTGATGACGCCGGGGTGAACGGCGTTGGCCGTCTTCCCGGTCCCCTCCAGGCGCCGCGCCAGCTCCCGGGCATAGAGGAGGTTCGCCAGCTTCGACTGGCCATAGAACTTCCAGGGGTCGTATCCCTGCGAACCGTCCAGATTATCGAAGTCGATCCCCCCCTTTGGCGTCCGCTGATGTGCCGTGCTGCTCAACACCACGATCCGGGCGTTGTCGCTCAGCAGGTCCATGACCCGGTCCGTGAGGAGGGCGTGCCCGATGTGGTTGGTGAAGAACTGAAGCTCCAGCCCATGGACCGTCTTGGCCTTGGGGAGGGCCATGATCCCGGCGTTCAGCATGAGAACGTCGATGGGCCGCCCCTGCCGGGCCAGCGTCTCGGCGCACGCCTCCACCGAGGAAGGGTCGGAGAGTTCACACGCCACCGCGGTGGTGCGGTCGCCGGCGCCCACCTCCCGGGCGGCCCGCTCGGCCTTCTCCACGGTGCGGGCGGCGGCGATGATGTGGGCTCCCCTGGAGGCCAGCACCCGGAACGACTCAAGCCCGATCCCCGAGTTGCACCCGGTGATGAGGATGGTCCGTCCCGAGAGATCGAGCCCCCGGGTCACCTCCTCGGCGGTGGATCCGTATCCGAAGCCGTTGGGTCCCGGCCGCTTCAGCTTGGCTACCAGTGACATCTGGGTACGTGTGCTCCGTCGCTTTAGGTTGGTCTTGATTACTGGATCACTCACCCTGCGGGAGGGTCTTGGTTCCCCGGTCTTCCGCTCCTCGTTCCTGCTCGCCCAATCACCCCCAATGCCGAAGCCGCCCTCCGCCTCCCCCGTGATGCTCTGGTCCTTCCTCCTTCCGGTGGTGGGCGGGGCGCCGTTTCTGGCATCCGGCGATCTCTCGGGCCAACTCCCGGCGGACGCCCCGGAAGTTGCCGCTGCCCACACCCCCGACCTCGCCGCCGCCGATACCCCCGATGTCGCCGCCGACACCCTGGCGGTGGTCCTGGGTGACACCCTCCACGTCGTGGGGACCCGGGTCAGCGCCGACCTGCCCCAGCGCACCCGGGCGGTCCAGATCCTGGACCGAGCCGAACTGTCGGCCTCTCCGGCCCGGAACGCGGTGGAACTCCTTCGGTGGGTCACCGGCGCCGAGTTGGGTGCCCGCTCCCGGGCCCAGGCCGATCTGTCCATCCGGGGGGCCGGCTTCGAGCAGACCCTCATCCTGGTGGACGGGGTCCGCATGAATGACCCCCAAACCGGGCACTTCAATCTGGACCTGGCCCTCCCTCTGGACGAGGTAGAGCGGATCGAGATCCTGCGAGGTCCGGCCTCATCCCTCTACGGGAGCGATGCGGTGGGAGGAGTGGTGAATCTGGTGACCCGGCAGGGGACCGGTTGGAACCTCCGGGCCGAAGGGGGCTCCTTCGGCTCCCTGGGACTGGCCGGCGGCGGGGCCCTCGCTCTGCCCGGCCGGGCTCGACTCCGGCTGAGTGGGGAGTGGGACCGCACCGACGGCCATCGGCCCGGCACCGACGCCGAGTCCCTCCTGGGGCAGGCGAATCTCCGGGCCCCGGTAGCAGGGGGCGAACTCCGGGCTCAGGCGGGAGTCGGAGACCGGGCCTTTGGAGCTCGCGATTTCTACGCCCCCTTCGACTCCTTCGAGGAGACCCGGACCCTGACCCTTGGAGCCGGATGGCGCTCCGACCCGTCGCGGCGGGTGGTGGTGGAGCCCCGCCTGGACTGGCGCCGCCACAGCGACGACTTCCTCCTGGAGCGGGACAACCCCCAGGGATTCCGGAATGTTCACACCTCCCAGCGCTGGGGCGGTGAGGTGACTCTCCGCACCCGACCCCATCCTGGGCTGGGCGTGGCCATGGGCGGCGGCGCCTGGCGTGAAAGCCTGGAGAGCACCGGCCTGGGCGAGCGAGAAGAGGGGCGCCAGGCCCTCTTCGGCGAGGCGGATCTGGCTCTCCCCGGAAACCTCCGCTCAGCGTGGGGCCTTCGGATGGATCGGCATGAACTCTGGGGAACTTCGCTCTCCCCATCGCTGGCTCTGGCGTGGGACGTCCGGACTGGGGTGCGACTCCGGGCTTCGGCGTCCGACGCCTTCCGCGGCCCCACCTGGACGGAGCGCCACTACACCGACCCCGCCCACCGGGCCCGGGCAGACCTGGATCCGGAGCGGTCCCGCTCGGTGGAGGCGGGCCTGCGGCTGGAGGGTGCCGGCGGAGCCCACGCCGACATCACCGCATTCCGACGCTCCAGCCGCGACCTCATCGACTGGGCACGCCCGGCAGCTGTCCCGGACGCCCCGTGGGAGACCTTGAACCTGTCCCGCGCCGTCTTCAGGGGGCTGGAGGTGGAAGGTGGGTGGACGCCGCTCCAGGGCACCCGGCTTCGCGCCGGGCTCTCCCTCCTCTCCCTAGACGTCACCGCACCGGTGGAGCTGCGTTCCAAGTATGCCCTCCGACCCCTCACCGAGCAGTTCACGCTCACCGTGGACCAGACGGTGGGGCAGCGTCTGACCCTATCCCTCCGGGGAGTGCACGGCCGTCGTCCAGGCGAATCCCACTGGAGGGACGTGGATGTCCGCCTGGATCTACCCCTGGCCGGGGTCCGGTGGCATCTGGACATCCGGAACCTCCTGGGCTCCCAGCACCCGGACCTCACCGGGAACCCGGTACCGGGCCGGGCTGCCTACCTTGGGCTCCGGCTGGCCGGACCCTGACTTGAGGAAGGGGTTGCGGGTGGCTCCGCCAGGGCTCGGGAGGCGGCCTGGGCCCGGAGGCGCTGAAGGCGAATGGCAGCCCGCAGCTCTGAGTTCGTGCGCTCTACCGCATCCACGACCCGGGTGGGCCCGGCCTGCATCTGCACCCGCTCCGCGATGATCTGGGCTGCCCGCTCCGCCCGCTCCCGGGGCGCCTCCTCAAGCCAGACCACCCGCAGCGCGCTTCCTCCCTCCTCCACAGCGCCGCAGAGTCCGCCCCGGTCCAGGAGGGCCCGGTCTCCCTCCCCTGTGAGAAGCCCCCGCAGCTCCTCATCCTGCTCCAGCGCCCCGGGAAGCCCCACCCCCACATAGGCCGCCAGGAGGGTCCGGGTGGTGGAGAGGCCCTCCAGCGCCGAGCGGATCCTCACCGCCGAAGCCGCATCGGCGCCGCCCAGCCCTGCCAGTTCGCCTGACTCCCCGGGCCGCGCCTCGCAGACGGCCCCGAACACCCGAGTCAGCGACGCCGACTCGAAGCGGCGGAGCTCGGCGGCAATGGCCCGGTCCAGCTCAGCCCGGAGCCCGGGCCGGGGAGAGCCCAGCGTCCAACCCTCCACCCCCCTCGCCGCCTGGGGCCACTGGCTCCGCAGCAGGTACCCATGGGGATCCGGCTCTTCATGGAGAACCCGGCGGATGCTGCCGCTGTCCTCTCCGCCGCTCATGGTCTCCAGGCGCCGGAGGAAGGGGGGAAGCTCCACCCGGTGGACCCAGACGGAGCGGGTCTGGTCCAGCCGTAGCTCCACCTCCAGGGTCCCGCGGGCGGTGGTCCGGCGCTCGTGCCGCTGCCAGAAGAGGAAGCGGCGTCGGAAGTTCTCCCGGGTGACTTCATGGCTCACCGAGGTGCGGTAGACCAGCTCCGGCTCTTCCAGCGCCAGCACCGCCGCCGTTCTCACCTCAGGAGGAATGGCGCGCCGCAGCCACTCCGGGACCTCCAGCCCATCCCGCCCCTCGACCCCGTCGTCGGGGTGGATCCGGTTCAGGAGGGAGGCCGGGTTCACCCGTCGGAGCTGGGCCTGGCGGTGGCGGGTGGCCAGGGCGTCGGCCTCCTGTACCAGATCGTCCAGGTGTCGCCGGTACTCGGCAAGCGCCGCTCCCCACACCCCTCCGCTCTCGTCCGTCTCCCCGGTGCCCGCCACGCTCCGGAGCACCCCTTCCACCTCAATCCCCACCGTCAGGAGCGCCTCCAGATCTCCCGGAGCCACACCTCGGGCGTGTTCGGGCCACTCTTCCAACATGGCCAGGTAGGCCTCTGCGGCCAGGCGCCACTCCAGGGGGTTGGCCACCGCTCGCCTGCCGGCCAGCGCTCCGTGTCCGTAACGCTCGGCCCCTACCCGCGCCAGCAGGGGGAGCCGCCGCGCCAGATTCTCGGTCGAAGGGTCCGCCAGCGCTTCCCGTACCGAGGCGTCGTCCACGGGGGTGGTTCGGTCAGCCAGGAGGGCGTCCCGGGCATCCCGCTCGCCCCGCACCCTGAACTCGGTGAGGCACCCGGCGAAGGTGCCGAAGTCCATCTCATCGAAGGGAGGAAGGTGCCGGTTCCTGTGCTCCAGGCAGCGCACCAGGGTTCGGGCATGATCCCGGTCGAAGCCAGCCTGCATGTAGGCGGCCAGAGTGGCCTCGGTCTGCTCCAGCCTCCCCTCCAGCGCCTCCAGGGAGCGGCGCAGTTGGCCCAGCTCGCTCCGAACCTCCCGATGATTCGAGACAACGAGCCCTTCGAGGCGGGCCATCCCCTGGTCCACCGAATCCAGGAGGGCATCCAGTCGGAGCTCCACCACGCCGTGGCGCTCCGCCAGCTCCAGGCGAAGTGCGTCCAGTTCATCCCGCAAGGCCCGGACATCCCCGGCGGCTCCCATTCCCAACCCCCCTGGGGTCGCTTCGAAGAAGGCCGCTACCCCCGCCGCCACCCCCACAACGTTCCCCGACAGGAGCGAAAGGGCCGTATCCCGCCCCAGGTTCAGGACATTGGCGCCGAAGCTGCGCCCTTCCAGGCGGAGATCCGCCGCAGCCTCACCCAGCGCCTGCAGGCGCCGGGCCGCCCCTTCCTCCAGGCCGGAGAGAAGGGCCGAGCGGGAGGCCAGGTAGGCCAGGGAGCGCTCCTCGGCCCAGGCGAGCCGGCCCCGGACCGCGTCTTCCACGGCGCCGGCGCCGGCCTGCAGCCGCCCCTCGACGCTGCCCTGGAACCGACCGGGGGCGTCTCCCACCGCACTCAGGAGGGCGCGGTACTCCGCCACGAGAGACTCACCCTCTTCCATGAGATCGTGGCGCCCCCGCTCCACCAGAGACCGGAATTCAAGAGCGGTGGGGTGTTCCCAGGTGAGTTCGGAAAGGCCCGGCAGTCGGTCCCGGTATCGGGTCGCCTCGTCCAGCACACCTTCTGCGTACCGTTGCAGGGGACTAAGCACCCGCCCCTCCACTCCGACCGGCTGGGGGCCCATCCAGCCACCTGAGGGGCCTGACACCAGCGCCGGGAGCCATCCGGGCCAGGAATCACCCCCGTTGGCGTCGCCGCGGGACGCTTCTCGGTACAGCGTCAGGAGTCGGCGGCCCTCCTCGGTCAACTCCACCCCCGCCCGGGCCGGGAGCCGGGGCACGAGAAGCTCCATGGAGCAGAGGGCCGCGTCCACCGGAGAGAGCTCGGCCCGGCAGCGGTGGAGCCCTGGTGGAAGGATGGCGTCATCGCCGGTGGCCAGGGAGCGAAGGATGCCGTCCAGGAGTTCCGGGGGGGGAGGCGGGGAGGTCTCGCCCACAGCAGGCGGTCCCTCGAGCCGGATCCAGGTCGCCAGCGCCAGAAGGCCCGGCACATCTCCCCGGGCCAGTACCTGGGTCAGGAGGCCGGCGGCCCAGACCGCCTCATCGGTGGGGGTGGACGTCCCCAGCGGATCCGCTCCGAGGGGGTGCGCTCCAAGGGAGTCGGCTCCGAGGGGGTCCACATCGAGCAGATGCGCTCCGACGGGGAGGGCGGCCCCGGCCAAGGTTCCGGGAGTCAGAAACGCATGGGCCGGCACCAGGGCCACCCAGAGAAGAGCCCGGAGGGAGCGGGCGAGCCGGTGAGCGGGGCGGACCTGCGGCCACAGGGCGCTCATGGGGCGATACCGGGGCTCACTGGAGGAGTCTCCCGCTCACCGGCGTGGATCACGGCCCCCGGGGGTCAGCGACCGCGACTGTCCCGGCGTGCCTGCTTCCGGGCGCCGCGGGAACGGTTGTGGGCGTGGATCCGGACCACCTTCGTGCGAGCGAAATGATCCTGGTGCTTGCGCTCAATGCCGGCGTGGTCCGTTCGACGCTTCACCGGAACGCCCTCGATGGCCTGCACCTCCTCTACGAAGGCGACCTCCTCCTCGGCGGTGAGTTCGATCCCACCGGCTGTGGAAAGCTCCACATCTCCGGCCTCCACCAGCTGCCAGAGCACCTTGCGGATCTTCTCCACCGGTGTGTCGGGGAACTCGGCCCAGAGGTCGCCGAAGGTGGAGACGTGGGGCTCACCAATGGCCTTCCGCAACTCATCGGGCGAGGGGACTGGGGTGGTGGCACGCTCGGCGGGAGCCGCCGCCGTCTCCGCCGCTCCGTC
>SL_5KL_010_SEDDRAFT_10001934_pt1 | contig 12005 bp, 10 predicted proteins | sample SodLakKL_010_SED_FD_9118 | JGI IMG/M metagenome (IMG submission 9118)
TTACCTGATATAATGACATAAAGCGATAATATACTGTCCCCTCATAAAGGAATAAGAGCTTGTTTCGCCCGGCTGTTAATTGCGATTAAGGCAATTATAATGCCAGCTCAACTTCCAGGGAATGCTATGCATAATTTCTATGATCCATGCCAGGCCTGGTATAACTCCGTTTCCAGTCGGCTGGATAGGGGCTGAGATTTGATGAATTGCTGTTGCAAATAATATGAGCAGCCGGCTGGTCTTCTGATATGAACGCAAGTACATAACCCAGCTAGAACCATTAGAAATATTTAAGGAGAAGCGGGATAGATAAGTTACTGGTGCCGTCGTGTTCCGGTTTGTTGCTGCTGCAGTATTATTGGTAGGTGCTGGAACAATGCTTACCGGGGCTATAGATCGGATTGCAGCTTTAACCGCTTTTTAGCATAGCTATTTCAGACCAGTTTTCCTGGCCGTCAGTACAAGCTCCGATGACATGGGTATACCAGCTTACATGCGATGCCAGGGGGTCAGCTCGAGCATTCCAAAGAGCAGTGCAGGTCGAAGGGAAAACGATGGAACTGTCTCCGCGGCTCAGCGAGTTCTAATTGACGACATATGTTTCGCTTTAGTATTAAAGGTAGTGGCAATTTAAAAAGGTGGTGTTTTGAATTGGATACAAAGAACCTGCAAACGATGAAATTACATGAACTGCATCGTTTGGCAAAAGAACATGAAATTAAAGGGCAGTCAACAATGCGCAAGCAGGAATTGATTGACTCTCTTACCAGGCTATTCTCTGAAAACGGCGAACAGCATACCGCTTCAGGGATGCTGGAAATTATGCCGGATGGATTCGGTTTTTTACGGCGGAAGCAGTACCATTTTTCAGAAGATGATATTTATATTTCGGCATCCCAGATTCGCCGCTTCAACATGAGGACGGGGGACATTATTTCCGGCCGGATCCGGCCGCCTAAAGACAATGAACGCTACTATGCCCTTCTCCAGGTGGAAGAAATCAATGGAGAGGATCCGGAAAAGTTGTCCAGCCGCCCGCCCTTTTCCTCGCTGGTGCCCATCCACCCCGATGAGCAGATTAAAATGGAAACCCAGTCTCATATCATGTCCACCCGGATCATCGACCTGCTGATTCCGATCGGCAAGGGACAGCGCGGCTTGATCGTCTCTCCGCCGAAAGCAGGGAAAACTATGCTTTTGAAGCAGCTCGCCAACAGTATTTCATCCAACCAGCCGGAAATCAAGCTGATTATACTGCTGATCGACGAGCGCCCGGAAGAAGTTACCGATATGGAACGCAGTGTTGATGCCGACGTGGTCAGTTCAACATTCGACCAAAAGCCGGAGAACCACATCCGCCTGGCCGAGNTGGTGCTTGAAAGATCCCAGCGCCTGGTGGAACAGGGCCGGGATGTTGCCGTCTTGATTGATAGTATTACNAGGCTCACCCGGGCCTACAACCTGGTTATACCGCCGAGTGGCAGGACCCTGTCCGGCGGGATAGATCCCAGCGCTTTCTATAAACCNAAACGCTTCTTTGGGGCCGCCAGGAATATTGATCAGGGNGGCAGCCTTACCGTGCTGGCCACGACGATTGTTGATACCGGCAGCAGGATGGACGATGTCGTATATGAAGAATTCAAGGGAACGGGCAACATGGAGCTGCACCTGGATCGCCGCATCGCGGATCGCCGGATCTTCCCGGCTATCGATATTTCCCGCTCAGGGACCCGCCGCGAAGAGCTGCTTCTTGATGAACACAAGATTGAACTGATGTGGGCCCTGCGCCGGGCCATGGGCAGCAGCACCAGCATCGAATTCTTGGAGAAGCTGATGGACCGGCTCAGAAAGACTAAATCAAACGAGGAATTCCTCAGCAACATGCACACCATGTAAGGAATATTGGGGACGGTTCTAAATATTCCGGACCCGATTGGTTCTGCTGAGCGGTAAGGTGGAATATTTAGAACCGTCCCCAATATTCCGGAGAGTGAGTTTAACCAAGATGTTTCAACCAATTAAACGTAAGCGGGTTTATACGGAAATTATCGAACAGCTGCGGGAATTAATCGAGAAAGGCGAATTAAAGCCCGGCGATAAATTGATGTCGGAACGTGAAATGGCTGAAAAACTCCAGGTCAGCCGTTCTTCAGTACGGGAAGCTTTCCTGGCCCTGGAATTGATGGGAATCCTGGAAAGCAAGAGCGGTGAAGGAACTTTTATAAGTTCAGTTTCCGGATCGGCGGAAGCAATCCAGCCGCTAACCATGATGCTGTTGATGGAAAAGGGTACTTCCTTTGAATTACTTGAAGTGAGAAGGATCTTGGAAGGTGAAGCTGCATACCTGGCTGCTGGAAGAGCTTCCGAGGGACAAATTGAAAGAATGAAAGAGTATTTGTCCATGATGGAAGAGGATTATCAAAGAGGCTACCTGGGTGAAGAAGCAGATGCTTCTTTTCATGTAGCATTGAGCGAAGCTACCGGTAACCGGGTCCTTCAAAACTTAATGAGCAAGGTCTCCGACCTGCTTATAAAAACGATGCGAGAAAGCCGCGAGAAAATGTTCTCCAAGCCCGAAAACCGCCAGATCCTGCAGCAGCAGCACCGTGATATATATAAAGCGGTAGAGGAAAGAAATCCAGAAGAGGCCCGCAATGCCATCCACAGGCACCTGGAATTTGTTTGGCAGGAAACTGCCCGGGAGTAGAGTAAATCCTGAAATACCAGTTTTAAAGATCTGCTGTAACAAAAAAATAATTTTTAAAGAAGGATATCTCGACTTAATGTCGTATTAGTATATCTAAAGTGGTCTGACCATCATACAGCCGACCATCATGCCAGATAACCACATCAACATTATACCAGAAAATTCCACCAGGGCAAGGTGTTCTTCTATTGCAGCAGTTTATGGCTATAACTTAAACAGGAGCGAGGTATAAGCCGAGTTTTTCAGCAACCTTGTAATTGTTGATTGAGTAAATCTGGCAGGATAAAGAAATTATTGAATAGGAGGTTATTGTATGTCTGAAGATCAAAAGGCGGCAGGTTACCGGCCTGTCTCGTCTGCAGTGGTGGAAGAACTTAAAAGTATTGTCGGTGAAAAGTATGTCCTGGTTGATGACGAGGAACAGCTAAAAGATTACTCCCATGACGAAGTGGCGGAAGAAATGTACCACGGCTTGCCGGAGGTGGTGGTTAAGCCGAACAGCACAGAAGAAATAGCGGCAATCATGAAGCTGGCCAACCGGGAAAAAATTCCGGTGACTCCCCAGGGTGCTAAAAGCGGACTTTCCGGGGGCGGGGTGCCCGTAATGGGCGGCATCCTTCTTTCCGTGGAACGGATGAACCGGATCCTGGAAATTGACAGGGCCAACATGATGGCGATTGCGGAGCCGGGGATCATTACCAACGATTTCAGCGCTGCCGTGGAAAAAGAAGGGCTCTTTTTTGCCGGTTATCCCATGAGCCTTTTAACCTGCTATCTGGGCGGCAATGTCGCTGAAAATGCCGGCGGCGGGAAGGCTATCAAGTACGGTGTTACCAGCCGTTATATCCTCGGGTTGGAAGTGGTCCTGCCTTCAGGGGAAATTGCCTTTTATGGAGGCAAACGGGTTAAAGATGTCACCGGTTACAACATGGTCCAGCTGATGGTGGGATCAGAGGGAACCCTGGGTATTTTCACCAAAATTATCGTCAAGTTAATTCCATTGCCCAGGGCTAAGACCGATATGATGGTTTTATTTGAAGACCTGGAAACAGCAATTGATCTAGTTCCCAGGATTATGACCGAAGTCGGGGTCATCCCCACCGGGATTGAGTTTATGGACCGGTTGACTTTGGAAACAAGCTGCAAGCACCTGGGTGAGAGCCTGGAGCAGTACAAAAATGCCGGAGCGTTTTTAATCATTGAAGTGGACGGTAATGACGAGGAGCAGGTCCTTAATGAATGCCTCGATATCGGTGAGTTTTGCACCGAGAACGGTGCTATTGACGCTTTCGTAGCCCAGACCCCATCAGACCAGGAGAAGATCTGGAAACTCCGCCGCAATGCTGCTGAGGCTTTCAAAGCCATCAGTCCCCGCCAGACTTTGGAAGATATTGTGGTCCCCATGAGCGAAATACCCGGGGTTTTACCTGTCTTAGAAGATCTATCCAATAAATATGATGTCTTTATTCCTTGCTATGGACATGCCGGTGACGGCAACTTGCATGCTACCGTGGTTAAAAATCCCGAGCACAGCGATGAGCAGTGGCTGGAGATCTTGCCGAAGGTGCTCGCCGATTTGTATACCGAGATTAACAAGCTGGGCGGAACCATCAGCGGTGAACATGGTATCGGAAACAAGCGCAAACAGTTTTTACCCCTGGTGCTGAGCGAAACTGAAATCGAATCGATGAAGAGCATCAAGAGGGCCCTGGACCCCAACAACGTTCTCAACCCGGGGAAAATATTTGACCTTTAAGGAGGTAATGTCCAGATGCAATGCAAGCTTCCTTACGGAGACAGTGAATATATTCTTAAATATCCCGATGAAAAAGTTAAAGCCGTTTTGGAAGGGGTGGCCATGCAGTGCCCTGCTTCCGAGGAAGAAGAGGTGAGGCGGGCTTTAGAAAACCCCATTGACTCAGCTCCTCTTTCTCAACTGGTAAAAAAAGGAGAAAAGGTATGCATTATTATCGGCGATGTTACCCGCCTGTGGGTGAGGCACCATGTGCTCCTGCCGTCGATTATTGAGCAACTGAACCAGGGCGGCATTGAAGACGAAGACATCCTGATCGTTTCGGCTACGGGAGACCACCGGGAGCATACCTCAGAAGAACACCGCAAGCTTGCAGGCGATGATATTTACCGCCGGATAAAAGTGGTGGACCACCGGGCTCAAACCGGTGAAGATCTGGTCAAAATAGGGAAAACGACTTACGGAAACGAGGTGCTTGTTAACCGCAACGTTGTGGAAGCTGACCGGGTTATTCTCACCGGTGGGATTGTATACCATTTCCTGGCCGGTTGGGGCGGGGGCAAGAAGGCGATCATACCCGGGGTGGCCGGCTACGATACGATCATGCACAACCATACCCTCGCTCTTCATCCCGAACCAGGCCGCGGCATCAACCCGGAAGTGCGGGCCGGCAAGCTGGAGGGCAACCCCTGCAGTGACGATATGGTCCAGGGTGCCAGCCTGGTAGGACCCGATTTCCTGGTAAACAGCGTAATCAACGAAGCAGAACATAAAATAGCCCTGGCAGTAGCCGGCAACTACCTGACTGCATTTAACCGGGGCTGCCGCTATGTTGATCAGCACATGGGTGTAAAAATCAAAGACCCCGCTCCCCTGGTGATTGCTTCCTGCGGTGGCTATCCCAAGGATATAAACTTCTACCAGACCTACAAAACCATCTACAATGCCCACTTTGCCCTGGAAAAGGGAGGGACGATGATTCTTTTAAGTGAGAGCCGGGAAGATATCGGCAACGACGATTTTGCCGCAATTTTTACCGATTATGACAACAATGATGACCGCGAAGCTTCCCTGCGCCGAGAGTACACTATTGGCGGCTACATGGGTTACCATTCCGCCGTTATTGCCGCAGATAACCGGGTCCTGGCTTTGACGGGTCTTGAGCGGGACAAGGTTACCAGGATGGGCATGATTGCGGTAACTTCCCTTGATGAGGCCCTCGACATGGTCAAGGAGCAGTTTGGGGCTGATTACCCGGATGCTTATATAATGCCACATGGCGGCACAACCCTGCCTGTGCCGGGGTAAGCACATTTAATGAAAAATGTTCGATTGTAAAAATTGTAAAGGGTGAATTATTAACTGTGACTTTAAGAAGAGTTACTAATTAGCCTTACTGCATTTTGGGCAAGTGACATTGCGGTAGAACGGTTGCAATAATCATTGAAACAAAGGCTGTAGCAGGTTGGCTTACCTGGAAGCAGGCCGACCTGGCCTGAACCATGGTTGGCGAATGTGGAGGGTAACCAAAGCAAAAGCCTGCAGCTGAGTTGTTACCATTGCCCGCTATGAGCGGTTACCAGCCCAAAATGCAGCACGGCTGAGTAAACACTTAAAAGATTTAACTTAAAAGATTTAAAGGAGGAAATAAAAATGCCTATGGGTTTGTTGGCATTAATAGCCGCGCTGCCTATTTTGCTGGTGATTATCCTGATGGCCGGTTTTATGTGGCCGGCAAAAAAAGCGATGCCCCTGGCCTGGGGTTTGGCCGTGTTACTGGGGCTTTTAGTCTGGCAGGTAGACATAGTAAGAATTATTGCCGCCTCCCTGGAAGGTGTCCTTTCAGCTATAGATATCCTGGTGATCGTTTTCGGAGCCATATTACTGCTGAATACCCTGCGCAACAGCGGGGCGTTTGATGTTATTAACAGAGGTTTTGACGGGATCACCCCGGACCGCCGCATCCAGGTCCTGATTATTGGCTGGATGTTTGTTTCTTTTATTGAAGGAGCAGCCGGTTTTGGCACCCCTGCCGCCCTGGCTGCGCCGCTTTTAATGGGCCTTGGTTTTCCGCCGGTAGCTGCGGTGATGTGCGCCCTGATTTTCAACTCCACATCGGTGACCTTTGGAGCAGTGGGCACCCCGATCATAGTGGGCACCGAAGCAGCCGTTTCCGGGATGCTTCCCGAAGGAGTGGTTATGCGGGAGTTTCTGGTAGAAGTGGGATACTGGTCGGCCTTTCACCATGCCATAGTGGGGACTTTTCTGCCGGTCCTGGTTATAGCTATGCTGACCCGGTTTTACGGGAAAAATAAGTCCTTTGCCGAAGGGTTGAAAGCGGCGCCTTTTGCAATTTTCGCCGGTCTTTCCTTTACCGTCCCTTATTTTCTGATGGGCGCGTTCGTTGGCCCTGAACTGCCATCGGTAGTAGGGGCCTTAATCGGGCTCTTTATCGTGATCACTGCCGCCAGGAAGGGTTTCCTGGTGCCCAAAGAAACCTGGGACTTCCCCCCGGAAAACGAGTGGGGCGAAGACTGGGGCGAGCCGCTGAAAGTGGAAGAAAAAAAAGACAGGGGCCCGGCTATGTCCATGGTGATGGCCTGGACTCCTTACATCCTGGTGGCTGTGATTTTAATCATAACCCGCCTGGGTTTGTTCGGTTTGGACGGGATCCTGCAGGCCGTGGTAATAGAATGGGATCAGATCCTGGGACAGGAAGGTGTAGCCTGGGATATTCAACCTTTCTGGCTTCCGGGAACGGTGCCTTTTATCTTGATTGCCCTGGTAACCTTCTTCCTGCACCGGGTGCCCGGGGATAAGGTAAGCCAGGCATTCGGTAAAACAGTGCAACAGATTATTCCGGCAGCCATAGCGCTCTTTTTTGCCCTGGCCATGGTCAGGGTGCTGGTGCAAACTGATATTAATGCAGCAGATTATCCCAGCATGCTCATGGTCCTTTCTCAGGCTGCTGCTGCCGGTGTGGGTCAGGCCTGGCCGCTGGTGTCGCCCTTTGTTGGCGCCCTGGGCGCATTTGTTTCCGGGTCAAATACGGTGGCCAACATCTTATTTGGCGGTTTTCAGTTCAGCGTGGCAGGGGGCCTGGGAATTTCTCAGACGGTTACTTCTGCCCTCCAGGCCGTTGGCGGCGCAACCGGCAACATGATTGCCGTGCACAACGTAGTTGCCGCCTGTGCTGTCTGCGGAATTGTCGGCAAAGAAGGTTCTGTAATCAGGCGCAACCTGCCTGCATCCCTGCTCTATACCTTCCTGGTAGGTGTGGTAGCCCTGGTGGTTACTTATGTCTTTGGGGCGGGTACGTTCTAGAGAAGCTGGAATAATGGGGACGGTTCTAAATATTCCTTCCAGCATGATCCTTTATCGTTGTTGGATCCGGATGGGACTGGAATAATTAGAACCGTCCCCATTATTCTGTAGTTGCAGAATAAAAGGCGATATGCTATGATTTGAAATCGAGGAAAGTATTAAGGAGGATGAAACCGATGAAGCCAAATATACACCCTGAGTATCATAGTGCGCGGGTGACCTGCGCTTGTGGGGAAACTTTCGAAGTTGGTTCNACCAAAGAGGCTCTGAAAGTGGAAATTTGNTCAAANTGNCACCCGTTCTTTACCGGGAAGCAAAAATTTGTTGATACCGGCGGCCGGGTTGAACGCTTTAAACGTAAGTATGGGATGTAAAGTGTTGAGCAGGGCCGCGGTGCTCTGCTTTTTTCTTTTATAAGAAAAGAAGGGATAATTAATGAACAATAATAAAGATAAAGTTGGCGGACAGGCGGTCCTGGAAGGAGTCATGATGCGTTATCGTGACCAAATGGCTATTGCCTGCCGGCGAAGTGACGATACAATCAGTGTCCATCGTGAAACCTTAAAACCCCTGGCCAAAAAGTTCTCACCGCTTGGTTGGCCGGTGATCAGGGGGGCGGTTGCATTCTTTGAAGCCCTGATCCTGGGGGTGCGGGCGCTGAATATTTCTGCAGCCGAAGCCCTGGCTGAGGAAGAAGAAGAGTTAACCGGCTGGCACAGTTTTTTGATGGTGGTCCTGGGTTTGGGTCTTGGAATAAGCCTTTTCTTTATCCTGCCCACCTACCTGGTCCGTTTTCTACCGGAGTGGCCGCCGATCTGGCTTAATTTGATTGAAGGCATGGTCCGTTTGGTCATATTCGTATCCTACATTGTGCTCATTACCCGTTGGGGCGATATACAGCGGTTTTTCCAGTATCACGGGGCGGAACACAAAGTAATATTTGGTTATGAAAATAACCAGACCTTTGATTTGAACCGGATCAATGATTATTCTACCCGCCATCCACGCTGCGGGACCAGTTTTATCCTTACGGTGATGGTGGTCAGCATCATTTTGTTTTCCTTTTTCGGCTGGCCGGACCTGGGACAGCGCATTGCCCTGCGCCTGGTTTTGCTGCCTCTTGTAGCAGGGTTGTCTTATGAAGCTATTCGCTATTCTGCCAGGAGTTCTTCACCCCTGGTTAAGGTGATGGTGGCACCGGGCCTGTGGCTGCAAAAATTAACTACCCGGGAGCCGGACGCGAACCAGATTGAAGTGGCCTTATCTGCCCTGAAAGCTGTTCTGGATTCGGAAGAAGAACATAAAGAACCGGCCTGTGATAGCGAGGCAGAGGTGATTGCTGATGCAAGATAAGCTGGAAATGATCGAAACCAGGTATGATGAGCTGGAACAGCTGCTCAGCGATCCCGAGGTCCTTGAAAAGCGTGAAGAGTGGATGAAACTCTCAAAAGAAATGGCTTCCATCAGCCCGGTGGTAGAACTGTACCGGCGGTTAAAGAAGGTGGACCAGGAAATAGAAGAAGCAGAGGAAATGCTTGGTGGTAATGAAGATGCCGACATGGAGCGATACCTCAAGGAGGAAACCGAGGAATTAAAGCAGGAGAAGGAAAAGCTTGAATCCGAGCTCAGGGAACAGCTGCTGCCCAGGGATCCCTATGATGAAAAAAATGTTTTCATTGAGATCAGGGCCGGTACCGGTGGAGAAGAAGCGGCCCTGTTTGCAGCAGACCTGTTAAAGATGTATGCACGTTATGCCGAGCAAAAAAACTACAAGGCCGAAATAGTGGAATCTCATCCCACCGATATAGGAGGATACAAAGAAGTTATCCTCGGCATTGAAGGGAAAGGGGCCTACAGCCGCCTGAAATTTGAAAGCGGTGTGCACCGGGTCCAGAGGATCCCTTCTACCGAGTCAGGAGGCCGGATCCATACTTCTGCCGCCACGGTGGCCGTCCTTCCCGAAGTTGAAGACGTAGATGTTGAGATCAACCAGCAGGACCTGCGCGTAGATACTTTTTGCGCCACCGGGCCAGGCGGGCAGAGCGTAAATACAACCCAATCCGCGATCCGGATCACCCATCTCCCGACCGGCCTGGTGGTTAGCTGCCAGGATGAAAAATCCCAGCTTCAGAACAAGGAGAAGGCCCTGCGCATACTGCGCAGCCGCCTCCTGGATAAGTATATATCCGAACAGACGGCAGAGGTAGCCGAAGCCAGGAAGACCATGGTGGGAAGCGGTGATCGCAGCGAAAGGATCCGCACCTACAACTTTCCGCAAAACCGGGTTACCGATCACAGGATTGGCCTCACGCTGCACAAGCTAGAACTGGTTCTCAATGGAGACCTGGATGAAATCGTAGAAGAACTGAGTGCCAATGAGCGGGCCGAACAGCTTAAAGAAACGGGAGGCTGAGCTACCCTTGAATAACCGGACCATTGAAGAAGCTCTGCAGGGAGCTTCTTTTTGTTTGCAGGAGGCCGGTATCGAGCAGCCGCGTAAAGAGGCTGAGTACCTGCTGTCCAGGATTCTAAAAATAGACCGTCTCCAGCTTTTCCTGCGCCGGGAAGAATTTTTATCAACAGAGGTAGCAGCGGTTTTTGACGACGTAATACGGCGCCGGTGCCGCCATGAACCGGCAGCTTATATTGCCGGAGAAAAGGAGTTTTATGGCCACCGCTTCATTGTCAACCGGGATGTTTTGATTCCCAGGCCGGAAACAGAATTGATCGTTGACTGCGCCCTACAATGGGCCTGCTGGTTAAAGGGCAGCCGCAGCAAACCTATTACCTGTGTTGACCTGGGTACCGGCAGCGGGGCCCTGGCAGTTACCCTGGCCCGGCTGCTCCCGGATGCGGAAATCTGGGCGGTGGACATCTCAGGAGCCGCTTTACAAGTAGCCCGGGTCAATGCTGAGCAACAGGGTGTTCAAGGCCGGATCCGTTTTCTGCATGGTAATTATTTTGCTGCTTTTGACGGGCTCGACCTTAAATTAGGGTTCAACTTGATTGTTTCCAACCCCCCTTACCTGGGTAAAAAAGAGCTGTTGGCCCTGCCTGAAGGAGTTAGGGATTATGAACCGGTCGGGGCGCTGGATGCTGGAGCTGACGGCCTGGATGGCTACCGCCTTATCCTCGACCGCCTGGGTGAATTCGCAAATATTCCGGCTGTTCTCCTCCTGGAGGTAGGGGCAGGGCAAAAAGAAGATCTTGAAAAACTCTGCAAAGAAGCAGGGCTGTTTAAATCACTGCACTGGCAAAGCGACCTGAATGGCTGGCCGCGGGTCTTAGAGGGCTTAATGAATTAATACTAACCGGGATTATTAATCCCGGCATAGGTTTGTTACAAACAAACGCCATGTTGTAGAGCCTTTGCCAATCCAAAATGCAGCGCGGCTGAGCAGGCACAAGGGTAATTTAGTTGGACAATACAACCCGGGACCCTGTAGAAACCTAGTTCAGCCGTTTTCCGGTCGAAGAGATGGTCAGTTTGCCATGCTTCACTCCTTTAACTCCGATCAACCTGCCGGCAAGTTCCCTGGCTTCAGCAGCTTTGCCCTTGATGACCATGACCTCCAGGCAGTGATCGTGTTCTAAGTGAACGTGCATAACAGAAATGATCATCTCATGATGATCATGCTGCAGCTCCAGGAGCATGTCGCTTAATCCGCGGACATGATGATTATAAATGATGGTAACCGTGCCGGCCACCTCTTCATCTTCCTGGGACCATTCCAGTTCAACCAGCTGGGCCCGGACCAGGTCCCTGATTGCTTCGGAGCGGTTAGGATAACCGCGTTTTACGATTTCCTGGTCCAGGCGATCCAGCAAATCCCTTTCCATGGATATACCAAAACGGATCAGTTCAGACAACCGCTCAACACCTCCGTAAATTTTGTTACGATTATATCATAATAAAACAGGGAAAAGTCGTAGCTATGTAGAATATATCCCCGGTTGCCTTTTTAGGGCCTTTTACTGCCGGCAGCAGCTGTGATTCTGATGGTGCTGTAGCCTGTAAAGGCGATAATTACGGCCAGAACGGCTTATAATAATTGAAAAAGCAGCCGGTCTGCTTTATAATAATTGAAGCACAAGGCACTATGATACACAACTTCAGCTCCCCCGGGAGGTCAGGAATTGTTCTGGGAAATCGCCTTTACTACACTGGGCGGCTTGGGCCTGTTTTTATTTGGTATTCAAATTATGGCTTCAGGGATGCAG
>SL_5KL_010_SEDDRAFT_10001935_pt1 | contig 12004 bp, 14 predicted proteins | sample SodLakKL_010_SED_FD_9118 | JGI IMG/M metagenome (IMG submission 9118)
GAGATATTTATAAATATAAAAACGAAGACTTTTATGGCTCGCTTGATATTGAGTCAACTGTTCCTTTAGAAGCTGACAGCCTCGATACTATCGTGTTAAAACTCATGCACTACGGTTCGCATGAAGGTACGATAGGCGAGAATATTACCTACACCCTTACAAGGGCAACCCCTTGGTTAGAAGATAATAATGACGAACATGAAACAAGTTAAAAAATTAGAGGAGTATCACACAACTATTCAGGAGCTAACTGAAAAGCAGAGCGAGTTATTAAAACAGGCTCAAGAGGGTTCAGCGGAAAAGAAGATAACGCTTCGTGAACAAGAAACCACCCAAGACCTTGCGTGGTATGAAGTGTATAACAAAGGCACTGATTGTGACGCCGCTAACGCACTTCGTCCACTATACCCTGAGGTATTCGAGGTGACAGACAAACTGAACCAGACAGCCCAAGAGATGAACGACTACTGTCGCACTGAGCTTGATGTCGACCCAAGTAAGATGTCTATCCTTGATGTTATCAAACTAATCCGTGTCTTCTCAAAATAAAACAGTCGTGTATGTGTATAGGAAGTCATCGTTTGATGATAAACCATTACGCTATTCTCTCCGTTCCTTAAAAAACCTACCGCACCGGAATGTAGTCATCATCGGCGACTGTCCATTATGGGCTACAGAGGTGAGTCACATACGAGTCACGAAAGAGTACAAAAGCCCCACTGATGATGTGCGACACAAGTTGTCACTCACCGACCACCCTGCTATCACTGACGACTTCATCCTGATGAATGATGACTTTTACATCCTACAGCCCCAGAGTGATGTGACTGTATATCATAAAGGCACACTAGCTGAGTCACTCGCTGCCCGTAATCCTAAAAGTGGCTGGTACTACAAAACCCTACTCGCCACAACTAAAAGATACCCGAACGGTCTTGACTACAGCCATCACTCACCTTTTGTATACAATAAACACAAGCTACACACCCTCCTAGACGCTCAAAATGCCCTCCTGTGGCGTTCTGCGTACGGAAATGAGTATAGTATCAAGTCTGAGCTTAGAGAGGATTGTAAGGTGTTTTCAGTAAAAGAACTACAAGACACAGACCTATTGTCTAGTAGCCCAAAGATAGAACGGTCAGCGTTTTTCTGGTGGTGGCTTGATAAGCGGTTTAAGAAAAAATCTTTGTATGAGCGTTCCTAAAATAATCCACTCTCTTTGGATTGGACCACTTCCACCACCCGACAAATGGATGAAGACGTGGCGAGTGAAAAACCCTGACTGGGAGTATATATATTGGGAGAACAAAAAGGTGTATAGCCGTACTTGGCAGAACCAGCACTTGGTGGATCACTACACCAACCTAGCGAAACAAACCATTTCTTTTCGCTCAGCCCGTGGCACCACATTCACTGGAGAGAAGGCTACATTGTTTGCGTGGCATGTAATAGCAGATATTCTTCGCTACGAGATACTATACGAGTACGGAGGGTACATGCCTGGAGCTGACACCGTGTGTCTTAAACCGCTCACTGGTAATGTCCCCTGGCTTTCGCATGACCTCTACACCGTTAACACCGGACACATGCATGCACATCGCCAAGCGACACTAGAACAGACCGACCCACTTTATAAACGCTATGCACCAGAGAACGCATCACCAATACTAGCGTCGAGTAAAAAGAACCCATGGCTAAAGACAATCATTACTGAGCTAGGCAAGAAGACCGAGCTAGGTGAGGCGGTTGATACGACAGGCAATGTGTTTATGGGGGAGATGCTCACAAAGTACCCACCAGAGAACGCACTGATAGTGCCATACTTAAAAAACAAAGACCGAGCCAACACGTACAGCCAACATTTCTCAGGCACTACGAAAGGAAGCTATAAGCGGGGTAGGACACAGTATCTGTGGTAGCATTATACTAATGAAGCTGAACATTAAAGCAAGTGGAGTGTTCGAGAAAAACTACAACGCTACCGAGCGTGTCGTGCTTAACGTAGGTAGCTCTCGTTCGAGTAAGACATACAGTTTATGTCAGATGTTGATAACAAAAGCACTGGCTGAACCACTACCTGAGGTGTACACCATTTCACGTAAAACACTCCCAGCACTCAAAGCATCTGCCTACCGTGACTTTTTAGAGATACTACAGAACGCTGATATTTATAACCCTGAGAACCACAACAAGTCTGACCTGACATATCAACTCAATAACACACTGGTTGAGTTCATATCGGTTGACCAGTTCGATAAAGTAAAAGGTCGAAAACGTAAGGTGTTGTATATGAACGAGGCGAACGAGTTTTCCTACCAAGACTACACACAGCTTGCTTTGCGTACGACAGGGCAGATATTTATGGACTTGAACCCAAGCCACGCACAGGAGCACTGGATTGAGGAGAAAATAAAAGTGCGTGACGATTGTCGAGTAATACACTCAACCTACAAAAACAATCCATTCTTAGACCAACAAACAATCTTCGAGATAGAGCGACTGGAGCACACCGACCCCAACTTATGGCGTATCTATGGGCTGGGTGAAATGGGTATAGCCGAGGCGCGAATATTTACCCATTTCAAACTATGCGACTCTTTGCCAGAGGTATATAACCAACGTGTATACGGCCTTGACTTTGGATTTAATCACCCGACAGCGCTTATTGAGGTGCGTGAGGTAGACGATGTATATTATTGTAAAGAGATAATTTATGAAAAGGGGTTATTAAACTCAGATCTAATTACCAGACTTGGTGAACTGGGTATATCAAGCGGGGACATTATCTATTGCGACCACTCACGGGCTGACCATATTCAAGAAATAAAAAACGCTGGGTTCAACGCGCAAAAAGCAAACAAGGCGGTTGAGAAAGGAATTGATACTGTGAAATCAAAAGAAGTGTTTTTAACTAAAGACAGCACAAACTGCATTAAAGAAAGTGGCAGCTATTCATACAAAACCACAACAGATGGCAAGGTGCTAGAGGAACCCGTGAAAATTAATGACGACGCGTGTTTTACAGCTGATACAGAAATAACAGTACCGATTGGAGTAAAATTACATCAAGAAAGTAACGGATATAAAGATGTTTATAATTTTATGGGTTCAAAAGTTACAGCAAATCATCCATATCTTACCCCTAGAGGTTTTGTGAGGCTTGATTGTTTGCGATATTCTGATAAAATAGTTATATGGAAAGGAAAATTATTGATGGAATTGTCTTTAGACGATACCCAAACTCAAACAGGAGTGAGCGTCGCAAGTATTTTTCATCTTCTCCAGAGAAATGTTTCGGCGGAAAAACAAAACGTCTTCACAGGTATATATGGGAAAAAAACAATGGTGAAATACCCAAGGGCTTTCATATCCATCATAAAGACCACAACCCACTTAATAATGACATATCTAATCTCGAACTTGTTACACCTAAGCAACACAATCTCTTGCACTATAAAGAAAATTTACCTAAATGGAGAAAAAATGTTAAAAAGGCTGTTCAAGCTGCCAGTAAATGGAGTAAAACAAAAGAAGGACAAGAGCTTAGAAAAAAATGGGGTAAAATTAATGCAAAATATTTACCAAGATATAGAATTAAACGAAACTGCAATCAGTGTGGAAAGAGATATATCGCAAAGACAAAGTTTGGGAAATTCTGCCACAATAATTGCAAAGCTAGAGCATTGCGGAAAAGAAGAAGTATTCTCAACAACAACAAGTAGCGGTTTTTTCCTTGCAAATGGCGTGGTTGTAAAAAATTGTGACGCCCTTAGGTATGGCATCCACTCAATGCAGACAAAAGCATTTATAGGATTTGTATAAAATAATTGTGGTATAATATTGACACATGGGACTACTAGATTTTTGGAAGAAAAAAAGTGCTGACCGCTACGCTCTTTATAATTCAGTTGGACGGACAGTATCGTATAAGTATGACCGGAGTGGCTATTTGACTGTATTAGAAAAAGCAGCCTATATAAACCGAGCTATAGAAAAGCGAGGAGAAAAGGTAGGACAGACAGAGTGGCAGCTACAACGTGGTGACAATGTCATCACCAACCACCAGCTCCTAGATTTACTCGACCGACCGAACAACACACTGACTGGCGACCAGTTTTTCAAGTTAGCATCAAAGTATAAAGACGCAACCGGTGAGTGTTGGATTGAGAAGGTGGGAGTGTTTAATGACCGAGTGCAGTCGCTAGAGTTACTAAACCCAGCTCGAGTGACAAAGCACTTTAACAGTGACCACACAGCTATCGAGGCAATTACCTACACACCGATTAACGGTGATGCAAGGTTGATACCGTGTGAGGACACAATCTATTGGTATAACCCACTACCAGTAGACCCGCTTGAGGGTGAGAGTATCCTAATGGCTGGTATTCGGACAATCCTCAGCGACCTGTCACTGATTGAGTACCAGAACCGAGTTTCAGAGAACGGCGGGAAGCTAGACGGTGTGTTTTCATTCAAAGACCCAGACCTTAATCGTGGGCAGTTGAAAGAGCTGAAAGAGACATTTAAGGAGGCACTGAAAGACGCAAAAGAGACAGACAACATTCTATTCATTGGTGGTGGAGGGGAGTACAAGAACACAGGCCTTTCACCACAAGAGCTTGGCTACTTGGAATCACGCCAGATGTTGATGGACGACATGGTTGCGCTAACTGGTGTGCCGAAAGCTCTACTTGGTATCACATCGGGTGAGACATACGCCAATAGTGACGCTGCTATCCGTATATTCTTGCGTGAGACAATCAAACCGATTGTTGATGACTTGACCAACGTACTTAACTGGCACCTTATCCCTGATGAGTTTGAGTTAGTGTACACCGACCCAACACCTGAGGATATGGAGCAGAAAGGTAAGCTACTGACTGTCGCCGAACAAACCAACACGCTTAGTATCAACGAACGCCGTGAAATACTTGGCTATGAACCAGTTACAAGTGGCGATGATATTATGGTGCCATTTACTAAGACTCCACTTGGACAAGAGCCACCACGACGTGAGCCACCAGAGGAGAAACAAGTAAAAAAAAAGATAAGTCACCCACTACAAAACGAGAAAGCAAGACGAGGGTACAACCAAGCATACAAAAAACAACTCGATGCAAATGCTAAACGTTTAGAGCAGACACTCGTAGCGTATTTCAAAGACCAAAGGAAGCGATTAACAGAAAACCTGCAAGCTCGTAAGTCATTCAAGAAAAAAGACTTAGTCGGTGAGGTGTTCAATCAACGGCTAGAGATTGACCTAGCAAAGCAAAGTGTATTACCTGTGATTCGTCAGATAGTGCAGAACGCTGGCGATGACACACTACGTTTCTTTGAGGGTGGTGAGTATAACATCAGCTCACAAATGATGACTAATATTGATAAGCAAGTGTCGTTGATGTCTGAGCGTATCACTGGCACTACAGCCGAGAAACTTGCTGAGCAGTTTGCGGAGTCATTCAACCAAGAGGAGACACTAACCCAGCTTATTGACCGAGTGAATGATACCTATGGTGGTATTGAAGATTGGCGAGCGAGAACTATCGCCAACACCGAGAGTCATATTATGATGCAGACAACCAAACAAGATGTATACGAGCAAATGCAAATGCCTATTAAGATATGGACATGGGCACCAGGACTGCAGGGTGGTGTGCGTGATGACCATGCAGCGATGGATGGTGAGGAGGCACCGATTAACGGGTACTTCAGTAATGGTATGAAATATCCAGGCGATCCATCATTCGGTCCAGAGGATAACGCGAATTGTGCTTGTAGCATTTAATAGTGTGGTATAATTATGGTACATATGTTTTATTCACTTACCAACAAGTCACTCGCAGACATGGGAGTCGCTAGTTATAAAGAGTTATGGGACACAGTACAGAAAGATAACCGAGGTCTGTCACTTGAGGTGCCTGTTGAGATTAAAAAAGATGACGACAAAGACGAGTACAAGGTGATATTTTCTACTGCNAGNGAAGACCGACACGGTGACATTGTAATGCAGAACTTTGATTTGAAGTCATTTAAGAAAAACCCTGTACTGCTTGACTCCCACAACTACAACTCTATCGAACACATCATCGGTAAAGTGAAGCGAATAAAACAAGAGCCATCTCTAAACGGTACGATTGAGTTCGCTACCATGAACCCTAAAGGAGCACTAGCACAAGCTATGGCTGACGCTGGGTATATCAACGCTACATCTATCGGATTTATCCCGAAAGAGTTTGACGAGAAAGGAAATATTACCAAGTCTGAGCTTCTAGAAATCTCAGTTGTATCAGTGCCAGCTAATGCACAAGCACTTTTTGAGAAGACTGTACAAGAGGTAGAAGAAATCAAAGCCAGCGTTACACCGGAGACATCAACTGAGCAAGTGGTGAAGACAGTGAAGGTGATTGACCATAAAAAGTTTGTCCTCGACGCCATTGCTAAGTCATTACGAGAGATGAACCAAGAGAACATCAACGACACACGTCGTAATGTACTAAAAGCTATTCGTAGTTTATAATATACACATATCAATCGGAGATATTGGGCTAAGTAATCCGCACCCACGGACTCGTCATTATCAAGTAACTTTTAATAGTTATGTTAGAACTAATGAAATTGCTCAAGCAGTTGCGAGCGAAAGGGTTTGCTACTGCTGATGAGAAGTCTCAGGTTGAAGCTCTATACAAAGAGCTAGAAACTGACGAGCAGGAAGCGGTTGATACAGATGATGTGGCTGACATGCCAGAAACTGACCCTGCTGCCGAAGCAGAAGTGCAGGAAGAAGTTGCTAAAGCTTTCAAGAAAGCGTCTGGCGACATTAAAAGCGAGCTATCAAAAGAGCTTGAGAAGTCTGTTACAGAAATGAAATCAGACCTTGAAAAGTTCATTGAGAAGTCAAAGAAAGCCCAAGCTGGTATGGCTGAGCCATCTATCGCTGAAAAGCGAGCTAAGATGAACACCTACCTACGTAGTCTTTCTGGTGCTCTTTTGTCAAATGACTTTGCTTCTGTAAAGGAACTGACAACTGACGCTGATAGCTCTCCGTTTGGTGGATACGTTGTAGACCGTGAACTGTCTGCGGAAATCCGTCACTTGGTAACACAGCATGGTGTTGCTCGACGTGAGTTCTTCACCACACCAATGACGAAGAACGCATACGACGCTAACGCTCTTGCCACTGATGTATCAGTAGGCTGGGTAGATGAAGCTGGGGTTATTCCATCAACACAAGTTGTTCTTAACCAAGAAGAGCTTAAGTTGAAGAAACTTGCAGCTATCGTGACCATGACACGTGAGCTTATTCAAGACCAAGAGATTGACTTGTTTGCTTTCGTGGCTACACGTGTTGCTGAAGGATTCGCTCGTTCAGAAGACGCTGCGTTCTTCACAGGAGAAGGTTCAGGTGACACTACTAATGGTGGTTTCACAGGACTACTTGCTAACTCATCTATTGATGACGTTGAAGTGTACGACGCTACAGCAGGTATTACAGCTGAAAACGTGTACGCATTGGTTGATACACTCCCCCAAGGAGCACACAGTAATGCGAAGTTCTACGCTCACCGTTCATGGTTGAGTCAAATCCGTCTTATCCAAGATGGTGACGGGCGATACATCTACCAGAACCCACTTGGTGAGTCTGGTGCTGCTACCCTAGCTGGGTACCCGTTTGTACCAGTTGAAGTGATGCCTAACAGTACCGAAGATGAAGCACCATTCATGTTGTTTGGTGACCTACGTAAGTCTTCTATTCTCGGATTCCGAGATGGTATTGCGGCTGACCGCTTCAACGCTGGTGTAGTACGTAACGTAGCTGGTGATGGAGACACGAACCTTATCACGACTGACCGTGAGGCTATCCGCTGGGTCAGCCGCGTGGGGGCGCTTTGTATTCTACCGAGTGCCGTCGTTCGACTTGCTCCAGAAGGAAGCTAGACCTAGTTGACTCATACCGAGTACACAGTAAGCCCCCTTACGGGGCTTTTGTGTTATCCACAGGTGTCTATTGATTATTTTTGTTGTGGGTATATAGTGGGGGTATGGCAAGAATAAAATCTATAAAAATCAACGCAACGATGAGAGATATTGACTATGATAGAGAGACTCCTAATGATTTACTTACTTTACAATCTATCGAGCTAAAGGCGGTAGCAGACGTAGAGTTTTTAACACAGCTGATGCGTTTTGTTGACCAATATTTACCTGAACAAGAAAAAGTAAATCTTGATATAATACCATCATGCAATACAAATACACCACCAAGTCAGGCGAAATAAAAGTATTCGACAAACCAGTGAAGAACCCTACCAGTAAAGGACTCAAGCCCTACGGCTGGAGAACCAACACCATGCTTAAAGCTCGCAACGCTATCCGTAAGTAACGTGGTATAATGTTGATATGCTATACACTAATAAAGCCAACATAGAAAGGTATCTTTTAATTGAGATTGATAATTCTTTCAACGCTCAGATAGATAGCTGGATTGAAGCTATGAGTCGGCACATCGACAATCGAACCAGTCGTCGGTTTGGTGAGTATGATGTAGAAACAAGGGTGTATGACGGTAATAATACCAGTCATTTATTAGTAGATGATTTTTATGAGTTAGATACAGTGGAAGTTGATGGTGTTGCTTTTGATGTTGTAGCCCAGCCATATAACGTCACACCACAGTGGAAACTCGTATCAAAAGACGACCGCTTTACTAGAGGTGTTGCCAACGTAGAGGTCACAGGTCGGTTTGGCTACGGCTCTATCCCAGAAGACATAGAACACGCCTGTACTGTTCTCGTGGCTGGTATCATCAACGCCCAAACACAACAAGAGGGTGAGATAGCGTCTGAGAAGATTGGTGACTACCAAGTGAGCTATCGAAGTGAAGAACACAAGACCGACACCGAAATGGCACTAGCTATCGTGAAGCGGTATGCGAAGCCAGTATTATGATCAGCAAGTTTTTTACACGACCAGTAGAGATAGCTCGGTCAGTTTGGCTGGTAGATGAAGGTATAGAGTATAGTGAGTATCAGACAGTTGAAACGACCAGAGGTCACTTACAACAAGCTTCACCAGAGCAGGTGATGAACCTAGCCAACCGTATGACACTGACACATATCGTGTGGCTACCATGTACTACTGATGTTGAGGTAGGTGATACGATCACTATAAACGACCATACCTATAGTGTGCGGAGCATTAAGAATAACTGCCTAGTCGGCTCACAGAATAACAAGCACCTACAAGTGCTAGTAGAACAACATGAAAGTACATCTGGACACTCAGGCTCTTGAGCAAGCTATTAGACGTAATCCTCAGGTGGTTAAAGACCAAGTGGGGATATTCCTTGCCCGTGGTCGCTCGATGTACATGCGGTCAATCAATCAGGCTCCGTGGCGAGTAGGGGGCTCAGGTGGTGGTGTGCCGATTGATATAGGAAACCTTAAAGGCTCCCACCGTGAGTCTATGTCACCATGGCAGTGGCGAGTTGATGTAAGCGAACAACAAGCTCCGTATGCAATGTATGTCCATGACGGTACTCGTAAGATGGGCTCTCGCCCGTGGCTTGATTACGCAGTTGAGAGTAATGAACGCACACTAGAGCAACACCAGAAGACAATGCTTGACGCTATCATCGGCGACATGGCTCGGTAGTGTATAATAGAGATATGCAAAAACTTGTTTTAGATAAATTAACAGAGACACTAGAGGCAGTTCCAGAAGTGAGGGCTGTCTATCCACCGCTATTTGAGGGGAGTATAGAAACCTATCCAAGTGTCATTATTGCACCCGACTCTTTTTCTAATACGTTCGCCTCGACAGGCACCAACCGCAAGTCATACCAATATCAAATGTGGGTGATGGTGCAAGCGACTAAAGATAAAACCGCTTCTGATATTATGAAAGACACACTGCTGGTTGTGTCAGATGCGGTGGTTAAAAAGCTAGACAAAGAGTGGAACGGGGGAGCAGTAGAGGGGCATAGACTCTGGTTTAGAACGTCAGCAGGCTTGATGGGGTACGCTACAGAGGATGTCGGCAAGGTGGTGTGGCAACAGTTCACTGTCTTAGCTGAGATTGAAACCAGTGTGGTATAATTACCCTAGCACATCCATACTCACAAATGTGCATTATCAAGTAATTATTAACTATGTCTGAGACATTTATAGGACGACAAATCAGCTTCGGTGTTGCGGTTGAAGGAGACCGTGGTACTGCCGAAGCGACCGCTGCCCACTGGGTACAGAAAACCACTGCCGACGTAATTCCACAGGTGGAGACTGTTATTGACGACAGTACCTTTGGTCGGCTAGAAGATGCTGCACGTTCACGCACAGTACGAAAATGGAACGAGGGACAGTTGGCTGGAGTACTTCACGCTGATGTAGCAGGGTACTTCTTCACTAACATTTATGGTGGTGTTGACAGTAATCAACTCGCTACTGGAGTACATGAGCATGACTTTAGCCTACAGCAAACTATTACTCACCCGACACTGACGCTGTTTGTAAAAGACGCTGATGTGCGTAACACGAAGATCGCCAACGGTGTAGTGTCACAGTTTGAGATTCAAGCCAGCACTGATGACTACGTGCGGTACACGGCTGACTTCATTGGTAAACAAGAGGAAGCGTCAAATGATACACCAACTCTAACAATAGAGAATGACTGGGTATCACGTGATATCACCTTGAAGTTTGCCGTTACTGAGGGTGGGCTAACAGGTGCAGACGCGGTAGATGCTAAAGAGCTAACACTCACATGGAACGCTAACGCTGAGGCAGACTTTGTGTTCGGTGACTACTCGCCAGCAAACGTACACAACAAGCAATTATCAATCGAAGGCTCATTCACCCGAAACTATGTAGACCAAACTTTTGAAGACCTATACAAATCAAAAGAGTCACGGTATATGTTGGTTGACATTATCGGAGAAGAAAATCTTGGCGGGGCTAATAACCCACAACTTACTCTCAAAGGCTACCGAGTAGAGATAACTGACTGGTCACGTTCTAGTGCAGGTAATGACCTAGTAACTGAAGATGTGTCATTCAAGTTGTTCTATAACCCAACTGACGAAGCACAGTCTGAGGTTAGTTTAGTAAACAAGACTGAGGAGTACGTAGTAACTGGATCATAATATGATTATTGAACTATCAAAGTGTAAAGTACATCTAAAGGATGAGCTAACGTGGTATCAGATGCAACAAGTGCAAGCTGAGTTGGCTTCCGGTGCAAGGATGACAAACCAGAATCTTTCAGGCTTTGACGGTATGGCTATGTTAAAAGCCAAAATCAAGCTTATGAGCATGATAATTGAAAAGATTGAAACAGAAGAAAAGACAAAGTCATTTTCAGAAGACTGGCTACAATCTTTATCTATTACAGATGGTGAAAAGCTTGATGCAGAGGTTGATAAGTTGACAAAAAAAAACCAATAGAGCGTTCTTTCTCACTAGAGCTGATGGGTAAAAGACCAGTTTCCTTTCCACTGAAAATGGAAGTGTTATCTCGTGAGTATGGATGGACACCATCAGAAATAAGGCAACTATCAGTACAAGAAGTTACTGATTATTGGACAATAATTCAACAAAGGAAAAAGCTTGAACAGCAGTCAATAAAACAAAAGAAATGAACCCATCAAGAACATTAGGCGTCATATTAGACTTGCAAGACAATATTAGCGGAGACCTTAAAAAGGTCGGGTCAAGTGTTAATGGTCTTAAAAAACCCTTCTTGGCTTTAGCGGGTGTTGCCACAACAGCAGCTACTGTTATCAAAGGAGCGATGGTGGCTTCTGCTTTTGATATAGATAGAGCAAACTCAATCATTGTAAGAGGTACTGGGGCAAGTGGAGACGAACTGGCTAACATGCTAGAGCAGGCTCGCCGTGTTGGGAGAGGTGTGCCACAAAATCTAGAGCAGGTTGCGTCAACCTTAGCAGAAGTTAACACACGTTTTGACGCTGCAGGTGATTCACTTGAGAACATAACAAACGACATGCTTA
>SL_5KL_010_SEDDRAFT_10001936_pt1 | contig 12004 bp, 13 predicted proteins | sample SodLakKL_010_SED_FD_9118 | JGI IMG/M metagenome (IMG submission 9118)
AATCCTGGTAAAGTGCGGGTTTTAGTCCGCCTGTGAGCAAGTTTTTGAGCCCTTTTGACAAAACCCCGGAGCTGGAAAAATATAGTATAATGCCATAACAATTCCACAGCATACGTCGAAGAGCTGTTCTTTGTTCCCTGGTTTTATGTATAATCCACTCATTATGTCTGGGAACCAGTATTAGAAAAGCCCCTGTCATGCTGCTCAATCCACCTGACTGCAGTTCTGAAGTCCAGACTGCCGCTGTAGATGGCTCTACCTGTAATCACTCCCTCCAGGCCTTTTTTGCTCAGAGGAAAAATCTCCTGGATATCCTCCAGGGTGGATATCCCGCCGGCAGCAATGACCGGCCTGTCTGTAATGTCCAGCACATTCTGGAGGGCAGGCAGATTGACCCCTGACTGCATGCCGTCCCTGGAGATGTCCGTGTACACGAAAAAGCTAGCGCCAAGCTTCTCAAGTTCCGGGAGCACCTGCTTGACATCCAGACCGGTATCCGCCACCCAGCCCCGGGACCTGAGCCTGCCTTCCCTGGCATCCAGGGACACCCCTGTTCTACCTGAAAACTTTTCACACAGCCCGCTGAAGAGATCCTTGTCCTCCAGGGCCATGGTCCCAATGATCAGCCTGTGTACCCCGGACCGGATATAAGACGATGCAGTATCCATGTCCCTGATACCTCCACCCAGCTGAACCGGAATCTGCACCCTGCTGCAAATTGCTGCAATCAGGTTGTAATTAACTGGATTGCCGGAAAAAGCCCCGTCCAGATCCACCACGTGCAGCCAGCGGGCCCCAAGCCTCTCCCAGTGTTCAGCCATGGCCACCGGATCCTGAGAAAAAACCGTGACTTCATGCTCCAATCCCTGTCTGAGCCTCACGCACTGGCCATTTTTAATATCGATGGCCGGAAACAGGATCATAATCCAAGCTCCTTCAAGCCTTTTTCAAGGCCTTCACCAGCCAGTTCCCTGGCCGAAATCCATTTACCCCCGCGCCTGAAGAACTTACCAACCTGAGAAAGATCCTCCAGCAAAGAGTACTGGCGTTCGTCGAAAAAATACCTGTTGAGTTCAAGATCCTGCAGATCAATAAGATTCATCTCCAGGGTCACGGCTGCGGGTTTTTCCACACCCCATGGGCTCCCCTTTCTTTCTCTCCACTCAAAAACAAGTGGAACCAGAATATAGTCCGCGGGCACACACTTTCCCACCTGCACCCAGAAATGAAAGGCCGAACCTTCGGGACCAATGTCTGAAGCCACAACCTTCCTGCACTTCTCCACCGCTTCAGGGCCCACAATAATTTGCCTGCTCTGCATGGTAAGGGTACTGAGATCGCTGTCCAGCTTGTTCAGGACATCCTGGTCTATTCTTTCCCAGTCCACTGTGACGTGGTGTGTGATAAATTCCCAGCGGTGCTTGGGCTGGGAAAAAGAGGCTACAGCCACAACCGCCTCCTCCGGAGGATGAGGGGGCTGGACTCTGGGAGCACATCCAGCCGGTGCTGTAAGCAGAATCACGGTAAACAGGATAAGCCATTTTATCATCAATCCAACGCCCCCTTTGTGCTGAGAATTTTCTCTCTGTTGACGGTTATGGCCTGGCGCAGGGCCAGGCCCAGGGACTTGAATGCCGATTCCAGCAGATGGTGCCCGTTTTGTCCATAAAGATAGGTCAGATGCAGGTTCATCCTGGCGTTGAAGGCCAGGGACTTGAAGAATTCTCTCCAGACGTCCTTTTCATGTCCTGCGATCAGAGCAGGCAAAAGATGATCCCCTGCATGGATGAAATAGGGCCTGCCCGATATATCCAGGACACATTCGGCCAGGGACTCATCCAGGGGCACTCTGGCCCAGCCCACCCTGTTAATGCCGGCCTTGTCCCCCAGAGCCTTTTCCAGTGCCCGACCCAAGCAGATTCCTGTATCTTCCATGCTGTGGTGTGCATCCACCTGCAGATCGCCCCTGCAGTGCACTTTGAGACTTATGCCTGACCAGTGGGCCAGAAGAGTAAGCATGTGGTCAAAAAAACCAAAACCGGTGCGCACCTCGCTTGACTGGCCCTCAGCCGGATCAAGATCCAGATTCAGCTCGATACCGGTTTCCAAAGTCTGACGGTCAATACTGGCCTTACGCATGTATTTTCTCCGGTTTTTTTGGACTGGTGTAGCTCCATGCCAGAAATACACCCTGATGTCCGCATCTGTGTTCGAGCAAGGAACATGCACCAGGGGTTAATCATCGGCTATTTTTTTTCTTCAGCCACTTCATCTTCATCTTCATCTTCTTGACCCTCTTTCCCTCTGTGCTTTCTTTCTCTTCCCCAGACATAGGCCACCCAGATGCTCAGCTCGTAAAGGAGGATCAGGGGGCCGGACATGAGAATCTGGCTGATGATGTCCGGCGGCGTAAGGAAAGCCGCAGCCAGAAAGATGATCAGAACAGCATACTTTCGCTGTTTCCGCAGAGACCTGGAACTGACTATGCCCATGCGGGCCAGAAAAAAGATGAACAGGGGAAGCTCAAAGGCTATTCCAAAGGCAAAAAGAAGCTTGACCGCAAAACTGAAATATTCCCGCAGAGAAGGCATGGGCTGAATCATTTCATTGGCAAAGCCCACGAAAAACTGAAACCCTATAGGAAAGACCACGAAATAGCCGAACAGGGCCCCTATCACGAAAAACGCGGCAGAAATGAAGGCAATGGGTATGATGAACTTCTTTTCAGTGTCATACATGCCCGGGCTGACAAACTGCCATATCTGGTAGAAGATGTACGGGCTGGCCAGAAATATCCCGGCCACCAGAGACACCTTGAGATAGGTGAAAAAGGCCTCTGGCAGACCGGTAAAAATCATGGAGCTGGCCTCGGGCAGAACCTTTACCAGCGGGTCCATGAGAATGCTGAAAAGCCTCTCCTTGAACAGGTAGCAGATGAGAAAGCCCACAAAGGCGGCGATTATGATCCTGAAAAGCCTGTACCGGAGCTCTTCCAGGTGCTCGGTGAAGGTCATTCCCTCATCTGAGGAGGATACCTCCTCCTCCTGAATGGTTTCTTCCCTTTGCTCAGTGGTCATGGCCCGGCATCAGCCTTTTTTTTCCTGTTGCTGAACATTTCTGTCCTGAGTTTTCCGCTCCTGTGTCTCTGCTTCTGGAGCCGAAGCACCGGAATCTGCCTTAACCGTGGATTCCTCCTGCTCCTGTGCAGATCCGGAATCTTCGGCAGGGGTCTTTTTTTCCTGTCTGGACTTGTGTTCCATCTTCTGTTTCAGCTTTTTGCTGCGTTCCTTTTCTTCCTCCTCCTCCACCTCCAGGTCTATGGTCCGCTTGACATCCGTGCTGACCCGCTTGAACTCGGCCAGGGTCTTGCCCAGGGACCGAGCGATTTCCGGCAGTTTCTTGGGTCCCAGAACCAGCAGGGCCACCACAAGAATCACCAGAAGTTCAGTTGTGCCTATTCCAAACATGTTCCTATTCCCTTTGGGCTATTCCCACTCAATAGTGCTCGGAGGCTTGGACGATATGTCAAACACTACCCTGTTTACTCCCTGCACCTCGTTGATGATCCTGTTGGAAATCCTGGCCAGGATTTCTGAAGGCAGCCTGGTCCAGTCAGCGGTCATGGCATCCACACTGTCCACAATGCGCAGGGCCACAACGTGCTCGTAAGTTCGCTCATCCCCCATGACCCCCACGGTCTTCAAAGGCAGAAGGACAGCAAATCCCTGCCATACCTTGGTATACCAATCCGCTGCCATAAGCTCGTTCTGCACTATGCGGTCGGCCTTGCGCAGAATCTCAAGCCTTCCCGGAGTGATGGTTCCGATGACCCTTATGGCCAGACCTGGACCCGGAAATGGATGGCGCCAGACTATGGTATCCGGTATACCCAGTTCCAGGGCTACTTTGCGCACCTCGTCCTTGAACAGCTCCCTCAGGGGTTCCACCAGCTTCAGGTTCATCTTTTCCGGCAGTCCGCCCACATTATGATGGCTTTTGATAACAGCCGAAGGTCCTTTAAAGGATACACTCTCGATCACATCCGGGTAAAGAGTACCTTGGGCCAGCCACCTGACACCGGGTATGGCTGAGGCTTCACGCTCGAAAACATCAATAAAGGTCCGGCCGATAACCTTTCTCTTTTCCTCGGGATCTTTGACCCCGCTCAAACGGGACAGGAAAAGATCCTGGGCCTGCACATACCTGAGATTGATATCAAAGTGTTTTTCCAGGGTCTCCACCACTTCGCGCCCTTCGTTGTGTCTGAGCACACCGTTGTCCACCAGGATACAGTGCAGGCGCTTGCCGATGGCCTTGTGCAGAAGCACTGCCACCACCGTGGAGTCGATTCCCCCGCTCAGGCCGCAGACCACCTGTTCGTCCTCAGGGATCATTTCCTGCAGGCTCTGGATGTTGTCCTGGATGAAGGAGGACATGGACCAGTCAGGAGTCAGCCCGGCCACCTTGAACAGAAAATTGTGCAGGATCCTGTAGCCTTCTTCAGTATGGGCCACTTCAGGGTGGAACTGCAGACCGAAAACCTTTTTCTGATCGTTGCCAATGGCTGCAATTTCAACACTGGAAGTCCGGCCCAGGACCTGGAAATCATCAGGGGGTCTTGTCACTGAATCGCCATGAGACATCCAGACAGTCAGGCCGTCCTTGCGGGTCAGGCCGTTCCACAAAGGACAGTCCCGGATAAATTCAAGGCCTGCCCGGCCATATTCCCTGCTGAAGACAGGCTCGATACTGCCGCCGAAAACATGGGCAATCAACTGCATTCCGTAACAAATCCCCAAAACAGGAAGGCCCAGGTCAAATACCCGGGGGTCAATTTCCGGTGACTCCATCAGGCCAACACTGGCAGGTCCCCCTGACAGAACAAGGGCTGACGGCCTGAGATCCTTCAGGACCTGCAGATCAACAGTGCAGGGATGGATCTCGGAATACACCCCGGCTTCGCGGATTCTTCTGGCTATGAGCTGAGTGTACTGGGAACCGAAGTCCAGTATGATAACCCTGCTTTGTACTTGCATGCTGGTCTGCCTGTGGTCAGTGAGGGTTAATAGTTGATCGGTCTTCAATAATTCTCAATGCGGTAATTGGGAGCTTCCTTGGTGATGATCACGTCATGCACGTGGCTTTCCCTGTACCCTGCCGGAGTCATGGTCAGGAATCGCCCCTTTTGCTGCAGATCCCTGACAGTGCCGCAACCCAGATAGCCCATGCCCGACTGAACTCCGCCCACCAGCTGGTAAATGGTGTCCCCTGCAGGGCCCTTGAAGGGCACCCGGCCTACAATGCCCTCCGGGACAAGCTTGCTGCTCTTTTCCTGGAAATAGCGGTCGCTGCTGCCATCCCTCATGGCGTCAATGGAACCCATGCCCCGGTAAATCTTGTAGGTCCGGCCCTGGTAAAGAATGGTTTCCCCGGGGCTTTCCGTGGTCCCGGCCAGCATGCTCCCCATCATGACCGTGTCTGCTCCTGCCACCAGTGCTTTGATCACATCCCCGGAAAACTTGACCCCTCCATCGGCAATTACACAGCGGTCCTTTTCCCTGCAGGCCCTGGTGCATTCCATGATGGCCGTAACCTGTGGCACTCCTACCCCGGCCACTACCCGGGTGGTGCAGATGGATCCCGGACCGATGCCCACCTTTACAGCATCAGCCCCGGCTTCCACCAGGGCCCTGGCCCCTTCGTAAGTGGCAACGTTGCCTGCCACCAGCTGACAGCCAGGAAATGCTTTCTTGGCTGCCTGTATGGCCCTGATGATATTTCTGGAGTGCCCATGGGCTGAATCCAGGACAATAAAGTCTGCACCCCCCCTGAGCAGAGCCTCCATGCGGGCGAGCATATCCTCGCCCACGCCCACGGCTGCTCCCACTCTCAGCCTGCCCATGGCGTCCTTGCAAGCATTGGGGTATTTTTTTATTTTTTCAATATCCTTAATGGTGATCAGACCCTGAAGCTTGCCCTTTTCATCCACAACCAGGAGTTTTTCTATCTTGTTCTTCTGCAGAATTTCCTTGGCATCGCTCAGGGTAGTCCCCACGGGTACGGTAATCAGGTTATTACTGGTCATGACCTGGGCCACCCTGGTGCTCAGGTCACTGACAAAACGCACGTCCCGGTTGGTAACTATACCCATGAGGCGTCCTTTTTTCTCCACGGGCAATCCGGAAATGCGGTATTCAGCCATTAACCTCAGCACCTGCTCCACATCATCGTCAGGGCTGACCGTAACCGGATCCATGATCATGCCGCTTTCGGACTTCTTGACTCTCTCCACTTCCTGACGCTGTCTTTCAATGCTCATATTCTTGTGCACCACTCCGATGCCACCGGACCGGGCCATGGAAATGGACATTTCTGATTCAGTGACAGTATCCATGGCCGCACTGAGCAGTGGAATGTTCAGAGCAATCTCCGGAGTAAGCATGGTCCTCAGATCGGTTTCATCCGGCAGAACCTCTGAATAGGCCGGGACGAGCAGTACATCGTCAAAAGTAAGGCCCTGGCCCCACATTTTATCCATTTCCGCCTCCGATACTTATAAAAAAAACAGCTCTTATCAGGATTAAATTTTTAAATGTTAATGGGAATTACAAGTATCTGTCAAACAGGAAAACCGTGCCTGTTCAACCCATGGCCTGTGCCTGCCTTGTAATTTACGGCTAGCAGGACCCATCAAGGGCCTTCTTCAGGCAGGGGGCTGTCCAGTTCGCTGCGCACCCTTTCCATAAGCTCGGGGTTGTCCGGATCGATATCCAGAATGTTTTTAAGGTGTTCTTCGGCTTTTGCCTGGTCATCCAAGTAATACTTGTAGATAATGGCCAGATTGAAATGGCTGTGATAATTGTCCGGGTCCAGATCCAAAAGACGATGGAAAAGCTCTGCCGCTTCCGCATGCCTGCCCTTCTGAAACAGGGTAAATCCCGCCTGATTAAGAGCCAGCCTGTTTTCCGGATCAATGCCCAGGATTCTCTTCCAGAAGGCAAAAGCCCTGTCCCAGTCCTCAGTCCGCATAAAAAAATTGGCAAGTTCAGTAAGGGCGCGCACGTTTTCCGGGTCTCTCTCCACTTCCTGCATCAGGGCTGCCACCCGGGACATGGCGTCCCGGTCAGCCTGCTGCGCCCTGGTTTCGATGACCAGAGACGGGGACTGGATCCTGTGCCAGACAGAGGACACAAAGATAACCGCCAGAGCCAAGAGTGCAAAAACTATTACTGTCCTTTGCATGGCCGTAGATGACAGCAGTTTATTGCTCATGAGACAACTCCTCCAGCTGTTCCAACTTTCTTTCAAGCTTTTTCTGGACTGCGGCGAGATAAAAGACATAGCCACCTATCCCAAGCCAGATAACCACGTTGCTGGCAATCAGATACGTCATTTCCAAACTCATCCTTTTGTTTGCTCCAGGCGGGTGCGTTGACAAACTGCGCCTGAAGACGGTTGTTTCTCCTTAATGCCTGTAAAGATCCAAAACCCGCTCCTGAATATTTTTCTGCCGGAAACGGAACATGAGCAGACCCGCTGTCAGAAGTCCCAGGGATACCACACAGACAATGACCGTGGTCAGCATTTCCGGTTCCAGGCCACCGCCTTCAGAGGCAAACACAGCCGGGTGAATGCTTCTCCACATGCGGGCGGACAGAAAGACCAGGGGCACATTCAAGAAAGCCATAATCCCGAGGACTGCAGCCACCATGCGCATCTTGCGTCTGTTATCTATGGACTGACGCAGCACCAGGTAACCGGCATAGATGAACCACATGATCAAAGCGGTGGAAAGCCTGGGATCCCATGTCCACCAGGTATTCCAGGAAACCCTGGCCCAGAGGGATCCTGTGGCCAGGGCCATGGTGCTGTAAAGCAGACCGATTTCCGCAGCAGAGGCTGCCAGCTGGTCCATAGCCGGACTCCTGCGCAGCAGAAAACCGATACTGGCGCAAAAAACAATGAAAAAACAGATCATCCCCCACCAGGCTGCCGGCAAGTGCAGGTAAAAAATCTTCTGGACCAGCCCCATGGTCACCTCTACGGGAGCGTGGATCCAGATGAAATACTGAGACAGGGCCAGGGCCGCGCCTCCGGCCAGGACCAGGGCTCCGGCCAAGGAAAGATTTGAGTTCTTATTTGCATTGACTTGCATATTCTTCATGGATTTGGCTCTTGCAATGTAAAACAGTCACTGTGTCCAGGACCGTATGGTATAATCACAGCAGCAAAGTCCCGGCAGGGCAGGGCAACCGGATGCGTCAGTATTCCCCGTAAATAAAGGGAAAAAGCACCAGGGCCGCGCCGGTGAACAGTGCGTTGAAGGCCAGGACCAGACCCAGCCAGGACCCGGGCTCCCCGCCTGTACCCTCTCCAAGAAAAAAGGAGCCCATACTGATCCCGGCCAGCAAAAGCGGGACCAGCAGGGGAAACACCACCACGCTGAGCAGAGAATCCCTGGCGCTGTGCCCCTGGGACATGGCTCCCAGCAAAGATCCTACCGCCACCAGGCCCCAGTCAATGAGCAGGATGGTCCCCAGGGCACCAGGCCAGGAAACCATAAGATCCTGTCCCAGAAAAACAATGATGGCCGGCAGAAAAAAGATCTGGGCAGTCAGCAGCAGCACCAGCCCTGACAAAGCCTTGCCCATCCAGATGTACTGCACCGGCATGGGCGACAGGAGCAGGCCGATGCGCGCCTGATTAGCTCCCTCCAGGCTGTACAGGGTGTTGAAAACCAGGATCACGGCAAAGCTGGTGGCCAGCCAGAAAATTGCGGCAGCGGCCTGGGCCGGAACCTCCTCTCCCACCGGAGTGGACAAGCTGAATACGAAGACCAGAATGAGACCCAGAAGCACAGGCTGGATTATTCCTGCGCCGTCGGCGAAAACCAGCCGCAAATCCTTGGCCGCCAGGGCCAGAGGCCTGCATTTCACTATCCGGCCTCCGCGGGCAGCATTCTGAAATCCGCGGGCCGTCCCAAAAAAGCCATCTTTTTGTTTTCCAGATACATCACCATGTCCGCCTGGTCCAGATCCTCCTCCAGGGAGTGGCTGACCCACACAATGCCTGCTCCATTCTGCCTGGCCTCCAGGATCTGGTCCCTGAGCATCCGTCTGGACCCGTAGTCCATACCTGTAGCCGGCTCATCCAGAAACATGAGTTCAGGCCTGAGCATGAGCACACGGGCCAGACTAAGGCGCTGAGCCATGCCCCTGGAAAAGGTTCCGGCGCTTTCATGGACAAATCCCTTGAGACCAACCGTGGTCAGTATTTTGGCCAGTTCATGGTCGCTTAGCTCCAGGCTGTACATGCCTGCCCAGAACCTGAGATTTCCCAGGGCGCTGAGACCGGGATAAATAAATGTGTAATGCCCCAGAAAGGCTGTCTTCTCCCGGGGAACACCGGTGATGACCCGGCCGTGCACCGGTTTGATCAGACCGGACATGATATTCACCAGGGTGGTTTTTCCCGCCCCGTTGGGTCCGGCCAGGAGCAGGACGCTGCCCCTGTAAAGTTTCAGGGAGACGTCCCTGAAAACCAGGCGCTGGTCAAAAAAATGGCTGACCCGGTCCAGTTCCAGCAGTACCTCTTGATTGTCCCCTATCTGCATGTATTGCTAATCGCTCCTGCCTGGAACCCTGACCCTGCCCATGATCAGGAAAATGGACAGACACAGGATTATGCTCCCGATCCAGATCCAGTTGATCAGCGGGTTTATGGTCAGCTTGAAGGTGACGTTGAGTTCCGGGTCAAACCCCAGGATTGTGGAATATATTTCCTTGCCCAGGGAAAAGATGGTGGATACCTCTGAATAGGGCTGGTCAAAATTTCGGTGCAGGGTACGCTGGGGAAACAGGGAACCCACTTCCTTACCGTCCCTGGTCACATCCAGCCGGGCTTCGTAAATGGATACACCCGGCTGATGCTCTTCTCTGAAGTCGGAATAGGTTATTTCATAGACATCCATGACCACTGTCTCACCCTGGCTAAGGACCACCCGCTTTTCCTGCTGATATGGACCGGAAAAGGCCACTCCCAGCACAATCATGGCCACCCCCAAATGAACCAGGTACATGCCCCAGCCGGTTCTTTTGCCCCGGACCTCTCGCCTGGAAAGGATAAACAGAAGCATTGACAAAATGCCTGCAAAGCCAGCAGAAGCTGCCAGGAGAGGCAGAAAGTCCCGCATGCCTCCAATCCACAATCCTGCCATGGACATGGCTAAAACCGCCACAACCGCCAGCAGGCCCTGCATATCCAGTACACCGCTTCTCCAGTTAAGCCAGGGGCAGATACACAGGATCAGGGCCATGGCCGTAAACAAAGGCAGGCAGACCCGGTTGTAGAAGTCCGGTCCCAGTCCCATGGGGTTTTCGGTCCAGATGTTGGAAATCACCGGCCACATGGTGCCCATGGCTACTATGACCGCCATGGCCAGAAAAAGCCAGCTGATAACGATCATCAGTCCCTGCCTGCCCCACAGACTGTCCAGAGCGCTTTTTCGCTTTTCTCCTGTCAGGGCCACGAAAATGGTCAGGACAAGAATTCCCAGCATGAAGAGCACTAATGGCCCTCCTACTCCCCGGCCACCAAATGTATGCAGGGATTCAATGACATCGCTGCGCACCAGGTAGGTGGCAAAAAAACAGGTCACCAGGGCCAGACAGATGAGCACCAGGTTGGTCCGGTGAAGCACATTCCTCTGTTTGCCCACTATGGCTGTATGCAGAAAGGCCGTGCTCACCAGCCAGGGAATCAGGGAAGCGTTTTCCACGGGATCCCAGGCCCAGTATCCGCCCCAGCCCAGTTCCATATAGGCCCACCAGCCTCCAAGAAGAATCCCGCCGCCGGTAAGGGTGACCCAGGCGAACAAAACCCAGTTGCGGCACTGAAACAGCCAGTTGCGCTGGTCATTGGTCAACCAGGCTGCCAGGGCCAGGCACGCGGGAATGGTGAAACCGGCATAGCCTATGAATGTCAGAGGCGGGTGGAACAGCATTCCCACGTTCTGCAGCAGGGGATTGAGTCCTCTTCCTGCGGCAGGGGCCGGATCCAGAATCATGAAGGGGTTGCTGGGACCGGTGAGCAAAAGCAGAAGAAAGGCCTGAACAATGAACATAAGACCCCAGAACCAGACTTTGGTATTCTGGTGCAGGGATTTGTAAACCGGAGAAAGAAGCCAGATCCCGGCCATAACAGCAAGGATCCAGAACCAGAATAGAAGGGATCCCGCCTGCCCGGCCCAGAAGGCAGAATACTGGTAAACAGCCGGCAGAAATACATCTGTAAACCGGTAAACATAATCAAAGGAAAAATCATGACGGCCCAGGGCTACCAGAAGGATAAGCGAACTCATGGTGGTCAGGGCCAAAACCACAACCTGGCCTCTCTCCATCCAGGGTAGAGACTTGAGAGGCTCCTGGGAAGATTTTGTCCTCCAGAGTTCGAAAAAAGCCGCAGCAGCCAGCAGAATCAGAATGATCAGGGAAAAAAGCAGACCAAAAAAACCAGCATGATGCATGAAAAATTCCTACTTGTTTATGGTTGATTATAATCAAAAATAAAGGATGAAGTATAGCTTCACCCTTTGAGATCATCCGGACTGTCAGAAGTTCTTCCTGTCTTTGCTTTAGCCTGAGCTTAAGACTTCACTGCCTCAGGAGGCAGTCCGGACTGTCATGTCAGAACGCTGAGCCAGCAACGTCAAAGCAGAAAATGTTTACGGATCCCGGCTTTATCCGGCCCAGCTGAATATAAATAAACCCGCATGTACTGGACAGGCAAGCCAGTCCTGCCTACTGTTCACTTTCATACTTGGAAGGACACTGGGTCATGAGGCTTGTGGCCATGAAGATATTCTGATCCGTCCTGACTCCGCCTTCCACTATGACCCCGGCCCCGGGCCTGAACGCATCGGGGATGGCTCCGGCATATCTGACCCTGATGACTTTGTCGCTGTCATCCTTGTCCTGGAGCATGAAGGTCACCCCCAGGGAATCGT
>SL_5KL_010_SEDDRAFT_10001938_pt1 | contig 11997 bp, 7 predicted proteins | sample SodLakKL_010_SED_FD_9118 | JGI IMG/M metagenome (IMG submission 9118)
TGTCGACTGTTGATGAAGATGATCCACATTATCCCGGGGGGTGGATAGAGATCGATGAGGTCGGTCATATAGTAGAAGATTCGACCCCATATGATAGCCAGTATCATGGGACTCATTGTTCGGGAACAGTATTGGGTGGAAACTCAAGTGGAAAGAGTATAGGAGTAGCTCCCGGGGCCGAGTTGATGCACGCCCTCACCCTACCCGAAGGGGGAGCATCTTTTACTCAACTCATAAAAGGGCTTGAGTGGAAGGTTGAACCATTTGATAGGCATGGTGACCCTCTTCATGAAAAATATGGTGGAAACGTAACCGATTTCAGACCACACGTAGCAAGTATGTCTTGGGGAGCTGCAGGATATCGTGATGAATTTGAGGAACCTATACAGAAATTGAGGGATGCAGGTGTGGTCCCTGTTGTTTCTATCGGGAACTATGGACAGGGGACTGTGGGTACTCCCGGAGCGATCTATGAATCATTCGGCATCGGAGCGTCGGATAGAAATGATGAGATCGCTGGGTTCAGCAGCGGTGGCATCGTTGAAGATGATAGGTATGATACACCTGAAGAGTATGTAAAACCAGATTTCGTTGCTCCAGGTATAGATGTATTGTCATCAATACCTGAAGAAGATTATAACGAACTCAGTGGTACATCCATGGCAGCTCCGCATGTTGCGGGCACTATTGCGCTGCTGTATGAAACTCACCTATCCGTGGATGATATCTATAAGATACTAGAAGAGTCATCGGACTATCACGAAGCTGGAGAATCACTCAACGAATCTAAAAACACTCGATATGGGTACGGTATAATAGATGCTAGCAAGGCTTTGGATAATGTATCGTATCACATCAATATCAAGGATGTTGAAGGGATCACCAATGAAAGTGCCGTACTAAGAGGTGAGCTCCTAGAGATGGTCGATGAGGAAGTCGAGGTTTTCTTTAGATATAGGAGGGAAGGTGAATACAATTGGTCGACAACAGAGAAACAAAGTCTTAACGAAACCGGTGTATTTGAATACAAAATAGAAGGTTTAGAGAAGGCTACAGATTATGAGTATAAAGCCCTCGGGAATTGGACTGAAGAACAGAACACCACATTAACTAGAACTTTCACTACCCATAGGGATGTGGAGATAGTCACTTTACCTGAAGAGGACCTTACCCACGAAAATGCTACGATACGGAGCGAGGTCCTCGGTATTTATTTAGATAAAGCTCAGATATCTTTTAGATTCAGGAAATTAGGAGAGGATTGGGAATATATAGAGATGGGGAACATCACAGAACCTCAGGTATTGAGAACTGAGGTAGAAGGTTTAAAGAATTTTACTTCTTATGAATACCAAGCCTTTGCAGAGGCGGATGGTAAGGAATTCTTTGGGGATGTATTCAGACTGACCACGAAAGCTCCCGAGCCCGAGTGGGATTATGACCGTGAGGCTTATTTGATAAACAGCGCCTCTGAGCTCCAGTGGATGAGAAATGATCTTGGAACTGACTATATCCTCGAGGACGATATCGATGCCTCTGAAACTAGAGAATGGTATGCCGGAAAAGGGTTTAGGCCCATAGAAGACGGATTTAGACCTTTTTCAGGAAGCTTTGACGGCAACGGTTCTACTATAGAAGGGCTTTATATAAATAGGTCGGAAAAGGAGAATGTAGGTTTATTTGGGATCACCGATAAAGAGGCTGAGATCAGGGATATAGATTTAAATCGTGTCAATATAACCGGAGGTATATACGTAGGAGGTTTAGTGGGATATAACGGAGGCCTAGTGACCGATTCGAATGTTTCAGGAAAGGTGAATGGCCAAGGATACGTTGGTGGATTGGCAGGAATCAATCATCTAAGTGGTCTCATAGAACAATCGTTTAGTTCCGCAACCGTAGAGGGCGAGGTCTATGTTGGTGGATTAGTGGGGATCAACGATGATGCAAACGTATCCTCCTCATTTACAAACGGAGAAGTGAAATATTTCGGTTTCGGTATTGCTGCTGGGGGACTCATAGGAATGAATTTTGAGGGACGTCTGAATGATTCCTATTCCTATAGTGAGGTAAGTGGACTCGGTATGTATATTGGGGGATTAGTGGGGGCCAATTATTACGATAGTTACATAGAGAATTCCTATGCCGAAGGGAGATTGAGTGGCGCGAGGTATATGGGAGGTCTAGTGGGATTGAACAGTGGTATCTTAAATGACTCTTTCGCAGCCGTAGATATCATCGGCGACCAGTACTTGGGAGGACTCATGGGATTTAATGAAGGAGGTTCCATCTCTAACTCTTATTACAATATAGATGAAGTATCCATCAATGATGAGAGGTTGATAACCATCGGTGGTTTATTCCAAGGGCAGTATGATGACTGGATAAAAGATAAGGAACTAGATATAGCGGACTATGAGGATTCTTTAGCACCTTCAGTGGATCATTACGAAATAAGTGGTATCCAGGGTCTCCGTGATCTATTAGGATTTGCAGGTAGAGATGATTATAAATTCAGGCTAACGGAGGACATCGATCTTTCTGACGAACCTGGACTTTATATACCATATCTTGAGGCTGATTTCCATGGTAACGAACATGTAATTTCCAACTTAACGATAGAACAAACCTTCAACTCTAAACTGGGCATGTTCGGTTACGCCTATGAAACCAAAATAGAAAACGTCAGGCTGGAAGATATAGAGATAACCGGCTCTGAGGACGTTGGAGGTCTCATAGGTTATAATTTTGAAAGTAACGTTTCTAAATTATCAACATCGGGAAGTGTGGTAGGTGATCGTAATATAGGAGGGCTTATAGGTTTTAACTACGGGTATGTAGAGAACTCATTTTCTACAGCTTCAGTGATCGGTGATACTTTCTTTGCAGGAGGACTTATGGGGAGTAATTTTGGCACCATAGAAAGGTCTTATGCTACTGGTAGTGTAGATGGACATAGAGTGGTAGGAGGACTCGTCGGAGAAAGCTTTGGGATGATATCCGGGTCATATTCAATAGGAGAAGTTAGAGGTTTTTATACGCTAGGAGGTCTTGTAGGAGATGGGATGGATTATATGGTTGAGAATTCTTTTTGGGATTTCAAAACCGCAGGTATTCGTAGAAGTGAAGGAGGGAAAGGTATGCCTACTGAACGGATGATTATGAAGGAAACTTTTACAGAAGCTGATTGGGACCTTGATGAGGAGTGGGATATGATAGAGAAACAGACCTATCCTTTCTTAAGATGGCAAGATGAGGATACATACCCAACTCCTCCTAAAGCTGTATTTGAAGTAGATATCTCAGACTATGATGAAAAGGTTGGGAAAGGTGCAGAAACATTGATAGAATATGAAGTTAGAAATATAGAGGATATTGAAGGCACTCAAACAGTCGAGTTTTTAGTTGATGGAGAATTAGAAGATACTGCAGAGGTCGAACTAGGTGTGGAAGGTTTCGAACTTTGGAATCATTCGATACATAGTAGAGTGGTTTATTCAGTTAACGAAGGTGATGGAGTGATCTACAGCGGTTCTGGAGATGGGAGAGTACTAGCATTTGATGCTGAAAATGAGGAAGAACTTTGGGTACACGATGAACATGAAGAGGGGGTCACATCGGTCCACTATGAAGATGGGGTGGTCTACAGCGGTTCGAATGACTACACTGTCATGGCCTATGATGTTGAATCCCAGGAGAAGTTATGGGCTCACGCCGAACATGATATGCAGATCGCTTCAATTTATGCTGAGGATGGAGTAGTTTACAGCGGTTGTTTGGACGGAACGGTGATAGCCTACGATGTTGAGCAAGAGAAACTATGGATGCATGAAGAGCAGGATAACGGAGTTCTTTCTATCCATGTCGAGGACGGGATTGTTTACAGTGGCGGATTAGATGGCTCGGTAGTTGCATACAATTCTGAAGAACAGAGGAGTATCTGGGAACATCGAGAGCACGATTATGATGTTTGGTCGGTGTATTATTACAATGGTGTAGTATATAGTGGATCTAGTGACAACACAGTAGTAGCCTTTGATACTTTTACCCGTAGCAAGATATGGAGCCATGGGGAACACTATAATACAGTTGAATCAGTTTATGTCGATGAAGGAATTGTATACAGTGGATCGTGGGAAGGGACAGTTATGGCCTATGATCCAGAGTTTCATGAACCGATCTGGGAGCATGAAAAACATGATGAAGCGGTTATGTCTGTCCATGCTGAAGAAGGTGTTGTTTACAGTGGCTCATTGGACGGATCAGTGATTGCTTACAGTATAGGTGATATCTATGACGGTGAGTTCACATGGGATACTTCTGATAAGGAGATCGGAGAATATGATCTAGCGATTTCCAGCGAGGACGACGAAGATATAGTGACCGTTAAGGTTTTAGACGGAGTTGATCTCGATATCCAGGAATCCATCGGTAATGGCGAGATTCACGTTGACGGGAAGTTGATCGAACATTTGCCTTGGACCGAGGTGTTTTTAGAGGATGATGAAGTAACTCTAGAAGCTTTTCCAGATGTTAATTGGGAGTTCGATAAGTGGGAAATAGAGGGCACTACCAATGAAGATAGAGATATCCGGATAACCATGAATCAAGACAAAGATGTTACTGCACATTTTACACCTAAGACGTATCCCTTGGTGACCGATACTTTAGGAGAGGGGTCTGTCCAGGTAGAGCCCTATAAAGAGGAATACGAGCATGGGGAGAAAGTAAACTTGACTGCAGTACCTGATGAGGGATACGATTTCGTAGGATGGAGTGGTGACTACGATAGCACGTCAGATAGAGTCACTTTGATTATCGACGATCATAAAGAGTTAATAGCACATTTCGAGATCAAAACCTATACTTTGAATGTGAGTGCAGATGGTGAGGGATCAGTGGAGATTGACCCGGACAAAGACGAATACGAACACGGAGAGAAGGTAGAATTAACCGCAGTACCTGATGAAGGGTATGGACTATACCGTTGGTCAGGATATTATGAGGGTGAGGAAGAACATATCACATTGGTCATGGATAACTATAAGGATATCTCAGCACACTTTTTAGAAGAATCTAACTTCGAAGTGGAGATAAGAAGTCATTCAGATGAAATAGTTGAAGGGGAAGAATTGATAGTAAAATTCACGGTGACAAATGAAGGAGAATTAGAAGATACCCAGGAGATAGAGTTACTCATCGATGATAAGATAAGAGAAACTAAAAATGTGACACTAGGTAGTGGTAAGGAATATCAAGGAGAATTTATCTGGATACCTGATGAATCTGGGGAGTACAGCATAAGTGTTTCGAGTGATGATCATGAGGTAACGTCTGCAGAATCAGTGGTAGTAGAGAAAGAGTTCCCAACGTTATCGGTGCTGCTCTTTATTGTAATCGGGGCAGTTATAGTAGTTGTATTAGGTGCAAATAAGTACTCTCGAAAAGGGGAAACTTTGAGTGATGACGAATATCATGATATTTTAAATCACTTCGACGATGATTTCGATAAAGAACTAGAGGATATGGATAAGGAACTAGATAAAAAGTTAGAAGAGATCGAAGAGATCATCTTTGATGAAGACATCTAGAAGACGATAAACCAAAACCAGGGTTGCATCGGGTACAAACAGTCGATTTTTAAAATCGTTCAAATATCGATACTTTGATCATCAAAACCTTTATAGAATGATAATAGATACTACAGTTGATGAGTCTGCTCAAACAATCTAATTATTATTATATCACTGATGAAAATTTAGAAATACCCCTTAAGGAACAGGTCGAGATGGCGGTTAGTCAAGGGGTTAAGATCGTTCAATATAGGAATAAAAAGGCTACAGGGAGGATATTGTTCGAAGAGGCATCTAGGATTTCAGAGGTCTGTAAAGACCGTGCTCTTTTCATAGTCAACGATCGGGTCGATGTTGCCATGGCAGTCGATGCAGATGGTGTGCATTTGGGTCAGGATGATCTACCTTATCGGGTAGTCAGGGAATTGGTAGCCGATAAAATACTGGGAGTTTCTACCCACTCCATTGATCAGGCTATTCAAGCACAAGATATGGCGGATTACATAGGTATAGGTCCGGTTCATTCCACAGATACCAAGCAGGATAAATGGGATGAACTGGGTATCCAAGGAGCCATGGACATCGCCGATAGTGTCGATGTGCCCACTGCAGCCATCGGAGGTATAGAGTACCAGGACCTGAAGCCTTTATCGAAATCATTCGATATGGTGTGTGCGATATCCAGTGTAACTCAGTATGGCGATCCGTCAGAAAATATCAAAAAGTTCGAATCGAGTTTCAAAAAATTTAAGGAGGATAGACCATGAAGATCAAAGAACTGGGAGAGTTCGGATTGATCGATAGACTAGCTGAAAGGATTGGTGAGAAGGAAGGACTTATAAAAGGTATAGGAGATGACTGTGCGGTCTTGGATGACGAATATAACTATACACTTCTCACCACGGATATGCTGGTATCTGGAGATCACTTCAACAAAAAATGGCACTCACCAAGACAGATCGGAAGAAAATCTATGGTTGTGAACATATCCGACATCGCCGCCATGGGAGGATATCCTGAGTGGTCGTTGGTTTCTATAGCCATACCAGATGACATTGATGTAGAATATATCGACGAGATATATTCGGGTATGCTGGAGGCGTGTCAAAGTTATGGATCCACGATAATCGGAGGAGATACGACTCACGGTGATATATTGGTAATCAACGTTGCTATCATAGGTAAAGTAAAAAAAGAGGATCTTTGTATGAGAGGGGATGCAAAGATCGGAGACAGGGTATGTGTTACTGGTGACCTGGGAAAAAGTTGGGCTGGTTTGGATCTATTGAGAGCCGGGAAAGATGGATATACAAGATATCATCTCCAACCGGAGTGCAGGTTGGAAGAAGGAAGGAAATTGGCACATCATGTTAATGCGATGATAGATGTCAGTGATGGACTGGCCTCAGAGGTCAACCATATCTGTAGAGAAAGCGGTGTAGGTGCACTGATAAAAAAAGAAAAAGTTCCTATCTCAAAGAAAACGAAAGAAGCGGCTAAAACTTTAGACAAGGATCCGATGTTCTGGGCGTTGTCTGGTGGAGAGGATTTCGAACTGGTTTTCACCATCCCTGAAGAAAAGATGTCCTTCATCAAAGATATCGATTTTACTGAAATAGGGGAGATCACGGAAGAAGGTGTTTATCTACTCAACGGTGAAAAAACCGAGTTAAAGGGTGGTTATGACCATTTCAATCTGTGATCACAATTCTTTCCTTTTTTTCTCTAAGTAGGTATCATATCCAAGTTCTTCCCAGAAGTTCAAAGCAGTTTTGTTCGAAGGCGAAACGGTCATCACAGCGATATCGACATCGTTGTTCTTTATCCATTTTTCAGCAGCAGATACTAAAGTGGTACCTATTCCCTTTCCCCTGTACTCCTCTTTTACGAAAAGATCGAGTATCAATCCTATATCTCTTTTAGAAAAAAATGGAGGTCTTCTCCTTAGTACGGCACTGACGAAACCTACGATCTCCCCTTGTTTTTCAGCGACCAATGTGACCATCCCTTCTTTTTCCGTCCCTTTCTCGATGAATTGGATCCATGACAGTATTGGATCCTCTGCTAATTCATATCCTTCCATGATGTTCTCGTGCATACTTGCCAACTCGTACCACATATCGCCTAGATTTTTGATCTCCTCTTTTTCGACTTGACGGATATTGATCTTCATCGTCCTACAAATACATATACGACCCTATATATCTCTAATTGTAGGGTCCCTAAGGATAAAACTATAAATATGGAAAGTCATTAGGGACAAAAAGATAGTTATTGGAGGCATAAGCAATGGCAGAAAAACCACATCTAAATCTTGTATTCATTGGTCACGTGGACCACGGTAAGTCCACTTTAGTAGGCCGTACTCTGTTCGAAACAGGGGCNATAAAAGAGCATGTGATCAACGAATACAAAAAGAAGGCAGAAGAGAAAGGAAAAGGCACATTCGCGTTCGCTTGGGAAATGGACCAACTGGAAGAAGAAAGGGAAAGAGGACTGACAATAGATGTAATGCATAAAAGGTTCGACACAGATAAGTACTATTTCACAATCATAGATGCTCCAGGGCATAGAGATTTTGTTAAAAACATGATCACTGGTACAAGTCAGGCCGATGCAGCAGTTCTTGTAGTAGCAGCTCCTGAGGGGCCAATGGCACAAACAAGGGAGCACACTTTCCTAGCTAGGACGCTGGGTGTTGACCAATTGATCGTAGCTATAAATAAGATGGATGCAACACAACCAGAATTTAGCGAGGATCGTTTCAACCAGGTTAAAGATGAGATGACAAAGTTGTTAAAATCTGTTGGTTACAGGGACGAGCAGTTCAAAGTAGTACCAATAAGTGCTCTTCATGGACATAATATCACTCGAAGCAGTGATGATATATCCTGGTGGGACGGAAAGACATTCCTACAGTACATCAACGATCTAACAGCACCTGAAAAGCCAATAAATAAACCACTCCGATTACCGTTACAAGATGTTTATTCCATCACAGGTATCGGAACAGTACCTGTTGGTAGAGTTGAAACGGGTATCATGCGCCCCGGAGATAAGATCCACTTCATGCCTGCTAACGTGAGCGGTGAAGTTAAATCTATAGAACAACACCACGAAGAGTTACCCAAGGCTGAACCTGGTGATAATGTAGGTTTCAATGTACGTGGCGTAGGTAAGAACGATATCAGGAGAGGCGACGTAGCCGGTCCTGTTGATGATCCACCATCAGTTCCAGAGACATTCGATGCAAGGATCATAGTTCTTGACCATCCAAGTGTGATAACAGCCGGATACACACCAGTATTCCACGCACACACAGCACAGGTCGCATGTACTTTCTTGGAGATCAAACAGAAACTAAATCCAAAAACAGGTGAAGTTGTCGAGGAGAACCCAGATTTCATCAAGAACGGCGATGCAGCGGTGGTTACAGTGAAACCGACAAGAAACATGTCTTTGGAGAGAGTTGAAGACTTCCCAGAGATGGGTCGTTTCGCTATCCGGGATATGGGACAGACAGTCGCTGCTGGTCAGTGCATCGACATAAAAGAAAAGGAGATGTAAAAACCCATCTCCCTCCTTTAAATCTTTTAATTTAAAGAGGATATTTTTATGGCACAGAGAGCAAGGATATCACTAAGCGGGACCGATACGAAAAAGGTAGAAGAGATATGTGGGCAGATCAAGCAGATCTCTGAAAGAACAGGTGTTGAATTAAAGGGACCTATACCATTACCGACCAAAAAGTTGATAGTACCTGTTAGAAAAGCTCCAGACGGGGAAGGTTGTGAAACCTGGGAACGATGGGAGATGAGAGTCCATAAAAGACTGATAGACATCGATGCCGATGAGAGAGCTCTAAGACAACTCATGCGTATACAGGTACCCGATGAAGTACACATAGAGATCGTACTTCGAAATTAAAACCCATTTTCTTCTTAATTACTGATGTATAACTAGATGTACATATCTAGAATATCAATGTAGATGACTTTGCGTACTACTCACGTTCATTCGTGGGCCCATAGATAGTATCAGAGCAAAGCTCTAAATATCGATGGACCCACTCAATCGCAAAAGCTCATTCACGGGCCCATAGATCAGTTCGGAAGATCGCGACCTTTGCAAGGTTGAGGCCGTGGGTTCAAATCCCACTGGGTCCATTTTTCGCTTCGCTCAAATGTCCCCAGTGGCATTTGAAAACTGTGAGGAATAAATTCCTCACGCTCGGCAATTTTCTCCGAAAATTCCCTCGTCCCACTTGGCCACTAATCTTCGATTAGTGGTAAGTTAGAAAATTTTTAATTTTCTGACGGATCCATTATAAAATCTTTGATTTTTAATGGGCAGTTAGAATACGTCTGTATTCTGACGGGTCCATTTATTTAAAATGAATGGAAAGTTAGAGAGCGCAAGCTTTCTGATGAGTCCACTATAAAATCTCTGATTTTTAGTGGTAAGTTAGAAAATTTTTAATTTTCTGACGAGTACATTATAAAATCTTTTTTTGATTCACTATTTTGTACGAATTCATCCTTAACTATCGATTCAAAAGTTATTTTAATAATATCATGCTTAAGGTAATAGATGGAAAAATGTTTAAGATCTGATCTGAGGGATTAAAAAGGTGAGATATATGCTAGAAGACAAGATAAGATATTTCGCTTATGGTAGTAATCTGAATAAAACCCAGATGAAGAAAAGAGGGGTGGAGATATATGATAGCGAACTTGTAAAATTACCTGGATGGAGATTGGCTTTCACATATACTTCTCCGAGTTGGGGTGGAGGTGTTTTAGATATAGTGCCTTGTGATGATGGAGGCCTGGTTGAAGGAGTAGTTTACACCATAGATGAGCAAGGGCTAAAGGCTTTAGATTTCTATGAAGGACGTGAGACCCGTAATGATATAGAAGTTGGTGTTTATCGAAGACAGTTCANACCTGTAGATAGGAAACAGAAATGGGAATCTGTGCTCACATATGTGGTGAACCGTACATACGAATACAGATTGAACAACCATTTCCCACCATCGGAGAAATACATGGATACCGTGATCGAAGGGGCCAAAGAGCATGGCCTAAATGATGAATATTTAAGGAAGTTGGAAAAAATAGAGACCATATAAATAGCGATTATAAAAAGCACAATCTATTTATTTAGTGGGACATTACCAGGATATAGTGAGGATCATGCTCGATGATATCGATAAGCTTGAAGAGATAGACAGCCAGGGGATGCTGAAAACTTTAGAAGAGTTCCCTGAACAGATAGAAAAAGTCGTTACTCAACTTGACATAAATCTGCTCCCATTTCACCCCAATGAGATAGTTGTCACAGGGATGGGAGGATCTGCTATAGTTGGAGATATATTGAAGAGTTTTTTAGCAAACAGGATCAAGATTCCTATCCATGTCAACAAAGACTATAGTATTCCCTCATTTGTAGATGAAGATACGTTAGTATTTGTGATCTCATATTCAGGTAATACGGAAGAGACTCTGAGCGCTGCCAAAATGGCTATGAAGAGAGGGGCTAAAGTCATAGGTATCAGTTCAGATGGTGAACTCGAGAAACTATGTGAGGAAAAAGGCGTGGTCTTTCTGAAGGCACCTGAAGGATATCACCCAAGAGAAGCAATAGCATTTTTGTTTGTCCCCATCCTAAAAATACTCACTGAGATACTTATCTATGATTCGGATGTAGCTATCATTGATACCGTCGAGGAATTGAAGAAATTAAGAGATAAAATAAAATGCAGCATCCCTGAAGAAGATAACCCTGCGAAACAGATCGCTACCAGGTTAAAGGGTAAGATACCTGTCATATATGGACATTCGATCTACAACGCAGTAGCTAACAGGTGGCACACTCAGTTCAACGAGAATGCGGAAATCATGTCATGGTACGGAGCTTTCCCAGAGATGAACCATAACGAGATAGTAGGGTGGAATAGCGATGAAAATGCAGGCAAATTCATACCTATATTACTGAGACACAAGGATGAGGACGAGAGGATCGATAAAAGAATAAAGTTGACCAAAGAGTTGGTATTCGAGAAAGAAAGTAGTGATATCATAGAGTTGTATGCCAAAGGTGATACTCAGCTTGCTAGGATCCTTTACTCTATCTATTTTGGTGATTATGTTAGTGTATATCTAGCGTTATTGTACGAAAAGGATCCTTCACCAGTCAAGATAATAGATGAGTTAAAAAAGGAACTTTGAGATCATCTATATTTCCCGTCGCCCACGTGATGTAAACTCTTGACAACCTTACCTTTATTGGATTCTATCATAGTAGAACCGTCTGTCATAGCTCTACCGACAGCCAAAGGTTTTTTGTGTTCCACATCTCTGATCCAAACTAGATCACCTTCTTTTATGTTTTCGTCAGCATCAACTATACCTGGTGCCATTAT
>SL_5KL_010_SEDDRAFT_10001939_pt1 | contig 11992 bp, 12 predicted proteins | sample SodLakKL_010_SED_FD_9118 | JGI IMG/M metagenome (IMG submission 9118)
TGTAAATTTGAATAATGAAAACATTTCTTTTGTTCTTCTAATTCTGTTAAGTTGAATAATGAGCAGGGTTTAATATGGTCAACATGCCATTGGCCATGGTTTTCCCAATTCATTCCATCTTTAAATTGAGACTCGAGATGGTTTTTTAAATAATCAATAGAGCATCCTATAAGTTGTTTAATTCTTTCGTTCTTTTGCATTCCACATTCTTTTAATGCTGTTCGAACCCTATGCCTCAATGTATATCCTAACTTATATTGAGGGTCAACTTTTTTACGTTCCTTTTCATAATTTCTCATATATTCGCGTATTTGTTTTTTGTGAGTGTTGTACCATTTTTTTTGAATATTGGGATTTGCTCTGTGATATTCAACTTGTTTTTTTATACATTCTTCTTTATTTTTTTCGTAATATTGTTTTGCTTTTTCTTTATAATATTTAGTATTTTTATTATATGCTGTTTTTTGATATTTTGAATTTCTGTCTGGATTTCGCCAATTTCTAATTGTTGATTTTGAAATTTTAAATTTTCTTGAGGTTGCATTTACACCTATTTTATTTATTGAAATTAAAACTGCTTTAACAAAATCTTTATCATATTTTGATAAAGCACCATAATTAAAATTAATTTGTTTAAGGGTTTTTTCGACGTCTATATATTCTTTTATCTTATTCATATAAATATTTAGGTTAAACGGTGTTGTTATCAACCTATTTTTTTAAATTTATTTACAACACCATTAAATAAAATATGGGGTGGTAGATAACATTTATTTTATACATTATCTACCACCCCTATAAACACCAAGAAAAAAATAAGGAGCTTCTTTCGAAACTCCTTATTTCAACTTTCGTTATATTTATAACTTATTGATTATCAACAAATTACAAATATGTGTGAGCTTGTCCTGGTGCAAATGCTTCACCCAATCCACGGACCACAACTACGTGATAATATAGTTCTGCTCCAAAAAGATTGTCGACCACGCCATAACGTGTCATTAATCCGACACGTGGTGCGAAGTCGTTAGGACCAATGGTACGTTGGATCATAATCGGAATGTATGGACAATATACAATACCAGTGTCATAATACTCAGCACCCTTGTAACCAAGTAGAGCGTACTCTAGTTGATCACGGCGGGGTTCAGGTGTACCACCATAAGGGCCTTGTGCTTCTGTACGTGTATCCCTATATAGAGTAAAACGTCCACCTACTGAACCAACTTTAGCAATACCAACTGGTTGTGTGTTTACATTACCAGTGACAGGCATAAACTTGAATTCAGGTAGCATTTCAAGCATTGAACATACACGAGGTGTAGCAATGATGAAGTTAGCTGCACCACGACGGTTACGAACTGCGATTCTGTTAGCTTCGACAAGAACCTTAGCATAGAAGTCGCGAGTACGTTCACCTAGCCAACGTGCGTCTGCACATGGGGCATGCCATAGACTATATCCACCACCTGGTCCTGCGTTTAGTGCAACTTGGACCATTCTCATGATCATTTCACGGTCGATTTCGGCTTGAACTTCGTAGCTCATGGCATTTGTAAGTTCAGCGTCAATATCGATACCATTCATGTTCTTGATGTCTTGTTCTAGTTCGACTGACCATTTTGCAGCTAGCCTACGGGTACCTGCTTCAACGGCTGTTTTCTCGAACTCGATGGTCATCTGAGGGATCTGTGATGTGATTTCATAGTTTGCTAGAGCTTCAGCAACACCTTGGTCTTCACCAATCATATCAAACACACCATCAACACCGGAAAGCGCATCGGCGCTTTGGCCTGTGAAGCGAGTGTCTAGATAGTTCCAACCAACTTCTTTGTTACCTGTTGGAGGAATAGTTGCTTGTAATCCTGCTACATCGCGTGCATCACATTCAGTACTACCATCTTGGCAATCATGTTGTGTGCCACCAACTGAACTGGCTTCGTAACGATAACGTAGTGCGAAGGCAAGACCAACTGGTCCACTCATTGGCTGAACACCAACAACTTCATTCGCAATAAGTTCTGGGAACGTACGACGAATCATTGGAATAAGAACCTTAGGTAGACGTGCATCACCTGTAGCATAGCTGTCTTGGTTTCCAACACTACCACCGGTCTGACCGGCATTAACAGTACCAGCATAACCTGTAAAGGTTCCAGTTGTTCCACCAGCAACGTTAGCTTCTTTTAGACACCAACGTTCTTGGTTTTCCATTAGGATTGCTGTGCTAAGACGAGCGTGCTCATCTTCAATTGGGCGGATTTTGTCTGAAGTGTGGTCTAGCATTGGCTTCCACTTTTCAACTAATAATTTGGCCTGATCATTATCAATATAATTAGGCCCTGGTTTAATTTGGCTCATAATTTTTTATTCTCCTTTTATTTATATCTTTTTTCTTGAGATACCATCTCTGTTAAATAGGCACTTACACCTACAGGAGATGATGTATCTTCAACATCATTATCATCTTTAACTTGTTCATTAAGTAATTCAGATTTTGGGACCGTTACTTTATTAGAAACTGCTTTGGCTCGTGCGCTTTGAGCTTGTGTTTCAGCTTCTTCTTCTTCGTTACGATCGAACATCTCAACAATGTAGTCAAAATTCTCGGTAATATAATCAGGAGATTTTTCATTTAATACTCTCCTCACATAGTTACGTTTCTTTTCATCCATATGCTGTGTTTTCTGTTCAAGAATTAAATCAGCTTTTACGGATTTTAACTGTTGATTAAGTTTTACATTTTCCTTGACTGCTTCGTTCAATTCTTTATGTAAATTTGTAATTGTTGATTTACCATCCTCAAGAGCTTCGCGAACATTTTCATTTACAAACTCTTCATCAATGGCTAACAATTTTTTCATTTCATTAATAATATTCTTTGCTTGAGTATTTTCACATGCTTCAGCAATTTTCTTCATTGGAATAGCTTGATCAATATAAAGTTCAACATAGTTAGAAATTTCATTAACTAATGAATCTTTAAACTTACCAGCTTCTTCTTTTAGGAGTTTTTCGTAATGGTTAATAACTTTCTTAAATTTAGCTGCATGGTCCTCATCAATGCGTTTTACAACTTTTTGAAGTTTTTTAGAATGATCTTCATCAATGACAGTTAAAAGCTTTTGAAGTTTTCCTGCGTGATCTTCATTTTGTTTCTTTAAAGCTTCTGTGATCTCAATTTGTATTCTATCTTTAACACGCTCTGAAACAGCTGTATTAAAGGCTTCGACGATGGTAGACTTAGTTTCTTCTGTAAGAACATTTCCACCCATTTTATCGAGTACTTCTTTAAATTTCATAATTACTTATCTCCTTTTAAACGTTTAATTCTTTCTTTTATTTTTGCATTTACTACATTATGTAAATTAGCTCTTGCATCTGCATAATTTTTATCACAAACATTATCAATAAAAGAAGTGATGTGTTTTACAGATTCATTAACTTGTTTACGGTGTTTCATACTATCTCCTTATTTTTTAGACATAAATTTTACTTGTTGTAAATATTTACCAATTTAAGAGTAATTTTTTATTAAAATTCAAATTGTTTTTGTTTTCTAAGAGAAGAAATTCTTCTGTGTGGTGGTAAATCTTTAGGATCAACACCACCTACCCGGTGTTGCCAACCAGGGCTTTGTTCCATATCTTCATATAGATCTAACATTCTATTAAATAAATTAGATGGTATATTTATTATGTCATATTCATCAAGTTTTTCATTTATTTTATTCAATGAATCTGGTGTAATATTAAAAATCTGATCATATGTCGACCCATCATCAAGTTCTATATATAAATAAAGTTTAGGATCCTGTTTTTGAGTGGCTCTATGAAAATTTAAACTTGCCTTACCAGATGGTTCAATATCTAACCATGGTTCACCTTCAACATGTTTTTCTACCCACCGATCTTCTTGGGTTTCTTTTTTCTTGAAAATATTTATATTTTCATGTATTTTTGAATATTTTTCTTCTAATAAAATTGTATCTTTATCTTTCATTTTTTTCCTATTATTTATTTTTTAAAGATTGAATAAAATCAAGAATACTTTCTTTTAAATATGCTTCTGTATCTTTCTTTGGTAAAGATTCTAACTTATGTTCAAAATTATCATAAAGTTCACAAATTGAACCATCACATTTTAATACCCACTCTTTTGATTCAAGAATGCCATCCACGAATGCTGTATCAACACTTGGATCGTGAACAACGTCTACACAAATAAGATGAAGATCTGATACATCTTTATGATCACCCTTTTCATCTAATTTACCTAAAGCACGACTAGAAACACCTAGTTTTACCCCGTCTGTCATTAAAGTTCGAACAAGATTACCCATAGGTGTATTTAAAATTTTTGACTTGCCAATAAACACATTGCCATTTTGTCTAAATTCAGATACCATATGACAAGCGCGTTCCGGATTAATTTCAACAGATGCTGGATGATTTAATTCTCCGAGCGATCTCCCTCTTTTAATCATTTCATCTGTATAACGATTGACCTCTTTAGTCATTTCATCAAGTTTATATATACGTCCATTTTTATTTTTTGTTTCGGCCATTAAAAAAGGACCTGTAATATACATTGTACTTGGACTTTTTGAATTTTGTTCTTCAACAAGAGGTTCAATTTCGTAACAAGGCTCTTCAACTAATAATTTTAATCCTTCATCCATTTTAATTCTCCTTTAAAGTATTTATAAAAATATTTATTTTTTATAGACCATAATTTTAAATATTTAGTTCTTTTTCTGTTAAAATAACAAACTTATACCCTTTCTTCTTAGCCCAGGCCTTTGCACTTTCAAATTTAGCTTGATTTATAGCAAAACTATAACACTCTTTAATATAGGTGGTTTGCCTTTTGCGAGGAGTTTTCTTAGGTGGATAAAGAGCCTTGGATGGTTTTATTTCAATAAGGTATTTGTGGAGTTTACCTTGCGAATCTTTAAGAGTAGCAGTATTATCAACGAAATATCTATGAAGTTTACCATCTGTAGGCTTTATATAAGGAATAACTACAGACTCTGAGGACCAAGAAATGACATTGGGATTGTTGTCTGCCCAACGCATAAATTTTAATTCCCATGATGATCTCCATATTATTGGTTTTCTGCCATGATATTTTTCTTTATGTGTTGGATAATAAATACCTTGTCTAAATTTGGCCATTACATTCCTTGGCGCATCTGATTTGGTGGTCCAACAGGACACTCAGGATTTACTGAGGGATTTCCTTCACCACCTGTTAAATCAACACCCATTTGTGATGGGCTGATAACAGCGACAGCACCTGATGTTGGTTCTTCTTTTTCAATACCAAAATCACTTAAAATCATACAACGAAGATTATCTAATGCAACTTGAACAATACCTTCAACATCTTCACCAAATGCTACTTCAGATTCTTCTAAGGCTGCTTCAATGCAAGTAGGTGCATATTTTGAAAACGCGTCAACAAGAATATCATTATATTGTTTTTGAAGAGTTTTTATCTTACTTTGAACAGCTTGGTCACCTTCAGGGGTGGTTTCCTCTGAATCATCTTCTGAATTATCTTCTGAATCATTATCATTAGAATCTTCTTCTGAATCATTATCATTAGAATCTTCTTCTGAATTATCATCATTAGAATTATTTTCTTGATCATTATTTTCTTGATCATTATTTTCTTCTGTGTCTTCTTCATTATCTGTATCATCATTTACATTTCCTGAAAAAACACTTTCTTGAAGCATTGTTGAGTATACTTTATCTAAATCATCTGTTTTCATATTTTTTCTCCTTTTAAGTATTTAGTGAAAATTGGTTATTATTTGATAAATATTTATAACGATGCAGTAATTTGTTTGTCTGCAAACAAACAAAAACCATTGGAGTGTAAAAAAATGGCTGTCCTGCATCAAAAATATTTAGGAGTGTAAATATGTTTTTCACTAAAGACCAAACAACAGACATTCTAAACCTTTACCAATCCGGATTAACTCTTGTCGAAATTTCTAAAAAATATAAATGTCATTGGTCTACTATTTCAAAAATTGATGTAACTCGTTGATAATCAAGCAGTTATCCTATAAACCACGGACTTGGTTCGGCTTCTCCAGCCCCTTCCATAAGTTCCTTTTCAAGTTCTTCTTTTTCTTTCATACCCTGTGTCATTAAATCCTGTGCAGCTGGGCCTCCTCCACCAAAAAGCTGAACTGTGCCATATTTGCCTCGCATATGTGCCAAAGATATTTTAGTTAATGCAAGTGCGTATTGTAAAACCCAACGCTCTTGGACGATGAATGCTATTGGTTGCTCCACCCATGCGCCTACTACCCCGATATAACTTCTACGTACTGAACCCCCAGAACCTGCAGTAGGTTCAGGAATTAAACGCATATATTGGGTTCTTTTATCAAAACGAACATATGGTCGCGTTGCAAATAATTTTTCTCGTAAATTTAACCATTCTTTTAATATATGCCAAGTAATTAAGTCAAAACCAAAACTACCAAGCATATAACTGAAATAAGTTTGTTGTGCGAACATATAATCTAAAGTAAATAATACACTTGTTCCTGTATGTTCAACAGGGTCAACAGAAAATACATCAATTACTTTACGATATGTATTTAAATCACAATCATAATATTGTGTAACTGCTTTATTTAAGTGATCTTCACACCCACAACACTCATAATTATATAACGCAGAAAATAAATTATCTAATTTTACACCTAAACCACACTTATATGTTTTTTGTGAATCAAACATTAAATATTCTCTTGTGTGTCCAGCATATTTTGTATACCATTCTACGGCTTGGTCAATAAAATCATAAATTTGATCATCGCAAAGTTCAATACGAACTACAGGATATCCTAATTGCATTTTTATTCTTTCAGCAAGAAGTTCATAACTAGTGACTGCGTGATTGATAGTTGTTGAGCCCCTTCGACCTACTGGTAAAACTGTATCTCTTTCTTCTCTATAATAATAATCAGCATATACAGGAACGTCTGAAGGTATTGCTTCTGTAGTAGTTAAAACATCATCAACTATATTATAATCAATAGTATCTCTTTGAATATTTCCGTCAATAAATATAAAATATCTTGAAGGGTATGGTGGTTGTGAAAAAGTAAATGTGTTTACCATAGCCCCTGTTCCAACCGGTGTTAATGTTTCTTGAGTTCTAACTAAATTATAATCTGGTGGGCAATCAGGTGCTGGTTCTTCTGGTTTTTCATCATATTGATAAGCACCAAGAACATTTATACCACTTGGAATAGTTGTAGTTGTGATGACTTCTGTTCCTGAACGAACATAATCATAATTTAAACGTTGAAGGCCACCATCAACAAAAAACATAAATGTATTATCAATAGGTGTATAAGATAAATTAAATGCACTTGCCGGTTCAAACATATTAGCCGTTAGTTGTTCTTGTATAGTTTGTCGTCCCATAATAAAATCCTTTTAAGTATTTAGTAGATTAGCAAGGTCTTTGAAGTTAACTTCTTTCCAAAAATTATTTATTTTCAAAAAAGTCTTTTGATTACTACCTTCTTCTCCTACAGGAATACCTTGCCAAGGTCCATCTATGACTAAATCAACATTCTCTGTAAGTTCAATAATATCACTAAAATCTCGACCTGTATATAACCCAACCTTATATCCTTGTTGATGAAAATATTTATTGAACTCTAAAAAATCCTCTGGTTGATATGTTGCATCACCACCAAGCCAACATACCCAAGATGGTAAAACTCTTGATTTACAAATTGATTTTATTTGTTCAAGAAAGATGTCTTGGCCATATTTGAAATTTTGAAGTTCAGGGTTTTGACAATTGGGGCATTTAAGTTTACACCCCTGGGCATAAATATTGAGTGAAATCTTCCCTGGAATATCAATAAAACCTGTATTGATATTTGCGATTTTCATTTAGGCTCCTTAAACTGCTGGTTCAGGAACCTCGCCGGCTGGTTCTTCAACTGGTGCCTCTTCGCCTTCAGGTGGTGCTTCTTCAACACCTTCTGCACCTTCTAGGTCAGGACCTGGCCCGAAGTCGGGAGGAGCATCTGCGTCCATATCACCTAATCCTGCATCTGCCATTGCGGCATCAATAGCATCTGCTTGCTGACGGAAATCAGGGCCACTAGATTTAATCTGTTCAAGTTCCCATAAAAATTCTGCATCTCTACGAAGCCATTCTCTGTTTTCACCCATTTGGTCATCTGTCCATTCAAGATAATATCTCTGTGCGAAAGAGTGAGATATCATTTCATTACCTGAGAAGTTTTGATAGTTTTCCCATTTTATATTTAAGAGTTGTTGATCTCTCATTGCCATAAAATGCGTAGGAACGTTAAAATAAAGATGAATATCTGTTTCTTTTAATTTATATCTTTCCCATAAACCACGAAGTTTTAAATGTACCATAAAGGCTTCACGAATACCTAAAGCAAACTGACGTTGAAGTCTAATAATAAAACGAGCAAATCGAAGTTCTTCGCGGGTTATTTCTCCATCATCTTTAAAGGTATCATCACTATTCAATCTGTTTGTAGGAACCTTTAATGCTTTGTAAAGTTTACGTTGGAAATAATGTAAATCATCTAGTTGACCAAGATTTTGGCCACCTTGTAAACTTGTTACATCTGTCCCTTCATTTCCCTTTTTTTTAGTAAACCAAAAAGCATCTAACATTGATTGTGGATCATAAACATGGTTCATTGTTTTTCCACCTGCATCATATGTCTTCCGGGTCCAGTATTGAGACATCATACGTTTTAAGTAAGCCTCTGCTTGAGGTGTATTCATATTCCCAACATCAACCTTGAATACTAAACGTTCAGGGGCCCTTACTAATCTATAAATAATAATACTATCTTCAATCAACGAAATTTGTTTATATGCACGACGAGCATTTTCAATATATGGTAAACGAATAGACCTATCTTCATTCCAAATTCCTGAATGAATATAAGTTACCTGACTTTTATCTAAAATAATAGTCTCTTCTTTCTTTTGATGTGCTTGTTGTTTATCAATTACAGGTCTACGAAGTAAATACCCCCTAACAACACCATTTTGAACATTATCATAAACAGGATTAATAAGTTCTGTAGGAATATTTAAAGTACCTAATATACCTAAGTCTGGTCTATTTTGTGAAACAACATTTTCAAAATAAAGTTCACCATCAATTAAAAATTGTCGAAATAATTCCCACCCATTATGTTCTAAATCAAAAGTTCGTGTAAAAAATTTATTCCATTCATCATTAATCTCTTTACGAATATCCTTTTCTGTAACTTTCCGAAACTTAAACTTAAGAATATCATCATCTTCATCTTTTACAATACATTCATCGCAAATTTCATCAATAGCATCAGCAACTTCTGCATATGCGGCCATTCTGCGATAATCTTGAAGTCGACGAATCTTGTCCGCATCAATACCAGCATACATATATTTTTGATAATCTTTATTAATTGCTGATAATAATGGAAGTTCATCACCAGTTTGTGGTGTTTGAGGTAAAACAATAGATTGTTGTGCTAATCTATCATCTTTTCTTGTTGTTAAATCTCTAAAATATTCATATTTTGGATTCAAATCAGAAATTGAATCTATAATACGCCAACTATATGGCATTTTTGCTAATAATAAGTTTGAAAATAATCCACCACTACTTTTCATAATTTAATCCTCTCAAAATATTTACTAATAATCAATAACCTTCACGCCATTAACCCATGGAAACTGATATTCTACGTATGTATCATGTTCAGGAAGGGCTTCGGGGTAAGGATTCATTGTTGGTCTTACAGAATCTTGTGTTAAATATCCTAATCCCGCATCATTTTGTATAATAATATCTATAAATCCAGCACCTACTGCACTTGGCATCATAAACCACAGTTCTGTATCTGACTTTGCTTGCCAAGATTCTATTTCAATACCAGAAAATCCAGGATACATTGCAGAAAGTTTAGGTTCATTTACAAAAGGATCATGCCAAAATACATATTTTCCTGATGTTTCAGAAACGGGTAAACCTGTTGGTGCTGGTAAAAATACACCAGGGGAACCACTTACATAAACATTTGTTGTAAAATTCAACATATCTCCATAAACTGTATGTTTTCGTGTATCTAGATATGTAAAATGTAAAAATGGATTAACAATATTCAAAAATGGCCTTGCTGAAATTACAAATGTTTCAGTTGTTAAAGGTGTATCTTGTTGTTGTATTAAATCATAATCATCAAAAATCGGTGAAACAGATGTAAAATCTGTGATTACCTTATGAATAATACCAACAGGTCCTCTTGGTTTCTTATAAATCCACCCTTGAAGTTTGAAAGATGTGTCTGCTAACCATCTATAATGTTGCGTATGTGAAATATCTTTAGGATCTTGAAAACTAACATTACCATCCCATTCAACAATATTGCGAACTTCAAGGTTTGTATGGGGTTGTTTCCAACTAAAGGCAATATATGGATCACAATATGGTAACCAATTTGTTATAATTTGATCTAAATCATGTTGAAACCTAGTTATAATAGACATATTTATAGTTATATCTACTGGAACAGGTTGTAATACATGTTCATAATTCATATTATCTTGTAAGGATGGGTGATATGGACCTTCAATTTTATTAAAAACACGGTTTTGATCACGAACTATAGAGGTGGGGGACACCGAAATCAAAGGTAGTTTTATATGTTGTGCTTTATTTATAATATCATGCAAAACACGTGTTTTAGGGGCGTATGCAAAACCCACATGTATCCTATCTTCAACATTTCTCTCTTGATTATATCGCTGGATAATAATATCGTTAAAGCAATTTATAAATTGGGCGATTAATGTTTTAATTTCAAAATGATAAGTTTCTAGTTTCATTATAATTATTTACCTGTATTACATATTATTATCAATATTTTTTTATAATATCGTGTAGTATTTTATGTTTAGGTTATAAATATTTACATGAAAGATATTATACAAAACTTAATTGATACTAAAAAAACTGTCACTGCTATAAAACGGCACCTTACTAAACATAATATATTATTATATAACACAATTTTAGAAAAATCACCTAAAATAAAAACAAATAATTTTTCTTTAAAATTATACTGTGCATATAATGGTATTGATATATTGCCATTATGTCCTATTTGTCATGTTAAACCACTTGTCTATAAAAACTTTTTTGTAGGATTTACAAAATATTGTAGTATATCATGTGCAGCAAAAGCCCCTGATAAAATAAAAAATTGTATAAATACAAAAATTAAAAAAAATGGTCAAAACTTTCAAAAAAAAGCAGCAAAAAAATCCAAACAAACATGGATTGAAAAATATGGTGTTGACAATCCAAATAAATGCCATTCAGTGCGTGAAAAAATTAAAAAAACAAATTTAAAAAAATATGGTGTTAATTATACGTTCCAAAGGGATGAACAAAGGCAACAATCAAAGCAAACATGCTTAAAAAAATATGGTGTTGAATACTTTACACAAAGTTTAGATTATAAAAATAAAATAAAAGAACATAGTTTGAATAAATATAATACAACACATTATTTAAAAAATAAAAACGTTATACAAAAAAGAAAAACAACCATGTTACACAAATATGGTGTTGATAATATTTTTAAATCTAAAAAATTTCAAAAATCAAATCAAGAAAAATATAAGAAAAACTTTTTTGAAAATAATATATTAAAAATGCAGGATTATACTCCTCTTTTTACATTAAAAGATTATATTAACACAAAACAAGAATATTTGTGGCAATGTAACAAATGTAACAAACAATTTACATTTATAGGATATAGTGGTTTTACTAAAATATATTGTCCTCATTGTGATGTAGATGGTCGTTCATTACTTGAAGGTAAAATAAAAAATTATATTAATACAATTTATAATAAAAAAATATTATACAATACAAAAAAAATTTTAAATAATAAAAA